>Ga0307932_1000471_pt1 | contig 16805 bp, 24 predicted proteins | sample OrgLakmetageno48_FD_201843 | JGI IMG/M metagenome (GOLD analysis project Ga0307932, IMG submission 201843) | Saline water microbial communities from Organic Lake, Antarctica - #48 | ecosystem: Environmental > Aquatic > Non-marine Saline and Alkaline > Saline | place: Antarctica: Organic Lake...
TCCGGCGCCGCCCAACGCTTGACACGGCCCCGAGTAGTTCGTATGTTCCGCTACCGCGCCGGGACAAGACGCCACCGCGAGACCAGATGTTGTGCCTGCGGTCGGCAGCTTCCACAAGATATCGCCAACGAGAACGGAAGCCGATGGCCACGCCAACAGCAACGCGACCGAATCGCAAAAAAAACCGACTGAGGAAACGCACGATCCTCAGCCGGCTTCGACACAAGTTAGACCACGCACCCGGCTCAAGGGAACGCAATCCGCCGCCGAGAGCTAACGGCGACACAAACGCATGAGCACCCAGCATGACAGGCAACCAGCCAAAATTCAAGCCTTTGACGGTAGCAAACGAGCGATTTCCGGCTTGGCGGCCCCACGCGCCACTTTCGCAATCTCCCGGTCGCCGACAGCGGGATGATGTGGGTTTGCGTGAGCTGTTGGGCCGGCGGCTCCCAAAAGGCCAAACGGCAGCCCGGGCGATACTTTGTTTGCTGCACAGCTACGCCAACGCGGACGGGGTCGCGTGGCCCAGCCAAGCCACCCTGGCAGCCGCCGCCGGCGTGAGCGTCCGGACCTGCGAGCGGGCGATCGCCACGCTGCACTTGGCCCGGGTGATCGACGTTTGGCGGCGACACCCAGCGCGCAGCGGCAACGCCTACCGGGTGCTCTACCCGCTGCGCCCGGCCCGCGAAACGCCGACACCCAAGCCAGCCGTGAAGCCAGCGGCGACCAAACCAAGCCGGACGCGACAGCGTAAAATGGCACCCTGGCCAAGCCGGCCGATCGAGCAGTGGCCCCCGGATTGGTTCGACCGGCTCCTCCGACGCGGCCACCGGGTTTACGGCTGGAACCGATTTCAGCGATTGGATCTGTTTTTAACCGACCAGATCGTGCGGGAGAGATACTTTGACGTGCGAGCCGACGAGCACGCGCGGCTCTGCTACCGGATCCTCGACCGCCACGGCCGCGGCCAGGAACGACTCCCCCGCGCCGGGCCGGACTACCAAACGGCCATGCAACGCATGCGAGCCATTGACCAACGCCACGAACTAGAGCAAATCGGAGCAACCGCATGAGCGAAATGTTAGACCGAGTGCCACCCCACGACTTCAGCGCGGAACGGGCCGTGCTCGGATCGATTCTGCTTTCACCCCCGCTGATCGACGACCTGATCACGGAAGTCGAACCCGAGCACTTCTACAGCCAGGAGCACCAGACGCTGTTTGCCAGCATGCGGGCCCTGTACCAAGAGCAGGCTCGGCTAGACCTGCTGCTTTTGGTGAACCGGCTCAAGCGAGACGGCCAATATGAGGAGATCGGCGGCGCCGCCAAACTCGCCAAGATCAGCCAAGAGACGCCGATCGCCTACAACGCGGCCTATTACGCCCGGATTGTGCGGGGCAAGGCCCTGCTGCGGGCCCTTTTGACCGGGGCCCAGGACACGCTGATCGATGCGTATAATTCGGCCGGGCTCGAGCCGGAGCAAGTTCTCGAGTTCGCCGAGCGGCGGTTTACCCAGCTCAGCCTGTGGCGGGTTTCCAGCGACAACCAGCCGCGATCGATCCAGCACGTGATGCACGACGCGAGGGAGCGGATCGAGGCCCGGCTGCGGGGCGATTTTGACGCGGGGATCCCGTCGCCATTTGACCAGCTCGACGGAAAGACGGGCGGCTGGCAGCGGGCGAATTTGATCGTCATAGGCGGCCGACCGGGCAACGGGAAAACCGCCCTGGGCCTTCAGCTCGCCTACCACGCAGCTCACCACGGCCACCCGGTGTTGTTTTTCAGTTTGGAAATGACGCACCAGGAGCTGGCCGAGCGGCTACTCGCCCAGCGGACCCGGATCGACGGCTACCGGCTGCGCAACGCGACCAGACTGCGGGACGACGAACGGCATTTGATCGAGCAAGTAGCCGGAGACCTCGCCCAGCTCCCGATGGCGATTCAGGACGACCCTACGCGGACCGTCACGATGATCACCAGCGAAAGCCGCCGGCAGGCTCGCAGCGACCAGGGCCTCGGGGCGATCGTCATCGACTACCTGCAGTTGATTACCCCCGAGACCCGCCGGGGGGAAAAGCCGAGCCGGCAAGAGCAAGTCGCCCAGATGAGCCGGCAGCTGAAGCACCTCGCTAAAGAGCTCAACGTCCCGGTCATCGTACTCGCGCAGGTCAACCGCCAGAGCGCGAAGGAAGTGCGGGCCCCACGGCTGAACGAGCTGCGGGAAAGCGGCGCCATCGAACAAGACGCGGATATGGTAGTTTTTGTGCATCGCCCCAAGGTAGAATCAGACCAGGACACCACCGGACCCAACGACAATCCCGACGGCACGGAGAATGCCATCTTGGCCCTGGCAAAAAACAGGATGGGCCCGGTCGGAAACGTACCGGTCACGTTCCACAATCCGACGGCCAGCTTCGCACCGCCGGCCACGGCGCAGCAGGAACAAGCGGAATGGCACGACCTAGCCGAATTTTGACCAGCGAACGCAAACGACAGGAAACGCACATGCCGAAAAAACAGAAAACCAAGCCGCCGGCCGCCAGCTCCGGGTCCCGGGATTTATTCCGATTCCCCCGCCACCAGCTCGCCGTCACGCAAATGTTGGAGCTCCAGCCCTCGGAGCTCCGAGGCTGCCAGCAAGCCCAAGACGGCCTTGCCGAAACCGCGGGCCCGGGCGTCTGGCGCAGCCCAGTGTTCGTCGTGGCCAGCTACACTCTGGCAACCTTGCTCACGAACCGCGAACGGGCCCAACAATGGCTCGCTGACCAGCAGGCCGCCAGCTACACCCCGTTGCCGATTTGGGGCATCGAAGTGCGGGGCAACAGCAACCATGAAGGTTTGCGGATACCCGGCAACGAGCCACACGCCGACCCACGGCGGATCGAGCGGGTCTTGGCCCCGCAAGCGTTGGTGTGGGTCGACACCGAGCGCGGCCGCGCCGCGTTCGTGGGCTGGATATTCCATTTCGAAGCCGAGCGGTTCGAGCACACCAGCGGCACGCAAGTCGAGTACCGGGTGCCGCCGGACCGACTTTACGGTTTAGGTTCGCTGCAAGCCTGGGCAGGTGACCAGTTGCAACCGGCCACGCCGTCGCAACCCACAGAAAAGGATGGTGCGTGACGACCGCCAGCCACATCGACCCTTTGCGGGCACGTAGCCTCGAGGCGATTTTGTACGACCTCGTGCGAGGCGGCGAGCTGGAAATCGACGACCAGGGCCGGATCTGGCGGATTGGCTACCGACGCGGAAGCCGCAACCGGCTACACCGCTGCCAGCGGCGGCCGGGCGACCAGCCGAACACCAACGGCTACCGCATCGTGACACGCCGCATCGCCGGCAATCAGTACCGGACCCAGGCCCACCGGCTCGTTTGGTACCACCACCACGGCGAGATTCCGCCCACGCTCGAGGTCAACCACATCAACGGTGACCGCGGCGACAACCGGCCGGAGAATTTGGAGCTCACAACCCACGCGGAGAATATCTTGCATTCGACGCGGACATTGAAAAAGGGACCGATCAAGCGGCTCACCCGGGCCGCGGTAGCAGACATCCGGCAGCGCCGTGCCGCCGGGGAACCCGCCAAAGCGATCGCCGCCGACTACGGGTTGACGGCCAGCTACGTGGGCCGGATCGCTCGCGGCGAACGCCAGCGTTAGGAGCCAGCCATGAGCGGAAGCCAATTTTTTCACTACCGACGCGGCATTGAAACGGGGGCGATGACGACCGCCACGCCTAACGCCATGCGTGAATGCCTCGACGAAATCGACCGACTAGACGCGGAGCGAACGCGACTCGAAGCCGAGCGGGCGCGATTGCAAAACGCGGTTGGTCACCAGCGGCGTGAATTAGCAACCCAAAGGAACCATTTGGAGCTAGGTCTCGCCACCGCCCACCTGCTAATCGAGGCGGGCGTCGTCCCGGGCGTTTCGGTCCCGTGCCGTTGCGAGAAGTGCAAGCTCGTAGCGGAAAGCATGGATGACGCAGGCTACATGGATGACGTGCGGGACCGTTGGTGGGAAACGTAAAGTGGCCCGCGGCCAAAGCACGCGACTGCGGCGCCGCCCAGACGGCCACGCGGCCGGCCCAGGCTACGCCCGATCCAGGACTTCGCAGGTCGTCTCGATGTTGGCGTAATAGCGAGCGGCAATCCACCTCACGGCGCAAGACTTCGCAGCCCAGAATTTCTCGGCGGACAAGTCGCGGTAGATTTGGTAGGCGGTGAGTTTGGTGATAGCGTGCATGGCAGGCCTCCGGAAGCGGGCCCCGGTCGCCCGGGGCCCTGGGGGTGGGTTCAGTTGCGACGGCGTTTCAGCTCGGCAGCGGCGTAGCAGATTTCGTCCAGGTAGCATCCGGCGTTGGGCGAATCGGCCCAGGCGTCCAGGGACGCGCGGCAATCGGCCAAATTGTAGTGCAGTTCCGCGTCCGAGCGGCGTCGCATCTCGCGGGGCGTTTCGGCGTGATCAAGCGTGTTTGGCGTGCGTTTCATTTTCGTCTCCCGTTTCAAGCTGTCCTTTACCCTACACTTCTATGATACCACGTGCGGCGGTATAGAGCAAGGGGGAAAGCGGGAATTCCGGGGGGTTTCTTGAGGTTTTCGCCCGCGGCCGGGTAGCTTGCGACCCGCGCCTTAAGCGCGGTACACTTCACACGCCGCACCGCCACGCCAACCGACAAAGGACACGCCGATGGCCAAACGCACCCGTAAGAAATCGCCCACGAAACCCCGCGTCTCCGGCGCCGACACCGTGCCGTTGCCCGACGGCTTGCGGGTTCGTAACCGCGGGGTGCAACAGGTCCCAGTCAGCGATATCGTCGATAACCCGCTGAATTTCCGCACCCACGATCCGCTCCAGCGGGCCAGCTTCGAAGCCACGGTCGCCGAGGTGGGCTGGTACGGGTACCCGGACGTGTTCGAGCTACCGGACCAGCCCGGCACATTCATGCTGATTGACGGCGAGCTGCGGAGCCATCATTTGCGGGACCGCTACGGGCCGGACGCCCAGGTCGCGGTCAACGTCACCGATTTTGATTTGGACGAGGCCCGCAAGGCCCTGGCGACGAAAGATCCGTTGGCGGCCATGGCCACCGTCGACCGACAGCAGTTGGCCGAAGTACTCCGGGGGATCGACGCGGACAGCGACAAGTTCCAGCAGCTAATCGAGCTCCTAGCCAAACAAGAGCGGGTCGATTTGGAGCCGCTAGCCGACGACGTCTGGGACGAAGACGAGCTCCCCGAACCAACCGCCGAATTGGCGGCCAAGTTTGGCGTTGAGCCCGGGGTGTTATTCGTGGTAAACGGCGCCGCCCGCCACCGGGTGCTATGCGGCGACGCCGAGAACGCCGCCGACGTCAAACGGCTGCTGGCCGACGCCGACCCATTCTTGTTGATCAGCCACCCGCCAGACGGCCCGCCGCCGTTGGCAGCCCTCGCTGAATTCCGCGGCCCGGTAGCCTACGTGTTCTACAGCGCGGGCTACGCTGGCGAGACGGTCGCCCGGTTAGCCGAGGCGAAATTTAAGGTGCGGTGCCAGTTGATCTGGCGATGCGAGCGACCGTCAAGCGGCAAGCTTGGCCACTACCGCGACGACCACGACCCGTGTTTGTACGCGGTGCGCGACGGCCGCAGCGCCCTGTGGAACGGGGCCCGGGACCAGTCGACCATGGCGGAAGCCAACTACCCACACGTCTCCGGCGCCCCGCCCCTTGAGCTACCGGGCCGCATCGTCCACAACCACGGCACAATCGACCACGCAGTGTTTGACCCCGTCGCCCAGTACGGCAGCACGCTCGTCGCAGCAGACCGGCTCCGACGGCCGGCCTTCGGTTTGGAGCAAGACCCATTGGCGGTGGCCGTCATTTTAGAACGCTTGACGCGCAGCGGCGCGAGTTGGGAAACCATAACATGAGCCAAGCAAGCCACACCGAACCGCTAACGATCGTCGCCCCGCTTCCGCCCTACGCGCTCCATCCCAACGCCCGCGGGGGTTGGGCCACGAAAATCCGAGCGAAGAAAAAACACCGGTCGGCCGTCGCCGACGAGGCGGCCGTCGTTGCACTTGAGGTCCTCGGTCAGCGACCGCGATGGCTCCGCGCCAGCGTAGGCCTGAATTTCGTGTTTGAGCGACCACGCCGCGGCGGGCTGCAGGCCCACGATCCCGACAATCTGATCGCGTGGGCCAAGACAACGATCGACGGGCTCACCGACGCGGGGGTCTTCAAGGACGACCGCGAGCTGATCTACCTGCCACCCAGGCAGGCATGGCTTCCAAAAGGGGTCACGCTTCCCCAGCACGCTCAGCTGGAAATCGTGATTTGGCCCACCGACCCCGAGAGCTGCCCAATTTGTGGGAAGCCTAATGTCGGTTGATGACGACCAGCAAACGCGGCGCAACCAATACGACAACATGATTTGGGAGCACCCGCGACCTTGGTGTTGGGCGTGCGGGGCCGGGCCAGAGTTCGCCCACAAACCGACTTGGTGGCACGGGCCCTGGGTGATCCACCGGCACCACATAGTGAGGCAGCCACGGCGGAAGGACCGCCGAGCGGTCATCCTACTTTGCCCACTTTGCCACGATCTCGCTCACGGGGCCAGATTTCCAGCGGTCGACAAGCCGCCGCTAGAATTGGCTCACCAGCTAATGCTAAAGTACCAGCACGATCGATTCTTTTTTGACGCGGCGTTTTTGGCGGGCAGTTCCACCTGCAAGCTCCCTGAACTCGCCGAGCCGCCCGGGATTTACACGGTTGATTATTGCAGCCGGCGACCGGTGCGTTAGACTAACAAGACACCAGCCTGGATTTTAATATGCAAGCGACCACACAATCAAGAAAACGAACGCACTATGGCACGACGCCGAAGATCGCGGCAACGTGCCGCCAGTCAGGCTGGAGTACCAAGCGCCCAATTCCGCCAACCGTACGACGGCGACACGCAACCGATTGGTTATCTCAACGGCCGTTGGAGCATCCTCCTGCGGCTAGTTTTGGTAACAACCCCGATCGCGTGGACCGTTTTTGTCACGCTCGATTTGCCGTGGCGAATTTGGGTCACCCACGAGGCATTCAAGGCCAGCAGCCAGGGGCAGCTCGCCACCAGCCTGGGCGACAAGCTGGAAAAGATGATCGACAAGCAGCGGGCCGACTACCGCGAGATTCAAGACCAGCTACGGCTGATGCCGCCCGACGAATGGCGACGGCGGGTCGCAGATCTCGAGTTCTTCGATCGCCAGAACCGCGCCGACCACGCGGCTATATTGGTTTCGCTCGAAGCGATCAAAGTAAAGCTAAATATTTCAAATAAGGCCGGATCGATACCACCCAACGCCATGCTGCCCTGGGCCAACGGGGATCCGCAGGCCAGCTACCCGGAGCCAAATGACAGGGGGGGACCTAATGCCTCGACATCTACTCTTGGCCCTGATTCTATTCGCGTCCCACCCGGCAACGGGTGACGGCCAGCAAGCCAACGACGACCGCGCGGCCGACAAGGCCCAATACAGCCGCTGGGTCGATGCTGGATTCTGGCAGGAAGCCAGCACAAAAAACAGCCATTGGGCCGTGTGCGGGGTATTCGCCGATCACCGCTACGGCAGCGGAACCCTGATCTGGAGCAACGGCACCGCAGGTCTCGTGCTCACCGCCAACCACCTAGTCGCCAGCAGCGACCGTTGCCAGCTACTTTGGCCCGCGGGCCGGCGTCCAGGCCGCGTCCTCTTGCGAGACACCGGATCAGATTTGGCCGTGATCGCGGTTGACAATTGCCCACCGGACGCCTGGGTCGTACCGATCGATGACCAGGGCACGCAGGATGCGGTCGGACCCGGCCAGCGGGTCATTCTTTGCGGGTACGGAAATCCCAACCTTCAGCTGCGAGCGGTCGAGGGCTTCGCGGGCCGCGAGACCAGCGACCAGATGCTGCACGTCCGAGCGGCGATCGTAACCGGCGACAGCGGCGGGCCAATTTTCGACGCGCAAAGCCAGCGGGTCGTCGGGGTTGTGTTGGCCGGGCAAGAGGTCAGCGACGGGCAAGCCACCGCCGCCGGGCAGCACACCCGCGTCACGATACGGCTCATGACCCCCGCCTTCGGCGCCGGCCGCCGGCCGATTCGCCAGTTGATTCACAAGCTCTTGCCGCCCTACCAGGGTCGGGGCTTGCGACTAGCCCAACAGATCATGCGGGCCCGCCCGGTGCGTAGCTGCGCCGCCGGCCCGGTACCGGCCGGATTCTTTGCCCCACGCAGCCGGTGCATTGGACCGAGCGACCCCGGCTATGTGATCCAATACGACCAGCACAGCCCAGCACAAAATAGCCCGCCCATTGGACCGACGCCGGCGGAGCCCGAGCCCATTAACTCACCATCCGGTGACGGTGACGCCGGCGCCGGCCAACCCGACCACGACCCGACCGACGTGGAAGTCACGATCGACTACCAGCAGTTGGCGGATTTGGTTTACGCCCAGATGCAGCAGAATCCGGATTTGTTCCGAGGCCCCGCCGGGCCACCGGGCCCACCGGGCCCAGCCGGACCCGCGGGTCCACCCGGCGCCGATGGCGACTTCGGGCCGCAAGGCCCTCCGGGATTGGCCGGCCAACCCGGGCCCGCAGGTCAGCGTGGCCAACCCGGTCCAGCCGGGCCCGTAGGACCACCCGGCCCCATGGGCGAACCGGGCCCGCGCGGCCCCCGCGGCGAGCCGACCCGGATCGGTTTGATGAACGGGGAAGGGATCGTTTCGGAGACCATCGACGTCGACGAAGACGGCACCCTACGTTTACCGCCGGTCGTTTTGTCGATACGATGGCCGGACGACCGCGTGTTTATCCAGAAGAAAGCGTTAGGCCAGGAAATTCGTCTGCGGCTTCGGCCAGTTGAATGACCTGCTTTTTTAACCAGGGGAACGAGCATGCCAGACGAGCCTTCGCCACAGCCGCAAGACCCGCTGGAGATACCCGTCCCCAGTACATCGCCCGAGGATACGACCATGCCAGCAGAACCTGGGAGTGCGAACCAGGGGTTGGCCGCGGAGCTAATCGCCCAATCGATGGGGCAGCTCAGCGGAACCGCCGCAGTCGCGCAGAACAACTTCGTCACCGTCAATAAGACGCTCGACTATGATTTCATCGAGGGCAAACGGCTAGTCGATTTGGCCGAGGCCGTCGGCGTCCGCGAAACAGGCTCCAAGCAAGTCCCCGCCGGACCCGTAGCCACGCCGCAAAACCAAGTCTAACGGAGCCGCCCGTCAGGGCGCCAACGACGTCAGTGGATTTTTCTTAATCACGTTTCAGGAGCGACATGATGGCATTTGCAGATGGCACAGCGAATCAGGGACTGGCTGCAGAGCTAGTCGGACAGAGCATGGGGCAGTTAAGCGGGACCGGCACGGTCGCGCAGAACAACTTCGTGACCGTGAACAAAGCCCTCGATTACGACTTCATCGAAGGGAAGCGAATCGTCGGATTGGCCGAGGCCGTCGGCGTCCGCGAGGTTTCGAGCAAGCAGGTCCCAGCCGGACCCGTAGCGACGCCGAACGTCTAAGCGACTCGGTCGAGCCACGCAGCTACACTCTGCGAGAGCCCCGCGCCCGGGCCTTTGACCTAGCCGGGCGCGGGGCCAGGACATAACGAAGAGCCCGCGGCCGGCGCCCTTTTCGTCGATTCACGCCGGCCGCGGGGCCCGCTATTTCAGGGCCAGAGGCCAGAGCCATGGGAAAACGTCTACATTGGGCGCAGCAGCTTTCGACAGCCATGGCCGAATCGCAGCAGCGTTTCATTCAGGACGCCGCCGAAGCAGACGTTGACTTCCGCCGCCGCCGCGACGGGGAAAGACCGACCGACCATGCCAACCAATCCGACGCCACCGACGCAGCAGACGGTGGAAACGAGCTACACGCGTCAAAAGACGCGGCTGCCAATCCAGCCGACCCAGATTCAGATGAGCGACCCCAAGACGGCCGACCAGCTGAATAAGCGCACCGTTGGGATCCACCAGCTACACGACCTCTACAGCGTACGCCGGCTTGAAAAGCAGAACCGGCTAAACCGCCGTTTGGTCTCTCGGCTGCAAACCCACTTACCGGACGGACCCGCCGCCGCCACGCCCAACGAATCCGAAAGCGAGCCAGCCATGGGTGACCTCGACGACCTCGACGATGAGCACATCACGATCGGCGACACCAACTACAACGTGTCGGTCACGGACCCGTCGCAGGTAACACGAATCCTGCGGGACGTGCAGCGGACCAGGACGGACGACGACGACGCCGACAAGCAGAACGACGCCGACAAGCAGAACGACGCCGACAAGCAGAACGACGCCGACAAGCAGAACGACGCCGACAAGCAGAACGACGCCGACAAGCAGAACGATGCCGACAAGCAGCCCGCAGCGGCCCCGGCGCAGCTCGCGTCAACCGCGCCGGGGCCCTGGGCTAAAGCCCTGCCGTGGATCGCCGCCGCCACGATCGCCGCCAGCGGGGCGGGGTTGGGCGGCTACATGCTGGACAAAGGCCCCGACGCCGACACCCGTTACCGGCTCGAATTCGAAGAGCCATTCACACCGACCGAGGGCGTCATTCCGACGCCCGCCATTGGAGACCCTCCATGAAGCGACTTTTGATTTTCGCCGCGACCGCGGCCATTGTTTGTTTGAGCATTCCGGTGGCCGCCGACGCAGCCCGCCACCACAGCGTGTTGATCCGCCGCCAGCATACGGTCGCCCAAAAGGCACCCGCCCAAAAGGCACCCGCCCAAAAAACAGCGACCCAAAAGGCACCCGAGCCCATCGCCACGCCGGCTCCGGATCCACCCTGCCAGAAGCCTGCCCAGAAGCCTGCCCAGAAGCCTGCCCAGAAAGCTGCCCAGAAAACGCCGTGCCAAAAGGGGTGTCAGCGGTTGTCAGTGACACCCAGCGACACCCGGCACGCCCGACGCGGCGGCCTCTTTGCCCACGTCTTCGGCAACCGCTGACCGGCGCCGCCACGCATACCCTTTACCCTGGCCCGTTGTCCACGCGGAGCCAAAGACTCGAGCGCCCCGCCCGGGAAGGATTCCGGCGGGGTTTTTTTACGTCCCCGCTTGACCTAACCGGCCGGGTCGGGTAGTATAGAGCTTGTAGGGTAAAGCACCGGGCCCGAGGGGCCCCAGCAGGAGACCGCCGTGAGCGACCAAAACAAACGCACCGACACCAACCCGCTAGTTCGTACAATCAAGGCCGGCCGCAAGGTCAGCGTCCCCATTTTTGCCATCACCACCCCGGACCAAGCCGCGGTAGAACGACTGATCCGTCGCGAGATTAACGGCGACGCGCCGCAATTCGGATGGGACATTGTGCGGGGGCTTTCGCCCCGCCGCAAGGCCGACGCAACGCTAATTGAGCCCAGGGTTTCCGAGGAAACGAAGCACGACCCGGTGGCCTTTCTTAAGGCCTGCGACGACCTACCGGCCAACAGCCTCGTCTTCATGCATTCGGCGAGCCGCTTTTTACAGGACACCGAGGTCACCCAAGCCCTGCTAAATTTGCGCGATGAATTTAAGGTCGACCGCCGGACGTTGATCTTGCTAGGCCCCAGCCTGCGGCTACCCGAGGAGCTCGTCGGCAGCGTAGTTGAAATCGACGATCCCCTGCCAGATGACATTCAGCTCGCCGCCATCGTACGCGAGCAGCTCGAGTCGGTCCCCGAGGGGCAGCTAGAGTTTGAGCCGACCGACGACCTGATCCGAGCCACCGCCAGTGAGCTCAAGGGCACGATGGCGTTTGGCGCCGAGCAGTGCTCGGCCATGGCCCTGCGGAAGAGCGGCTTCGACCAGGAGTTTTTGAACACTTCCGCCCGCAAGTTGATTGAGCAGACCAAAGGGCTGACTTTCGAAACCGGCCGCGAGACCTTCGACGACATAGGTGGGCTCGACTTCGCCAAGCGGTTTGCAACCCAGCTGGCCGACGGCCCCGAAAAGCCGATAGTGATTGTGCGGGTCGAAGAGCTCGAGAAGGCCATGGCCGGCAGCACCGGCGGCGACCTGAGCGGGACCAGCAGCGACGCCTTGCAGGTGTTTCTGAGCGAAATGGAAGACAACGATTGGAGCGGCATGCTGGCCTTTGGGCCGGCCGGAGCCGGGAAAAGCCTCTACGCCAAGGCCTTTGCAAATAGCACCCAAGCCAAAGCCCTGCGGTTCGACGTCAACGCGACCAAGGGCTCGCTGGTAGGCGAAAGCGAGGCGGCTATTCGGGCCGCGATGAAAACGCTACGGACCATTGGCGGCCGGCGGGTATTTTTCATCGCCTCGGTCAATCGGCTCGAATCGCTACCGCCGGAGCTGCAGCGACGATTCCGCTGCGGGGTTTGGTTCTTCGACCTGCCGAACAAGCGCCAGCGAGAAACGATCTGGCAGATCAACCGCGAGCGATACGGGCTTCCCGCCGGCGCATCAACCAAGAACGACGCCGAGGATTTGACGGGGGCGGATATCCGCAACCTTTGCGAAATGGCACACCGGCTGGGCTGCAGCGTAGCCGAGGCCCGCGACTACGTCGTCCCGCTCAAGGTCCAGAGCCCGCGGTCGATCCAGGATTGCCGCCAGCAAGCGACCGGCCGATTCATCGACGCCACCGAGGGCGGGGTGTACGAAGCCAAGCGGCGCAGCGTGAACGCCGGCAGCCGCAAGCGAAAGATCAACTATGCAGATCATTGATTGCCGAGTCGACGACGAAAGAGGCTACAGCAGCGGCGCCCAATTGCAGCCAGCCTGGAGCACGACGATCGACCTGACCGTGCGAGCGGACGACGAGGCGGACCTGCAGCGTTTGCAACAGATGCTCAACACCGGCGGCGAATATGAGCTTGGCCGGGACCTCCCAGCGCCCGAATTCCAGGGGTGCCGCCTCCTGGGCCGCGTGCTAATCGTCGAGTTCAGCCTAAACGACAGTTAGCACTGCAGCAGCGACGAAAATGCTTTTATTTTGCAGATCAAAGCCGTGAGCACCGCACCGATGCAGATGGAGTGGATTTTGCCGTCAGCAGACAACGACACGCCGGCCGGGGACCCGTTTGATTCGCAGGAGCGGGCCATCATTGAGCAGCACCAAACCAATAACCCCGACTACGTGCAGATCTGGGATTTGTTGGCCCCGCGGGATTCCGCCCGCCGGCAACGGGTGATCCGGGAAATCCAGCGCCGCCAGCAGGATAACATCTCGAACCAGGAGCGCGAGCGGCGGATACAGGCGATCGTCGATCGGGAACGCCGCGAGGCGACCGAGAAGCTACGCCAAGACCGGGAGCTGCTCGAGCAGCGGCTGGAGCAAGCCCGACGCGAAGCCGAGCAAGAGGTCGCCGCCGAGCAATGGCGCATCCGCGACGCGAAACGCCACATTGACCTCGACGAATAGCGGCGACCGCGGCTCCAAGTTTTTTTGTACGTGTTCGCGGGTACGGCTTGCTGTAACCAGCCGCACACGGTACACTAGAACTTGTAGGGTAAATCATACAACGCACAGCAGGAGAAACGCCATGACGACGACAGCGCAAGCACAGAGCAGCGACCCGGGCAACGGCCAGCAGCTGGCCAGCCGCGACGAGTTCATCAGCCGGCTTCGCGAAGAAACCACCGCGGTCCGATTACGCCGGGCCGTGTTCGGTAACACCAAGTCGCTCTCAGCCCAGCAGATTGAGGAAATCGCAACAAAGTACAGCTGCGACAAGAAGAGTGTTCGAGCTAAGAAAGTCCTGCTAAACCGCACGAAGCTGCCCCGCGTCAAGCGGTGCTACCAAGCGGTCGACGCCGCCATCGCATACTGGAAGGCGAACACCATGCCGTACAGCCACGCCGAAAAGGGGATTCGGCTGATTCGCCGCAGTTTGGTCCCGCAGTTCGAGCAGCGGATGACCGAGCTAGTCGACGAGCTCAGCGAGGCCGTCGTCGACGCCCAGGAGCATCTCGAAGACGAGATTCTACCCGAGGCCCGTGAACGGCTTCAGGAGCTATTCGACCCGGCCGACTACCCCGGCAGCCTGCTAGGCCAGTGGAAATTCGACTGGGAATACCCGAACGTCGAGCCCCCCGAGTACTTGCTCCAGCTCAACCCCGAGCTCTACCACGCCGAGAAAACCCGGATCGAGGCCCGCTTTTCCGAGGCCCTGCAGGCCGCCGAGGACGTGCTGGCCAAGGAGTTCGGGTCGATGCTTCAGAAACTCGCCGAGCGACTAACGCCCAGCGAGGACGGCAAGCGCAAGACCTTCCAATATACGCGGGTCACCCAGCTGCAAGAGTTTTTCCAGCGGTTCCAATATTTGAGCGTGGGAAGCAACGCGGAGCTCGAGCGGTTGGTGGGGGAAGCCAAAGGACTGTTGGAAGGCAAGACCAGCGACGAGCTACGCAAGAGCGCGGAGTTGCGGGAGACCATCGGCGAGCAGGTCGAAGCGATCTACGGGCAGGTCGCCGAGTTCATCGTTGATCGGCCCGACCGACAAATCGATTTGGAAATTGCCGAATAGCTTGACCTAACCAGCCGCAGACGGGATTATAAAACATAGGGCCGGCACAACGCCGGCCACACCCAACCAAGCAGGAGACCGACATGAGCCACATTAGCACGATCAAGATGGAAATCGCCGACTTGGCCACCCTGGCCGAAGCGGCCCAGGCCTTGGGGCTGGAGCTACGCGAGAACCAGAAAACCTTCAAGACCTTTAACCGGCAGACCACCAAGTGCGACGCCGCCATCGTAGCTCCAGAGAACCCCGACTGCTACGAAATCGGCGTGACGCGGACGGCCGCGGGCACGTATGAGCTCCAGCATGACGACTTCGCCGGCGGCATGGGGATGGTAGCCAAAGCCGGCAAGCAGTGCCGGCGGCTATTGGTCGAATACGGCGTCGCCCGGACCAAGTCCCTGGCCCGGCAGAAGGGATGGAGATACCACGAGCAGCGCGAGGAGAACGGGCAAGTGCATTGCTACGTCACACCGCCCACGAGCTGGACGACGCCACAACAAGCCAGCGGCAAACGCTGGTAGACCACCGACAAACCACCGACAAACCACTGACAAACCACCGACAAGCAGGAGACCGCCATGAGACCGACCGTCAAAGTCACGATCAGCCCCGAGGGGAACATCGAAGTGGAAGCCCAGGGAATGAAGGGCAAAGGCTGCGAGGCCCTCACGGAAGCCTTCGAAAAAGGGCTGGGCAGCGTAACCGACGACCGGAAAAAGCCGGAATACCACGCGCACGAACAGCAACCCAAGCAGCAACGAGCGGGACAATGAGCACGAGCACGCAACGCATCACGATCGACACCGACGGCCAGCTGAGGTTTATTGACCAGGGCGGGCCGGTACCCCGCGCCTTAGGCGCCGCCAGCAAGCGGCGGGCCAGCCACATTGAGCCGGCCAGCCGGCTGCTACGCTGGGCCTTTCGGGCCCTGCGGTCAGCCACGCCGGACGACAGCCGGTGGGCAGCGTTCAGCCGACGTTGGCCCTGCCGATGGCAGGTCGCCATCGTCAACGGGCCGACCTTCGGCAGCTTCCGGGACCGATCGGCAGCGATCGCCGCCGAGGTAAAGTGGATCGAGCGGCACGAGCTGTGATTGACCTAACGTGCCGTTCAGGGTAGGATAGAAAGACCAGGAGACGAGGAACATGACCACCAAAACAAACGGCCAGCGGCCAGCAAAGGCCACCAGCAACACGCCGGACGATGATCGGCACCGCGACCGCCGCGTTATGCGGCTGCTTTTGCTCGGCCACAAGCCGGACGCCGCCGCCAAGCAAGAGCGGGTGTCGCGACGGCACGCGCGAGGATTGGCTAAAGAGCTCCGCGAGGCGGAGCTCGACGGCAGCGACGAATGGCTAACGCCCGCTCAGGCGTGCATTCCGATGCGGCTCAACCCAAGACGGGCCCGTTGGTACTGCGAGCAAGGGCGACTCGGCGAGCGACTAGCCGGCCGGGTTTGGATGATCCACCGGGACGATTTGCTTGATTTTTTGGCCCGGGAGCACCGGACTGGGCATCCCGGCCGAAAGACGGCAGAGCACGAGCGGGACGCGACATGATAGCTCAAACAGGACAATCTGAAGACAAGCAGCCGAGCGGGCCAGTGAGCGGAATCCCCAGGGTGCGAAGCCGGATGGAGCGGCGCGGGGAATTGCTAGGTTTTATCGCGGTCGCCACGGTCGCCGGCTGCATATGCGTTTTGTTTATAGCCGGCACAATTGCCGCGTTGATACGAATAGCCAGATGGACGGCCGGCGGCTAGAATACGGCCGTTGTTGGACGCCTTCGGCCCTTTCTAGGGCGCGTCTGCGTCTCCTGTCGCCGGCCCGGGCCTTTACCCTACAGTAAAACCCGGGCCGGCACTCTTTTGGCCGAGGCCGAAAGCGGGAACGACTAACAAAAGGGGCAAGCCATGTTTCTCGCCAAGTACAACAGCAGCCGGGGGCCGGTGATTGGGATCGGGCTCCGGACCAGCGACCTCGAGCAGATCGCCGCGGGGCGACCCGCCAGCTTCGCCCTTCGCGACGCCGGCATCTACGGCCCCGAGGCAGACGAGCGGGTCCTCCTCCATTTTGCCACGCCGATCCAGATCGAGCAGATCCGCCACGGGTACTTCGTCGGGCTAACCGACGCCCGGGTCCTGTTGTTCATCGACGGGCCGCAAGCCGCCCAGCTCCAACGAGGCGAGCCGATCGACGTGCAGATCCAGGGGGCACCCGTCAACCGGTTCGTGATCTTCGTTGGCAGCGATCCGGGCGACGCCACCCAGGCCCTGCAACGGGTCGGGGTGCTCGACCGATCCGCCCCAGCAT
>Ga0307932_1000476_pt1 | contig 16689 bp, 13 predicted proteins | sample OrgLakmetageno48_FD_201843 | JGI IMG/M metagenome (GOLD analysis project Ga0307932, IMG submission 201843) | Saline water microbial communities from Organic Lake, Antarctica - #48 | ecosystem: Environmental > Aquatic > Non-marine Saline and Alkaline > Saline | place: Antarctica: Organic Lake...
CAGCCAGCCCGGCAAGCATAAAATCCTCTCGGGTCGCCCTTTCCTCTTATTTTCGTTTTCTGATGGTTCGCCGTGTGTTGCTTGAAGATCCCTTTCTTCAAGTTCGCAAGCGCGAAACAAAAGCCACTTCAGGCGCCCTGCTCGAACACGCCGAGCCGTCAGTTCGCCGGTACACCGATTGGCAATGGTCGTATATTCGGGAAACCATTGAATCTGCAGCTAACCAGAATGCGAAATACGAGCGACACCTGTTTGTCATTATTACCATGAAATCCCTGTTTTTACGGGTCAGCGAGCTGGCAGTTCGCCCAATCGAGGGAGAGCCGCGGTTACCAACTTTCATGGACTTTAAGAAGAGCGTATCTAAAGGTGGGGCGTATTGGACGTTCTATGTATTTGGCAAAGGTGACAAAGGCCGAACCATCACATGCCCAGATGCTTATATGACCTATTTGAAGCGCTGGCGACAACATCTTAACTGTGACACACACCTCCCTTTACCCAATGATTCCCGCCCTATTCTTCCATCCAAGCGAGGTGGTGGCTTGGGTGCGCGTCAGGTTGAGCGTACTTGCGAAGAGGCTGTGAGGCTGGCGGTTAAACGAATGAGTGATGAAGGCCTGCAAAGTGAGTCAGATCAACTGAAAGCGATCGCTTCAGAGACTCACTACCTGAGACATACCGGCGCCAGCCAGGCCATCGAAGCCGGCGCCGATATCCGTCATATTTCAGAAGAGCTTGGCCATGCCAGCGCCGCGTTCACTGAACAAGTTTACGTTAACGCCGATCAAGATCGCCGGCGTGCGGCCGGTCAGCAACGCTCCATTTAGAGATGTGATTCAGGGAGCAACCAACATAAGCTTCCGGTTATTATACCTTGTCAATGATTACCTATGCCCGCTGCAAGCCGACGTGCAATCGGATAGACAGCCGGGTGACCGGCATTCCTACTGCAACCGTCTGAACTAGAATCATATGTCCACCCAGCCAAGAGAACTACATACATAACATTCAAGCCCTAATGCACGAGATTCGAGGTCTTGCTCAAAAAGTGGAAGAATTTCACGAAATTGAGATTTCCTTGCTTATTAGGAATCCGGCAGCTGGTCAGCCCGGTAACGGATAGCACTTTCATCAACACCAGAACAGTGTTCACCATGAGGTGGCTATATACTGCGTTTCCAGAAACTCCTTTATGCCATCCTGGGCACCTTCCCGGCCTATACCACTCTCCTTCATGCCACCAAACGGAGCAGCTGGATCGGATACGAAGCCCCGGTTTACGCCAACAATGCCTGCGTTAAGCCTCTGCGCAATTCGCATAGCCTTACCTACATCCCGACTGAAAACATAGGCGGCCAGACCATAGGGTGTGTCATTAGCCTGCTGGATAACCGATTCCACATCCCGGAAACGCACTAGAGGCGCTATAGGACCAAACACTTCCTGATCAAGAATGCGAGCGTCCGGTTTGACATTGCTGAGCACGGTTGGCGCAAAGAAAAACCCCTTTTGATAAAGAGTTGTGCCACCAGTTTCAACAATAGCGCCGTCCTCCACGGCCTCAGCAATTATTGTCTGCAATTTTTCCAGTTCTTTTTGGGAGATGATGGGACCGACATCTACGTCAGCTTCGAGACCATTGCCAACTTTCAGATCAGCAAATCGCTCCACCAGTCTGCGACAAAACTCGTCATAAACTGAGTCGTGAATATAGAGCCTGTTTGCAGCAATACAAGACTCCCCGGCATTGCGCATTTTGGCAATGAAAGCCCCCTCAATGGCCGTGTCAATATCTGCATCATCACAAACAATCAGAGGAGCGTTTCCACCAAGCTCCATCGATGTGTTCAGGATTCTTTCAGCGGCCGAACCAAGCAGAAGTCGCCCAACACCGGTGCTGCCCGTGAAAGAAATTTTGCGCAATCGCGAATCCGCTACCAGAGTCTCAGTAAGAGCGCCCGCGTCATCAGTCGTCAAGACGTTGACAAGACCATCGGGAACACCACTTCTGTGCATCAACTCTGCAAGATACATGGATGTGAGCGGTGTCTCTTTCGGTGGTTTGACGATAACACCGCAACCCGCGGCAATGGCTGGTGCGATTTTCCGGGTAATCATCGCGGCCGGGAAGTTCCAGGGCGTAATCAACAACGCAGTGCCCACGGGCTGATGGGTCACAACAATCGTATGCTTGCCGCTGGGAGATGGTCGCATCTCACCTCCCAGACGCAGAGATTCCTCCCCATACCAACGAAAAAACTCTGAGGCATAATCGACCTCGCCGGTTGATTCCTTGAGGGTTTTTCCTTCCTCAAGTGTGATCAATTTGGCAATGGTGTCTTTTTCCTTCTGCATGGTGTCGAAAATGGTTCGCAAGACTTCGGAACGCTCTCTTGGCGTCAGCGCCATCCACTCCTTCACCGCCCCGTCGCAGGCATCCAGAGCTTGTCTCGCATGCTCAGACGTGCAACTGGGGACGATAGCAATTACTTCCTCGGTGGCAGGATTAATCACTTCAAATTTTCCGCTGGTTTCTGTTATCCACTCCCCATTAACAAACAGTCCGATCGGTACGCTTTGCCCAACTTCCTCAATATACACTTGCATGCGAAAAGTTCCTCGATTCTGAAATTGATAATTACACTGAGAAAACTACATAACCAAGAGCACGATTCTTGACTGTCAGCGCGACAGTGGCGTCATACGCAAGGGTAGAAGCCTGGCTTAAGAGTCACAATAAAAAGAGTCTCCAGTCATTGAGTGCCGACGCTCTCCTTTACTCGGGTCGGCGAGGCTGCGCCGGCCGGGATCAGCCAAGCCACCACAACTACGCCGTATCGAGATGTAAGGTGTTAGTTGTTCTTGCATGGGCGGACATTCTGGATCAGCCAGGCGTCGGCGGAGGATATCGACAGCAGTGCGCCCCAGGATCCCGGCATTGTTGGTAACGGTCGTTAGCGGCGGCGAAGAGACCTGCGCCTCGTCAGTGTCGTCAATGCCGACCACGGCAACATCCCGACCGACTTTAAGGCCTAGCTCGGCAAGAGCACTCATGGCGCCGAATGCAACCAGATCATTGAAACATGCAATAGCAGTGGGTTTCACATCGTCCGTGTCCCAGAGCGACTTGATCGTAGCGAATGCCTCCAGGCGCTTTGAGGGCCCATCGATCCAGGCCGAACGCTCCGGGTTATGCCCCGCTGCCCGCATCGCCTCGACGAAGCCCTGATAACGACCGTCTGCGGTAGTCGTTCCTGGCTTGCCACCCAGCATCATGATTCTTGTATGACCCAACTTCAGTAGATGAGATGTTGCAAGACCCATGCACTCAGAATCGTCATTAACTACGTAGTCCAGTGTGGTTTCGAGGATTGAGCGCACAATCAACACCACCGCACCACCGCTACTGCGAAAGGGCTGCAGGTCCTGCTCGGTAGTGCCAAGCGCAGGTGAGAGGATCAGCCCATCGGCTCCATGTTCTCGCAGCGAAGCGACGAAACGACTTTGCCGCCCGGGAACGTCGTCATGACTGTTAACAAAGATTGCCTCACCATCACTGGAGAGACGAGCCTCGATCGCAGCGAGCATTGTGGAAAAGAATGGATGCACGATGTCATGAAAGCCCACTCCCACGATTCGGGTTCGGCCTGTGCGGAGCGCAGTCGCGGTAAGGTTTTGAAGATAACCGACTTCGTTAGCGTAGCTGAGCACCTTTTCACGCGTGCTGGCCTGTATGAGCGGGCTATTACGCAGCGCCAGAGAAACCGTGGCCACCGAAACTCCAAGCGCCTCGGCAATCGTTTTTTGTGTCAGGGCTCTATTTTTTTTCTTCATTTCGATTTAGAGGCACTGAGCCTTCCTTGCAAAGTAGCTGATTAAAACCTTTAACAAGCCTGCCATAATTTTCAATAATTGGCTAAGTTTTAATTTAAATCGATTGAATTCTGTTTTTAATCGTTGTAAAAGTAGTTCGTGACATTTTTGTTACCACATTAAAAATACAAAAAAGCTCGTAAAAAGAGCTGGCAATCGCCTCTTTTTCGCGCTCAGTGAGTCCTTGGGAGGAAAAATGACAAAAACATCTCGTATTCAAGCAATTTTTGCAGTTGGAGTTCTGGCCATGGCCGGCCCGGGAAGCGCCTTGGCGCAAACTGAATTAAGATGGGGCCATGTTTATGAATCACAGTCGCCATACCACGAATGGACATTGTGGGCAGCGGAGGCTTTTGAAGACCAAACCGATGGAAGGTATTCAATTGAAGTTTTTCCGTCATCCTCTCTCGGTAAACAGACCGACCTCGCCGAAGGCTTGCAACTCGGCACGGTAGATATCATTTACGATGGTCAGTTCTTCGCAGGCCGTCGCTATGGACCAATGGCAATCGGCAGTGCCCCGTTCATGTTTCGGGATTTTGCACACTGGGAAGCCTATCGAGATTCTGATCTTTTCGGCGACCTCTCCGCCGGATACACCGAGGCCACCGGCGACGACGTCGCAGGACTGGTGTATTACGGACAGCGCCATGTGACGTCAAACGTCGAGATCAAGACGCCTGCCGACATGGAGGGTATGAAGATTCGTGTCCCCAACGCCTCACTCTACAAGATGTTCCCCGAGGCAGTTGGCGCCAACGCCACTCCAATGGCATTTTCCGAGGTTTACCTGGCGCTGCAACAGGGCGTCGTGGATGCCCAAGAGAATCCACTTCCCACCATAAGATTCAAGAAGCTCTATGAAGTCCAGAGCCACATCGCCTTGACTGGGCACATTACTGACGCGCTTCTCACGATTGTGTCAGGGCGACTGTCGGACAGCATGTCGGATAAGGATTACGAAACGCTGATGGCGATACTGAAAGAAGCCGCCGCAGGTGCCTCGGCCGATATCCGAAGCTCTGAGCTAGAGTTGATAGATTGGTTCCCCGAGCAGGGTATCGCGGTCGACGAAGTGGATCGTGAACTCTTCCGCGCTGCTGTAGTAGACGACCTGAATGGTCCGAGCGCGAGCTGGAGTCGCGAGACCTTTGACAGGCTGCAAGCCTTGCAGTGATTAATCCAGTACCGGCTGCGCACGATCGTGCTGCGGCCGGTTTTTTATTGGTGCAGCGCTTGGACCCGCAGCACGCTCTACTAGGATACTGACATGCCTAACCCTACACCCATGCCTGACAATCACTCTCCTCGGTCCCGCATCCCTGAGTTTGATGCCGAGCTGGTGATAATTTTATTCTGGATTCTGGCGGTTGTGGTCTTCATCCAATTTTTTACACGCTACGTGCTTAACGACTCGATTGGCTGGACTGAAGAGATCGCCCGTTATCTGCTTATCGCTGTCACTTTTGCCGGCGCCTGTGTCGCGGTTCGCCGGAACTCTCATATCTCGGTGGAGTTCTTCTATCGGTATTTGCCTCCGGCTGCTGCGCGCGGCTTATCCACAATAGTAGATCTTCTGAGAACCGGACTGTTGGCGGTGCTGACAGGTCTTTGCGTTCAGCTTGCCGGTAACACCCGGCAGATGATGACCTCGATCGATCTGCCTAAATCCGCGCTCTATGGCTTTGTCGCCGGCTGTTTTGCATTGATGACGATATATTCGGCAATCGTTGCCTGGCGGCATTTACGCAGCGGTAAAGATAACGTAGCCCCGGACGTATCCACCGAACTGGAAAAGTAAGGAGATGTCATGCTGATTCTGTTCGGAACACTTGTACTGCTTCTGGTTATCGGTCTACCTGTCGCGCTGGCGCTGACCGGCGCCTCATTGATGTTCCTGATGATTGAAAGTTCTCTGCCGCCGGTGGTGGTCGTGCACCGCATGATAAATGGTATAGACAGTTTCCCCCTGTTAGCAGTGCCATTCTTTATCCTTGCGGGCAACCTGATGAATCATGGTGGCATTACCGACCGAATATTCACTTTTGCCAAAGCACTTGTCGGCTGGATGCGTGGGGGGTTGGGGCACGTGAATATTGGTGCCTCGGTTCTGTTTGCAGGTATGTCTGGCGCAGCGGTTGCCGATGCGGGCGGCCTGGGAACTGTTGAGATCAAGGCCATGAAGGAAAGCGGCTATGATGCGGATTTTGCCGTTGGTATTACCGCCGCTTCCTCGACCATTGGGCCACTGATTCCTCCGTCCTTGCCGCTGATCGTCTACGGCGTTGTGTCATCGACGTCGATCGGACAGCTTTTTGCAGCCGGTCTGCTGCCGGGGCTGCTGATGGCGGTGGCGCTAATGGTCATGGTTGCCTGGTACGCGAAGGTACGCAACTACGGCCGTGATGCAGGTTTCGCCTGGCTGGTGCTTTGGCAAGCTTTCAATCGCGCCTTTCTGTCATTGCTGACACCGATCATTATTGTGGGCGGAATTCTCGCTGGCTTGTTCACGCCAACAGAGGCGGCAATTGCAGCTTGTGCCTATGCGCTCGTTCTGGGTGGGTTTGTCTACAGAACGCTGGACTTTCGCAAAATAAAAGCCATCTCTCTGGACACGATTGAAACCACAGCGATTGTTCTTATGATCGTTGCGGGTGCTTCAATTTTTTCCTGGATTCTTACCTCCACCCAAATCACCGAGATGGTGGCGAACGGGATCCTGGGCTACACACAGAACGTTGTGCTTGTGCTGTTGCTGATCAATCTTGTGCTTCTGGTTGTAGGCTTATTCATGGAGCCAGTGGCCGCCATCACCATCTTGACGCCCGTCTTGCTGCCGGTTGTGGTTGCGCTGGGAGTTGATCCGGTTCATTTCGGGATCATGATGGTTCTGAACCTGATGATTGGCCTGCTGACGCCACCGGTAGGCCTGGTGCTCTATGTGCTCGCGCGGGTTGCCGATATCAGTTTTGAGAGCGCTGTGCGCGGGACTACACCGTTCCTCATTCCGCTGGTGATCGTGCTACTTCTGATCACCTACGTTCCGGCCATAACACTATGGTTGCCGACCCTGCTCTATCGTTAACCACTGACAACTGGATAATTGCAATGACTTCAAAAACCAACGCAAAGACAAATACCACGAAAGCTCTGAGCACCGCCGAGTATCTGCGGATGTACACCCAGATGGTGCGCATTCGGACCTTCGAAGATAACGCAAACCAGCTTTATCTTTCCGCCAAGATGCCGGGGCTGACCCACATGTATTCCGGGCAAGAAGCGGTTGCAGTGGGCATCTGTGAGGCGCTGAACGATAACGACCACATCACCTCAACTCACCGGGGCCACGGCCATTGCGTGGCCAAGGGTGCAAACTTTACCGAGATGTTCTGCGAATTGCTGGGCAAGGAAGAAGGATACTGTAGAGGCAAGGGCGGCTCGATGCACATTGCCGATCAGAGCCATGGCAATCTTGGTGCCAATGCGATTGTTGGCGGCTCCATGGGGATAGCGACCGGCTCCGCGCTGCGTGCCAAGTTACTGGGCCACGATGATGTGACCGTTTGCTTCTTTGGCGACGGGGGCACCGCGCAGGGCTTGCTCTACGAAGTAATGAACATGGCCGCGCTGTGGAACCTGCCAGTCATCTACGCCTGCGAGAACAATGGTTATTCAGAATATACCAAAACCGAGGAGATCGCGGCCGGCTCAATCACCGCGCGGGCCGAAGCTTTTGGCATTGAGGCGTTCACAGTGGATGGCCAAGACGTTATTGCCGTCAACGAACTCAGCAAAAAACTGGTCGCTCGGTGCCGCAACAATGAGGGGCCTTTCTTCGTAGAGCTGATGACCTACCGCTACCACGGCCACCATGTCGGCGACATAAACCGCGAATATTATCGCTCAAAGCAAGAAGAGGCCGACTGGAAGGAAAACCGCGATCCGATTATCCACTTCCGTAGCTGGCTAATCGAACAGGGCATCGCCACCGAGGACGAAATCGAGACGTTGAACCAGGAAATCAAGCAAGACGCCAAAACAGCCGTTGCCTATGCCGAAGCCGCCGCCTATCCGGACTTATCAGAGGTAGACATGCATGTCTACGCCGAAACCGACCCTGCAACGTTGCGTGCTGGTAATTAAGGAGACCGAGATATGAGAGAAATCACCCTGTCCCAAGCTGTTAACGAAGCGCTTGCCGAAGAGATGCGCCGTGATCCAACCACCTTTATCCTCGGCGAAGACGTTGCCGAGGCAGGCACACCCTTCAAGGTGCTTTCGGGCCTTGTCGAAGAGTTCGGCACTGCCCGCGTGATCGACACACCCATCTCCGAGCCGGGCTTCGTCGGCATCGCGGTGGGCGCAGCCATGACCGGCGCGCGGCCCATCGTCGACCTGATGTTCGGCGATTTCCTGTATCTGGTGATGGATCAGCTGTGCAATCAGGCCGCCAAGCAGCAGTATATGTCCGGTGGCAAGCTGAGTGTGCCGATGGTCGTGCGCACCAATCTGGGCGCTACACGCCGCTCGGGTGCCCAACACAGTCAGTCTCTGCATGCATTGGTTGCTCATATCCCGGGGCTTAAAGTGGCGCTGCCGTCTTCAGCCTATGAAGCCAAAGGCCTTATGAAGACGGCTATCCGCGATAATAATCCGGTCGTCATCATCGAAGACAAGCTGATGTATCAAGACAAGGCGCCGGTGCCCGAGGACGAATATCTGATTCCCTTCGGTGTGGCCAATATCAAGCGCGAGGGGAGTGACATCACACTGATCGGCACATCTTCCATGGTCCAGGTGGCTGAGGCCGCTGCGCGAATTCTGGAAGCCGAGGGCATCAGCGCCGAGGTGATCGACCCGCGCACCATTGTGCCGCTGGACGAGGAGACGCTGCTGAAAAGTGTCCGCAAAACCAGCCGCGCGATTGTTATCGACGAGGGCCACCAGAACTACGGTATAACCGGCGAGATCGCCAGCCGCCTCAATGAAAAGGCCTTCTATTATCTCGACGCACCGGTACTGCGTATGGGGGCAATGGATGTGCCTATACCGTTCAGCCCCGTGCTCGAGGACCTGACTGTGCCAACGCCAGAGGGCGTGGCCGAAAACGCTCGCAGGCTCTGCGCGGGGGAGATGATCCATGCCGCTTGACGTCATCATGCCAGCCCTCGGGATGACCCAGGATACCGGAGTCCTGATTGCCTGGAACAAATCACCCGGGGATGCCGTTGCTGAAGGCGACTTGCTGTTCGAGGTCGAAACCGACAAAACCACAATGGAGGTTGAAGCGCAGGGTTCCGGCTACCTGACAGATGTCGTGGCCGCCGCAGGGGAAGAGGTACCGGTGGGACAGGTGCTTGCGCGCATTTCGGAAACGCCGGAGGGAACCGGAACCACGGCTGAAGCTGCGAAAGACGAACCTGTCGAAACCGACGACCAGGCCGGCGCAGAGATTCCCCAGGGTGAACAGGTGATCATGCCGGCACTGGGCATGACCCAGGATACCGGCGTGATTGTCGCCTGGCACAAGTCGCCCGGCGATGCTGTAAAAGCCGACGACATTCTGTTCGATGTGGAAACTGACAAATCCGTTGTCGAAGTCCAGGCAGGTCACGACGGATTCGTCGCGGCCCTGCTCGCAGAGGCGGGTGAAGAGGCGCCAGTCGGTGGCGTCATCGCCATCATCTGCGAGAAAAAGCCAGAGGCGCCTTTCCGCCGCAGTGTCACGGCCCAGGTTGCGGCCGCACCGTCAGCACTCGCGGCTGTTAAAACAGCGCCCAAGACAACTCAACCGGCCCCGACGCCCAAGAAATCGCTCCCTGCCAAAAGTGCACCTGCTGCAAATGGACGCATTCTGGCATCGCCTAAGGCGAGGCGACTGGCCCTCGAGCGAGGCCTCGACCTGGCTCGTCTGGTCGAACACGGTCATCCACAGCCCTTTCATGTCAAGGATCTGGACGTTCTGGAAAACTTGCCCGCGGCAACGACTCAGCCTCTTTCTACTGCGGCACCGGCTCGTTATCTGTCCGCCGAGATAGCCTCGAATGGCTTTGACGAGTTTGCTTCATGGGCTGCCAAAGAAGCTGGCCTGACCGATGCCGGCGCACTATTGGCGGCGTTCGCAGGGTCAAGTCTGGGCCCGAGTGATGTGACCGTGGCACTGGAAGCTTTTGGCACAACGCGCCTTTACGCGGTTCGTGGGCGTTGGCTGGGTGACCTTACAGAGGCTGACCCCGATGCTGCTCCTGACCTGCGACTTCGCGATTTACGGTTTGGCCGCTTAAGTGCGGTTCAGACGGGCCCTGAGAATACCCCGGTACTGAGCGTGATGGCCTCAGGTGCGGGGCTGAAGCTAACCCTGGAATGCGCCGCAGAGCAAATGGATGCGTCCGCGGTTATTACCCTTCTTTCCGATTTCGCAGGCCGAATGGAGCAGCCGCTCCGTCACCTGCTCTGAGCTATAGCGTGGAAGCCTATTATGACCGATATTATCGCACCGCCCTCGATTCGGGCATTGGCCCGGGAAAAGGGCATTGATCTTGAGGAACTTGCCCGCAAATTGGGCCGCAAAAATATCGTACGTGAGGATATTGAAGGCGGAAAATCCGCTGCCGCCGATGGTCCGGCTGGCGGAAAATCCTACTGGGACGTGAATCATTCCCAATACGGCACGGTGAGCGAAGAGCCGATGAGCCGTTTCGCCCGGGTTGCTGCCGCCAATCTGGCTGCCGCGCAAGCGCTTATTCCAGCAGTCACACATCACGAGCGCGCTGATATCAACGCGCTCGAGGCCTGGCGTCGCGAGCTGAAGCCCGAGGCGCAGGCGCGCGGGTTAAAGCTGACGGCGCTCGCCTTCCACATTGTGGCCCTGACGCGTTGCCTTCGGCGATTCCCTCGATTCAACGCCTCGCTCTCGGCCGACGGCAAGACGCTGGTGCTTAAAAAGTATGTGCACATCGGTATCGCCGTGGATACGGCCATGGGGCTGTTGGTACCCGTTATTCGCAACGCGGACACCAAGGGGCTTTGGCAGATCGCGTCGGAGATCTCCGATCTGGCTTCCCGAGCGCGGGAACGCAAGGTCGGCATCGACGAAATGGGAGGCGCGTCGATGACCATCACAAACCTGGGTGGAATTGGCGGCATCGGCTTCACCCCCATCGTCAATCCGCCCGAGCTGGCGATACTGGGTCTCACCCGCGCCGAAACCGTACCGGTCTGGGATGGCAGCGCATTCCAGCCTGTGCCAATGGTTTCGGTGGACCTGAGCTATGACCACCGCGTGATCAATGGAGCCGACGCTGCGCGTTTTTCTGCACACTATTCATTGCTGTTGTCTGACCCACGTCGGATGATGGTCTGAATTAGTTTCCGCTACAGCCTGTAATTCCGCCGGGTTGATTGTGACCGGCGGAGCCGGCCCTAGAACGATCTTGGCCAAGCCGACCGGGGACAGCGTCTGTTTCGAGCAGATTTCTGACTATGCGACTACACATTATATCAACGCAAATTGGTAACTATTCACCTCGACTTTGCTCAAAAAGTTTTTGACAGTGTGTTGACTCTAATTCCGAGAACTTTGGCCGCACTCAGCCGCGCGAGGCCATAAAGCCGCGCACAGAGCCTCCACCATCCTCTCAATGCAGTCTTGTGCTGTCGCTTATCTCCGGGGCGACGTCGATTTGAAAAACCTCGTCAAATCCGCGCTCAGGACGATAAATTCGACCTGAAAAGTCGTGCGATAATAATGCATCACTCGACGGTACTCAGATCCATGAAGATCACTAACATTGATGTCGACGCTGCGCTGGCAGACGTCAGACAACAACTCCAAGCAGACACAACCGTCGCGCCTTCCATGCGGACGGCCATCGAGTTGCTGATGGCGCTGGTCCAGATACTGAGTGGGCGGATTAACACCCACAGTGCAAACAGCAGTAAGCCACCGTCTCAGGATCCTTTCGGGTTGTGAGCTTCGAGAAACGTCAGGTCGTTGATCTGGACATCCGCCGTTTTGTCACCGAGTACCAGGCCGAGATCCTGGAAAATGCTTAGGGGCAACGTTTTGTGGCGCCTTTTCCGTTGCCGAGGCTCAGCACAATGTTCCAGCCCGAACCAGAAAACAGCGAGGTATCCATCAGTGACGACAGATTTAGAAAACCGGTGTCGCCGGAACCAGTCGAATCGGCAACCGGCTCTTTGGTCAGACGCTTATGCCAGCTGCAGAAACTGACATAGCCGATGCTTTTCTACTTGCAAAACCACATGACTGACACGCCACTGTTACGTCGCTGATTAACCAAAGCCTACCCTTGTTCTGGGGTGCGGCGCTTTCTCACGGAGGTAACCTCGTGTTGAGAAATGTGAGGTTACTGTAGAGTGAAATTCGCTGGGTGGCAGGTCGTCTTGGAATGGACAGTCTCTATTTTCTTACTCGTATAGAGCGCGGCCAAGGTGTGGTCTTGTTGGGATGTTAAGGCGTGGCCACCTGCTTACAGGCCAGAACAGGCGCCAGCTACCACTTTTTCTTTAAAATTGAAGCGGGAACCCTATCCTCTCGACCACATTACAGGCGATCTAAGTTCTGCCCGGTTGATCATAGGCGTCAGGCCGCCTGGGTCAGTGGTTTAGGAAATACACCTCATCGAGTGTCGCGTCGTCCAATCCTTGATAGGGCCTCTCCACAACCCCTCAATGGCGCTGTCTGGTGGCCCTGAGTCCGTGGCGCTTAAGCTTGCGCACCACGCTGGGGTACTAGAGTTTTTCCCTCGTAATGGGACATAAACGTCTAGATCCCCTTCCCCGTCTACGTTTCCCGAGGGGGGGGGTACTTTTCCTGAACGGGTATATAACCCTCGATTGAGCTCATTAACTCGTCCAGATCAGGCAATTTCTCACTTCTTTGGAAGTTGTAGGTGCCTTTCAGGTTGATGTTGTACCAGGCAACCGGTGAGGCTTGTTTAACGATCTGGATCTTTTCTTCGTCCTTTTGATATTCAAAGCTGGTCAGAAGCTGACTGAGTATGGCCGAGTTAAAGTAAATGATGGCGTTGGTAATCAAGGGAAACGCTGATCAATTAACGAGAGACGGCAACTAATCAAAAGCGCGTGGAATTCGGCCTGAGAAATAATCTATTTTCTCGTTCAGCACTCAATATTTCTGTTTTAGTGATGAAATCGCCGTTTTTTTGCCCTAATTCCCCTTTTAGGCACACTTTAAGAATATGGAGACGGATTTAGCCTACGTGCCAGTACCAGATTGGCCAAGCCGAACAGCGTAAACAACTGCGCCGTGTTCTTTAGCAGCCCCCGATAACGCACCTTGCGGTGCCGAAACAGATTCTTCACCACGTGGAACGGATGCTCAACCTTGGCGCGGATCTGAGCTTTCACCCGCTCCCGTTGGACGATCAGAGTCTTGCGTGGGCCTTCTTCCATCTTCTTAAGCTTGCCGCGCTTCTCTGCCACGTGCCAGACCACATCCGACCCCTGGAGCTCTGGGCGTTTGGCCACACCGGTATAGCCTGCGTCCGCGTAAGCTTCGGTTTCATCACCGTGCAACAGGTGTTCGGACTCGGTGATATCTGCCACGTTGGCAGCCGTACCCGTCAGACTGTGAACCAGACCGGAGTCTGCATCCGTACCGATGTGAGCCTTCATACCAAAGTGCCATTCATTGCCTTTTTTGGCCTGGTGCATCTCTGGATCCCGTGCCTTGGCCCGGTTCTTCGTGGATGGCGGTGCGGCAATAATGGTGGCGTCTACGATCGTGCCTTCGCGCATGAGCATGCCGCGGTCGGCCAGGTGGCCGTTGATCTGTTCAAAGATAACTTGGGTTAAAGCCTGTTTTTCAAGCAGGTGGCGGAACTTCAGCAGGGTCGTGGCATCCGGAACGGACTCCACGCTCAGATCGATACCGACAAAGTCACGCAGGGCCTGGCTATCATAAATGGCGTCTTCCAGTGCTTCGTCAGCCAGGGCATACCACTGCTGAACAAAGTACATCCGTAGAATGCGCTTCAGGGGAATGGGCGGGCGTCCTCGCTTGCCGCGGGAATCGGGATAATAATGAGGCGAGAGAGCTTCCAATAGTCGCGACCAGGGCACGGCTTGCTCCATCTCGGCCAAAAACCGCTCACGTCGGGTTATCTTTTTCTTGGCGGCGAACTCGGCTTGGGCGAAGCTCATCTGCTTCATGATCGTTCCTGGTCGGTTCGATTGTCGGGGATGTGATTTTAACAAATCAGCGACTCAAGCGGAATTAATCAGCGTTTCCCAAGCGAGCACATTCATTCCACAGTTGGATCTCCTCGTCTGAGCTACCGCGGAACTGATCGCCATTAACGTTGCTGATTGCACGGCTCAGTTGGTGGTACGCCTCGCCCCGATTCAGTGCTCTTTGAACGTAATCTCGCAGACTCACATCATCGATGTAGTTGAGTAGATAATTTGCTTTTACCATGCGGTTGTATTCTGTTAACGCTGCGAGTAATGGGTGACTGTTTTTGTAACCTGAGAGTTTTCTGACCAATATCGCTTGCGTCGTCTTTCGTTCATAAAGTGAGATCATAATCCGTTGGATGGTGTCCCAGTGCGACGCGATGAGCTTGGTATTGACGGGCTTTTTCAGACGTAGCTGGATCCTCTTGTGCTTGTTATCGCGCATACGTTCAGCACTACCAATTGTGGGCTTGCGCATAGCCCTATCGCTTAGCGGCGCATGGCGCTTTATCGTGGCGTTGTCTCCATTCCTTTCGACACTACTGGTATGTAGCCCAACAAGGTTAATCAAGAAGCGCTCAAGCTGCTCCACAGACACGGATTGGCAGACCCGGGCGAGCATGTCATTCTCAATAGCGGAGACCATATGAATGCTCATGGTGGTACTAATACCATGAAAATTCTCACCCTAGATAGCGAATAAGCGCCGTTTAAAAGACGGCAATCTTAACAAACAGAATCATAAGCGATGAGGAAAGTGACGCCATGAGTGATGCGCAACCCCCCCGCCAAGCCAACCGAACTTTGCAAGCGCGTAAACGTATTGCACTGATTGCCCATGATGGCAAAAAAAGCGAAATGCTCGAGTGGGCGACCCGCTGGCAAAACGCGCTCAGCCAGCACGAGTTGATTGGCACCGGCACTACCGCTGAGCGGTTGAAAATGGCGTTAGGGCTAGGCATTGAAGCGTTGATGAGCGGACCGCTGGGTGGCGACCAGCAGATTGGCGCCCGGATTGCTGAGCAACGGCTCGATATATTGATCTTCTTTTGGGATCCCTTCTCGCCCCAGCCCCACGATCCGGATGTAAAGGCGCTGCTGCGTTTAGCGGCACTTTGGAATGTACCGGTCGCCTGCAACGCAGCCACCGCCGACTTTCTATTCTCTTCACCTTATTTGAACGAAAGCTATGAAATGTTGATTCCAGATGCCAACGCTTGGGCCCAAGCTAGAACGGTCTAGGCACTAAGTGGTATACCAAGTGCACAGGGTCTACCCATTGTGCAGGTGGGCCTGGCGGGTACGAAGATGGCGCGCTACCACCTGCTGCCCGCACTCGTAATCTCCACTCATCGCTGACAAGGCGCAATTCAGAGTTAGCTTGGCAATTCAGTCGTAGTCTTGTCGCGCCGAGTTCACCGGCTGGGGAAAAAATTCGGCAGCCGGTGGTCGCCAAAGGTGGCCAAACGAATATTATCCGACAGGCCACCTCGCTTAAAAAACACATCAAAGACCGCCGCCAGCAAGACATAAGATGCGGTTATCAGTGCATTAGCGCCACCCTCTTGATCCAGCAGTTGCGCCGCTAATCGCGCACCTTCACTGCGCTCGTGATGAGAAGCACTTAAATAGAGCAGTTTAACAGCGGTGCCTTTAAATGCTGCATCAAACCCCGCCCGCCGCTCAAGGCTAATATATAGATCCGGCATCACCTCTAACCAAGCAATGCGCTTGGTCGCTTTTCCGATCACCGAGTGGGTCAACGCTTGCGCTGTGTCCTGGTCGTTACTCACTACGCTGGCAAACAGCGCCGGATTCAACCCGCGATCCATACCCACCACATGCCAGCCCTGCTGGACTGAATCAGCATATAAAGAGGTCGTCGCTAGGCAGTCCGGTATGCCTCGAACCTCGGCCGGCAAGTCTGGGGGTGGCGGGAACAGCAGCTGTTCCAAACGGGCCTCACTCAGATCCTCCGGCAATGGCCAGTTCAGACCGGCCTCGGCCAAACGCTGAAGATACTCGCTTACCGGAGGGCGGCTGACGCCGCAGGCCTCCGCGATCTGGCGGTTGCTCAGCCCTCGCTCCCATTTCAGGCGAAGGACTTCCTTGATCTTACGCATGGATAACCTCTTCGCAGGCATCTGGTCTTCTCCGGATGAAAAGACTCAGAGTACCGTTAAGTTATCCCGCGCCGGACGGTTTTGATGGGTTGAATCAGGCAGCCTGCCAGGGTGGCAGCGTTGCCGTGGAATCAGTGGCAGGCTTCGTCTGGAATCAGTGGCAACCTTGATCTGGAATACGCAAGCTATTAATTGTTAGTGCTTTTCCTCCTGTTCAGACCGCTCGTTCAATAACTAAGTGCAACACCCTCTGATTAAGTATTGTGTTACCATGAAAAAAAATAGCACCATCTCAGTAACATGGATCGAGCCATAGTTATGGAGCTATATATTCTACATATACTTTCCTGATTACGCATAAGAGTCAGCCATCTTTAGCAGCCTATAGGGCATAGGCGGTGTCCGGGCTGCTACTGTCAGGAACCGCGGAAGCATGGCTTTGAGATCGTAGCGCCGATTGAAGCGGTAT
>Ga0307932_1000479_pt1 | contig 16586 bp, 16 predicted proteins | sample OrgLakmetageno48_FD_201843 | JGI IMG/M metagenome (GOLD analysis project Ga0307932, IMG submission 201843) | Saline water microbial communities from Organic Lake, Antarctica - #48 | ecosystem: Environmental > Aquatic > Non-marine Saline and Alkaline > Saline | place: Antarctica: Organic Lake...
ACCAGTACCAAATGTTCTATTGGCTATATTCGAATTTGGATAAATGTTTTGTCCTATATGACCATTTATTCTAGTGTCACCATCTATCACAACACTTCTATTACCTCTTAATGTTAATATATCATTTGAACCACCATCCTTAAATTCTAGAGTATCTCCAATTGAAGTACCTGATAAAGTGACAGTTCTTGTAGAACTAGAAATAGTCCCATCATTATCATAAATATTTCCATCTCCCGAAATTACATTAGATGAAGCTGTCCATGAAGCGATTCCATTAGTATCAGATGTTAAAATGTAACCACTTGATTGGTTACCATCATTATACTGAAACTGACCATTCATTAATATTGTTTCATCTCCTTGAATTTTAAGGATATTTGAACCACTATTATTATCAATATTAAAACTATCACTTGATAAATCTCCTGCAAGTGTTAATGTTCGTATATTATCAGTAGTTGTTAAATCATTTGTTCCAATATTTTCACCAAAGTTAGATGTATCTCCCCATGTACCATCATCTAAAAGAGATCTACTTCCTGTTCCAACTATTCCATCGTCAGGAACAAACCCCTCATTTAATGACGATGTTGCAGAAGTTCCAGTGAATGTATAATTATTTAAAAATATAATTTTACAATCCTCACTAAGAGTTGGTGAGCCACCATTAAAAGATGACTTAATAACTTGACCATTTAGATCATAGTAACCACTTTGTTGAGTATAAGAATCAACTTCGAAAATAACATATACATTATTATCATCAGCTTCTTGAATTCTTAATTGATTTTTTGAATAGTTAGAAGTATTAACAATGCTATCTTCAACAAGGAAACTAAGTAAATCAGTATTATTTACTTTAAGTTGTGTAGCTGATGAAATTGACGTATCAGTTGTAAACTCTCCAGTAGCGGGTATTGAGTTTGTATTATCTGAAAAATTAAAAGTAAAGATTTGGTGAAAATCCACATTGGTTTCGTCTAGGAAATCTTTATTAACACCATCCAATTGGTTTACTGGGTTATTAAGATTTGTTATCCTATTATTATTTAAACTTATATCTGTTAAAAACTTTCTAACCATGTTGATTTTATTTTAAAGCATTATTACCTTAAGTATATATTATTTCAGGGGATTGGAAATAAAAAGAGTCGGATATAAATACCCGACTCTTTAAAATTTATTTCATTTTTATTATTATGATAATATTTCAGAAACGTTACCAGTAATAACAACATCTAGAGTTTCAGTTGAGTTAGAAACAATACCAATTGTGTTTGTATCTACTACCTCTATATACGCTTCAACTTCTTCTTTAGTTGTTGAATCATATAAAGCTACTTGTACATATTCAGTTCCAAAGTTATGAGTAACAGAAGCTGTTACACTCGCTGTTAACACTAAATCTTCTTTGGTAGCAACTCTTGATGTATAATTACCAATTGTTACTTGGTCTGTATCAGTAGTTATAAAGTTAGTATCAGTGTTTACATCTAATACTGATCCATTTGCTACTAGACCATCACCATCTAAGTTAGTTGAGATTACAGTGTAACTTAATCCTGATTCATCAACAGAAAGAACTGCACCCGATCCACCTAATAAACCCGAACCTATAGCGGTTGAATTGATTTCTGTTTCAGTAATTCCACCATTAGCTACTTGTAAATCATCTCCTACAATTTGAATAGTAGAACCATCTACATTTACATCTAATGTAACAAAACCAGATGTACCACCACCAGATAAACCATCACCAGCAGTAACACCTGTGATATCACCTTGTGGAATAGCTGATATTTGATCATCTACATATTGTTTATTAACAAGTGAATTAGTAACAAAAGTTCCTGAGTAATCAGATGAATAAACAAGACCTTCACCACCACCAGATATATCTGTTATCGAACTTGAATTAAATGATAAGTTAAATCCATCTAAATCATTTAAAGATAAAGTATGTGCTCCAGCATTACCATCAATTGTAGTAGCTTGATCAAGAGTACCTCCTAATTGGACATCGTCTCCATCGATACTTAAACCGTTAGCGACATTTACTGAAAGTGCCGCACCTGCACCACCTGCAAGACCTGCTCCTGCAACTGATGTGTTAAGTTGTGTTTCAGTAATACCTGCGTTTGATACTCCAATAGTATCAGCATTTACTGTAATAGTAGAATCTGAACCAATTGAAAGTGCTGAACCATCACCACCAGTAAGACCTGCTCCTGCGATAGCTCCATCAATTTGTGTTACTCCAATACCACTATCAACGATAGTTAACGTATCACTAATTATTTCAATAGTAGTACCATCAATATTCACAGAAAGTGCTGAACCACCACCACCTGCAAGACCATCTCCTGCAACCGATGTATTAAGTTGTGTTCCAGTAATACCCGCATCAGCTACTTCAATACCCGTTGTAGCTTGTGTTACAATCGTAGAATTATCAACATTAACTGCTATATCATCTGTATCAACGGTGATCGAATCATCTGTTGCTTGAACATCAATTGTGTTTCCTGTTTTAAGTAAACCAGCACCCGCTAAAATTTCTGCGGCTTGAGAGAATTGAACCCATACAATATTATCTGTATTTAAAGTTAATTCACCCTCTCCTTGAATTACCCATCCAGTACTTTCTAAGTCAGCACCTGTTTCAACAAAAGTAAAGTTACCACCTGATACCTCACTTGATGGAGTTCCATCGTGATCAGTTGATCTTTCAATAACCCCCGTAGCATTTGCTGTTGTAACTACATAAATACCATTTTCAGTTAAAGTAGATTGATTTTTAATAAGAATTCTATCACCAATAGCAATAGTTGTTCCACCACCATCTAAATCAAATATAGTACCATCTGTTAAATCTACAGCTGTAAATTCACCACTACCACCAACACCACCAGTAGAGTTATATGTACCACTGATATCTGTTTTAGTAGCAACCCTAACAGATTCTTTTGGATCAAGTCCTGCTGCAATAGAATCAACATATGTTTTATTTGCTGCATCTGATCCAACAGTTGGAGCTACAAGTCCAGTAACGGAATTTGCAGTTATATCATTTGCTGAAAAATCACCATTCACATCTCTTTCTACAAGAGTATCACCTGTATTTGATGAAGTTGAAGCATCTAATTTATCTGACTGTGTTCCAGTCATAAATCCATCTTGTAAACCACCTGCTTGTAATCCTGAAACAGTTGCTATACCACCTGATACTGAAACTGTTATACCTGTCACTGAATCTCCAATAACATCTGAGATACTTCCCGTATCAAGATACAGCCATTGTACTCCATCCCAAAAACCTATTTGGTTAAGGTCAGTTGCGTAGTAAATTTGTCCACTTACTTCTATTCCAGGTGAAGGAGGAGTACCACTATCTTCATTTTGGATTCTCGCCCTAAGTAATTCGTTTTGATCTAAGTCTAGATCTATTAAAAAATTTCTTTTTGCCATCTTATTATTATTATTTTATTTGTATTATATATTATTTTATAAAATTCATTTTACGTTATAATTGCTTTACCAGCAGTGGGAGAATTGAAATGTATTCTAATAGTATTATCATTGACATACTCAACATCTGCTTCCACAGACTCATTTGAAGTATTATAAATATCTACTCCAACATACCTATTTAGGTTGTGGGTTATACTCCACATTGATACCGATACTGGTTGTTCATGTAAATAATACATATTAAAAGAAAGTTTACTCTCTCCAATAGTACTATCCTCAATCTGTTTACCTTTAATTCTTCCTCTAGCCATACACTATATATAAAATTTTAAAAATAATTTATACATTAAAAAGGTATATATTTAAGATAATATTCACTTTTGTCTAAATTAAAAGTTATCTACTTCAACATTACTCTATATAAAACATATAAAGACTACATTAAAAATAATTAACTATGAATGACTATAACACTGGAAAGAATATTTTTCGCATACATTTTAAGAAATAAAACCTATTTCGAATTTGTACTACCCCACTTTTTTAAGAACCCTGATATGGAATTTGTATATTCTGTTATTAGAAAATACATGTTGGAGAACAGTGGTACAGAAGTCCCATCTCCTAAACAAATAGCAGAGATGGTATTTCTCGAAGATAACGATAAAAAGATTTCTAGGGAATTACTCAAATCAATACTTAAAGTAGAATTAGCTGAATATGATGAAAAGAAATTTATCAAACCAAAACTTTCAGCTTGGATATTAATCAACAGACTTAAAGGAGCTACCAATGACATTATAGATGAATCAAGAACTCTTGATGGAGTTCAAGATTTAGAACAAGCAATGATAAGTGTTTCAAAAATTAAAGAAATAACAAATGTTGCTACGACTATCAACTTTGATAGTGATGATGATATAGGAACTGACTTTGATGATGCTGAGGAACACATACAAGATCATAGCCAAATTAAAGTTAAAACTGGTTGGGATACTCTCGATACTGTATTGGGTGGTGGTTGGGATATATCTACTTTTAATGTTATAATGGGAGAAACAAATTCGGGAAAATGTTTTTTGGATGAAACTTTAATATATGTTAAAAACAAAAAAACTTCTAAAATAGGGAAAGTAAAAATAGAAGATTTCTTTGATAAAATTAAAAATGGTTAATATGAGAAAGTTATGGATAGATAAAGAAATAGAATTTTTAGAAAATAATTATAATGATTTTTCTAATACAGAATTATCTAAAAAAATGGATAGGAGTGTTTCTAGTATAGAAAAAAATTAAAATCGTTAGGGTTGAAGAAATCTTCAAAGGGTCTATGAGTAAGAATTATGAATATAGATTAATGTTATCAGAATCATATATATTACCTGATTTTTATATCCCAAGTATTAAAAAGATAATCGAATTTGATGGTACTTATTACCACAGAGATAATATAGAGAATAAAAAGAGGGAAAGAAAAAGAGATTTAGATATTATTAAAAATGATTTAAAAGTTTACCATGTAAGCGAATCCGATTACAAAAAAGACAAAGAAGGAACTATTCATAAATGTTTAGACTTTCTATTAAAAAATAATGAATAAATTAAATGCAATATGATATAATAGAAGCAGATAGTATATTAGAAGGTGGTGATTTTTATAAAAACCCACTATATGATAAATTTACAGAGGCATATTCTGTGAAAGATTATGAAGTTTTATCTGATAATGGTTGGATAGATATAGAAGGTATAGGAAAAACCATATCCTACCCTGTTTATCAAGTAATAACATCTGGTGGTAAGGAGTTAAAATGTGCAGATGATCATATATTAATAAAATGTTTTAATATTGATTTTGAAACAAAAAAAACTGATCTTAATGAGATCCATGTTAAAGATTTATCGATGGGTGACTTAATAATGACAAAAGATGGTCCGGAAATGATAATGGAAATAAATGATTTAGGATATGAAAAGGAAATGTATGATTTACAAATAGATAGGGAATCAGAACATTTATTTTACACTAATGATATACTTTCACATAATTCTCTTTGGATGCAAAACTTCGCAGTCAATTCAGCGAATAAAGGTTACAATGTTTTGTATATCACATTAGAGATGAGTGTTAAGAAAACACTTAAGCGTTTAGGTAGTATGCGGCTTAAAGTTCCAATCGATAAATATGATGATCTTTCAAATGATACTGAGTTTATGAAAAAGAAAATCGATAACCTTCACAAAATGGGAACGGGTAACGATCTCTTTGAGGGTAAGAAGCAAGGTAAAATTATAACTAAGTTTTTCCCTGCGGGAACAGCGACTATTGATGATTTTGATGTACTAATTAAAAAGATCAAAGAAAAGAAAGGTTTGGATATTGACATGTTAGTTGTGGATTACATTACTCTTATGGCTCCTGTTAGGGGGTTAGGGATCGAGAGTAACCTTTATCTAAAAGGGAAACACCTTGCTGAGGGTTTAAGAGCAATTGCAGCAAAGTATGAACTAACTTTAATAACTGGTATGCAGATAGCAAAGGATGCTTGGAACTCAACCGATATAACCTTAGATAAAATCCCCGAGTCAAAGGCGATCGCTGAAACGGCGGATACATTCTTTGCTATTATACGGACAGAGGATATGAAACGACAAAATATTTATAGATTAAAAATGTTAAAACAAAGAGATGGAGATTTCTCAAAATCCCAAGTCAAGTTTGACCTTAATCCAAAATATCTAACTATAGAAAATGATATATTTATAGACGCACTTTAATAAACAAAGGTATGTTAGAAATCTATAATTATTACACTAAAAATTAACAATTACGAATGGCTAAAAAGAAAAAAGGTAAAGAACCAAGAGTATTATCAAAACATAAAGAAAGTGGTAAACACGCTTTAAAACACGATTCCATTTTCAAAGGAAAAAAAGAAGAGTTATCAGAAGATGAATACACATCAGGTTATTTCAATAATGACTTTTCATATGATCCACAATCAGCTTATTTCCAAGAAACTCAAAATAATTCTGAGTACATTAGAGATAAGAAATTAAAAGAAAGGGTTTATGAAATCCTATTAGATGAAACTGATTTAAATTTTATGAACAATAGAAGAAAACCTTCAAAGGTAGATTTCAACTCTTATTATAAATTATTAAGAGAAGGATTATCAGAAGATAGTTTTACAAGTGTTCAGATATTTAATGAACTATCTTATTATTTTTCAGATAACTTACTAAACATGTTTAAACTGTTAGATAAGAAATGGAGGAATATGGTTATCAGTGAATTACAAGATCATATTGGTAAGCCACCAGAATCATCAACAGAAATAGTTCCAAAAAACTTAACAAAGGGAGCAGAAATCGAATTTGAAATGGAAGATGAAGATGGTGAAGATATGACTATCACTGGTGTAATCTTAGAACCAAACCATGATGAAAAGGAATATGAAGTAGACTCATATGAGAATATTTACATTGTTCCAATTGAATGTATTACGAAAATATTAAACAATCAAAAATTCAAATATAATTTAAATAAACTTAACAATTTGGATATTTTATAATCACCAGAAAATATATAATAACCCAAATATTAAATGGAGGATAAATCAAACCATTAAAAAAAAATAATTAACTATGAATGACTAAAATTAATGTTATTAAACGAAGTGGAGAAAAAGAACCACTAGATTACGAAAAAATAAACAAAGTCCTAATATGGGCAACAATGGACTTAAACGGTGTGTCCGCATCAGATGTGGCTATGAACGCTCACCTACAAATATCAGATGGTATTGAAACAATCGATATACATAAAGTTTTGATCCAATCAGCATGTGATATGATTTCAGAAAGAAATCCAAATTACCAATACGTTGCTGCTAACTTAACTAACTACCTATTAAGAAAGCAACTATTTGATACATTCGATAACTTACCTTCATTTAAAAGTGTTATCGATTTAAATATCGAAAGAGGAATTTACGATCCACTAATTACTGAAAAGTATAACGATGAAGAAATTGAAAAAATGAATTCGTATATAAACCATGATCGTGATTTCAATTTCACATACGCTGGGCTTCAACAATTGGTTGATAAATACCTTCTTAAAGATAGAAGTACTAACGAAACTTTTGAAACCCCACAATACATGTATATGATGATCGCGGCTACTTTATTTTCTGATCATAAAGACAGAGATGAAAGGTTAAGACTTATCAGAAGTTTTTATAATGATATTTCTAAATTCAGAATTTCACTTCCAACTCCAATTATGTCAGGAGTTAGAACACCAAACAGACAATACTCATCATGTACTTTAATTGATGTGGGTGATTCTTTAAATTCTATTTACTCATCAAATACTGCGGTTGGATATTATACAGCTAAACGAGCAGGTATTGGTCTAAATATGGGTAGAATAAGAGCAAATGGAGATAAGATTAGAAATGGTGAGGTAATTCACACAGGAGTTATACCATTTTTGAAAATGTTTGAATCTACTACAAAGTCATGTACTCAAAATGGAATTAGAGGTGGTTCATCAACTACATACTTCCCATTCTGGCACAGAGAAATACAAGATATCTTAGTTCTTAAAAATAACAAAGGTACAGATGATAACCGAGTTAGAAAAATGGATTATGGTATTCAATTCTCAAGATTATTCTATAAGAGATTTATCAGTAATGAAGAGGTAACTTTATTCTCACCTGGAGATTGTCCTGATTTAATGGAAGTTTTCGGAAAAGATAATGATGAATTCGAAGAGTTATATGAGAAGTATGAAAGAAAAACTTCAATCGTTAAAAAGAAAGTGAAAGCTAGAGATTTAATGAATCAGTTTATTCAAGAAAGAATTGGTACTGGTAGAATGTATGTTATGAATGTAGATAATGCTAATGATCATTCTTCATTTAAAGATAAGATTTGGATGTCAAACCTTTGTACAGAAATCACACTTCCGACATCACCACTTAATCATATCGATGATGGTAAGACACTTAAAAGAAACATCAAAGTTACTAATCAAGAAATGTTTGATGAAATCTTAAAACGTGATGGTGGTATTTATAGAAACCCTAAAACTGATAAATTCAAAAACAAAGGATTAAACAAAATCGCTTCGTTAGTTGAAGGTAAAAGTGAGGGTGATATCAATGTTGATGTTGAAGATATGTATGGTAAAAATCCAGCAGAGATAGCACTTTGTGTTCTTTCAGCAGTAAATGTTGGAGAACTTAAAAAACTTGAAGATCTTGAAGGTATTTGTGAAAACATTGTACGTTCACTTGATCACGTTATTTCTCACCAAGACTACCCAGTAGAAGCGGCAAAGAAAATGTACAAAAGGCGTTCAATCGGAATTGGTATAACTAACTTAGCTTACTACTTTGCTAAGAATGGTGTTTCTTACGGAGATAAAGAATCATTGGAACTAGTAGATGAGTTAATGGAATACATACAGTATTACTCAATTAAAGCGTCTGTTGAGTTAGCTAAGGAGGTTGGTCCATGTGATTGGTTCAACAGAACAAAATACTCAGATGGTATTTTACCAATAGATACTTACGCTAAAGGGACTGTTGATAAAATAGTTAACAGAAAGTTATCACTTGATTGGGAATCACTAAGGGAAGATATTAAGAAATATGGAATGAGAAATTCTACCTTGACAGCGATAATGCCATGTGAATCTTCAAGTGTTGTAACTAACTCAACAAATGGTATGGAGCCAATTCGTAACCTTGTAACGATTAAGAAATCTAAACAAGGTCTTTTGAAAATGGTAGTTCCAGAAATATTCAGATTGAAAAATAAATATACGACTCAATTTGGAATGGAAGGTAATAGAGGTATAACTAATGTTCAAGCAGTTGTACAAAAGTGGGTAGATCAAGGAATATCTGCTAACCACTATTATTCTCCAAAAGATGGTAACATATCGATAAAGGAAGTAGCAACAGATATACTACACTTCTATCAAACAGGTGGTAAGATGTTATACTACGCTAACACTGATGATAACAAAACTGATGATTTCGGTTATGGTGAAAATGAAACTGTAATTGAAGAAGATGAAGATTGTGTTGGTGGAGCATGTTCTATTTAATTAGTCAAACATAGTAGAATAAAAAAACCCCATAGATTAATTTCTATGGGGTTTTTAATAATATCTTACATAAAAAAAAACATATTATAAAACATTTATAAGTGTTTCTCTTATAATAAATAGAATTAAATAAAAAACGAAAATATGAGTAAAGATAAAAAGAAAAGAACCATAATCAATTTAGATAATACTATTGATTATACTAAAGAACCAATATTCTTTGGTGAAGATTTAAACCTTCAGAGATATGATAAATTTAGATATGAAAAGATATTCAAATTATTCAAAACCCAATTAGGTTTCTTTTGGAGACCCGAAGAAGTTAACATTGGTGGTAAAGAAAGAACTGACTTTGAAAGTTTGACTGATCACCAAAAATTTATATTTACTAAAAACTTAGGTTACCAAATACTTCTAGATTCAGTACAAGGTAGAGGCATTAAAAACCTAACAGAACATTTGTCTTCTCCCGAGTCAGAAGCATTTTGTAATTCATGGGAATTTTCTGAAACGATTCACTCATACTCATATACATACATTATCAAAAATATTTATTCAAGTGCTGGAGATATATTTGATAACATCTTAAATGACCCTGAGATAATTAAGAGAACTAAATCAGTAACCGAATATTATGATAGCCTTATCAATTCAATTTCTGATGATTCAGAAGATGAAAAGAAAAAGAAATTATACTTAACTTTAATGAGTATTAACATACTTGAAGGAATTAGATTCTATGTTTCTTTTGCGTGTTCTTATAGTTTTGCTGAGAATAAAAAGATGGAGGGTAATGCTAAAATTATCTCTTTAATTAATAGAGATGAAAATCTTCACTTAGGTTTCACTCAAACTGTACTTAGACTTATGAAAGATGAGAAGTCAGAAGGTTTCCAACACATCGTTAAAGAGTGTGAACCAATTGTAACTAAGATGTTTGAAGATGCGGCTAATGAAGAAATGGAATGGGCTGACTATTTATTTGAGGGTGGTTCTATGTTAGGTTTAAATGCTGATATATTGAAAAAGTATATGAAGTATCTAACTAACAAAAGAATGAAAGCTCTTAAATTAGAACCAATCTTTGAGAGCACATCTAATCCAATTTCTTGGATTGATCACTGGACTGAGAGTAAGTCAATCCAGGTTGCACCCCAAGAGTCAGAAATTGAGAGTTATGTGATCGGGAGCTTTGATCAAGATTTAGATGATTCTGACTTTGGAGATTTTGAAATATAAGTATAAAATGAAAAAAAATAGATATATTTTAAAATAAGTGTAAAAGATTACATGGTGATAAATTTGATTATTCTTTGGTGGAGTATATAAATAATAATAAGACCAAAGTTAAGATAATTTGCCCTGATCATGGAAGTTTTGAAATGTCTCCATCTTCACATTTAAGAAATAAGAATGGGTGTTCCAAATGTTCACCAAATTCTAAAGGGAATAGGAATAAATTTATATCCGGTTCTAAAGATACACATGGGAATATTTATGATTATTCAAAAGTAATTTTTGAGGATATAAGGTCAAAAGTTAAGATCATATGTAAAAAACATGGTGAATTTGATCAAGAACCATTTGATCAAGAACCATTTGGTCATTATCAAGGGCAAGGTTGTCCTGTTTGTAAATCGAGTAAAGGCGAGAAAAGGGTTCGTGAGGTTTTAGATTCATTGAATATTAATTATAAACATCAGTATAAATTTGAAGATTGTATAGGTAAGAAAAATCCTTTACCATTTGATTTTTTCTTACCTACTGAAAATATATGTATAGAATATGATAAGTAACATTTTGAAGTAAACGAATTTTTTGGTGGAATATGTGGTTTTAATGACTTAAGAATAAATGATGATATTAAAACCAATTATTGTTTAGATAATGGTATTAGACTATTGAGAACCCCTTACACTAATTTTGATAAAATAGAAGATATTATTAAAATAGAGTTAGGATTACTTATTAAATTAGGAGATTACAAACTAAACATCTAATAGAGATAAAAATTTTTATAAACTATTAGACCATTTTGAAGGATGTAATATAGATAAACAATGTTGCTCAGTATGTAAATATGTATGGTGGGAATAAAATAAATGGGTGGTACTGAAAAAGAAACAGATATTACCTATGCTATCAAACATTCTATATGGGAAGACACATTTTTGGTAATATGATTGATATAACTCCATATTCTGATAATAGGAGGAATAATATCTTTTTACACAGTGACTTTAGAAGTGATAATAAATTTATAAAATTCAGCTAAAGGTGGGTGTTTTTACTATAATTTAATTTAGGTGATTGACTGATATCCCAATATACACCATCTCTTATATCGATAATACGATCAGGTGATATATGTTCAGTAACAGTCCATTCATACTCCACAATATCTATCATATCTAACCCTGTAATATCAACTATTAATTCAACTTCCTCATACTGTTCCCCAGTCTCTTCTTCCCATTCATCAATTCTATTACCTAACCAACTAGACATTGCAGTGTTCATATCTTCCCTATTTTTGAAAAGATATACACCCTTAATATCACCTTCAGTGCCATAATCAATAGGAACTCTTGGTTCTAAACCATTCTTTAATATGGAGGTTAATTTTTCCTTATTAGTTATATGGTATCCAATTATCCTATTACGACTTTCCTTAATGAATTCTTTATATTTTAACATAACTTATATATTAAAAACGATGATCATTTTATTTCTTGAATGGAAGCTCATATTCTGGTTTGATAGTTTTTAAAACTTTATTTCGGATATCTACTCCATCTCTAAGAGAGAATAAATAACCTTTATTAATTTGAGGGTTTTTTATTCTTAGAACTGCTTCAGCAAAATCTTTTCGATCATCGATACCTTTTATTTTATCATAAATATCTTGGTGTAAAGATACAATGTTATCACACTCCATTAAGATGTTATCTTCAACTTTTTGCATCCAATCATAAAATTCGTCAGGAATATCTATTTCCTTTACCATATCGGATACACTTCTATTTGATAAAATATTTTCCCATATATCATATGATGAAACATCAGTAATAATTGAATGTTTCTCGAAGTAATTTTTGAATTTAACTTTAACTCGAACATCACCAATCTTTACTACATAACCTTCTTTACCTTCAATATCAAGATCTTTTAATTCAGAAAGTGTCATTCCTACAAGATCATCATTTTTATTAACTGTATTAAAACCAGCGGAGTTATTCACGATTTTATTATAAGTCATCTCTTCACCACTTTCAGTATGTATAGCTCCAAGTAAGATGATATCTTCCTCACCACTATAGTCTATAATTATTCGGTTATTTGGATAGATTATTTCAAACATGTATGTATAATCTGTATCTAATGATTTATAGTCATAATTTTTTAAGAATCGGAATCCTTCTTTAGATTGTTCAGAATCAAAAGAACCTCTTGAAGAGAATACCCATTCTCCTTTATAATTAAATAACATACCGAGAGACCCATCTAATTTATCAAATATTTCATATGATGATTTTTTATCAGATATATCTACTTTATGGTAAACATCTTCAAAGTTAAAGAACTTTTTAAATGGTCGTGCAACCACTTCACCACCTGAGTTAAGGACTAACCCCCGACATTGTAAACTAGTTGAATTCCACCACCTGTAATACTCTGCTTGTTTAGTATAATTATAAATAGAAAGGTCAAATTTTGGATGTTGGTGTGTTTGAACAGAAAGTAACTTCTCACTTACATAACCATCAAGTTCACCTTTATCGAATATAGGAGTAGTTTCACACCATACAATAGATTTCTTATTGGTTTCTATTTTATATTTCATTCGTTCAACCATATCATCAGAAACGTTATGGATATTTTTATTACCATGTCTGTTTTCAACCATAGTAGTAAATACTGTATAATCATATTTTTCAGCGAGCATGTAATACTGAGTTATTTCAAACTCTTCGATAAATGTATTAGCAACAGCGATTTTCACCTCATCATTTTTCATAAGGGTTTCAACCTTATTTTTACACCATTGGTGTGCTTCATGTAAAAGGTTATGGTCATGGTTATATTCACCATCTTTCATAAAGTATTGATCCGCTTCAACAACTGGACAATCAAATAATTGAGCGAGTGTTGACTTTCCTGAACCAGGTAAACCACGAAGTAATACTAAAGATTTTTTCATAATAATGGTGTTTTAAAAATTTGTTAATAGGTAAATATAAGAAAACATATTTAATAAAACAAATAATATTACCTTAAAATGTATTTGGAGTGGGTACTTATTTTTAAGTTGCCCTTTTTTTTATTTATTATTTCTTCTTCGGTAAATAACTTAGCTGTTGAGTATTTTTGATCACAAACATATTCTAAAAGAATTTCTACATCTACTGGGAATTCAACATTAAATATCTCAAAATAATAAATAGATGGGGTTGGATGAAAAGGAGATTTCCTTTTATATCTTACCCTATCAACTAATTTTTCATTATACTCATCAATAGATAGATCAGTAAGTACATTTTCTTCTAGTACTAATTCCTCATATGTTTCTCTAAAGTTGGATATCTCTCTACCCTCTTGGGTAACGAACCATTTGTGAAATTTTTTAACTTTGTTTAGAGGAAGATGGATTCTAATATCATTTTCCTTTCTCTCCTTTTTAAAATTCAATGATTTAAGAAATGGTTCTGTTTCATTATCAAACATAAGAGCTCCACCAACAGGACCGTAAATAATTTTACCATGAGATTTTGCTTTTCTATTTTGAATAAGCAGGTACTTATTCCCTATCTTAATAGAAGATAGACCAGCACAACTTATTCGTATAGTATTTCCCATTTAGTTTATTATTTTCATACTTTTAAGTGATTCTTCTATCATAGTATTCCACTTAGCGATTAGTTAGGTACAATAAAAATTATTTACAGTATTCTTGTAGCTGAAGGTCTAATTGATTTTGATCGAGTTTCATATTTGGCTTATCAAGTAATGATTTAACATCTTTTAAATTGTTTGGTTTCATATTTTTTATTTTAATACCATATATTTTACACCATCAACGATCTTAACTTTATATTTTCCTTTACTCATCATTCCACCTTTTCCAGCTTTATTTTGAGATCGTTTGGTTGCTAGCCTTGATTTCTTATTCTCAACAGTTCCATATTTTTCTTCAAACATATGTTTAGCAACTGCATTTGGTGAAAATGTTACTTTTTCAGTATCTTCTTTTTTGTTTTTTTTTGTGTTTGACATATATAATTAGTTTTTAAAGTTTGTTACTACATACAAATATACTAAAAATTATACAAATAACAATGGTTTTTAATAAAAAATATCAAAAAAGAAAAAACCATTTACTTTTATTAATATATAAAGAATATATAAAGAATTAGTGATTAATGGAATTAAACTATCATAACAATAAAACCAGTAATGGAATTTCTCTAAATTCATATGAAGAATTTGAGAATTTTACCATAGGAAGTACTGTTGTGTGTAAAGATGATAATAGAACTATTAACATTACAAAGAACCAATCTTACGAAATATTATTAATATATGAAGCTAATTGTAGTCAGGACACGACTACAATTTTTTTATTGATAGCAGATGATGGTAATGAAATTTGTGGTTATGAAGTAAAAAGATTTATACCTAAGTTCCAACTAAGAGAAGAAAGACTTTCTAAGATAATTGGAAATTGTGATTTTACTTAACTAAATTTAACTCCCAAACATATTTTTAATCAGTAACGGTTAATATATACTTTAATAAAATAATTATAATTATGAAACATTTAGATAGTTTTAAACTTTTCGAAAATAGACAAGAAATGATATCAAAAATAGAAAGCCTAAATGAGGGTGATGTTATTGTAGCGACAGAAGATATTGACTTCAGTGACATGAATTTTAAAAGAATGGCTAAAACATGGTGGGGTAGAAACGTCTCTAATATTAATAATTTATTAAAGACTCAAGAAGGTACTTATTTAGGAAATTATAAATTCAAAAAAGGTGATGTCTTATTTGTGTCAGTAGGTGGAGATAATGGTTATAATTTTAAAATTTATTCAAAAGGTTTAGAACTTAATCCTAATAATATTACTCAACCATCGAAATTAGATGAATTTAGTACATCTATTTTTGGTTTTTTATTAGAAACTAATTGTGAGGTAAAAAGATATGAAGAAATGTCAGAATTTTCTGATGTGTTTGAAACTAAATTAAGAATGTTAAGAGTTAATGATAAATTAAAAAAAGGTGAAAAGGTTTTCATCACATCTCCAAGTACAGAAATGGAAAGAAAAAGGGTTCTAGGTGTAAAATCAAAAGGTTACTTACGAGTATTTGATGATGTAAATGATATATTTACTGTTAATGTTATAATTGATAATAAGAAGGAAGATTTCTACTATACAAAAGAAGAAATGGATGACACTTTATTCTTCGATAAAGATAAAGGACCAATAACAGGAAGTCCTTTCTAATATATAAAAATTATCTTATTATAACACCACCCAAAAAAGTGGTGTTTTTTATTTATAGGAAAATGAACTATTTATATATATTATCATATAAATAAAAAATAACTTTACAATATGATAACCGTTAAAAATAGACAACTAGATACTGAAACAATCTCAATATTAAATGAAATTGTTGACATGGATATTAAAGCACTTTCTGCTTTTAAACTAATGAAGATCATCAAAGAAATAGATGAAATCGTTAAAAACAGACAAGAATCTGAATTAAATCTTGTTAAAAGGTACGCAGAAAAAGATGAAGATGGTTCAATAAAAACACCTCTTGATGAAAATGGAAATCCAGTTAATGGATCTTTTGAAGTATCTGATGAAAACAAAGATGAGTTCAATACCCAAATAAATGAACTTTTAGATTATGAAAATAGTTTAGATTTTGATCAATTGAAATTTGAAGATCTTGGGTTGGAAAAGATA
>Ga0307932_1000480_pt1 | contig 16580 bp, 14 predicted proteins | sample OrgLakmetageno48_FD_201843 | JGI IMG/M metagenome (GOLD analysis project Ga0307932, IMG submission 201843) | Saline water microbial communities from Organic Lake, Antarctica - #48 | ecosystem: Environmental > Aquatic > Non-marine Saline and Alkaline > Saline | place: Antarctica: Organic Lake...
CATGGTTTACACACTTAATGAAAAGGGTACAGCAGAACGCTTGTTTTCATTAGCTAAAAATCTATCAACCATTAAGCCATCGATGCTGACTGAGATTGATGAGCTTATTATTAGTAAGGAAGAAAAGAAAGCGAAGGAAACTACAGGTGGTGATGAAGAAACTACAACTACCACTACAACTACCACGGATCAAGCTACGATGTTAACTGAGAAGCAGGAATCAAGAGTCAGCGTGCAAGAACAACTACTAATGTGCCTTCCGTCAATTGGGTCTGTAGTCGCAACGGTAATGGCGGAATCAGGTATCTCACTTCTTGACATCTATAATGACCTGGATGAAAACACGCTTGCTAGATTGAAGTATCCTACTGGTAACGCCATTGGTCTCAAGAAAGCTCAGAAGATTTGTACTAATAAAAAACATATGACTAGCCAATCGATAGCCAGTAAAAAGGTACAAGTTCGCCTGTTGTCGGCGGTTCCATTAATTAGTAAAAAGACAGCTGAAACTATTCTTGAAACTGTTGAATTTCAGAACATTATGGACGGTGGTGTTGATGTCGATCTATTAAAAGACATTTCTCGGGGCAAGTCTAAACTTGGCCAGAAAGCATCTAGTAATATCATCAGCTATTTGTTGAACAAATCTAAAAAGGATTAATTATATTCTAAATAATAATAACTATATTAGTATATAAGACAGTTCTAATACAATAGTTTTCCGCTCGATAGTATATCGGTATTACACCGGTATTACACATTGTTGAATAACTGTGAAGTCAGTTCGATTCTATCTCGAGGGACCACTACGAATGAGAAAACTATAATTAGACCTGTCATATACAACTTGCTTTCCGCTCGATAGTGTACTGGATGACACGCACCGCTATTTCTTGGTGAATTGATAGTTCGATTCTATCTCGAGGGACCACTACGAATGAGAAAGCAAAAAATAATCATCTAGCAAACGATGTTTCTCCCATTAGCATAATGGTAATGCACAACATCTTTATAGGAAACGATAGTTGGATTCTATCCTAGGAGCTTAGCTGCCTAGTAGTGTAATGTTATTACACCGTCTGTTTTAATCGGGGTTCGATTCCTTGATGGGAGACTATTATGCCATATAGGAAATATAATTTGCTAGTTGATTATTTTTTGATAGAACATCTTTCCTATTAGTATACAAACTACATAATGCCTATTGATTTGCAATCCAGTGTAAGTACCTGTTCGCGGTGGGCTTTCGGGTCAGACGCTCTGAACAGTATTTTGGGATCGAGTTTATTTGTGGCGATATTAATTTCCCTGGTAATGATGCTATTGGTCATGATTTTCTATCCAGCTAAACCAGGGACGGGATTTGGTATAGTTGCGAGAATGGGATTATATATGTTCTTTAGTACCTTGTTGATTGTATTCTTACATGATTCAGTACTTAAGTACATATTTGAAGATAAGGCACAGATTGCTAATAACGATGATATTATGCGCGGTGTTACAATGGGTGGCAGGAACCCGGTTTACGGAGCCGAGTATCAAAATGTGGTGGGCGGTGGATTGAGTGAACCTGCTGTTGTTCATATAGACGGCGGGGAAGATGGTGGTAGTGATGACGATGAACCAAGCACACCTGAAAAACCAGCATACAGTGGAAGTATTGTAGAAGGTGGTCATGGGGTTTTAGGCGGGCGTCCTCCGCCACCTAAGGGCGGAAACCCATATTCTTAATAAGTTAAACTATACATAATATATGGGTATCAAATTAAAATGAGTACTACCACTAAGCAAACAATGCTTGATGTTTCTCGTGACTTTGGTCGTAAGATTCTATCTATTGACAAACTCTCTGTCGTGCTTTATGTAACCTGGTTGTGGGCATGGGCAGGACTGTACATTACCAAGGTATTTGAGACATTCTTTAAGGTGATTCTTGCGATGCCAGATAGCTGGTTGTCGATTCCTGCTAACATGTGTAATAAGATTCAAACGACACAGCGTAAGCGTATTAACATTCTTAACGCGGCCACGGAAAACGGTCAGATCACTAACCGTTTTAAGCTGTTCCTCAAGTACTACTGGGAGAAAGCAAGTGGTGATACTGCATTCGATGTTAATGGGTTTTCTATGGATAAGGCAAGCGAGTTTCTTAATTGTTCTCTGCTCTACTGTTCTTATGTCATTTCTAATGGTGAGGACATGCCTATTGAGGAGTTTATGAATAATGTAAAGCGGGCATTCATCGTTCGCGATAATGGTGTAACTGCGATGTCTTATGAAACCGATATGAGTGATCGAGAAAGGGTGCCACTTGGTCATGTTAACTTTGACGACGAAGCTGTACAGGAACCTGTTATGGACTATCTTAATGATCTGGATCTATCTGATGATTCGGATGAGAATAAAGAGGATGCTAATCCGCTAGTTGACTCGGGTGCAGGGCTAGGTGCAGGGCTAAGCGCTGAACTGGATATCGGTCTAGTCAATGAGGCAGTTCATTAAAAAAATAAAGTTTATAATTTATCTACGCTTCTTCTTTGCGTAGCGCGGGGTGCGCTTCTTTTTTGATTGTTTTGGAGACGAAATAAGATTCTTCAAGAATGGATTATTAGATAAATTAGCCTCAACCTTGGGCATCTTTTTGACAAGATCATAGAGAGATGTAGCTCCCAATCTAAACTCAGGGTGTTGATCGGCAATATGATATTTCCATGGAGTTGTGTCAGTCGCAATATAACATAATTTTTTGTGAGTAGGGATGGCCTTGCTTCTTCGATCGCCAGTGCCTTCATCTACAAACAATTTGCCAGCCATACGCTGAGCTAGTTTTTTCTCTTGAGATGTAAACCCACTACCTTGCTTTCCTAAAGAGGCCATAAGCGCCTTACTACCACAGTAAACTGTAACACGGGCATTCTTACGCAGACCGGTATCAACAACCTTGTCATCATGAGCAGCAAAGATAAATGTGATGAAATTCCATCGACCGCGAAAGAAGATAGCATTGATAGGATTAACCTCACCCTTCTTGAACATCTTCATCCACATTTCGAACTTCTCACTGCAATCATCAACAACTAACATAAACCTAGGATTGATATCTAAGTATTCTAACGCTGTAATTTCTTCATCCGTGAGTTTCATCCGTGACAGCTTATCCTTGGTCTGTCTGATACTAGCTTTGTATAGCGTTTTGACTTTCTTTGACCTGAGATCATTGATGTGTGCAGTTTGAGACTTCTTGGAACCAAAATCTAAATTGCTGTTTTCAATAGCTCTGATCCTATCGGCTGCGCGTTGAGCAATTGCCTTAATCATAATCAGTGCTTGTCTATCAGGACATTTCACGAAAAGACTAGATAGTACATCAATGTTGTTGGCGGTATTATAGATTTCTGTAATGAACTCCTGACGCTCCCAAATTTTGAGCAACATCTCTTTAGTCAAGTCTTGCTTAATGCATCGCGCCGGTAGTTTCTTGATATAAACATTCTCAGAAGTTTTAGGTGCGATAACCAAATAATTTGGAATGAATGACTTGAGTTTGTACAGAATGTCTTCTAGTACGGTTGTCTTGCCTTTGCCTGATCCTCCAAATAGCAAAACTGTTCTGTCGAGATAGTCGTCTACAGTTCCGTAAAAATATGGGATCGGGTCGTCCTCGTCTGTATAAATTGTGCGATCTTCAGTATCATGCGACATAATATATTATTAATTGGTTATGGTTTTAACTGATAGATTACAAAAAATAATACAATAATAAATACAATAATGGTTAATCAATATCCCAAACATCAGCAGCATTCTCAACATCATAGGCATCAGCAAAGTTGGTGATTTCGTTTTTGTAGTGTTCGGTTTTATCATCTGAGAACTCGCCAATAGACTCGTCTGTCCGATAACCAGCGTACTCATCACCCGACACAGCTTCGTCTGTCAGGTTATCCTCCTGCTCAGTAACGCCCTTGTTCTTTTTACTAAAGATAGATTCGGCCTTGCTAAACAGAACATCCTGGGTCATAATGTTCTTGGTGAAATGTTGAATAAGCATCTTGGCCATGAGCTTGTATTGTTTGGTACTAACCTGGTCAATCTCAACCATGATACCGGCGAGATACTCAAGTAGGAAGTTCGCATATAATTTGGGTTTAAGTGTGTACTTATATTTGTTATCGAGTACCATAAAGGCGTCTGTTACCTGAGGCATCGACTTGTGAAGTCCCTTAATATCAACTTTCTTCTGAGCTGTAAGGATCTCCTTAAGATACAATGGAAGACCAACGATGTTTTCGTGGTTCATAAGCATGTTGTAATCGCGCAGAATCTGGAGAATGTAGTTCTTGATCTTAATAGATTGTGTCATATAGGCACCGGGAGACAACTCTGTTTTACTCGGGTTGATGCGACTGGACTGGATGTCTTCCATAGCGACGCCCTCGGTAAGCCCGATGTTGGCCAAAATGTTATACTTGACGCCAGCTAACTGACTCCATTCGGCAATCTTCTGTTGTGTAAATTTATAATTTGCAGTCTTGTTAAGTACAACAGTAGATGCGTATTTCCTGGACTCATCGTTCTCTTCATGTGCTTGTTTTAAACTCTGGAGTGAAAGCGCTTGCTTCTCGCGCTCAATCTTCTTGAACTTAGAGATATGCTTCTTGTAATACGCGTCTTCGGTATCATGTGGTATATCAGTCTTAATCTTACATTTGGCACATACATTATTCTTGATGTCATGAAGATCTCCTTCAGGACAACGAGTAGTATAATACTGATAGAATGCAATAATATCATCAAGCTTAGCAAAGATGTTTTCCAGACTTTTACCACTTGTTTTATCACTAGTAGACGAACGGATATGCTTCTTGCACAATTTGCACTTCTCGTCGATAAGTTTCATAGTCGTTAGCTCGGCGAGCTTAGATAGATTCTTGTCAGAGATCCATCCATTAATCTCTTTGTTTGTAAGCTCGACCTCTTTACCGCCCTTCGTTTTATAGATGAATGAACCAGGAACATGTTGATGCCCATTGGAACAATAGTGTTTGGCAAGATCAAGCTTGTCCGGCCGGAAATCACCTAAGTCGCCTTGGATATCGTTTAGCAATTCGAATTCAAACATTGGTCTGAGTACCTGTCGAGCTAATCGCAAATGATACTGCTTTTCTTGTTCCAGAACATCCTTAGTGTCCTCATAGTATTGAACGACCTGCATATGCCTAGGAACAAACGGCTTCAGGTAAATCTCGCGTTCCAAATACATAAGAGATGTTTCGAATGATCTATATGTATAATCGTCGTACAGCTTATCACCGAAGTCCCATTTCTTAGGAGCCTTAATCGTCGTATATAAATTGATACTTTCTTTCATATCATCAGCGATCTTTTCAATGCTGCGTCCAAGAATATCCTTAACTGCGCCCATACTCTTAGGACAGTGCTTCTCAACATTAGAATTGCACGCGAGTCTCTTAGCGTAGTAGAGGTATTGATAGAATGGATCGGTGTCTACAATGTTTTGAGTAGAAACCGCCAGTTGGTTCTCGGAGTTCTCAGACACTTTAATAGGCTTGGAATAGCGCTTGGCCCATGGGTATGCAGTCTTTAAAAAGATTTGTTTGATCACATCCACATTGATGTATGTCAGACGCTTAATGATAGAATCCTTAGTCACTAGAATAAGATTTAAGGCCGTAGTTAGAATAAAGCGCTCGTACAGTTTAATATCCTTCGTTGTCTTGCCACCTCGGTACTTACGGGTCTTTCTCTTTCTCTCCCGACGCCTACGACGAGCAGCTAAGCGTTCTTCCGACGCACCAACCGCAGCTTGTGATGTGGCCGTTGATAACTCTGGTTTAACATAATCACTAATTCCAATCTTACTTGCAAGGTTCTCTTTCGTTGGTTTGTCGCCAACATCGATCTTTGCATTGGCTTCGACATATTCGCTTTGCTCTTGAATAGTCGGCTTATCGACCTTCTTAGGTTTGTCATATTTCTTAGGCTTTTGACGATTAGTGTCGGGCTTGTCGCGACCAAATAACATCTTGTTGGGGTTAGTGATCATCATACCGCATAGTACCGCATACACATAAATACATGAATAAAGATTCAGTGTATCCTTAGCACTATCAGCTGTTGTCGTTTTAGACCGGAACAGCTTTGCTTCTTGCTCACCGACAACATTACGAAGTCCTTTCGCGATAGAACTAACTAGCGGTTTGATCGGAATAGGCGTGTTGAACTTGATATATGTGCTGACAATATACATGGCTTCTTTCCAAATCATAGTTTGAAGCGGGTCATCGATCTGTGAATGTACCACGCGTTCACCACCAACGAATCTCACTTCTCCTTCGGTATCGGCGTCCGCCAGCATCTCACCACAGATGTAGCAGAAATGACCGCGATGGTCTTCCGGCAAAGAATACCGCTGAACCACATCCTTCTCTAGCTGCGTGTTTAACCACGGCTTGCCGAAGTATTTGAGATTTGTTACACCTCTCTGGTACACATGAGGGCACACACCACCATCAATTAATACATTGCCGGTAAGTTCCTTATTACTGATTTCCTTTCTAATAGCCTCTAATGCGGTCTTCAGTCTATCATCGGTGACATCTAAAAATGACTTCCTTAACCTGAAGAACAGCTTCTGGTTTTGTTTCGCAGCGAGGCTCTGGTTTTTATTCAGGAATTTAGACAGCTTTGTATATTCTAGTTCAATGACAGCCAGTTGTTTCTTGTCTAGCTTGGTCAGATTCGATTCACCATACTTGTTGTAAGCGATCGACTGCTTCTTAGCCAGCTCTAAGCGCAGCGCAAAGCCAAACTTTCGCTGTTCAACATAATCCTTCTGGAATTGGATTTTTTCCAACTGTTCAGAGATTTCTCTTTTGAACAATTTGTCATCAACGCCAACTGTGTTTCCCAGATGATATGCATGTAATAGATTGTTCTGTTGAAGTGTGAGAAACAGATCGTGGTTGAATGAGTCGCCGATAGTTCCTTCGATAGACGATGTTAACGCTTTGATCAATGCACCAGTGGCGATATCGCGCTTGATCATCCATGTTCTCCGACCGTCATTCTCAAACTCAGGTGTGTATGGTGGGACACTCATATCCGCTACGAGAGTCATGTAGTTTTCACCATAATACTTTTCCATAAATTTGATATAATTGATAAGGGTTGTTAGCTTCTCAACCGCATCATTCTCACTTTTAAAGTAAACTACATTGTTTTTCGTAGTATCCATATGTGGTAGGCCGGGCTGTGTAAACCCTGGGCGCTGTTGTGTAAACCTCTGGGTCTGGTGGTCTCGCAATCCATACTGTCCGGTGTTTGCCAAATCTTGATTTACGACATGGTCGAATCCCGATAACATATGTGTGTCGTACGACCTAGCAAACAAAATCGGAATGCGGACGCCGGAGACCGCAAATTGTGTGTTCTCCGGTACAACCTTGGACCTCTTGTTAGCCGCATCATAAATGGAAATCAACTGCTCATTCTGCAGTGTAATACTATATTTCTTACTATCCGCTAGTACAACCGGCATGCAATACTTAATTACATACTTGCACAAAATACTCACAATATTACTCTTGGGAGTCATGTGTTCTTCGGCTTTAATGTCCATTTCATAAAACATATCAAAATGGTGCGCTTCCAGTTTCGAATCTCTTTTTAAATCATCATATTCAATCTCTTTCTGACTCTTGTTAACGGCTATTTCCTTTTCAGGAATCTCGAAGATTGTAATCTCAGTACTCATTTGCTCGTTCTGTGTTCTTATATTTATATTTACATTTTATCTTAAAACCTAAATATCACTTTTTCAATCTAAATCTACAATCTAGGTTTGTATATATTGCAGATGTCTAACCAAAGATTACTTGATAGATCGGCCTACTCGGCCACAACTATGTCCACATATGAGCTGCTGGCCTCTTATGTGGTAGATGTGTATTATAATCATCTATATGTAGAGGCAATTAAGATGAAGAACGATAGTACTAACCCAGTTACTTCGATTACGGAAGGTTACAAACATTGTGTACTTGCTTTCCTGTCAGCTATTGATAACAAATCAAAGACTTACAAAGCACGCCATTATTCGCAGCTCCTAACAGGAATTAATGAGTACTTTGCAACCTGGACATCATTCGCAACTTTGACTCTTGCCGATTGTGTCAGCAAGATTGTTGTCGAGTTCGTGCCAAGCGATTACTTCGAATCCCTTAACAAGGATCAGCTGCGCAACATCCTGCGTATGGTGCTGACTAGCAGCATCCGCGAATTCAGCAAGGTGGTTATTGTCAACCATCTTAACGGAATCATCGACAACCACAAGGAGCCTGCCAATATCGCGGTCCTTAAGGAGCGCATGGTTGATATCCTAATCATGGAGCGCGAAGGGTTCTACAACAAGTTCCTTAACCAGTCTGCTGGTAAGAAGACTCAGACAGTCGATAAGAACATTGCGGTTAAGATGCAGAACGAGATTAAGCATCTTATCAAGGAAAACAAGGAGCTTAAGAAGAGGCTTGAGAAGGCGGAGAAGGAAAATGTTGCCCGCGTTGACCAGGTCAAACAGGTCGTACACAAGTACAAGTTGTTTGTCAGCAAGTACAAGGGACTGGCCGAGCAACATCAGCGCCTTCAGGAGACGACACAAGAACCATCGGAGTATGGCTACGAGAGCGAGGTTCATCACTACAACCCGCCTAGCAATTATGTTGCGGCGCCAGTACCTACTCGTGAACCTACTCGTGAACCTACTCGTGAACCTACTCGTGAACCTACTCGTGAACCTACTCGTGAACCTACTCGTGAACCTACTCGTAAACATATGTCACCGCCTCAGCAGTCGTCGTTTGTTGATTCGCCCGTTCACGGTGGTGATGATGAGGATAAAATTATCGTAGAGGATAGTCCCGAAAGCCATGCGCCAACACCGGTTGAGTCACCGGTTAACCCGCCTACGATGGAAAATAATATCGACAGTGATGAAGAATCACCGGTTAAGATGACTGTTAAGGAGCGTCGGGCAGCTAAGGCTAAGGCTCGTAAGGAAGCTAAGGCAGCTGCACAAGCGGAACTTGAGCGGGCCGAAGCTGAGCGTATCGCTAATGCCAAGCTAGCTGCGAAGCAAGAGTTGCAAACTAGCCTGGCGAAGGCAACCGCTAAGCGCCGCACTCATGATATGGGTACCGCTCCAAGCATCTCTGATGTGTATTAAAAAAATTAGTATAATATTATTCCAAATTATTTTTTCGAATTGTGCTAGCTAGATCGGGACCAGCACAGCTTTGGAATATATCACTATCATCTTCAGCTTCATCATCAGATAAATCTGAAAGAGCGTCATCAGATGAATCAAAGTCGGATAATGTGAACCCGCGCGAACCAGAAACTGCAGTTAGAATTTGCGATCGACTGAGATCGATGCTAGGTGGTAATTCGAATGCATCCTCTTCCTTGATACTTGAACCGCTGTCTAGTGTAAGCGATGCCATCGGACTACCAATACCGTGAGGACTACCAATAGACTTAACTAATGGTGACTGGATATCAATATAACGAACATAGATGTTCTTCTTCTGATAAAGCTTTCGTTGATCAGCGACCCAATTAAATAGAGAGCTTCCTGAAGAAGCCCACATTTCGCCGGGGTTAATCTCGATCAGATTGGCTTTGGTATCGTCAACCCACACATCAAGAACACATGATGCGTAAGGAATTTTATCCTTAATACGATTGTATAATTCTACAATAGCTTCTGCAGATGCTTTAGCAACATCACTGGTCAACCCCACATACTTATAGCATTGCTGCTGCGATACGCCGGTGATATGCATGTCATTAACGATTACCCGAAATTCATTACGAGAGTCAATCTCGTAACGCCAAGGTGTAAGGAATAATGATGAACGAGTACCGTACCGGATTAGCGACTGGATCATGTGTTGATCATGAACAATCCGTTCTACCATTTCTTCTAGTGTGTAGATTGGTCCTGTTTTAGATCGCTTAGAACTCTTGTCAGATATCTTCATAAAGATGCCAGTTGCTTTATGAGTTTCAAAGTACTTTCTAATGCCCGGTACCAACAATGGATAATAGAATTTGGTGTCTTCTTTAGTGATCTTTCGCTCACGCATAATACATTTCTTACTTAACGTAATCAAGCCATCAAGAGTTGCTTGATTGATACTACCAATAGAATATGGCGGAGCCATACATCTTACCCAGTGTGATATGTTGTAGCTATTAATGTACGCGCTATAGAACTTCCAAAACGCATCATTGAGCTCTCCTTGAAACTTGACATTTCTACGCACCGCATATCCGTAGTTTTCACCAAAGTAACTACGGATATGACCGCGTTGAGTCGGCTGCAAGCTATACCACCAAGCCGCGTCGACATATACTAGGTCACCCACTGCATAAAACGGCGAATGCTCATGATGATTATTAGTATTAACTTCCCGTACTGTAAGCACTGGCTCTACAATTATGCTCATTAGTATATTAAGATTAATACTAATCTAGTAATCAATCTTTAAAATCTAGTAATAACTATGTAGTTTTATATCATCTAAAATTGAAGTACATTTATGTTATATTACAAGATGTCTGCGTGGGCTGATAAATTCAAAGTTCGGAACATGGTCAGGAATCTAACGGTGTCTACTAATGAAGTAAACGCTGATATTGTACAGGTACAAGAACATGATGTGCGTCCCGACACACCTCGACCTGACAGGTTGCGCATTGGTGTTGACATGGGCGGTGTGTGCGTCCACAAAGCCGCTACTTATGAAAACGATGCAGTTGAATTCAAAGATAGTCTTAACATGGAGGGCTGTGTTGATGCTCTCCGGCTTTTGAGTGATGCTGGTCATACGATTGTGCTTGTTAGCTTCTGTGGTCGCCGTCGTGCTAACGACACTCGTGATATGCTTAAGCGTGAGTACCCCAAGCTCTTTGACGAGGTGTACTTTGTTAAGTCGACTAAATTTAAACATGCTATCGCTGAATCGCGTGGTCTTGATGTTATGATTGACGACCGTCTTGATGTTCTTAAGTCTATGCCGGGTGTTACGCCTATTCACTTCATTGCCGATGTTCCGCTGAATCTTCGCGACAAAAAAGGAAGTATTTTTGAAGCGATTGATTGGAACGCTGTTGTAACTGAGGTTGGTAAGCAGCGCAGTAAGCGCAAGTTGGTTACTGGACACTCTGAGAAAATTTGCTACTGAGTAGAATCTTTATTTTTTTAAAATTCGGGCAGTGCCGCTGCAACCAATCCTTGCTCATCGGTCACTTTTGACTGAGGTGTGTCATCTTTTATACCACCCTCCTTACTAACCCACTTAGACATCTTGATTATTCAGTTTATATATTATTATACATAATTAAAATTGAAAAAACCAATTAAGTAAAGATGGCTGATATTAATTATAGAAACTCGGTTATGCCTCCGACAGAAAGATGCATATCATGCATGTACTCATACAATCCGGCAGAATATAACAAGTGCGAAAGATGCGCTTTCAAAGTCTGTCAGCCATGCAGTCATGTACACCTGACGCCAATCGGGAACGAAGAGGTTCTGCTCGGAGCCAGATTCTGCAGAGGCTGCTTTATGGGCATGTTCCCGGCTATGAATAATGATGCGGTTATTTGGCCGATGGTTAATGTACGCAGATGGCTGTTCAGAACTATCACACGGGATGAACTTGTAGATGCCGAACGCAGGTATCTAGAACATGTGGAAATGAAAAAACTAGAAAACCGCATGAGTAATCTTAATGTTAAGCGAGCGGACACACCGTATTATATAGATGTAGATTTAGATTTAGATGCTAGTGATATAGATGTAGATTTAGATGCTAGTGATATAGATGTAGATTTAGATGTAGATTTAGATTTAGATTTAGATGTAGATGTAGATTTAGATTTAGATGTAGATTTAGATGCTAGTGATATAGATGTAGATTTAGATGCTAGTAGTGACGGTCAGATGTACTGCGACTCACCTTAGAAATGATTATCTCGCACTAACTTGATAAATACGCTTGCCGTAAACAAAGCGCAGTGGTGCGTCTGGATCCAAGTGCGATTGTTTAAGGCCATGTGGTTGTTCGATATATACGGCTCGAACCCAGCCATTACTTTTTTTGTGAACATCAATTACATTACTCATCTGGTCGTCGTAGAACTCAACCTTAATTGGAACATATTTATATTTACTGATGACATAGTAAAAAATCTCTTTGATCATATCATACTTGCTTCGGTCTCTACCGTACGCACCACCATGAAAGAGATGTGTGATACCTAAGTATTTGAGAGCACCAGGAACATCCATATTAAAGCTAGCAATATAAATAAGATGTCCTTTGAGCACTAATGATCTTAGAATCTCTAAGACACCGGGATACAGCGCTCTTCCATTCCATAGTGTTTCGTCCAAGTCGAAAATATATAACTTTTTATCCTTTACGGATTTGAGCTGTAAGTTTGTCTCAAAGTTCATGATTATATAAATATGCTTATTAAGATTTAGAAAAAATTAAAAGTGTGTTTGGTTGCATAGTGGTTATTTATAAATCTATCTTTCAATCACAAAAAATATAGAACAATAACGGAATCTAACCGCTAATTATGATGTTAACAAAGTAGAATTCAATTTTTATTGCAAAGTAAGGTGTTATTTCTAGACAAAAAAGTAGAGTGGTGGAATCGAACCACCGATAGAACATTAATAACCTTTTATTAAAAGCTGATCCTAAGGGGATTAGTTTTCAAGTTCTACATCAACAGATTACTCCTCTACACTATAATAGTGATAAAACTTTAACCGAAAAATTGAATACTATTATAGTATTAATACAGTAACTACTAATACTATACCATCATGGCCTCAAGTGATATGTCCGACATTGAGGACATGGATCGCGCCAAGGTTAAGCAGGTGCCGATCGAGGTCCGCAAGGACCAGTTCATGAGGTACCTGGCGCGGAAGACTTACGCTGATGCCGAGGCTTTTAACAAGGCCTTTACTAAGGCGAACAAGCTCTTCCGCATTGGTATGGGAAAGAATGAGCTTTACAACCGAGTTACCGCTGCTGGTATTGATGCGCCGTCCCTTAAGGGATTCTGTGTCACTCAGACTTCGCGCAGTCACTCCGGTGTCTGTGTGATTGCCACGATCATGGCGCCGGAGTTCACCTTCTGGGAAACAAACCCCGATGGTACGACCAAGAAGACGCGTATGAAGTTCACCTGCAAGTACGACTGTTCCTTCTGCCCGAACGATCCGGAGCAGGCTCGCAGCTACCCGCGCGCTGAGCCCGTTCCCAAGCGCGGCCAGCAGAACGAGTTCGATGTTGTGCGCCAGGCACATTGCCGGATGGAGACTCTTAAGAACAACCACCACACCGTTGACAAGCTTGAGTGGTTGATCCTCGGCGGTACTTGGTCGTCCTTCCCGGCGGCGTACCGCGCGGAGTACCACTGTAGCATTCTCTTCGCAGCTAACCTGTGGGCGGAGGGCATCAATGTCTGCGAGATCCAGGGTAAGCTTGGTGCGACGAGCAACACGCGCTACATCCCGGACGCCAAGATTACTCCGCACACCGACCTTGCTAGCGACAGTGAGCTGGAGGAGTCCCCGGTTACCACGCCACCGAACACGCCGACTTCGATGATCGGACGCATGCGTGCTGCGGTCAGTGCGCTGGTGTACGGTGACAGTGACATTCCCATCGTTGACATCGATGACGATGACGAGAAGAAGGCTGTTACGCCTGAGCCCGACGCATGGCGTGCGCATGTTCGCCCGATGCTTTCCATCGAGGAGGAGATGGCTATTAACCGCAAGAGCACTTGCCGTGTGATCGGTATTACGGTTGAGACGCGCCCCGACGAGATCACTCTTAAGGAGCTGCGCTTTATGCGTAACCTCGGAGTCACTCGCATCCAGATGGGGTTCCAGCACACTGACAACAGGGTTCTGCAGAAGAACGCCCGCGGGTGTTCGATCGAGCGGTGCATTCGCGGACTGCGCCTGGCCATGGAGAACGGCTTCAAGGTCGACGGGCACTGGATGCCGGACCTTCCGGGAAGCAATCCGGAGCTCGACCACCAGATGGTAACGCGTGCATTCACCGACCCTGATCTGCGTTGTGACCAGGTTAAGCTGTACCCGTGCCAGGTGCTGGACTTTACCAAGATCAAGGAGGACTACGACTCTGGCAAGTACAAGCCATACGGTGAGTTCGAGTTCGAGAAGCTTCTTGATCTGATCATCTACGCTAAGAGCATCATGCCTCCGTGGGTGCGTACTAACCGTGTCGTTCGTGACTTCCCACAGAAGATCATTAAGGGCGGTCTGCAGATCACGCACCTTAACGACCTGGTCCTGCGCGAACTGTCATCCCGCCGCATTAACTGTATGTGCATTCGCTGCCGTGAGGTTAAGCGCCGCGATGTGAACCATGACGAGGCTAAGCTGCATGTGCGTGAGTACGAGGGTTGTAACGGCATCGAGTACTTCATTAGCATGGAAGTCGGCACAGCGCCCGGTATTCTGCTTGGCTTCTGTCGCCTTCGCATTAACCCGCTAGACATGGACCTGAGCAATCAGTTCCCTGAGCTGCATGGGTGCGCGCTCATCCGCGAGCTGCATGTCTATGGTAACACAACTAAATCCGATACCACCGCTGACTTTACCCAGCATCGTGGCTACGGAAAGATGATGCTTGCCGAGGCTGAACGCATTGCGAAGATCAATCGTTACAACAAGATTGCCGTTATCTCTGGCGTCGGCGTTCAGGACTACTACAACCGTCGCGGCTACTCTGATGGCTTCTACATGATCAAGGAGCTCTAAAACATTGATTAATTTTTTTACTAATTACTAAATGGGCAATAAGTCTTCTTCAAATGTAAATGATAGTCTCGATCGCCAAATTGATGAGCTCAAACAGGATCTAAGTGTTAACGAAGAAAGCATAAGGCGTGTTAAGCAAGCAATGCGGCTTACGCTTGAGTATGAGGATATCAGACTTAAGCTTGCAGCCCTGCTAATAATCTGTAAGGATATGCTTGATAAACCTGATTCATTTAGTCACAATAAACTCAGACTAGCTAATCAAATGCTCGAAGAATACGATATTAAGCTTGAGGTTCTAAAGCACTCTATCACAGCCATTCAATAAAATTAATTTATTTTTTAAAGTAATGTATGAATGTTTTTAACGAGAACAACTCGGAAATACTATCAAAGATAACAAGTTTACTAAGATGGGTTCTAAGAAGCTTGGTGGTTGGGTCGTGTGGGGGCTTGAAAAGATGCTCGACGAAGAGCGCGATCACAACCATGAGTCGTGCAGCAACAAGGCATGTGAGTGTGTTAGGCGGTCGCGCCGGGAGGAAACTCGCTTTACGCGCAAGCCGGTTCAGTACTATCTTAACATGATTGGCGAGATCATCGAGTACCACGAAGGCTACAACTAAAAAATAATAATTTAATTTTTTATGTTTCGCTATTAAGCTCTTCCTCTGTAGGAACTGGATCGTTATACTTAGGTAGATCATAATTATCTTCAAGATTAATACGCATCTCGCGATTAGTCGCGCCGTCCCATTCATACATATATTCTCCTAGGTCACTAAAGTTGGCAGTAACCCACCTAGCATTCATAGCCGTAATACCTTCATGATCAACATGTAGGTAATAATCGGGCGTGTACTTACTATCAACACATCTCATTGTTATTGTAAGAGATGGTTTATTATCAGGGTTAAGATTGTTATGTGCAACATGAGCCGCCGAGTAATCGACCCACCAAACATCAGCGATCTCATCGAAATTCAAAGGTACAATATTAACAACAATATCTTCTTGCTGAATATCAGATATCACCTCCTGTAACAGATATCACCTAGTACGCGTTTCATGACTCATCGTAGACAATACATCCTCACTAAATAGTGGCTTGTCCATTGGAAAGTACGCATCATATAGCCAATCATTAGATTTGTCTTCTGTTGTTGGTTCTAGTCGCAGTGATTCCATGGAAGCAATCAGCTCATCCATGATGCTGTATATATTTTGGGATATATTAGTATATCATTATCAAATTTAACATATGAATTACTATAGAACTGACTTAGAATTATCGGTCGCAAATGTCGTTAAATACACTGATCGGGCAATCTGGACTTGAAAATTGAATTCCTTTTTAAACATAAAAGATTATATCTTGTACTAATATAATCAACTATGTCTAAAAGGGCTTCCAAATCCTCTAAGTCTCGTAAATCCAGCAGTCGTGATGAAGACGATGCGGAGTCTCTCTACACACCTTCCGTTCTCGATTCTGATATCGACAGTGAGGTGGATCCAATTGAACATGATGTGAATTACAAAATTCAGTCAATTCAATCCACCCCACTGATGGAACTAGTAGATTTTTTCAATGATGGTAAGATGATCAACGCGACGGGTGATCCTACCACAAACATTATTGATCGTATGCAGAGGCGTTGTTACAATGTACCTG
>Ga0307932_1000481_pt1 | contig 16549 bp, 17 predicted proteins | sample OrgLakmetageno48_FD_201843 | JGI IMG/M metagenome (GOLD analysis project Ga0307932, IMG submission 201843) | Saline water microbial communities from Organic Lake, Antarctica - #48 | ecosystem: Environmental > Aquatic > Non-marine Saline and Alkaline > Saline | place: Antarctica: Organic Lake...
CCGAGATTGCGCAGACGGTTTGGGAAAAATTTCAAGACTGCATTTTTGTAGCGCATAACGTGCGCTTTGATTATGGCTTTTTAAAGAATGAGTTTAAGCTTTTAGAGATTGAATTCAACGCTAAGACTTTGTGTACGGTTAAGTTGTCGCGGCAGTTGTATCCGGAGTATCCACGGCATGGTTTAGATGCTTTGATTGAGCGGTTTAATTTAGATGTTGCCAGCCGACACCGCGCCTTAGATGACTGTCAATTAATGATTGACCTGTGGCATATTTGGCACGGTCAAGATGATGAGAAATTAGCCGCCGCCGTGGCGCAGCAATTACGCGGTCCAATTCTGCCTAAAAATTTAGCGGCTGAGCAAATTGAAAACCTGCCCCGCACACCCGGGGTGTATTATTTTTACGCGGAGAAAGAATCTATTCCGCTGTATATTGGTAAAAGTATCGATATTCGAAAACGCGTATTAAGCCATTTTTCGGGCGATCACTTAAGTGGTAAGCAGGCTAAAATGGTGGGGCAAATTACGCACATTGATCACCATCAAACTACCGGGGAACTGGGGGCTTTATTGCATGAAGCCGAGCAGATTAAAACTTATTTACCGGTTTACAATCGACAGTTGCGTCGGGTTAAAACGATGTACACCCTAAAACTGGAAACAGAAAACGATTACCACACAGTGAGTATTAAAGAAATTGAACCCGCTGATTTATTACACGAACCGAATTATTATGGTTCTTTCAGAACTCAGCGTGATGTTAAAAAAATACTGGAAGCCTGGGTAACAGATTTTGGACTCTGTGAACAGTTACTGGGTTTAACCAAAGGGAATGGCAACTGCTTTGCTTATCAATTAGGGAAGTGCAAAGGCGCCTGTGTGGAGAAAATGCCATCGCTGCACTACAATTTATTGCTGCAACAATCACTGTCGAAATATAAGCTTAAAAGCTGGTGGTTTAAAGGGCCGATTGCGATTAAAGAACACTGCTTAACGCAAGAAAGGTCGCAGGTGCACGTGTTTGACCAGTGGTGTTATTTAGGCACCTTAGAAGAAGAGGATGGTAGTTTGGCGTTAGAAAATTTAAACCCACCCCGATTTGATTTAGATCACTACAAAATTTTACAACGCTTTTTTCGGCAACCCAGAAATGCCAACGTCGAACTGATTGAGCTTCAATCTTTAACCGATTTTAACGCTTAAAACATTATGAAAGTAAAAGATATACAAGCTTTTTGCGCGACCACCAATATTAAGTTACCGTTGTTTAGTGATGGCGTGAAAGCGGGTTTTCCAAGCCCGGCGGATGACCATTTGCAACGCCGCTTAGACTTAAACGAAGAACTTATTTCGCATCCGGCGGCCACGTTTTTAGTAAAGGTAGAAGGGGACTCCATGCAGGAAGCTGGCATATTTGATAAAGACACGCTCGTGGTGGACAGGTCTTTAAACCCGGTTAATAAATCAGTGGTAGTGGCGCTTTTAAACGGCGAGTTTACGGTGAAATATTTTTATAAAACCGCGAACCAAATTTCTTTAAAGCCGGCTAATAAAGAATACCAACCCATTACCATAAAAAGCTCAGATGACTTTGAGGTGTGGGGGGTGGTAACTAATGCGATTCATCATTTTAACGCTTCATGAGTGTCTATTTACTCGTTGATTGCAATAATTTTTACGCCTCGTGTGAACGGGTGTTTGACCCGAAACTACGGCACGTGCCGGTGTGTATTTTAAGTAATAACGACGGCTGTATTATTGCTCGTAGCGCTGAGGTTAAAGCGGCGGGTATCCCGATGGGAGCTCCGGTTTTTAAATGGCGGAAAGAATTACAGGCGATTGATGCCAAGTTGTTTTCTAGTAACTATGCCTTATACGGGGATATGTCGGCCCGGGTGATGCAAACGCTGCGCCCGTTTGCAGACGTAATGGAAGTGTATTCGATTGACGAAGCTTTTTTGCTGTCGGCGGGTCGGTCTGATTATTTAGCCTACGGTGAGGCGATTAAACAAACGGTGTATCAAAATACGGGTATGCCGGTTTCGGTGGGCATAGCCAGCAGCAAAACTTTGGCGAAGCTGGCCAATTGGATTGCTAAAAAGTATAAGAATGGGAATTTTGAAATTACCGAACAAAACCGCGAAGCCGTGCTTAAGTTTACGCCAGTAGGCGAAGTGTGGGGGATTGGGCATCGCACCAATGAAAAGTTAACCAACTGGGGTATTAAAACGGTGTATGATTTAATTTGCCAGCCCGATAACTGGATTAAAAGTAATTTAACAGTGGTCGGGTTAAAAACAGTCCATGAACTGCGGGGCCGAGCCTGTTTTGAATTAGAAGAACACCCCAGTAGCCGTAAAAATATTATCTGTTCCAGATCATTTGGAAAAGTGGTGACCGATAAATCAGAAATTCGAGAAGCGGTGGCGCATCATGCGGCTCGCGCCGCCGAAAAACTGCGAGAGCAAGACAGTGTGGCTCTGGGCATTACGACCTTTATTAGAACGAATAAATTTAGAATCAATGATTCACAATACGGCCAGTCTCATTATCAAGCCTTAGCGGTTGGCACCAGTAACACCGCGGCCTTAATTAAAGCCGCGACAGCTAACTTAGAACAAATTTTTTGTTCAGGTTATAATTATGCTAAGGCGGGAATTTTGCTTTCTGGTATTAGAAAAAGCCACCAAGTGCAGTACAACCTTTTTACCCCAGAGCCAGAACTAAAAAGTGGCGATCTAATGAAAGCGTTTGATGCTATAAACCAGCAGCACGGAAACCATACCGTGCAGTTTGGCGCGATGGGTATTAAAAAAGCGTGGCTGACCAAATCAGATCATCGTTCGCCGAATTACACCACGCAGTGGTCAGACTTACCGGTGGTTAAAGCCTGACTGACTGAATAAATTTATTGTTCAATGTTAGTTTTTTGACTTAAAGATATTAAAGTTTTAAGTTGTGGTTGATGAGTCGATTAGAAACCAGTTCGAGTTTAGAAAGCGGCGTTAAAACGGTGGCTGAATATACTGGGGCGGCTGTTTTTGGGGTTATTGGCTGGCAATTAGCGGCGCCAGAACTAGGAATTTTATGGGGCGCTGTAAGTGCTACGGTCGGGGCGGTGATTGGTAAAAATATAGGTTCGGCTGTGGTTTCTTCTAAATAGTGCTGAGCGTTGTTTGAACGGCTTTTTTGTGGTATAATGTCGGGATGGTTAATGCTCCAAATCGCGCTCCCGAAATTCTGGATACACCTGAGGTGCCTACTTCTGGATTACTTTCACGGATGATGTCAGGCTTTGAACGCCCAACTCAAGCGGCTAATGATAACGTTGCCCCGAGTGTTGTAAGTCTGGCTAGACGCAATGAAACGTTAAATAACGTTGAGTTAGAGGGTTCTTGGTTGCAGCGAAACGTGGTGGATTGGTTTTCAACGCGCACTGAAACACGTTCTGATCTTAATATTCATAGCGAAGAAATAGGTCGTGATTTGAGTCGTGTAAGAGAGAATGTCGATGATTTAGCGGTAACTTGGAATGATGATCGGCAATTAAAAAGACGGATTGATCAGTACGAACGCTATAACGATAAGTATGGAGATCAAGCGCGTCACGTGGTTGAATCGCAAATAGAAGGCAATGAAGATGAAGCGGTTCTAGGGGTGATTGATGAGAATTCTACCCCCGAAGAAATTGCGGCGATTGAAGAACAACAAGAAGAAAATCGCTTAAAGCAAGAAGCTATAGAACGATGGGGTCAGTTTGCCACCCAGGCCGAACCAGGCGGTCGCTGGCGTTCTAAAAAATTGTTTGAATCGGCTTTAAGCTGGGACAATATTAAAGACTCATGGCAAAACCGAACGAATATGTGGAGTTTCTTTAAAGGGTTAGGTGCGGATTATGCCCAATGGAAAGCGGTTAAATCGGCTATACCAGCCGTTAATGTGGTGAGTTTTGGCGTGAGAGAGGGGCGTGAAGTAATTGAAGAGTATCGAGAAACAGGAGAGACGATTGCGCAGGGGGCAGAGCTAGTAGGAGACGCTCGGAGTACGCAAAAAGAAGTGCGTCGCGAAGGGGCAGAAACCGTCGTACTTACGAGTGCGGCCGCCAGGTCAGGTTATATTCAAGAACAAATGCGCCGCTTGATGCGAGGGGAAGTAAGCAGAGAAGCCGTCTTAAGAAGTAGCCGACAAGCTTTTAGAAACTTTGAACGTCAAGATCCGCAAGCCTTTGCGCGCATGATTCGAGGTTATGGGTTAACCGCTAGAAGCTTGAACACCCGCGCCGGCTTTTATGAACTCTTTAAGAATGCTGCTTTGTGGTACACCCCGTGGGCGGACCGAGGAGATCGTAGTTTTTGGGAAGCGAACGAAACGGCCATTCCAATTTGGGGAAGCGTGGCCGCTTGGCGGGATATCAACGTTGATACTGGATTGCCACTCTGGAGCCGAATTGGTTTTGCTACCGTTGGAACCGCGCTTGATGTCGGTACAATTTTAAGCCTTGGTACCTTAACGCCACTCGTTGCGGGGGCGAAAGTAGCCATGGTTAAGGGCAGTCAAGCGGTTGGACGGAGAGTCGCTCAAAGAACCGCCGTTGGCGCGGCGAGCCAAGCGAGTACGAGAACTTTAGCTCAAGTCTTAGGTGGTCTACCCCGAGCCGCCAGACAAGCAGTCACTGGGGCTGGGGCTAAGGGGGCAGCGATGGGCGCCGCCGGTTACACAGCCTTATCGGCTGGGGTAGATTATTTATTTAACTTTGAAGACCGAGCGGTTGATGCGCTTTTAGCAGGTGCCGAGCAAGCTATAGGGCAGGACTTTAGCTATCAACAACGTCGCCTGATGCGGGTAGTGGGGCAAGATATACAGCCAGTTTTAAGAGACGCTTACGATGATTATCGTGAAGAGCCAGCTGCTGAGGATGAGGCCTTAGCGGCCGCTGCTGCGAACGATAACCAAGCTGTAGTAGAGTCTGAATTAACCGCAGGGCAGATAGCGGATGTTTCTGAGTCGGAAGCGGAAAGATAAGCGGTTTAGTGATTAATTTTCAGTCATGCCAACTTGGCCTTGTCTGACGGAACCAGAATTAAGCAGTCTTTGTTGAGAAATAAATTCTACTGAAACTCTTGGTTTGCGGGCACTCTTAAAAACTAAAGATCCTTTTTCCGCTGCGGTTTCAATTTCAATATCGCCGTACTTAAAAACCCAGTGCCAAAAGCTGGTGTCGTTTGGTTTTACGTTACTAATAGCGGCGTAACTCACTTCATTGGTAATAGCTCCAAATAGCTCTCGTTCTTGCCAAATCAAGCGTCGGCTCGTGATATAAATCAAATCGTAGTTAAAATCGAGCCATAATTTTGTGAACATTAACCCCGCTAAAAGAATCAACATAATCCCCACCACTATGCCAATAATAAAACTGATAGGGGTTAAAAAAATTAACACGAGTAATGCCACAGACGTAATCATCAAACAAAAAACTAAGGGAATTAAAAACACAATCCAGTGTTTCTGGGCTACGTGTAAAATTTGTTCCCCTTCAAATACCGTAAAGCTGCCATGGGTTTCACGGCCTTGGCTTCCACGTCTGATCGCGGTTCGCTCGGCTTCAAACATTTGTCCCAGCTTAAAGAGTCTTAAAATACGCAGTAACATAAATATTTCGGGGTTTTGAATAAGCCCCATTTCGTGTAAATAAAACGGAGCAATGGCGACCAAATCAACGAGCCCCCACCAAGAAATAAAATATTTAGCTGGCTTTTGGGCTGACCAGAGTCGCAAAAAATATTCAACCGTAAAAACGGTTACGACAAGCTTATCAAAAACAATCAAATTTTGATTTAAGTTAACAAAGTCGCTGCCTAGATAGTGCAATGGAATGACCGTTACCGAAAGCACTACTAAAAATGCAATCAATCCGTTTACCAATTTCCCCATAGGATCTATTGGATTGTGCAGGCAGTCGTGGCAGACTTTTTGAATTTTGTCGATAGAGTTCATACGTAGTTATAATTTATACAGTTAATAGTGGATTAGTCAAAGTCTACATTTTAGCAGTCAGGTAGAAAGACTGCTAAATTTGTTTTGACATAATTATTTGGCAGTCTTATAATGTGAGTGCTATTTATTATAAAAAATTAAATACTATGACAAAAATTATTGGAATCGATTTAGGAACGACCAACTCTTGTGTGGCCGTTATGGAAGGTGGTAAAGCCGTAGTTATTCCCAATGCAGAGGGGAATCGTACTACACCGTCAATTGTCGCGTCAAAAGACGGGCAAACTTTAGTGGGCGTTACGGCGAAAAGACAAGCTATTACGAATGCTAAAAACACCATTTTCTCAGCGAAACGTTTCATTGGGCGAAATTTTAACGAAGTGAAAACAGAAATGGATGAAATGCCATTTGAATTTTCAAAAGGGAAAAACAACGCGGTTATGATTAACTACGAAGGAAAGGATGTTCGTCCAGCAGAAATTTCAGCGAAAGTACTCGCTAAATTAAAAGCAGACGCGGAAGCCTACTTAGGTGGACCCGTAACTAAAGCCGTTATTACGGTACCGGCTTACTTTAATGATGATCAACGTAAAGCCACAAAAGACGCTGGAAAAATTGCCGGTCTTGAAGTGGAACGAATTATTAACGAACCAACCGCGGCCGCTTTGGCTTACGGAATTGATAAGAAAGGCAAAGACGAAAAAATTGTGGTGTATGATTTAGGAGGAGGAACCTTTGATGTTTCGATTCTTGAAATCTCTGACGGTACGTTTGAAGTTTTGGCGACTAACGGTGATACCCACTTAGGTGGAGACGACTTTGATTCGGCTTTGATTCAGTACATTTTGAAAGAGTTTAAAGACGCCAATGGCGTTGATTTAGCGAAAGACCCCGTGGCCATGCAACGGGTAAAAGCGAAAGCGGAAGAAGTAAAGAAAGAACTTTCGTCTGCGAGTGAAAGTGAAGTGAATGAAATGTATATCACTATGAGTGATGCAGGACCGCTACACTTGGGCGTTAAAATTACACGGTCTAAGTTTGAAAGCTTAGTAGAAGACCACATTCAACGATCGATTGAACCGTGTAAAAAAGCGCTTAAAGATTCTGGTTTAAAACTTTCTGAAATTGATGAAGTTATTTTAGTTGGAGGTATGACCCGAATGCCAGCGGTTAAAAAAGCCGTAGAAAAATTCTTTGGTAAAAAACCAAATGAATCACAAAACCCAGATGAAGTAGTGGCGCTTGGGGCTGCCATTCAAGGAGGTGTTTTACAAGGAGATGTGCAAGATGTCCTTTTACTCGATGTAACGCCGTTAACACTTGGTATTGAAACAGCGGGTGGGGTTCGAACGGCAATGATCGATCGAAATACGACTATCCCAGCTTCTAAGTCACAGGTTTACTCTACCGCGGCTGATAATCAGCCTTCGGTTGAAATTCACGTGTTACAAGGAGAACGGGAAATGGCCGGTGATAATAAATCGCTTGGGAAGTTTGTACTCAGTGATATCCCACCCGCGCCACGAGGTGTGCCGCAGATTGAAGTGACTTTTGATATCGATGCCAATGGTATGCTTTCAGTTAAAGCGAAAGACAACTCAACGGGTAAAGAACAATCGATTAAAATTGAAGGTTCGTCTGGCATGAGCGATGACGAAATTGAAAAAATGCAAAAAGACGGTGAAGCCAACGCCGAAAAAGATAAAGAGCGAAAAGAATTAGCCGAAGCGAAGAATCATCTAGACTCAATGGTGTACCAAGCCGAAAAAACGGTTAAAGAAGCGAAAGATCTTGATAAATCAGAACTTGAAGAAGTGATTAAAAATACGGAAGAAGCGATTCCAACGGCGAAAGAAGCCTTAGAAAAAGCGGAAGATTCTGACGCTGAAACGTTAAAAGCCGCCGCAGATGCACTTTCAGAACCAATGACCGAGCTGGGGCGAAAAATGCATGAAGCGGGCCATGACCCAGAAGCCGCTAAGGGGGAGCAAGATGCGGATGCCAAAGGGGAACCAGAAATTATGGATACCGACGAAGCGAAAGAAGACGATAAAAAGTAATTTACTAATTTTCTGAAGTTTTAAAGAAGGAGCGACTTGTTCGCTCCTTTTTTAGGTTGAATAGGGTGATTTACTTGTTGCAAAAAAAATGTTATAATGATAAATATTTTAATCCAAATATAAAAATGAAAAACAAAAACTTAGCGTTACTTTTACTTATGGCTTTGTCTTTAGGCACCGCTCATGCACAAGTTGTTGAGGAAACCACGACCGTTGATGTGATGACCCAGAATGAGGTTCAATCCAGTATGTCACCCATTGATAGAGCTCGAATGAATGGCGATTTAATGGAACAAAGAAAGGCTACTAACGAAGCCGCACGAGCCTAAATAGAAGGCGCGCGTGAAAACTTATCAGATATGAGAGAAGAGCAAAAATCTGATGCAGCAGATCGTAGAGAAGCCACAAAAGCTACTGGGGCTGAATTAAGAGAAGAGGTTAAATCTGGCGATCTAGAGAAAGAAGCGGCTCAAGCACAAATGCAGGCGCAACGAGATAGTAACCAAGAAGCCGCGGTTGCTGATCGTACAGAAAGAGTGGAAGCTAAAAGTGCGATTGTCAGCAAGCGACAAGCTATGGTAGACACACGTATTGCTACCGTTCGAGAAAAAAATCCAGAGATGGCAGATATAATGGAAGATTACTACGGCCAAATTATGGCAAAAATTGAAGCTGTTCAAGCAAAACAATCTGCCATGCTCGCTGCTGTTCAAGCGGGTGAAATGACTGGAGCGGACGCTCGAGTAGAATTTAAAGCGTACGTGGAAGTAGAAAAAGCCGATATTAAAGCTTTAATTGCTGAAATGAAAACAGAAATCACAGCCCTTAGAGACGCTCGATCACAAGAAAGCTAAACTTAGGGATTTCAAATTAGATATAAAAAAACCGGCTGAGGCCGGTTTTTTTTAATTAAAAGTAGGAAGAGATACTTATTGTTCTTCACCTGTACTTAAGTCAATTTTGATACCAGGTCCCATAGTAGAGTTAATAGTCAATTTCTTGATATAAATTCCTTTTTGACCACTTGGTTTTGCGTCTTGTAAAGCTTTGATGATAGCTTCTAAATTGGTCATTAGTTTATCTTCACCAAATGAAATTTTACCAAAGACGGTGTGCACGATACCATGTTTATCATTACGGAATTCGATTCGACCACCCACTAGTTCTTTAATCACTTTTTCAATTTCTGGAGTAACCGTTCCTGTTTTAGGATTTGGCATTAGACCTTTAGGCCCAAGTGTTCGAGCAGCTTTCGCTAACACTCGCATCATGTCAGGTGTAGCTACAAGTGAATCGAAATCAGTCCAACCCTTAGCCATTTTTTCAACTAAGTCTTCACCACCGGCTTCCATAGCACCAGCGGCTTTAGCTTCTTTAACTTTATCATCGCCACAAACCGCTACGACTCGTACAGTTTTACCCGTTCCGTTTGGAAGTGAAATAGTAGAACGAATTTGTTGATCGGCATGTCGTGGATCAATACCAAGCGTGAAGTGAATCTCAGCGGTCGCATCAAATTTAACCTTGTTGTGTTTCAACATAAGTTTAAGGGCTTCTGCTGTTGGGTATGAAGTTTCAGTACCAATAGCTTCGTAAGCGGCTTTCAAGTGTTTAGACTTGTTCATTTTTATAAGGGTTAGTGGTAAATGGCGCTCGAATTAAACGAGCTCCCACAGGTATGTGGACGTTTATAATTTAGACGGCTTAGGCAATTTTGACTTTTTTGTCAGGTGCTCCTGTAACTTCCAAGCCCATTTGTTGAGCTGATCCGTACATAATCCAAGCCCCAGCCTCAATGTCGTTGGCATTTAGATCTGGCATTTTAGCCTCGGCTACTTCTTTAAGTTGATCCCAAGAAATTTTACCAACTTTTTCGGTGTTTGGTCGCCCAGACCCTTTTGGTAAGTTAATTTTCTTTTTAATCAAATCTGAAGCGGGTGGTTGTTTGAATTCAATTTCAAAACTTTTATCTTCAAACACGTACGTTATACACGGTATTTTGTAACCGTTAGCTTTGTGGTCCATAGTTCCATCGTTGAATCGTTTAACGAATTCTTGGATGTTGATACCATGTTGACCAATAACTGGACCTACAGGAGGTGCTGGAGTAGCACCACCAGCGGGTAATGTAATGGCAAATTTGGAAGCGAATTTTTTCTTTGGAGGCATAATATAAGGCCGTTAGGCGAATTTAATCAGGCAATTTATAATCAATGGTTGCACTTTGGCAACATTATTATCAAGGAAATAAGGTTGTGAAAGGTTGAGGCTAAACTTTTAACACTACTTGAGTGAAGTCTAATTCTACAGGTGTCTCTCGATCAAAAATAGAAACCATAACCGTTACTTTAGCTTTCGAAGGATTTACTTCTGAAATTCCGCCTTCGTAGTTAGAGAACGGACCTTCTTTAATGGTAACCAAGTCACCGACTTTAAGTTTGATATCGGCGTTTGGTTCATTTTGTCCCATACGTCGTTGAATTACCCCAAACTCTTCGGCTAATACTGGCACGGGCGTATTGCCAGAACCGACAAAGCCGGTTACATTTGGCGTGTTTCGCACGATAAACCACGAAGCATCGGTTACCAACATGCTTACGAGTACGTAACCAGGGAACAAGTTTTTTTCGACTACGACTTGTTTTCCGTTTTTAACGGTCACTACTTTTTCTTTCGCCACTACAATCTCAAAAATGTAGTCTTGCATGTTCATAGACTCAATTCTTTGCTCTAAAGCTTTTTTAACAGAATCTTCATAACCTGAGTACGTATGGATTACATACCATTGCTTTCCGAGGGACGAATCTTGTTTAGACATGAAGGTTTTTTAAAGTTTAGAAAGAATGAATTTAGCCAATTAAGTAGAGTACAATTTCACTAAGGCCTGCATCTACAAACCCAAGAAATACACCTACAATTAGCATGATGGTTAACACTAAAATCATTGAATGTACGGCTTGTTTTTGTGTTGGCCAAGTAACGTTGTTTAATTCACCCCAACGGGCTTTAAAAAAGTTGTAGACGCCGTTACCAGTTTTTTCTGTTGCCATAAAGTGCAGGGTATTATTTTAAGGCCACTCCTAAAAAGGCCTGTGGCGCAGACGTATAGTCTTTGTTTTAAAGCTCTTTGTCAAATTTAAAGTGTATCCGATAGGTACATAAAAATAAGCGCCTTCGGATACGAAAGCGCCTATTTTCGATTTTAACTCTAAAAGTTTATTGTTCTCCCCTTTGAGCTCTTGTGAGTTCTTTTTTATAGATTTCAATTCTGAAATTTTCGGCCTCTATATGGGCTTGGGTTAAGTCAGAGTCTTCAATGAAAGTCATAAAAAGTACTTCTAAGGCTGATTGGTTTTCTTGTTTAAAACTAGGAATCGCACTAGCCGCCACCACGAAGGCAGTGATTAATACTAGACTCCCGGTGAAGAACGAAACTTTTTGATTTAAAACGTTTCCTTTTTTAACCACTTTTTTAGTCGCAGTTTTTTTGTTTTTGGTGTTTTTAGGTTTACTCATAGGCGTATTTGTTAAGAGATTATTAAATAGGTCTCTTCGTTTGGGGTACTACAGCACGGTTGAGATATTAACTAAACTGGCTTGTAACAAGTTCGAGAAGTTACCATCTGGACTAGGCATAACACTAAAGGCACAGATTGCGGCTCCAGCGAGTACGGCGGTACCAGTTACGGTAGAAACTTCAATTTCTTTGGCTTTTTGTAGCAGTGTTTTGTTTGAGTTTGTGTTGGCCATTTTGTTTTGGGTTAAAATTTAGAAATGGTTATAGATCATTATACCCTAAAATGAACCAAATAACAACTGTTATTTAATAAATGTCAAATAGGCGAGTTTTAGGTCTCTTCCGTTTAGCACTCCCTAATTTATAAAGCCTCCAGATTGATGTTTCCACAATTCTGAATATTTGCCCTTTTGTTTAATTAAATCTTTGTGAGCCCCGTCTTCAACAATTTTACCTTGGTCAAAGACTATAATACGGTCCATTTCTCGGAGGGTGCTTAAGCGGTGCGCAATCACCAAGGTTGTTTTACCGTTCATTAATTTCTCTAAGGCTTGTTGAATATAAACTTCGGCTTTGCTATCAAGTGAGCTCGTGGCTTCATCTAAAATAAGTACGGGGGCTTGCTTTAACATCGCTCGGGCAATGGCAATCCGCTGCTTCTGTCCGCCAGATAACTTAACGCCACGCTCACCGACCAAGGTTTCATACTGTTCGGGAAATCTTAGCACAAAGTCGTGCGCGTAGGCCGCTTGTGCGGCGGCAACAATATCGGCTTGGGAAGCTTCTGGTTTGCCATAAGCAATATTCTCTTTAAGACTACGGTGAAACAAAATTGGTTCTTGTGGTACATAGGCTAAGTTTTGTCTTAATTGGTCTTGGGTTATGTGCTTTATATTTTGACCATCAATCAAAATCTCACCTTCGGTGGTATCCATAAATCGAATGAGTAGGTTAACAAAGGTAGATTTTCCGGCGCCAGATTCTCCGACTAACCCCACTTTTTCACCCGCTTTAATTTTTAAATTGAAGTTTTTGAAGATGTGAGGGGTATTTTTCTCGGTTTCGTATCTAAAGCCAACTTTCTTAAACTCTATGGCGCCCGCTTTAATTCGGGGTGTTTCTGGATTCTTTGGATCTTCTAGGCTGGGAACCTGGTTTAGAATTTGGGTCATCTCTTCGGCGTCGGCAAGCGCGTTACTGTAATCTTGAAATAAACGGCCAAGTTCCCATAAGTTAGAAAAAACAAGCCAGATGAAGGTTTGAATCGCGAAGATGGTTCCGAGGGTGATAAGCCCGTCGCTCCAGGCGATTACCATTTGGTAAATTAAATAAATCTCAAAGCCGATCATCATAACCCCCTGCCAAACACCCATAAAGGTCCCGGTCATCCAGGCTTTAGTGCGACTTTTTTGGCGTGTGTTAATGGTTTGATTAAATCGTTTTTTTTTCTTCGGTGGCGCCTGCAAATATTTTTACGTTAAATATATTCGTTAAGCTATCGGCTAGTTCGGCTGTAACTTGCGAATCATCGGTGGCATTTTTACGCCAAAATTTAATCGACCACTGCGCGTATAAATACGACAAAAAAGTATACACAAGGGTCCAACCCACAAGGGCGTAGGCCAGTATTGGCAGAAAAAAGAAAATCACGCCTACCGAAGCGATAAACATAATGATGATTTTAAAGAGACTCCACTGAATAATGTCGGCGATCATTTCAAAACTACGTACAAAACGATTTGTTTTTGATACAAGCCCCCCTGTAAAATGGTTGGTGTAAAAGCTGTGAGAGTGATTTTGCAGTTTCGAAAAAACCTCATCTTCAATGTCGCGCATAACAAACGGTTGAAAATGATCATTGGTAAAACCCGCGACGCGCCACCAAAAAAAGGTGGTTGTCATGTGCGTGATTCCAATCAGCATCACAAATCTCAAGAGCTCGTTTAAAACCGCTTTCGGGTTTTCAGTGTTTTCGGCCATTAAATCAAAAATCTCTTTATACAGGAGTGTGGCAACGAACTCTTGCCCAATAACGGCCACGGTGATTGAGAAAAAGAACAACACGAGTAACCATTTATACTTAAGCGCTTTTTGGGCGTAGTACTTAAGGGTTAAACGATGAAGATTACTGGGTTTATGAGACACGACTAAAAATTTAAAAAGTCATCAACCGACGCCTTTTCACTCGTATTAGCGGCTTGAGTCGTTCCACCAGATTTAATAACGCGTACTTGGTAGCCTTCTACGCCAAACATTTCAGAAATAGCTTTTGTAAGCTGACTTTTGACTTCTGTTTGATCGACTTTTTCACGATGAAATTCAGAACTAGCGCTAAAGGTAATAATGGTACCATCGACACTGGGAGAACAGGTTAAAAATGATTTTTTAGCAAACACCGCCATGCCTGATTTTTTGGCAATGTTTTCCATTTGTCTTTTAAGGTTGCCGCCACTTAAGCTTTCACCGGCCACTGGCGGAGCCGCGGTTGGGGCCACTGGTGCGGCTGGCACTGAAATTGGTGTTGGAATGGCGCTTGGTGTGGTAGGGGATTGTCCTTCAAACACAAAGCCATCATCACTGGCGTTTGCCGCTTTTGGTGCTTTGGGCGTAGAGTCAGGAATTGCTGGTGCTGGCACAGCTGCCGCAGGCGGTGTTGGCCCTGGAGTCGACACTGGGGCAGGGGCTTGAATATTAACCGTCGAAACAGTCGTGTTCTGTGTTAAATTAATAATGGCAATTTCTAACGGTAGTTCGATAATCGGTGATGTTTTTAAGCGTTGGAGCGCGATTTCAAACTCTTCAATACATTTAAGGGTAAAGCCTAAATCGGGTTGGCCTAGTTGCTGCAACATTTTTTCCCGTAGGAACCCTAAAAAGTCGTGGCCAAAAGACCTGAAATCTAAACCGTTTTGGCTAAGGTGTTTTAAAATATCGAGTCCCGCTTGGCTGTTACCCTCAGCCAACGAGTTATAAAGGTTGATCAGGGTATTGCTATCAGAAATACCAAGGCTTTGTTGCACCGCAACAGTAGTGGCGTTGTTTTCGGTCTCAGCCGCTACTTGTTCGAGTAAAGAAATGGCATCTCGCAAACCGCCTTCGGCTTTTCTGGAAATTAAATTGAGCGCTTCTGGTTCGGCTTTAATGGCTTCTAGATCGGCAATGTATTTTAAGCGGTCGCTTAGCTGATCAAGCGTAAAGCGTTGGAACGAAAAGGTTTGGCAGCGCGACCGAATAGTTTCGGGTACTTTGTGAATTTCGGTGGTAGCTAAACAAAAGAAAGCGTGATCAGGTGGTTCTTCAAGAGTTTTAAGCAGCGCATTAAAGGCTTCTTTCGTCATCATGTGCACTTCATCGATAATATAGACTTTTCTTTTGGCGACATTGGGCGCAAAATTTATTTTTTCTCTTAAGTCTCTAATTTCATCAATTCCACGATTACTGGCCGCATCTATTTCAATCACATCAATTAAGCTGCCATCAGCGGTGCCGGTACAAAAACGACAGGTGCCACACGGGTCTCCATCTTGCAGGTTTTCACAGTTAAGACCTTTGGCAAAAATTCTTGCGGTGGATGTTTTTCCGGTTCCACGACTACCTGTAAACAAATAAGCGTGTGAAGGTCGCTCTGATTTTAAAGCGTTTTGTAAGGTGCGACGAACAGCTTCTTGACCGACTAAGTCGCTAAAAGTCTGCGGACGGTATTTGAGGAATAACGACATAAAGAGGTGTTAGATTTTGTGGTGAGTAGAGTGTAATAATTTTTTGCTTATTTGGTAATCACATTCACGATTTCATTGGTTTGAGGCAACCCTTTGTAGCTTTCTAAAGTGTGTGAAAGCTTTGTATCAGTTAAAATTGTTTCGATCATTGGTAGCAGTTTCTGCGGCGTGTCTGTGTTTTGTTCGAGCAAATAGCACAAACCCTTATCTACAAAGTATTGGGCATTTTTAAGTTGATGATCACGGGCAGAAGAGGGGAGTGGAACCGCAATACATTTCGTGTGTGCGGCCAGCACTTGAAACATAGAGGCGCCACTACGGCAGACAACTAAGTCGGTTTCAAGCATCGCTTTAATTAAGTTATCCTGCGGCATGAAGTTATGAACTTGAAAATTAGCGGCTTTAACGTTGATATCATTCTTTGGTCCAGCCACTAAGATAACTTCATATTTTTTGGTAAGCGGTTTGATATTACGAACAATTAAATTGTTCAAAAATTGCGCTCCTTGTGAACCACCAAAAATAAGGATTTTGGGCTTTGAGTTCGAACTGAGTTCGAACTCTGTCTTCAAATTGCTGTTTTGAGTTCGAACTCGTTCTAATGTGTCTGGCCAATAAAAGAGGGGCGTTGCTTGTTTTCCAAAGTTAGTGAAAATCTTGTCGGCAGATTTACCGATAAATCTGGTGAGAGTACCAGCAGAGATATCAGAATCATGCAGGTATATTTTGCCTTTAAATCGCATTAGGTATTTAAGCGCTACTAATACTGGAAAGCCCACAAAACCACCCTTAAAGAATACGACTTCTGGTTTTATTTTATTGAGCAACTTTTGTGTTCTAAAAAAACTTTTAAGAATCTTAAATGGTGCCACTAAATTTCGTAGACTTAAGTGGTAGTCTATTTTATGGGTTTTAAGAAAATGTACCTTTAAAGACTTTAAATCAGAAAACTTATCGTTTATGACTTGGCGATCAAGGGGGGAGTCATTCACAATTAAATCAACTTGGTGACCTTGGGCTAAAAGTTTTTTGGCGAGGGGATAGAGCGGGAAAATGTGTCCGCCCGTGCCACCGCCAACCAGTAGTATTGTTTGTGGTTTCATTTAATAACGTCGCCGAGGCGCGGTTTTAATATTTCCCGATATATGCAGCAATATACCCATAGCCGCAAAGGTAGCCCAGAGCGACGTTCCTCCGTATGAAAGTAGCGGCAGGGTAATACCCGTATTAGGGAAAAGCGCTAAGTTAACGGCTATG
>Ga0307932_1000483_pt1 | contig 16542 bp, 16 predicted proteins | sample OrgLakmetageno48_FD_201843 | JGI IMG/M metagenome (GOLD analysis project Ga0307932, IMG submission 201843) | Saline water microbial communities from Organic Lake, Antarctica - #48 | ecosystem: Environmental > Aquatic > Non-marine Saline and Alkaline > Saline | place: Antarctica: Organic Lake...
TAGAAACTAGTTTTTCCAGCTTTTTATGCGCTTCGATTAAATTCGTGGCGCCAGGGTTTTCATAGACACCTCTTACCTTTAAACCGACAAATCGATCTTCGATCAGGGGGAAGATACCAACCCCGTGTTCGCCGCCAATTTTATTGCAGTCGGCAATAATATTTCTCAGCGAATCTGCTTTTCCGTTTAACGCGGTTGGAACGCCTTTAGTAAATTCTATTTCAAGATATTCAGGTTTATCGGGGGCTTGTTCGGGGGTTTTACACCACTGCAAAATTTGGTCTAGTTTTGGTTCGAGCCCCGGGTTTTCAATTTCACCGCCTTCACCGGTATTGCCCCACATGTTTTCATCATATGAGTAAGGCTTAGCAACTGATTGTTTGACGGGGATATTATGCTGCTTACAAAATTCGATCTGTTCATCTCGGCCCATGCCCCATTCTCGCACCGGGGCAATAGTTTTAAGCTTTGGGTTTAAAGTAGTGATATAGCCTTCAAATCTAACTTGATCATTCCCTTTGCCAGTACAGCCATGTGCAATTACTGCACAATTATATTGTTCAGCAATTTTAACGGCTACTTTCGCAATCATCACTCTCCCGAGCGGCGTTGATAACGCGTAGCCGCCTTGGTAGTCAGCGTTGGCCTTAATGGCTTCGCTTAATAGTACATCGGCAAACTCTGTTTGTGCGTCGTACACAATGGCGTCACTGGCGCCAAGGTTAAGGGCTTTCTGTTTAATTTCGATTAGATCATCGGCCGTCTGCCCAAGGTTTATGGTTAAGGCGACGACTTCACACTGGTATTCATCTTGAATCCATTTAAGCATCGTCGAAGTGTCGAGCCCGCCAGAGTAAAGAAGCAAGCATTTTTTAAAGCTCCCTTTGGCGGCTTCGTGGCTGGCGGTTTTGAGGTACGGTGTTTTTGATTTCATAGTTAAAATTAGTTAATAAGATTGTTTTTAAATTTCTGGCTTGTCCAGAATCTGAGATTTATTTCCACTGCACAAAGTATCTATCAGTGCAGACTCGGTTAAACCACACGGGAAATTGATGTGATTCGTAGATGTCACCGTCGGCTTTATCGGCAAAGAAGCCATGAGCGGTACTAAAGTCTTTAGTGACGGCAAAGCCGCCAGAAGCGGCTTGGATGTCTTTTTGGGTATTAAAAATCTGCAGCAGGCACGCGCCAATACCTTGCCCAGGTTTTAAAACGAGCACGGATCCCATTTCGGCTAACTGGGTTCCGTCGTGGGTTCTGTATTCAAAGAAGCCGACTAAATTTTGCTGGTCATCAAATTTTGGAAACCATTGGTCACTATTTTTAAATATTTCTTCCGCCGTCTTAGGCATCAAAATACCTTCAGCCGAAAGGGGCGTAATTAAATTGGCTATTTCTTGAGAGAGGTTTTCTGAAAGGTTCATAGTTAAATAAAAAAAATCACTTCACGCGTATAGGGCAGGGAAGCGAATTATGAATAAAAAATGTATACAAAAATCTACTTCCAACGGTAACGGCGGCGGCGAGCGTGAAGGTAGAGTTTAGGATAGTTCATTTTAAACGGTTGTTTTAGTAATTCTGGTTCCAGCGTGACCACCGCTCAAAACGGTTTCTAATTGGGCTGGGTTTTTGCCGTTGACTATCCACACTTCTTTGGCTCCCATTTGGAGTGCTTTTTTAGCGTTTAGAAGTTTATCGCCCATACCGCCCGTTCCTCCATTAGAAGTTCCATCACAATGTTCATCTACAAAGTCCGTGGTAATATCATTGGCGTCTATCTCTGGCACGGCTTCTTGTGAATTTCTTAACCAAAATCCGTCGGCTGATGTATTTAAAATAAGTCTGACATTGTCTGCAATTCCTGTCGAAAACCCAGCTACTTGCGCGGCTAAATGATCATTATCACCAAATTCGTGTTTGGCATCTTCTTTAAGTTCTGAGTCATCAACCCCATCATTAAAATTAAAGACATAGAGTAATTGATTCGCTACAGCGGCCTGTACGGTTTCTTTAACGGTATCTCTTTTTAAATCGTAGTAAGTAACCAGTTTTTGCAGTACTTTTTCATGGGGCATGGCTTGTTTCCAAGCTTCAATTAAATCGGGTTGTCCTAGCTCGGCTAAGATTCGCTTAGCCGTTGTTTCATCCTTTATATCAAAATCATGCCCATTCATGGCGACTCTCCCAAAACCTACCGCGCCAGAACTAACTAGTATTTTTGGACTTTTATGGGCACTAATAACTCTACCATGTTGTCTGATCACGTTATGATCAATGGCTGGCATGCCATCAAAATCTTTAGTAGTTAGAACGGCTGTTCCGTATTTAATAATATCGAGGGTATTTGGGGTTTCCATTTTAAAATTTACATAAAAAAACTCGTTCTAAGTTGCTAGAGCGAGTGAAGGGAGTTTCTTTTTTTAGTTAGACACAACAATCACCCAGCTAGTTAAGCGGGCGACGGGGAGCGGGAACTAAAACAGTATTTTGCATTTGTATTTCGAATGTAACTAACTTAATAAATTATGTCAATTAAAGATTCTCTTGAAAATTTATTAATAAGTAAGTTCAGCAAGTAACATCGAAATAGGCATAGATAAAGCTATAATTAGACTTCCGGCTAACCCTGGCCAAAATAAAACAGACTTATTTTGACGTAAAATTTTTACAGAAAAAAAGGCTGGACCACTTAAAAAAAGTAGATCAATAATACCGCCGAAGGCCAATCCCATGCCGGCGCCGCAGGTAGAATTACGACCACAACCTAACATCTCAACTCCCATACTTAAAACAATAAGTGCTTCAATAATAACAAAGAGAGTAATAGCTTCACAAGCTCTTATTTTTTTTTCTGTTTGCGTGTCTAAAACATAGAACACGGCAAAAACTAAGCCTATTACTACTAAAGCTGGAAACATAAAAAAGGAGAGCATTTAAATTAATAGATATTTATTATCAGTGCTATGTGCAGAAGCCCTGGCACTGTAATTATTAAAAAGGAGATTATACTTAGTATGAACAAGCGAGGGCGTTCCTTTTTTAAATATATAAAGCTAAACCATGCGAACAAGGGCCAAATTAGTATGTTTGATACAAGCGAAAAAAAAAATGGGTAGCATTCCAAGTGAGTCTGTGATGAAGCCAGTCCAAGCACGCATTAACCATATAGTAGCTACAACTGATTCAATAAACATTAATACGCAAATAGCCTCGGCAGATCGTAATTTTTTATTATTTTCAGAATCTAAGCTGTAAAGTGTAGCAAAAATTAAAACGATTATGCTAATGACTGGAAATGCGAGAAAGGTGAACATCTAAATTAATAAGTGTCTATTATGAATGTTAAAAGCAGAAATAGAGCAGGAACTGTAATTATTAAAAACGAAACTATGCTTAGTATGAACAAGCGCGGGCGTTCTTTTTTTAAATATTTAAAACTGACTATAGCGGGTAGTGTCCAAACTAGTATATTTGCAAAACTCCCTAATAAAAAAGTCTCTGCCCATGTGCATTGACTACCAGAGCAGTTTAAAAATTGAATCAGGGCAATAGTGTAAGCCATTGTGTCCATGCACATTAAGACACTAATCGCTTCTGCCGCTCTTAATTTTTTATCATTTTCTGTGTCCAAGCTGTAAAGTATCGCAAAAATCAGAACGATTATGCTAATAGAGGGGAAGGCGAAAAAGGTGAACATTTAATCATTCAACGTAAAACTCCCAAGGCTAGGTTGCGTGTAGGCTTGCAAACTTTCTCCAATAATTTGAGCAAGCTCGTTGGCAAATGGGGCCATGGTAACCGATTTTGTTTCAGCGCGTTCGGCTTGTTTAAGCGCTAAGTGAAGTTCTGAAATACCCCGCAGATTACGACCGTATTTGAAATACCTCAAACTGTCACTCAAGTGTTCCATCGATCTTGAAAGTGACATGGCCGCTACAGCATCTTCGTTATTATGACTTCGCATAATTTTCTCGTTGAGCGCCATAATACTGTGGACCTGAAACTCGGCTTCAGCCGTTTTACCATGCCGAACGAGTTCTAAAAACTGTTGAATGGAACCTTGCAGCTCTACTAAAAGTTTTGTTTCCTTACTTCCATGAAAAATTCTTAATTGACGATAAGTCATTAATCCAACTTCACGACGGCTTAGATTTTTAGAAGGTAAATAATAGCCATCAGCGGGTAAATGGGCGATTTGATATCTTTTCGCGTAGGCAAAGAACGGTTGCATCCAGCTGTCGTTAGGAATATCTTTGGCGACATTACGATCAGCGTAAAACGGTCTTAGGTCTACTTGACTGGCTCGAAAAAGCATCGTTAAAAACTCAGCTTTATCGACAAGTTCATCGGGTCTAAAATTCGTATTAACATTATTAATAACTCTCGTTTCCATAGCGCGGTGTACTACTGGTGCATACCATTGATTTGGGTCTACATCTGAAAAATGCATGGTACCGTCAAAGTCTGCTGGAACACTAATTCCACCCGCTCTTAAGGCTACGGTTAGAGCTTCGGCGCGAGTAACGAGTAGCTCTGGTTGAAAGGCTCCAGCGCGGCTATTCATAATATTAACTTCGTCTAAATGCTTAAAAATTGTGTAGTTAGGGTTTGTGGGTGCAATATCGGTAAAAGCCTGACTAGAGTTAGTAAGACTAATAGATATTAGGGCAAAGGTGATAAGAAAGAGGCGCATTGATTTCTTGTTTGATTTATAAAACGTGGAAGAAAAGAGCGCCAAGTTCATCATCACAGTTGAATATAATTTGTGTTCGTATGCTGGTCAAATTTTTTGTACATAAAACGCTATGACTAAGTTAGTTGACAGTTTTATGTTTTTAATTTATTAAATATATAATGAAAAGAAGGCGTCGTGAGAATCGGTATTCTGGATTTGATGAAACTCGTCTGAACGAAAATTTTACGGACAGAGATTTTTTTAACTACTCCGATATAGATGAAGAATATTTAAATGATCGCCCACGACACGAGGCTTATGAAAAGCAATGGGTTTATGGAGGGAGAGGCCAACCACCAGTTGAAGCCTTAATGGGCGTTGGAGTAAGGCCACGAGCGGGGAGAGAAGGCGGACTCAATTTTGGTAGTCGGTATTTTAGTCGCCATGGAAATAATTTTTCTGACTACAGAAACTATGAAAGACAGGATGAAAAAGGCGAAGATGGAATGAGAATTGAGGGTCTCTATGAGCGGTCTGTTTTAGAAACACTGACGCGTTTAAAGCAACGTTTGGCTAAAGCAAAACCACCGAAAATTGAACTGAGTGAAGAAAAAATTGGGATTCGAGTGGGCAGTAATAAACCCACAAGTTTAAGCGCAAAAGACGAAATTTTTGCGTTTATGCACGCCGAGAATTTAGCGACAGGTGCATGTCGTGATCCACGAGTTGAATTTTATACAAACCTAATAAACCCTCATCTAGCCGAGTTGCAATAAGCACATCCGGTTGAGTGGTTAAAAGCTAGATCAGAGTACATGATTGGTTACATAACTGAGATGTATTTACAAGGTGATTTTCCGCCAGGGGCGGTATGGGGAAGTTTAGAACATGTTGTGCCCTTAGCGGTTAACACCGCGCCTCACGGTCACTTACACACAAGAAAATTCAACCGAACTTTAGAAAGAGAGGTTTGGGTGAATTTAGCTAGAACTTGGGATTCACAAACGGCGCCCGCATTTTTAGCCTTTTGTTTGAAATCGGAAGATTTACTAAAATCAGAATGGTTTGAACCCTCAGAAAATGAAAATACGACCCCGTTACGAGAGCGATTTAAACGCTTAAGAATTTTGATTGATAACGGATTAGATATAGATCATTTAAGTGTGTTTTATAAAAGCCTAGCGCCCGATGGTGGCAGCGAGGCAACTCTTATTTATGCGTTTGATTTACTAGAGAAGTTTTATGACGGTGATGAGGCAACTGGGTATCCTTCTTGGCATCGACCTTCTAATTACGATGAAGAAGAATTTTTTAAAACAGATCAATTTGGTCGAACGAGAGCGGTACCACCCTGGATAAGTGAGAACCAGGACTTCTGTGAAATTTTTAATCGTGAAGCCAAAAAAACAGTGCTTGATGATAATAAGTTAGTTATAGCCAATGATGAAGCCGGCCGAGACTTAGTGATGCAGATTTTCACTGTTTCAGGGCCTGAAGGGTTAGAGTGTTTGAATTTATTAAAAGCTAAAGGCTATCAACTGCACAGTGTTGTGGGATTATCACTAGAAAAAACCGTTGAAATCACAAATTTTATTGCTGTGCGCTACGGTATTGGAAACATAGAGCGAGCGGCAAGAGTGCTGCAGCTGTTGATTAATCTGCTTCCCAATTCTAAAGAGGCTCAATTAGAAAAATTTATAGACGAATTTTTAGCGTACGCTGATAAACAAGCACCCGACAGTCCGTGGCGAAACGTGATGGAGGGGAACGAGGCTTCAATAAATTTGCCGGGGATGAGCTGTTTACTGGTCAGTATGCTCGGCACGCCAGAAGAAGACGAAAAGATGGTCGAAGACAATAATGTGACCCCAGAACGTTTAGCGTTGATTGATAGATTTTTATCTTTGCCACTGTCGGAGCGGTCAAAGTTGAAACCCTTACTGCAATTATATTTAAATCAAACTCCGTTACTAACCACCCAGGCCGAAGAAACACTCTCGCTCGAGAATTTAGCCGACGAACCCAGAATTAATGATGGTCTGGGAGATTTATTTTCTTTTTATGAGCTGGCCAAACAGGAATGTTTGTCTGAGGAAACGTTAAGTTATTACTTCACTTTCATTGCGCCGCGTATGCCAAACCCGCTTTCGCCTCCACCTGGGTTTTTACGCTTATATGAACACGTCATGCATGCTCGTGATACCGAATACATGAACGAGGTAATGTTTGCGAACCCAATGAATGGGGACCGAGAACGAGCCAAACGAAATCAAGCCCAAAAAACGGTGAACCGACAAACTTTGCTGGCAGATTTAGTTCATTTGTGGGGACTGGGGCTTGTAGAATACGAGCAGCTGGAGACCTGGTTGAAGTGGGTGCATGGATCAATTGAAGATTCTGAGCGACAACAAATTAGAGAAGCCGTAGAGATTGAGTGCGACTACTTGCACCCAAAACATTACGAAGGTTTATTGCCGGAAGTAGCGGCGGCTAAATTAGAACGTTTAACTGCTGGGTTTAGAAGAGAATATGATTTGCACTCGGCTGATTATAATGCGGTGTTTGAATTAGAAGAGGATGAGTGGTTTCAAAATGAACATTATGATGCGTACTATCTTAACGGCGATGAAGTAAGATTTTCAGAGCAGGAACCAATTGATCTTAATTGGAAATCTTTAGAGGCTCGTTATGAAGCGGTGGTAAAAAAGTTGAATAACAACCGTGTTGGAAATTTAAGAAATAACCGCGCGAAGCTATCGGGGCAAAGATTAAAGTTTTTAGAAAAAGTTTTTCCGCTGCTGGGCATGATCGGTCAAAACGCAGCGTTTGGATCACTTTTGAGTGAGGTGATTATTGATTTAATGGATTCTGCAGTGGCTTTAGGTGATATAGATCCCTTAAATTCACCGGTATCAAATGAATTATCGGCTTTATTAGAAGCCGTTCATACAGAGGTAACCCCAGAAAGCTATGGTTTGCCTGATTATTTGCTTGATCGTGATCGTTTAGCTCATTTTACAAGAGAATCAGATTCGGCTTTAAAGGTGCTAACGGTTTTTGAATCAATTCGTAAAGCGTATAAGCAAACGCAGGACTTGTCACAGCAGTACCGTAGAAGTTTTGAGCAATCAATGCGGCGGGGATATACCGAAGACTTCGAATTTGATGGAGTGGAGATTAGAAAAAAATTAGAAGGCCTTTGGCATGAGGTTCGAGGAGCGGTGCCAAAAAATGTGATTGATGTTTTAATGTCGACCCAGTTTAACCAACAGTCTTTAATAGCCCTGGCCACTTCAGTTAAAGGGTTTAGAGAAAAAGCTTTATCGGCTTCTATGCTCAGTGATAGTTCTAGATTTCGTCAAAACGGGTATGATCAAATTACGGGTAATATGTTAACGCTTGGTTCGGTAGGACAAGGTTTAGCAAATTTAGCGACGGCTAATTTGAGTGAGGACGAACGTTTAAGTTCCGCAACCGTAATCTCTAATACTGATACGAATTTGCCAACGTTATTTAGACCAGATTTTAAAACGGACCCAGCCCAAATGGAGCAAGCTTTTTTACAGGCTTATCCGGGTTTCAAAGAACGTGTTAAACAGTGGAGAAAAGCAGACTTTGGACTTCTGCCAGGCGGTGCCAAGGTGCACGTTATCAAGCCCTTTGATAGCAGCCATATTCAGGTGGTGAAAAATATATTTGGGCTCGATCAAACTTCTTTTCGGCTTATTCATGCGGATCAGTCCTTGATTTTACCGCCTGTGCCTAGTAGCGAAGAATTAAAACACATGCTGCTGCTGTTAGAACATTTAGGTATTTTTAAAGGGGGCATTGATCCAGAGTTACAAATTACCGTACCAGGGCGCTTGGAAGATCCTGAGTCTTTAGCGATTCTTGGCTCTAGTGTGATTTTAGCTTCAAATAGAAATTATAGTTACCGGGAAGAAGCCTTTGGCACCAGTCATGACAATCAAACGGCTTCGCGAATGATGGCCTACGACGCGGGAGTATTAAACACAAACTTACCGATGATGTTTGGGCTAGATGGACGCACTGATGTGCTTGGACGTTTTGATCCAGACGATATTTCTAATTATCGATTGATCGCTTCAATTTTAATACAGCATGAAAAAGGAGTGGGCCCTTATAAAGATTTGGGGGCGAGATTTAAAAAAGATTTTGTAGAACAGGTTTTAAAGCCACATGGTTTAAGTTCAATTTTGCACGCCCCGTGGATTCATCCTTTTAATAGTCATAAGCGGGGAACTCCAGAAGAAAATACACAGCATTACGAAGCAGTTGATACTTGTATGCAGCGTTATTTTGCGGATGCTCAAGTGGCCATAGAGACGGGAGAATTAGGCGCGGGCGTGGCGGCCGCTCATCGCGTAATTGGTGAATTAGCGGTTCGCTTTAAAGAGGAACAACATAAAGCCTGGATGTCTGGCAAATACGAAAAAGATAAGGAGGCACTCTTTGAAAACTTGTAATAACGTTTAGAAGTGTTAATTTATAAGGGATGTGTGAAACTCACCAAGCGTTATCTTCTGCGAGTGCTCGTAGAGCTGAATCGCCGCAAATCCCAGCGGCAGCTAAGATGCGTCCACCAATTGCGCGCGACGGCGGTTTTGAAGCCAAACTCCCGGATGTAACTTTAAAAGCTAAGCAAGCTCTAGCACCGCCAATGCCAAAAGTGGAACGGGAAAAAGTAGCGCCTAAAAAAGTTCAGTCGGCTCCTCAAGCAGTGCCGGCCTTGCCAGAGGTAGACCCTTGGGCACGAGAGGCGGCGCGAGAAATGTCTCGTACTATGAAAATTGGGCTTTCTCGTAAAGAAACACAAAGAGTGGCTCAAGCTGTAACAGAAGTTGTCGGTAAAAACGCTCTTATTGAAGATATTAAAGCCCGGGCGCTTAACGTTATTCGTGAAAAAATATCAGCCATTGGGACCGAGCGCACAGCCGTTGCGACTAAAACAGCGTCTGTTAAGACTGTATCAAGCGCGCGGCCAAAAGGGTCGTTGCATTTAAGTAACCGTTCTGGAGGAGCGCCAAAAAGACAACAATCAAGACCACAATACGGCCAGTACGCTCGGCGGCCAGTCACGATTGATGAACCAGCCGGGCCAGCACCGGTAACGAATGCAGAAATGCAGCGTCGGATTGCCGCGGTTAGAGCGGCTCAAGCGGCAGAAAACGATGAAAATGAAGATGGAGATTAGTTTGTAAAAAACACCTTTTATTAAATCAGTCTAGCTATATCTCTTGCAGAGGGTTTTTAAAAGTACTACAATCGCCTGATGTATTCACTCAAAATGAAACGACTGGCAGTACTAACAATGGCATTTGTAGCTCCGACAGTGGTGGCTTTAACGGCTAATGCCGCGGGTGAAGCGCGGGAGTTTACGGTGACGGGGTATTACTCCCCCCTGCCAAATCAAACCTATTACGTAACGGGAAGTTATGAATCGGACAAACGGCTTAATGGTCACGGAATCGCTGGGGCTGATGGGACACCGGTTTTCCCTGGGATGATTGCCGCTCCTTCTTCATACGCCTTTGGAACGGTTATTTGTTTACCCGGTTTTGGTTGTGGTTCGGTGCATGATCGCGGTGGTGCCATTGTAGAAAAAGGCGGTCGTAACATTGCGCGCCACGACCGACTCGATTTATGGACGGGGTACGGAGAAGAGGGTTTAGCCCGAGCTTTAGATATTGGTCTATGGCATACGAATGGTACGCTCTATGAACCAGGCGAAGCGGGCAATATTGATATAGCGGTTAACTTTAAAGCGGTTACGCCGCTTACCAGACTGCTTGATATTCCAGCCGTACAGCAATTTGTAGAAAAATTATATTTGGGAGACTCTGGTGAAGCCGTAACGACACTCCAAGAGGCGCTCGAAAAACTAGGGTTTTATATTGGCGCTAAAGACGGTGAATTTGGCGCGGAATTGAAATCTGCGGTGCTTAATTTTCAGTTAGAAAACTTTGTGGTTGATTCAAGCACTCAAGTTGGAGCGGGAGGTTTTGGTCCTAAAACTCAAGCAGCTTTAAGTGAAGCGCTTAACAAATTTGAAACGCAAAAAGCTTTACTGGAAAGATGGAACGATTTTAACTTTGACGACAATCTCTCTAAAGGAAAACGAGATGAGTCAGTGGTTAAACTGCAAGAGATTTTAGTTCAACGAGAATTACTCGATCATCAGCCAACCGGTTATTTTGGAAATCTAACCAAAAAAGCGTTGATTGAATTTCAATTAGCCGAAGGTTTGATTGCCACAGAAAGCACCGCCGGAGCAGGCAGTGTTGGCCCAAAAACGAGAGAATTATTAAACGAATTACTAGAAGTTGAAACGATGGCTTTAGCCGAAGATCAAGCGGCACAGCTAGCGTTTATAGAACAAAAAAATGAATTGCGAATGTTGGCAGGACTTAACTTTGCGCCGACCCAAAACCTAATTGTTAAAAAATGATGTTTACTCTGACTCGGAATCTAACATTTGCCCAAGGGGGTGAATTACTGGTGGCTAAAATAGAACGTATGCATGCAAAATTGTACCGTCGTTTAATGAAACGCCTTAAAGCCGTTAACAAAAAACCGCTCGTTAAAGCCTTATTTAAATTTAACGCCGCGGTGGAACGCAGCCTGAAAGTTTTGATGAAAGCGGCCCACGCGATTGAAAAAACTTGGGCCTACCGACTCAGTGGCTTTTTAACGATTGTGTGCGTTCGAGCCGTTAAGCAAGACGGTTTAGTGCTGACTATTTTATTAACGACACTGGGTTACTTTGCCGGCTGTTATTTTATTTTATAAACGTATGTCTCAAAGAGCTATAAACGCTGATTTTCAAAATCTATTCCATCTTAAGTTTGATAAAGAGATGCTAGAGGTAGGGCTTTTCCAATTGTTTTTTTACTTAGGAAGAAACTTAGTGGTATTAAGTTTGGCCTACCACATGTTTATAAATTTAAATTATGAACTGTGGCAAGTAGCGGCTTATTTTCTGATTGGACAAATTTTTTGGGTTTTACCCGTACCGGTAGTCGGACCGATTATTAAATTAATTGGTGTAAAGCACGCTATTGCCTCGCGGGCTTTTGCTTTGTTTGTGTATTGGTTATTAGTGCCGTTAGTTTTAACCACTGATTTTAGCCAAACGATGTTGTGGCTTATACCGCTATTTGTAATTAGAGGACTTTTTGGCGCGACTTCTAATATGGCGTACGACGTGTTTTTGTCGCATCATTTAAACAAACAAAGTCGAGGTAAATCACTGGCCTACCTGCAAATTGCTATCATGGTTGGTACCATTTTAGCCCCTATTTTAGGCGGTATTATTACCGATCAATTTGGTTTTATTTATACCACTTACATCGGCTTAGGATTCTTTTTATTAGCGGGGGGGGTGCTATTACTGACGCCAGATGAAAAATTTAACTTTCCATACACGCCCCAAAAATTCATACTTGATCTTCGTAAAGAAACACCAAAAGCGTTGTTGCAGGCAGAGTTTGGGCGCGTGTTTTTTGATGGCGTGATGTTTGTGGCCTGGCCGTTATTCTTGATTATTGTGCTTACGAACATGACCAGTATTGGTTTAGTGGCGGGCTTGTCTTCGGGCGTGGCTATGGCAGTCGCTTTCTGGATTGGAAGAAAAATGGACACTGGCACTAAGGGTCCAGAATCGACATTAAGACATGGTGCTTACCGCTCGGTAGTACTTAATTTTATTCGTGGTGTGTGGTGGGAACCTTTCACCATTGGTATTATCGATAGCCTTAATAAAGTGAATGACCAAACCATGAAGGTGCCTTATGATATGCAGTTTTATAAGTGGATTCACTCTGGTAATACGTTAGAAAGAGCGCATATAAGACTTTTTTTAGCGCAAACGGTTTACTTCTTTACTTTCGGGATTGTGACGTTGCTCCTTTTTTTAATTGATTCGCAAAGTCTGGTTTTTATTTTTGTGTTTGTGTTGGCTTCTATGTCTCTGTGGTGGACACAAAAAATATCGGAAATTGGGCGAACCGTACTCGAGGTAGAATTAGAAACAGAAGCCGTGATAGTTGAGAAAAATATTTAACCAAACTCAAACTTCAAACAGCGTTAATTGGGGGTCTGGTGGTTTAGGTTTTTGTTTGGTAAAACGTTTCTTTTTCGAGCCATGTTTGTGCAGCACTTTTTTACTTTGGTATTGGCCTTCCTCACTTTTGCGAATGTCAAACACTTGGTCTTTCATGGCTTTGACGTTGGTTTTAAAATCAACCATTGGTTTTGGGTAATCGCCTAAAGAAAGGGTTTCGTAACTTTTGATTTCAGCGGCGGTAAAGCCTTTCAACTCCGGAATCCATTTTTTGATAAATTTACATTCTGGGTCTTGATCTTCAATTTGTTTCGTGGGGCTATAAACCCGAATCGTGTTAATACCGACAATGCCGGCTTGCATTTGTAGCTGTGAAAAATGAATACCGGGTTCGTAGTCTAAAAATATTTGCGCCAGTGGGTCTCGAATATAACGCCAGTCTAAGTGGAGCCCGAAAGTAGCAAAGCTGACCACCATCGATCGCATTCTGAAATTCAAAAAACCAGTTGTCTGTAAACAGCGCATGCAGGCATCTACCATCGGAAATCCCGTTTGCCCTTTATGCCAAGCGTTTAAAAAATCAGGCTTATTTTGATAACTAATTTTTTCATAGGCGGGGTTTAGTGGTTTAAATTCCATCCTCGGTTCACTTTCAAGCCGCTGAATAAAATGATCGTGCCAGTGCAGCCGCGAACAAAAAGCTTTCATACTACGCATCCATTGCTGATGTTCCCCTCTGGTGGGGGCGTTTAAGTGTTTGATTTTATGCGCTACCCCCGCAAAGCATTGGCGTAGCGTAATGGTGCCCCAGGCTAAATGCACACTCAAGCGTGAGCCATGAAAAAAAGCGGTGTTGGGTGAAGAAATACCGCCTGAATAACCAAGACCTCGGTTATTAAGAAAAGATTTAAAATCAGTGCGGGCCTGGGTTTCACTCACCGTTTGAAGCACATCAAAGTCAATCTCTGGAAAATCTTTTAGATTATAAAAATCGTTTACCTCTGGCATTATATTGCTGGCATCGGACTTTAAATTTTCTGGGAATTTTAATGTAGCCGGGGCGGGGATTGGCTTTTGGTTGTAGAGCCGCTCTTCAATAATGGGGGTTCTTGCTGCCCGGCTTTTAAGCCGTCTAATCACTCCCGTTTGGTCGTACTCTGACCATTTAACATTTTGCTTTTTACACCACTTGGCTAAATCTTTGTCGCGCTGGTAAGTCCAAGCGTTACCCGTTTCTTCATGGCTATAAATATGCGTAAAATCGTAGCTCGATTTTAAGCTTTCAAGCACGGTTAAAAGATCTCCCGTTTCAATAAAGATATCAGCGTTTAAATTTTTCGTTTTAGCTGTTAAATCTTTAAGGGCGGTTTGCCACGCCCACAGGTGCATCGGCGAATAATCGGGGCATTCAATCAAACCCGTTTCAAAAACAAATATCGGCAGAACTTCATCACACTCAGTTATCGCCTGAGTTAACGCTTGGTTATCGCTCAGTCTAAAGTCTCGTTTTATCCACCAAATCGCTCGCTTCATAGGAAAAATATTCTAGACTAAATGTCCTTAAAAATAAACTAAATGCATCGTCCTTGGAACCGTGTCACGACGCCGGTTTACAGTTTGATTACTTTTGACGCCAACCAAACCTGGAACGCCAATATTTGTACCTACGTGGTGGGTATAAGTATGGAACCCAAACATTTTTTAATCGCGTTAGACCCTAAAAGTAAAACGTTTGAAAATTTCAAAGCGGCTGGCGTTGGTTACCTGCAGGTGTTATCCGAGAAAAACTTAGATCAGATAGAGTTTCTTGGTAAAAAATCGGGTCACAAAACGCCGAAGTATGAGGCTTTAAAACCAGTGCTTCAAAATTTTAAGAACGAAGTAGAACTGCTGCCAAATATTTTAGGTTTCATGAAAGTTGGAACCGTTAAATCTTTGGGGCTCGCAGAAGGAGATCACGAACTGTTTGTCGTGGCTATAACTAAAAGCCATAATTTAACACAAGAAGAGCCGCTTAATCTTCAACACTTAATTACGGCCGGGATTATTTTGCGACCGCGAGCTTAATACCTGCGCGGGCCAATTTAGCGTCTTTGTAGACTTCGATTTGATAATCGTTCCAGACTTCGGCGTGTCCATCGTTGTATTTTTTTAGCACGAGCATCGATCTTTCTTGCGCGGCACAATATTTCTCCCACAAGTTAAGCAGGTTAACGCGAGAATCTTCTTTAATCGTTAAAAAACCATACTTAATAGCCAATTCAAATTGCGTTGTTTCGTGGGCAAATAAATGATGGGGGACTTGCCTAGAGCCTAAATGTACACCCGACTTTTTACCTTTCATCAGGCGTTCGACGTGTTTTTCTTTTAGCTTTTTCATTATTTGGCGTGGTTACGACAGCGCTCAGAACAGTATTTAATTTCAGGCCACAAACCGCGAGATTCCCATTTTTTTCGATTATGAAACGGTCGGTTACACGTCGGGCAGATTTTAGTTTGAGCTTTCAAATCCATTAGTTTTTGTGGGGCTTATGCATGGATCTTAAACCAGGTAATTCTTTCTGGGCGAGTTTCCAAAAGCTAAAGAAGTTTTTAAAATACCCTTTGGTTTCGGGGTACAGCCATTCTCGTTCGTCCCGACTGCCAGGCCAATCGGCTGTTTCTGGGTACTCACGGGTTACAATATTTAATTGGTTAGTGCCGTCAGGAAACAATTCATGCTTCGTGCCAACGAAAATCTTTAAGCCTTCAATTTGGCTCGCCCAATGCACAATAAACTCCCACCGTTTTGGGCTCATCGCCATCTCTTCGTGCATAGACGGCTTAATCCACAATACACGTTCCACGTTTTCCTCCTTTCTCCAATTAGCGTCTAAATTCCAAATTGAATACAGTAAAACCGTTTTGTCGGTTTTGGTGATCGGTTCCGCCGTTGAGGCGGGAAATTCATTTGTCAGTTTAAGCTCGGTTCGTTCGGTTAAACTGTCAGGAATCTCCATGGTTTCAAAACTTTCATAGGGCACGTCTAACCACGAGTGAGTTTGTCTCTGCTCACTGTATTTATTTACATTTTCTTGATTAGCGTAATATTTTTTATGACTAAAGCTGCCCACAATCCACTGCCAGCTGAGCGTGTTGCTGGCTAAATCACCATCCAGTAAATGGTAATACAACCATCTCGCTGGGTGGTACCAAGCCGTTTGAGCCATATTGCCGGCAATACTCGCCGTCCACATACGGGCGTGATTGTGCATGTACCCCGTTTCTTTCAAGCGCTCAATATTTTTATCAAGGGCGTCGATACCCGTTCGGGCTTCCATTAACGCGAGCGGTATTTCTTGGCTGTACACTTTTTCTTGGTCGTACCGTAAATCATTAAAAATTTCTTCCCCTTGGCTTTGCCAGACCCGGTGAAAAAATTCTCGCCAACCTAGTTCGGCTAGTAATTTTTCACTGTCACGTACTTCGTATTTTTCCAGTACAACATCAGCGACCGTTTTAGTAGAAATGACACCATGAGTAATAAAGGGACTCAAATAGCTAACCTGACCGTTTAAAAAATTGCGCGTTTTAGCGTATTTTATCGGGTCTAAGGCTCGAATTTGTTCGAGCACTTCGTCTCGCGTAATTAAAAAATTAAGTATATTCATTGTTTGAAAATTAACTATAACTTAAAATGTATTTACATGAAAAGTATTTTACTCGTTTTTCCGCATCAGCTTTTTTCTGATCACCCAGGATTTAATTATGACATTGAGTCTGTCGCCTTAATTGAAGACACTTT
>Ga0307932_1000487_pt1 | contig 16472 bp, 16 predicted proteins | sample OrgLakmetageno48_FD_201843 | JGI IMG/M metagenome (GOLD analysis project Ga0307932, IMG submission 201843) | Saline water microbial communities from Organic Lake, Antarctica - #48 | ecosystem: Environmental > Aquatic > Non-marine Saline and Alkaline > Saline | place: Antarctica: Organic Lake...
TTTTACCCAGCTAGACGTATGAGACGTTTATCTAGTGAGCATCACTCCGGCAGGCTTGGCGATTAAGCGAAAGCTGGTGCGGGAGAGAATCCAAACGCGTTCGCGTAAGGACTTGGTATTGCTTTTTTTGCAAATACAGAATGGAACCTTTTAACGAATTGATTACCAGTTTTCGACACTGCACACAACCCAACACGACTAACCGTCGATGCCTGGCATCCCCTGAAAAAATTTCAAACTGTCTGCGCCTGCAATATTTTCAGGGGAGGGTGTACATACTTACTTGGTTACTTGAAGGTGGTACGGAGGTATCGATTAGTCGATACCTCCGTACGGGGTTTAGTGCATAGGTCCAGCCCACGACCTGATCCAGCGACGTAACCCTTTCGGGTTGCGCTCGACCGCCGTTAAAAACATTTCAGGTGTTGCTCCGGTTTCTCCTATTGCTTGGTATAGCGTCTCGCATACCGACGCATTGGCTGCATTGGCTTTAGATTCTTCATCCGCCGGTAGCTCTTCGGGCATGCCTTCTGCCGCCAGCACGGCATTCCAAAAATCTTTTTGTTCTGAGATTTTTATAGCCACGTTATTCTCCTCGTACTATGACTTTCAGTAATTTACTGAAGGGTGGTATTTATAACCACCTGCAAGTAACCAAATTATTGAGATTTCAAGGTGCGTTCGATGTCGCGCTTGGTGTCGCGGGCTTTCATGGTTTGGCGTTTGTCTACTTTCTTTTTACCACGCGCCAGCGCGATTTCCAACTTGATTTTTCCTCCATTATTATACAACGATAAAGGGACACATGTCAATCGAGCGGTTTCGGTCTGGTTTTCTATCTTAGCGAGTTGTTTTTTGGAGAGTAGGAGCTTGCGAGGTTGCTCGGGGTCGTATGATTTGGGGGTATTGGCGACCTGAAAAGCGGTGATGCTAGCGCCGACCAAAAACGCTTCTCCGCCGCGTACTATGACGTACGCTCCGTCTATCTTGCCCTTGCTGGCTCTAACAGATTTTACCTCGTACCCTTTGAGCACCAAGCCAGCCTCGAACGTTTCTAGGATTTCGAAGTTGAAGCGGGCTTTTCTATTTTTAATGTATGCAGCCATAGGGGAATAATACCGTACTCTAGCAGTCAACACAGGGGAGTACAAGATGAAAAGAGGTCGCAAACATGGCATTTCAAGTGTATTTCTGTATAATACGCTGCATATGAATACGCCAGAAAACCCTGAAAAAAAAGACGATACTGTGCCGGTAGACTCCACAGAAGAGTCTTCTACGCCAGAAACAGCACCGGAAGACACCAAAGAGATTAAAAAGGATGATGAGCAGAAAGTTGACTCAACTCCCAAAACTCCGAAAGAGAGAATGAAAGGGATGGGTAAGAAAATGCCCTTGGGGCCAGGTAATTTCTGGAACAACATGCTCTCGACGGTATTGCTGCTGATATTTGTCACCGCCCTTTTTTCGTACCTGACTGAAACGCAAGTTACTCCAGAAGAATTGACCGTCACTGACGTAGTAGGGCAGGTGAAAGCAGGAGAAGTAGACACAATCATTGTCCGCGGCTCTACGCTGGAAGTGTCGTATAAAGACGACACGCGAACTCCCGGAGAAGCCAAGCGCGAGGTAGATGCTTCAGTGACTGACTCTCTATCAAATCTGGGTGTATCGCCAGAACAGCTCTCTGGTATCACGATTGACGTGCAACGAGAGACTGGTTTCGGATACTGGTTTGGACAGTTTGCTCCGTTCTTGTTTCCGATTCTGTTCCTCGGGGTGATCATCTGGTTCTTCACCCGTTCGGTGAAAGGAGCCGGGATGCAGGCGATGAGCTTTGGGAGTAGTAAGGCTCGAATGATTGATCCTAATGACACGAGTCAGAAAGTGACCTTTAAAGACGTAGCCGGTGCCAAAGAAGCCAAGCAAGAACTGGAAGAAATTGTAGACTTCTTGAAGAACCCGAAAAAATTCCTCGATATTGGAGCGGAGATACCGAAGGGTGTCATGATGATGGGTTCACCGGGAACGGGAAAGACACTGCTGGCGCGGGCCGTAGCCGGTGAAGCGGGAGTGCCATTCTTCTCCATCTCTGGTTCTGAGTTTGTGGAAATGTTTGTGGGAGTAGGAGCATCGCGAGTACGAGACCTGTTTCAGATGGCTAAGAAGACCGCGCCAGCGATTATTTTCATTGACGAGATAGATGCCGTGGGACGAGTGCGCGGCAGTGGCGTTGGCGGAGGGAATGATGAACGTGAGCAGACACTCAACCAAATCTTGGTGGAGATGGACGGCTTTGAGCCAAACGCGAAAGTGATTATTATGGCCGCGACCAACCGTCCCGACGTACTCGACCCCGCGCTCCTGCGACCAGGACGATTTGACCGTCGCGTCACTATCGACTTGCCTGACCGAAAAGACCGAGAAGAGATCCTCAAGGTACACGCTCGCAAGAAGCCACTACAAGATGATGTGAACCTAGAAATTATCGCGCAGCGAACCCCAGGATTCTCTGGAGCTGACCTATACTCACTGATGAACGAAGGGGCGATTCTCGCGGCACGAGAAAAACGAAAAACGGTGGGACAATTTGACCTGATTCGGTCAATCGAAAAAGTGATGCTTGGTCCAGAGCGTAAGAGTCATGTGTTGAGCAAACACGAAAAGCTAGTGACGGCCTACCACGAAGTTGGACACGCCCTAGTAGCTTCAGCGCTCGCGTACGCCGACCCAGTACAAAAGATTTCTATCATCTCTCGGGGACGAGCAGCGGGGTACACTCTCAAGCTACCAGACCAAGACCGACGGATGCATACGCGAAAAGAATTCCTAGACGATATCGCCATGACGCTCGGCGGGTACGTGACCGAAAAAATGATTTTCAATGACCTTTCAACTGGTCCATCAAATGACTTGCAAGTAGTCGCCAATCTGGCACGTGACATGGTCACCAAGTACGGTATGAGCGATTTGCTTGGTCCTGTGGCATTCGAAGGGACTGGTGGCCGAACAATCGGTGGCGGTATGTCAGAAGACCGAGGATACTCACCCCAAGTAGCAAAGTCTATTGATGAAGAAGTATCACGGATTATTGAAGAAGGAAAAGAAAAAGCTCATGTTATCTTGACTGAACACAGAGTAGCTCTGGATGCTATCTCAAAGCGCCTGGTGGAAGTAGAAACGATGGAACGAGATGAATACGAAGGACTCCTAAAGAAGTATGGGGTAGAAATTAAAGACGCGTACGAAGAGATGTACGGAGAGAAGCGAACAGTAGCTGACCCCTCTCGAGGAATTGAAGTGCGACCCGAAGCACCAGATACAATCTAGAGTGAAGTAAAGATAGTAAAAAACGGCTCGTTGGAGCCGTTTTTTTATGTAAGTTGTTCAATCGAAACAATTACACCATCTTCCATGTGCATAATGCGGTCGCAGCCCATGGCGTACTCACGTTCGTGGGTCACCATTACGATGGTTTGATTGTTTTCTTTGTTTACTCTCGCGATGAGATTGATGACTTGAGTGCCCGAAACAGTATCCAGATTGGCAGTGGGTTCATCCGCAAATAAAATCTTTGGCTTTCCCGCCACTGCTCGAGCGATAGAGATGCGCTGCTGCTCACCACCGGAAAGCTCAGCCGGCAGGTTGGTGTATTTTCCTTCCAACCCGACACCATCGATGGCAGTCCGGGCCATCTGCTTCGCTGTTTGCCAGTTGTAGTCACGCATCAATAAGGGAAGCATGACGTTTTCTTCGGCGGAAAGATCAGGTACCAGAGCGTAGTTTTGAAAGACGTATCCCAAGGTGTTTAACCGAAAGCTAGTTCGCTCTCTTTCCGTTAGGTTGATGACGTTGGTTCCGTTGACGGTGATTTCTCCTTCGGTTGGTTCATCCAGTACGGAGAGTTGATACATCAGGGTGGATTTTCCAGCGCCAGATTTACCCATGATGGCCACAAATTCACCTTCCTCAACCGTCACATCGATACCTTTTAGCACGTGGGTAGTAAGGTTTCCTTCGCCAAATTTTCTCTGGATATTAGTTGCGGTGATGATTGACATGTTGTTTTATTTTAGCAGAAGTTGAGTTTGTGAGTGTTCGACAAAGCTAGTTTTTCCTCCCCAGAATAGAATTTAGGGTGTTTTGTTTTACAATAATCCAGGCTGGTACAAAGCCAGCGAATAACGTGATGACGAACAGAATAAGAAATCGATAGAAGGTCCCCAAAGGCTCTGCTACCAAGATGCCGTCACTAAAAGGGAAGTCGATAGGATTTTGATCAAAATAGCCTATCAAAAAACCGTACGTTACTAATGCGCCGAGCAACGAACCAGTCAGTGCATAAAAGGCCGACTGCAAGACGTAGGCCACCTCAATGGCTTTTCTATCAATCCCGATACCTTTGAGGATACCAATCTGTTGTCGGCGGGAGATAGCATTGATGAAGATAATGATAAAGATCGTAATGGAAGCGACGATGATTCCCACCGCTCCAATGAAAGTACCGAGAATATTAAAAGTCTGTTTGATATCGGTAATAAACTTAGGCAAGGCTTCTTGAAATGTGCGCACTCGGGCGTACGAATCAATACCTTGACTCACCAACACTGCCTTTACTGCCTCGGCAGTCTCCACGTTTTTGTCTTCCAGTCGAATAGCTATCTCGTCCGCGTCTCGGCTGACGCTGCTACTTAAGCGACGCAGCTCTTTTTCTGGTAAGTAGACAAAGCTCGCCACACCACCTGCTTTGGCATTGACGATACCCTTGACGATAAATTCACGACTTGCGCCATTGATAGTTGCTCGTACCGAATCACCAGGATACACATCTTTCAGCGAGCCAGTGATATCGGCAAAACCGGCGGTGTAGCGGTCCAGATTGAGTGCGCCGATGAGAATATGGCCGGATTCGTCGGGGTTCAGATATTCACCCTCCACCACATTTTCTGATAAACCAGTCACGGTATTTTCAGCGACGGGATCTATCCCCACTGCCCGCGTTCCAATAGAGTTTGATTCGATATTAAAATCTCGACGGGTTTTATAGTTGGCGGCAATCTGCACGCCTTGTTGGTAGCGGATGCTGTATGAGGTTACTTCCGGAATAGTGTCGAGGATACGGCGAATGGTTTCAGTCTGAAGAATTTCTTCTTCATTGGTTAGTGGGGTAATGATGATGTCGCCTAATGATTTTTCTTGTACCGCCCGTTCTGAGCCAGCAATCAGACCAACCAAGATTCCTGATACGGCAATCAAGTTCAGAAAGGTCAGCATCATCACAAAGATGATCAGCGTAGTGGTCCAAAAATTCGCTCGCTGTATTTGCCGAAACCCAAGGAGTAATCCAATCCGTAAAGAACGCATAGCTTAGGGAGTAACAAGAATGTCACCTGCGGTGAGACCAGTAATTGCCACGTATCCGTCGTTGCCTTCGAGGATCAGCTCGATGGTGGTAGTACTAGTCTGATTGTTTGCTTGTAGTACGAGGACTTGGTATCCAGTTTCTGAAGGTACCAAAAATCGAGTTGGAATGCGCAGGTTATCAGTAGATTCTTGGGTAATGATATCTATGTCAGCATTGAGTCCACTGCGGAGCCAAGTCGGAGTTTCGGCGAGGTCAATCAATACTTCATAGTACGCGACACCGTCAATTTCAGTTGCCTCTAAAGAAATATAATCTACGGTGCCTTTGAGCACCTCAGTACTTCTGGCATCAAATACCAATTCTACGATTTGTCCAAATAAAATCTTCCCGATATCAATCTCGGGGATGCGGGCGGTAATTTCAAAATTAGATTCGGCCAGCAAAGTGAGCACCGGAGCGGTGGTAACGGTTTCCCCCTGCAGCACGTCAATTTCCGTGATCAAGCCACCAAACGGAGCTCGGAGTACGCGGTCTCGAATCGTGGCGTCGATTTTGGCTAGTTGGGCCTGCGCTTGGCTTATTGAAGCATTTGCGCGGACCAGTGCTTCAAAGCGGGGAGCCGCGTTGTTGTTGCTGGCATTTGCTTGCGCGAGCGTGACAGCTTGCTGCGCATTGGTGATAGCACTCTCTGCTTGCGTAACGCTCAGGGCGTAGGCATTCCGATTTTGGACGTAGGTAGGGGATTTTTGGTTGGGAATATCAATGAACCATACCGTACGGCTATAGTTCGAATCAGTGTCAAATATGATGCGCAAACCACAGTTTCCCAAGGCGATTGCTTGCTGGGTAGAGGCTGGGAAAGTACCAGATTCGATACCTGTCAAATAATATGAGTAGCCAGACTGAGCACTAGAGCTATACAATTCGAGTCGATAGGTCCCTTCTTCGGTACAAGTATAACTACCGCTCACGGTGGGTGGCACAGCGTCTTCATTCGGGTCATTGGAATACACTGTCAAACCACCGGAAAGCAGTGTCTGATAGGCGTTTTCAATTTTACGCGCTTCATTAGAGCGGATAGTCTCGAGCGATTCTTGCGCTTGGGTTAGGGTTTGGGTGGTGACGCCTCGGGCGGAGTCGGTTGGCCCAGCTACTAGCTCATCGCGGGTGGATACGGCTTGGGTGACCTGCGAGACGGCATTTTGTCGGTCGGCTAACAGAGCGTCGCGGTCAAGTTCAACGAGGATGTCGCCAGCGACTACAGAATCACCTCGCTTGACGTTGACCTTTTTCACGATGCCTGCGACGGGAAAGGAAAGCGTTGCACTCTGCTTGGCTTCGGCGATGCCTGATACTGAGACAAGCTGTCGGACTGCTCCGGTCTCGACGGTAGCCGTCACCAGCGGCTCAGGTTCGTTTCGGCCAACGCCAAACATCATCAATACAATCACCGCGATAATAGCGACGGCACAGACAATATAAAAAGAACGACTATGTAAAAGCTTTTTCATTTCTCCCAGTATATCACCAGCTCAAAAAAACTTTTACATGCTTTGGGATTGTCGGTCGTATTGTAGACACTATTTGTCCGTCCTCCAGGACTCGAACCTGGGACCACGAAGGTATAAGCTTCGCGCTCTAACCAACTGAGCTAAGGACGGTTGGTGTATCACACTATAGCGCAATTGAGGATAAGGAACAATAAACGCCGAGTGACTTTACTTTTTGAGCTTGAAATAGTATAACTGAAATTGGAAGCACCTTCGCCACCTTTCAAAAGGAGAGTGGAATATGAAACATATTCAGTCAGACTTTCGCACAGACTTCCGTATAAAACAAATCTGTTCTATTTGAAAGGGGGTGATATATCTCAAGAATTAAACAAAGTCTCATACACTTCGGTATCCAGACCGTAGTCTGGATGTGAGACTTAGAAGTTAATTCAAACAGGGGCTCATTCCCCCTACCCAGCTTGATCGCGCCCCTTTGCGCGATCTTTTTTCTTTACAGAAAGACCAGCACCATTCTAGCGCTGGTCTTTGATGTGTCAGTGTCTGAGATTACATTCGCACCACGGTGTCTTCGAGGTCTCTGCGCACTTTTGCATCATGTTGCGTTGTGTCTTCTGCAGAGCGGTACCCGAGCGCGAGTAGGTTTGTGGCGTGTAGGTTGTGTTTCTCGAGTCCGAGAATCTCATCAAACTGTGCTGGATCAAATCCTTCCATTGGACACCCGTCGACCTGCTTTTCTCCCGCCGACACCATCATCGTACCGAGTACAATATAGGCCTGCTTTTGACTCCACGTTAAAATTTCTTCCGGCGACCGGTGTTCTATTGATCCGACCATGGTGTCTTTGTAGCTATCTGCTGCTCCAGCTTCTAGGTCACGAATATGCTCCAGACGGGCGGTAAATTCAGCAACAAAATCGGCATCGACGTCAGTCCGTGCGCACAGTACCAACAGAACACTATTCTCCGCGACGTGTTTTTGACCATAGGCGGCTTCCCTGAGCGCTTCTTTTTTCTGAGTATCTGTCACTACTACGATTCCAAACGGCTGGAGGCCAAAAGAAGTGGCGGTGAGGTTTCCCGCTTGGAGAATGTAATTCAAGTCCTCGGGAGGCAAGTCTCTACTGGTATCAAATTTCTTGGTGGCGTATCGCCACTGTAGTATTTCATGGGTATTCATGTCGGCATTGTACTCCAATACGTGAGAGGTGCAAAAAAATGGCTACTTTTTACAAACACGGCAACTCCCTATAGGGTACATAACTCGCAGATAGTGTGTTATCGTTATTTTGAATAACGAGGAGGTTCTTTAAAATGAAACAGGATCCGCGCATAAGCAATCAAATAGTTTTTCCCGCGTACGTGGTTTTCTTGCTTCCTCTCACAGAGACACAAAAGCAGAGGTATTGTGAAGATGATCTGAAAACCCCACATTATTGGGTGGTCGACTCCGACGGCAACAAGTATGGAATAGCCACGGGAGATTCTGTTTTTCAGGAAATAGAAAAACGTCACCTGATACCACAATGGGCACATTGATATGTTTCTTACGAAAAGCTAAAAATAGCCATAGATATTATGGCTATTTTCTTATTCCATATGTAACACCGCGCCAGTCCTGGCTACCCGTGCAGCAATCAGTGGAAAATCTTTGTCCAGCTGCGGATGAGTTTCCACCAAGTACCTGGCTTCGTTTCGGGCGGCTTCGACGAGTTTGAGATTACGGATGGCTTCCATGCCGAGGTCGGACAGTCCAGACTGCTTGCCTCCATAGAGTTCACCTGAGCCGCGGAAGGTGAGGTCGTGCTCGGCGAGTTCAAAGCCATTTTTGGCCGTAGCCAGCGCTTTGAGGCGGTCGCGAGTTTTGTCACTCTTGCTTTCTGTCACGGCAAAGCAATGCGCTTGATGCGTACCTCGTACCACTCGGCCACGTAGCTGGTGCAGCTGCGCTAGACCAAAGCGTTCGGCCCCTTCGATGATGATGTTGGTCGCGTTTTCCACACTCACTCCCACCTCCACTACCGACGTAGCTACGAGTACATCAATCTTGTGGGCGTTGAAGTCATTCATCACCCGGTCTTTTTCAGCCGGCGTCATCTTGCCGTGCAGGACTTCCAGATTCCAGTCTTGGAAGACGTCTTTCTTCAGACGCTTGGCTTCGGCGACAACGCTCTTCATGGTCATGGCGGTTTGTTTGTCCGGATCTGGTTCTTCGATACGGGGACAAATAACATAGGCCTGTCTGCCACTTTCCAGCTCACTGCGAACGTGGTCGTACATCTCCTTGCTCTGTCCCGGTCCAACGACGGTGGTCTTGACCGGCTTCCGGCCGGCGGGCATCTCTTCGAGCAGTGTAATATCTAGGTCGCCGTAGATGGTTAGCGCCAAAGTGCGGGGAATCGGAGTGGCAGTCATGGACAGCAGGTGGGGCAGGCGAGCGTCTTTCTTGGCCAGCTTTTTGCGTTGGTTGGTACCAAACCGGTGTTGCTCGTCGATGATCACGTAGGCCAAATGTTTGAATTCAACACTTTTGTATATCAGGGAGTGTGTCCCAATCACAATTGGTACCTCACCATTTTTTACCCACTTTGCGAGCTGAGCTTTTGATATTTTGGTCGGTTTGGTCGGGTCGGATTTACTGGGGAATTTCTGGCAGCCCGAGCCGGTGATGAGCCCAATAGAAATCGGGAGGTGTTTAAAATATTCAATAAAACTTTCAAAGTGTTGCTTGGCGAGAATCTCGGTCGGCGCCATATAGGCGACTTGAAGATTGCCATACTCGATAGCTTTCCCGAGTCCTTCGGGGGGACGAGACGTGGCGACGGCGTAGGCAGTAGTCGCGGCCACCGCCGTCTTTCCGCTCCCCACATCACCTTCAAGCAGTCGTGACATCGCGTGATTGCCGACGAAGTCTTTGGCAATAGCGTCAATAGCATTTGCCTGAGAGTTGGTCAGTGGAAACGGGAAGCGGTCGACGAACTCCGCTATGTGAGCGGCGCTGGTTTGGATGTTATAGGTCTGGGCTGCACTGACGGCCGCTCGCTCCTGGGCTTTTTGTACCTGAATATAAAATACCTCCTCGAAGGCAAAGCGTTTACGAGCTGATTCAGCATCTTTAGCTTTTTTGGGAGAATGCACCCAGACCAAGGCGGTCTTTAGCTCCGGTAGGTGGTATTTTTTGAGAATCTCTACCGGAATCGGGTCAATTAGGTCTTTCAAGACACCACGCTCAAAGCACTTGAGGGCAGTGTGATACAGCCACTTACTCGTCACCCCCTTGGTTTCTCGGTAGACCGGATACAGCGTGTCATCCATCTGCTGCGTGTCTTTGAAGATAGAGTCGTGGCGGTCGATCGGCAGCGCATCGAGTGGTTCGACTTCGGGATTGGACAGATATAGCTTGCCTTCACTCCCGGAGACTTTTCCTGCCAATTTGACGTACATACCGTCAGAATACATTTTGGCGATGTACGGCTGGTTGAACCACATAATTTTCATTTTGGCTGAACCGTCTTCGACGTAGCCTTCGGCGATAGGCTTTTTACTTTTCCAGGCTTTGCGCGTCTTCAGGCCGGAGAGTTGGCCGTAGACGACAGTGTCTTGGTTTTTCTCGAGACTGCCCACTGACTGCACATCAGAAATGTCCTCGTAGCGGACGGGTAAGTGATACAACAGGTCTGACACTGTTTCGATATTAAGTCTGGAGAGCGATTTTTTGTGAGCGGCGTCGATACGGACGTGAGTGGCAAGGGGGTCGGATAATCGCATATATACAATAATACAGTATTAGACGCCAGCACAATAGAAGACTCAGTCTTCGGCGCTTTTTTATTTTTCTAATGATTGTGAAGCAACACGCTTCATTGAGTTTTTACTGGTCTGGATGAGTGAGAGTGTTATACTAGGCGTCATTGTTATCTAAATAATACTGTCTCTATGCCAACTCCTCAAAAAGCTCCAAAAAAGAAAAAAGATTACAACGCACTCGCATTGGCCTTGCATAAGAAAATGAAAGGTAAGTTGTCTGTGGTCAGCAAAGGAAAATTAGTGACCAAAGATGACTGGAGTACAATGTATTCCCCAGGAGTTGGTGCGGTGTCTTCTCATTTATATAAAAAACCTCATGACGCCAGAGACTACACGATGAAGCGAAACACGGTCGCTGTAGTGAGTGATGGCTCAGCAATTCTTGGTTTAGGAAATCTCGGAGCCGTCCCCGCCTTGCCGGTCATGGAAGGAAAGTGTGCGATTTTTAAAGAAATGGCCGGTGTAGATGCGTTTCCGATTGTACTTGATACCCAAGAGCCAGAAGAAATCATTCGGATAGTAAAAGCCATTGCGCCCGGATTTGGAGGAATTAATCTTGAAGACATTGCTGCGCCGAAGTGTTTTGAAATCGAAGAACGACTAAAGAAAGAGCTCGACATCCCTGTAATGCATGATGACCAACACGGAACAGCTATTGTAGTACTGGCGGGCTTGATGAATGCAGCAAAAGTAGTAGAGAAGAAAATAGAAGACATGAAGATTGTGATTGTTGGTGCTGGTGCAGCTGGTCGAGCAATCACACTTCTGCTTGCAAAAGCTGGAGCGCGGAGCATCATCGTGACTGACTCCAAGGGGGCTATTTATGAAGGACGACCCGGACTCGAAGGGTACAAAAAAGAGCTGGCAAAAACGACCAATGCAGACAAAATTTCTGGTGATGTGATGCAGGTAGTTGACGGAGCAGACGTTATCATCGGAGTGTCGGGTCCTGGCACCATTGCTCAGGCTCATATACAACAAATGTCCCATCAGCCGATTGTTTTTGCGCTGGCCAATCCAATCCCCGAGATTATGCCAGAAGACGCGCGAAGAGCCGGCGCCTACGTAATTGCGACCGGACGGTCTGATTTTCCAAATCAAATCAATAACTCTTTGGCGTTTCCGGGTATTTTTCGCGGTGCTCTGGACAAAGGAGTGCGGAATATTACCGACGAGATGAAATTGGCAGCAGCCAAAAAGATTGCTGGGTTAGTAAAAAAGCCAACAGCCGACAATGTTATTCCTCCAGTCATGACCCCGGGTCTTGTCAAAGCGGTGGCGAGCGCCATCAAGAATGTGAAGGAATGAAGTATTGCGGAATGTGGTTGAATGGTTTGTTAACCAAGGTCCCATCGCCCAAGAAAACGTTCTTTTTTCCCTCAGCAAGGTATGGTATCCTAGCCAGCACAGAAGATTAATCTTTTGTGCACACAAAATAATACGGAGACGTGTCAGAGTGGTCTATCGTGCTTCCTTGCTAAGGAAGTGGGGTTCACGCCCCCGGAGGTTCGAATCCTCTCGTCTCCGCGAGTATAAAATACCACCGCAAGGTGGTTATTTTATTGGCCGGAGACGAAAGAAAGCGTGGGGCGCTTTCCGTGAGGATTCGAAAAGCTTTTGAGTCAGATTGGGAGCGCAGCGAACCACTCTGTCCAAAAGGTATACTGCTCCGGTGAGGAGAGAATCCTCTTTCTGTCCTATGGGCGCTACCGTAATCTTGCCTGTTGTGGCGAGCTCGATTACGGTAAAATAAATCCGTATGAAAAACATATTTTCAATTTCGAATATCACCATCGGTATAGCGGTTGTGTTGGCGACAATACTCCTAAATCAATTTATGTATGTGTTGCCGATTCATATTGGTGCATTTATTCTCACTATTACCGCGGTTATTATCGCCGACCTGCATGCCTTATTATGGGCAAGAGGAAAACTTCCGCTGCTGGAAAGTCGGCGGCTTCAGATGCTACACAATGCCGTCAGTACTGGACTGCTGGTATCGATAACCTCGGGGTTTATCATGTTTTTGCCGTTGCGCGAGTACCTGGTGACAGTAGAAGCATTCTGGGTAAAGCTGGCCTTTGTATTGGTTTTGATTATTAATAGTTTTGTCATTGCTCGGCATATGCACGTACCTACTTCACGTACGTTTACATCGCTCACCAAGCAAGAGCGCCGCCCGCTGCTTATTAGCGGAGCGGTGTCGACGATTAGTTGGATTATCGTCTTTGCTTCAGCTTTGCTCCTTAATGTATAATGCAGCGTATAGTAAATATTTATTACCTTATTTAGATTTAGACAGTATATTTTATGAAAACTTCATATATCTTGGCCATAGCAGCTATCGTAATTATCGGTTTGATTTTTTTCTTTTCCGGCTCTACAGACCAAAAGAATGATTCTCAGGCCACTTCTGTTGAAACTCAGAACACTCAGAACACTGAGGATGTTGAGAACACGGAGAGTTCGACTGTAGAATCCCAGGAGGAAGAATCAGGAGTTGCGGCACCAGATATTGAGGTAACGTCAGAAGCCACTTCTGACACAGAGGTGTCGCCAGAACCAGTCTCTCAAACAGCGCCGGCGGTGGAGTCAACCAGTCACGTTTTTACACTCGATTCCTTTAGCTACGGTTACTCCGAGAACGAAATTCGAGTAAAACAAGGCGACACAGTAACCATCAATCTGACGAACTCAGCCGGGTTCCATGACTGGGTGGTTGACGAATTCGCCGCAGCTACCGAAAAAATCAATGTCGGCGAGACCACGTCTGTAACGTTTGTGGCAGACAAAGCCGGCACTTTTGAGTACTACTGCTCAGTGGGAAGTCATCGCCAGTTAGGAATGGTTGGAAATCTGGTAGTAGAGTAGTACGCAAGCTGAGAGTCAGCCGAGAATACATTGACGCCCTTGGTAATAAAAATCCTTCAAGAGGAGTTGTTACGCGGAAACCCACCCAGCACAGTTCCTGTGCTGGGTGGGTTAGGTTTTGGCTACCGGGGCGGTGCGCAGTAGTGCGTTTGCTACCTCGAGACCGGTGACCACGGAGGAAGAAAACAGTATCGGAGCACCAAAGGTGACAATCAGCTTTTCTTGAAAAAATAATTTGTAGTACCCCTGCAGCAATGATTGTGGTTTGGTGCAGTCTCCGTGTGAGATCCAAACGGGAACGATAGTCGCATTAGCATGCTGTGCCATCCTCACGATGGTGGGGTTACAAGTGCGGACCATTCTTTGTCCATACTGATGCCACTGGGTACCTTTATAGGTACGGCCACCCTCAGGGTAGACAATCAACCGGCCATTATTGGTGAGTATATGTAAGCAGGTGCGGGCTGTTCTCCAGCTTTTTCCAGCACTACTTAATTCGTGTCGATGAACCGCAATGCAGCGAAAGTGTTCGTATAGCCACTCGCTGTGTCGGCCAAACAAACGACTATCAGCTAAGCTGTAAGGTTGTTTTGCTGTTTTCACGTTACTCCACCGCCACGGGGAGAGAAGGGCTGGAAGGGCAATCGTTTCTATCAGCGAAGGGTGGTTGACGATGAAGAGGATCCCTGTATTAACTACCTGTTGCGAGGACGGCACATTGCCGTGCACTTCAATCCGGCCGCACTGCTTACTTATCCAAATAGGTATCAGTAGTCCGTACGCAGCAGTTCTTCCGAAAATTGTTTTACGAGCATTGAGAAAAGCATTAAGAACACGAGTAAGAAACATATGATATTCCTCCTATTTTTCTACGATGAAGTTAGCACGTTCTCAAATAGGGAACAAGTAAATGTCCGCTTAATAGCGTAGTTACTTAGGTCAAATACCGTTCGCGACAGAATTTGTTATACTAGAGCTATACTCATAAACGACAGATATATATATGAAAAAAGGTTTTAAAATCAACATTGAAAACGCAACGGTTGCCAACACAAACTTCCGACGAGTGCTGTACACTGGCGAAAAAAGCCAGCTGGTACTCATGACCCTACAACCCGGAGAAGAGATTGGCCTAGAGATACACGAAGAAAACGATCAATTTTTCCGCTTTGAGTCTGGGACGGGAAAGGTCGTTATCAACGAAGAAACCTATGAAGTAGGGGACGGCGACGCGGTCATTGTACCAGCGGGAGCGCAGCACAATGTAGTGAATCTGTCTGACTCGGAAACACTCAATCTCTACACGCTGTATTCTCCACCTCACCACAAAGATCAGACTGTCCACCCCACCAAGGCCGAAGAGAAAGAAGAAGACTTTGAAGGAACGACAACTGAATAGTCACCCGAAACCTAAACAATGCTGCTCAAGATAGGTGGTAATGCTGGAAAGCAAAAGAAGCGGAACACAAAGCGCGAATCGAAAAAATGGATGCTGAAAAAAGATTGGAAGCAAACGACGCTTTTGAAGATTTTAGTAAAGAATTTGATGCCGCTGGAGATTGGACCGAAGCCAGCTGGGATCAGTTCAAAGCTAAAGTAGAAGGATGGTGGAATAAAGGAGAAGTAAAGACTGATGAAGCCATCTAGCTTTTTTAGAACATCGCCATAAGCGGTGTTTTTTCAAACACCATAGCGGCTCGTTCTGTTGGTCAGCAATTCAATCTATTGTTCTAGAATATTCTCAGCAGAAGCGTATGATATTAGATAGATTTACTTTATAAATAATTTACATACATATGTTTAATATATTCATTGCAATTGCGCTACTTGTTACGGCCGGAGGGGCTGCCATTTGGTACCAGACAGCTCAGGCTCCGGAAACTACGTCTGAACAAACTCAAGCCGAGGATTCAGAACAGACCTACATTGCTGCACAAGGTGAACTGTCTGTAACCTATTCAGAAGATGGTCAGACAGCCCGCCTAAATTTGCCTGGTGTCGATGACGTGGTGTACACACTCAACAGAGTCGTATCAGAAGCTGGGATTCAATATCAAAGTGCAGACGGTCAAGTTGTGTTCACTCAGGAAAGTGGACTGGCCAATGTGAATGTATCAGGAGAAACGGTTGTAAAAAATGCGCAGCTCCAAACTGAAAGTATAGAAACTGCTGGAATAAAAAAACAAGGAGACCCGTCTGCAAATAAATATGATTTTAGTTCTAACGGTGTTGATCAAGATTGTGATAGTGAAACCCAAGGGAGTGATCGCTGTAGTGGCGGTGATCCCATCCCAGGAATCGGTATTACTGTGGAGCAGGGAGGAGAAGTGAACGCTCTAGACAGTGATGATGAAAATGACTCAATCCCAACTGACTTTGATGCAAGCTCTCAGACTGAGCTGCAGGCAGAATCAGAAACAGAATCAGTGAAAGCCACTGATTACAATTCGTCTCGAAGTTATTAAATAATAAATAAGATATGAGTACAAATAAAGTGATAGCCATTGTAGCGGTACTTATAACCGGAGGATATCTTCTTCCGACTGGAATCGCCCTTTGGAAAGGAAGTGGTGAAACAACCAAAATCTTCTTAGTGAACTTTTTGCTAGGCTGGACAGTTGTCGGATGGGTTGTAGCGCTGTTCTGGGCATTGAAGTAAAGGACCTAAAATTGTTCTCAACCATTAATACTTTGGATACCAAACGCATGATCGGAACCATAGTATTAAGTTAAAACTGTTGTCATTGGTATGGCGACAGTTTTAATTTTGGATATAGTGTTGCCTCTTAAAAGTGAGTCGTTTATTTTTATCTAAGATTAGCAAATGATAGTAGACATAAAAAATAACTACTAAAGCTTGAATAAATAGTTCAATAGGTTCAATATAGGGGTATAGACAAATTATCAGATTTCAAATAT
>Ga0307932_1000496_pt1 | contig 16247 bp, 32 predicted proteins | sample OrgLakmetageno48_FD_201843 | JGI IMG/M metagenome (GOLD analysis project Ga0307932, IMG submission 201843) | Saline water microbial communities from Organic Lake, Antarctica - #48 | ecosystem: Environmental > Aquatic > Non-marine Saline and Alkaline > Saline | place: Antarctica: Organic Lake...
GATATCACAAATAGTACAAAAGCTTACAACTTGTACGGAGAAAGTAATTCAAACGTAGGAATTGACGCGGAAGGGGCTGATTTAATAGAAAATTGCAAAGGTGTATCAAAGTCAGGGAATGGCAGAGGCATTAAGTCAGCTGACTTAAATATAAATTGCATAGCAGAAAGTTACGGGACTGGTAGTGTTTGGCTAGTAGGGTCGAATTGTGAATTAATTGGTTGTACGTCAATATCTAAGGGTGCTTCTAATGGGTATTCTGTTAACGGAACAGGTGTCAGTATTATTAACTGTAAAGCTTTGTTATCGGACACAGGTAAAGCAGGTGTGCTTTATAATAATAGAGATGTTTATGTTGTTAACTTAACCGTTAAAGGATCGGCAACGGCGGAAACTAAAGGAACAAAGTCTAATTTATGGACGGACGCTTTAGACGCTCAAGGAATTACGGCAATAGAATAATTAAAAAATATAAATTATGGCAAATAAAAATTGGGATTACGGTATAGAGCCTAGTAACGGTTTACCTAGAAAATTAGTTTTAGTTGGGCATCACTTTTTAGAAGTTGATTTGGATAAACCTAGTTTCGTACCTAAAATAACGGTATTCGTGAGGGAGCGAAGCTATTTAAACGGGGTTTTAGCAACTGAAAAATTAGTTGATTATGAAGTTGTAAAGGGCGAAATTTCTAAAGATATAAACGGAAAGGTTTTACCAAAAAAAGATTTAGAAGGCAATATACTTTATGAAACTGACGGTGTTACACCACTGCCTAGAGATAATGCTTATGAGAATATAATTTATTATGTAGATAATAAAATAATGTCTATCTATGAACTGATTGACGCAGGGGTACAAGAAAGATGGTTGCTAAATTAAGCGTCAAAATATCTAACTTTCCTATCATTCCAATAGCTTATGTGCTAGATGGTTCGGATAAGCCTTGGATAGTCACTGAGGATATTGGATATATTTTAAGTAATGGAGATAGCTATTTAGTTGAAAAAGGCTTTAGGTTCGACGGCACAAGTTCGCCAAGGTTTCTATGGTCAGCTTTTCCACCTATTGACGACCGAATTTTAGGGGTTATATTGCACGATCATATGTACATGAATGACTATTTACTTGATATTATGGAACCCCGTAAGGCTAAAAGATGGATAGACAATGAAATGTTACTTTGGTTTAATAAGTATTTGGACAAGAAAAGGCAAAATAGAGCAATGAAATTAGGCGTAAAATTATTTGGATGGAAAATTTTTAACAGAAGAAAACCAAAGTAAAATGAATGAGAAGCTTGCTTACTTACTTACTACCACTGTAAGTAGTTTATTTATCATAATCGGCAACGTGTCACTTTTCGTAATCAGCTTAATACTAGCTATTGCAGTCGATTTAATCTATTGCGTGACAGTAAGATGGAAGAACTTCAAGTTTAAAGACGTAGCGGATAAGTTGATAGATAGTACTTTGGGTTTGTTTGGTTACATTGTGATTATTATTATAGCTGGCATAGTTGACCACTCAGCATTTGGGGATAACTTATTCAACATAGATAATTTTTTAGTTAAATTAGTTTCTTTAATTTGCCTATCTTTAGTATTGAAAAGTATAGAAAAAACACACATAATAGCAGGAGGAAAGCGTTTTAAAACTTATTTTAATAAAATAGTTTCAACTTTTAAAATGATTAAAAAAATAATAATAAATACCGATGATAAAGATAGTAAGTAACTTATTAAAAGGCTTAAACGTGCCTAAGATTGTAAAGTCAATCAAAGGCAATAACAATCAAGTTAGGGCAATTAAAGATATAGCAGTTGGCGGTACATTGGCGTTAACTACTGGAATTGGATTGGTTACAGACGGCGTGGTTAACAAAGACTATCATTCCATATTAGGCGGTGCAATTCTTTTAGCAGTTTGGCTGTTTTTAGTTGAGCGAATGGGAGGAAAAATAACTGAAATTAAATAATTATGCAACTAACAAAAAACTTCAATTTAGACGAATTTTTAAATGGGACAGCTTTACCAAGTGAAGCTCAAGCAATGAATCAAGAGCCGACAATGGAACAACTTTTATCTATTGGTCAAATATCTTTTGCTATGCAAGTTGTACGGGACGAAGTGCAAAAACAATTCGGAAGTAGGTTTAAAGGCTTTGTAGTTACTGCTGGTTTACGCGGTTTAGAATGGGAATTAAAACAAGGTAGAAGCGGAAGAAGTCAACACGTTAAAGGATGGGCGGTTGATGTTCAGCCGATCTGTTCTTATGACGACTATTTAGAGATATTTTACTGGATATTCAATAAGTATAAAGACAATTGGAAAGGCGGATTAGCACAAAAAAAACCTAATTTATCCAAAGGAAAAAAAGGTTTTATTCATTTTGATTTACGTCATTCAATTGCTAGATGGGAGTATTAACTCATTAAGAAATAGTAAAGGTTTAAAATAACCCTGTATTGTTCACTCTATTAACGGCAGTCGCCTAATCTTAAATCTATCATAAATATTTTAATTTTATCAAATTAATTTGCCACCGCACAAAAATAACTATGGGTAATAATGTATATAAAAAATAAAAAGTCATTCTCTTAATCTACAACTTTTTACTTGATCTATTACCTCACATTTAAATAGTTTACATTTACCAACTAATCCACTTTTATGCTTGTAGTATTTACAAGGTTCTATGTAATAAACTCCATATTCATCATTCTTTTCAGCCTCTATGTTTTTGGCTATATCTGGTTTATAGCAGTAAAAAGTTTCACTCGGTATGCTTTCTAAAATCTTACGTCTTTCACTAAATTTCTTCATGTCTATCCATTTCGTATTTAATTATTTTTGATTTGCTTGTGGCTATATAAACCAGCGAATAAGTTAATGAATTCAATAACTTTTTCCATCGTGTACAGTTTAATTTCCTCAACATAAGGGTGTAAAACTACAACATTAAAGCAATCTAACGTCATTAACGAAATATCTGTATTAGCTATCAACTCATAAGTTAAGTAATATTGTTCAATTTCTGCGTCATCATCAAGGTATTGAATCTTAAAACCTAAATAAATTAATCTGTCCTCTGTAATTTCCATATTTATTTATTTTTAATAAGTTCTTTTATTCTGTAAAAATCTTCTGCTCTTTTAATGCAATTTTCTATACTTACATTTTTCCAACCTTCTTTTACTCTTTGTTCGTAAAGCATTTCAGCTAATTCTTTTAATTTGTCCATTGTATTTTATTTATTTAATTACTTTTAATTACCCTATAAGTATCACTAGTTACCTTGTAAGCTATCCTGCTTGTCATATTTGAGTCATCAATCAAAGCAAACACAGAATCATTCTCAACACATTTAAAGTCATCTTGAACTAACTTGTAGCTACTTTTATCAACACGTTCCTTACTAGGCTTTAAAAGTCCTATAAAGAAGTCTTCAGACTCATCTATTTCTGGTAAGAAAACTAATTTGTTATCGCTTGTGATTTCAATTGTTCCCTTCGTAATTTGTTGCATAATTAATAGTTAATAATTATAGCTAGATACAATCCTATTCCTAAAGCAAACCAAAGTATCCTTGTAGGAGTTGAAATATTTATCTTCGCTGTTGAGGTATCATTAATTGTTGGATCATGAAAAAAGCCTAATGGATAGTTCTTCTTCCTAGATTGGTACATTGTGCCGTTGTGAATAAAAGGAAATACTAACATATTGCCAATAAAAACTAATATAGCTCCTTCCATTCCTGCATCAAAGTAACAGCTAATAACAACTGCTGTAAACGTCATTGATCTTTGTAGCGTAAACCAAAAATGAATATCCATTCCTTTCCATTTGTTGTTAAAATTGTTTGCTAAATAAGCCTTGTTAAACGCAAAGCCGTTATTTAAACCTTCCAGTATACAGTAACACAGCCAAAGTATAATCATTGCAATAGTAATCATGACTTAAACATTTTTACCCAGGCGTAAGTAATAGCGACAACAGCATATCCTACTAAATAGGATGCACCTAGCCAGAATAACAAATCCCAGAAGTTCATAAAGTAAATACAGTCTTGAGAGAAGAAATCTAAGATGTTGTATTTAAATTTTAAATCAAGCACACCATTTGTACCGAGTACTGCTCCAATCACAAATAATGCGGAAGAAAGTAGAAGTCTACCAAAGTGTGAATGGTAAAGGTATATTAGTTTATTTTTTATATTTTTCATAGTTATTTATATTATTTGCAATAAGGTGTTTTAGGCAATTCCATCCAGTGAGTAATTCTTTTTAGTATAGTGTCAGTAAAAGAAATTGTCCAAACATCTTCTCCATTATCAGCAACAGCTAACCAGCAAAGGCTTTTACCGTAATCGTCATCTTTGTAATGGTAACAAACTAAAACAGGTTCATAGTATTCTGGCTTTTCTTTTTTTATGTCTATCCATGTTTTCATTTTGTTTTCATTTTATCTTGTGTATCAAAGACTTTTTTCCACATAGGGATTTTCTTTAATAGTTCTCTGTCTCCAGATTCCCATCTTCTATGTTCATCGTAAGTTTTAAGTATAATGTTATCTTTATTTAGTCTATGCTCTGGATAAGCACCTTTAGATAATATGTGTGAAAAGTAAACGGGACTAAATCCGTCTAATGGTTCTCCTGATACTTCTGAGTAATGAGGTCTTTCCCTCCATATCTCTTTAAATAAATCTAGCTCTTTTCCCATATCTCTTTAAATAAAGTGGTGTACGATTTATACCGCACACCACTGTTAGTTACTTTGAAGTAACAACACTACCTTTTTTATCTACACTTGAGATTTTAGGAGCGTGTTTGCAACCACTTGCACTTGAATAAGATTTTTTTCATAACAAAAAATTTATAGGTTAATAATTAAAGTTATAAATATAACAAATTATTAGCTTCTTGTCAGTCTTTTCTTAAAATGTGCAGTATTGGCTTTTACATTCAGCACCTCACAAACTATATTCTTTTTTAGTTTACGCTTGTCGTTTGAAGGGTACACTACAATATGCGTCACACCAGTTTTAAGAGTAACTTGCACACTTCGTATAGTTTCATCCATAATAGCGAAGAAGTCCTTTAAATCTACCTGTATGTCTTGAGTAATCATTTGTGCGTAGGTTTGTTATCTGGTTTTAAATCATGCAAAAGACTACTTTTAATCTCCCAAACTCTTGCCCTGTAATAACAGTAAGCGTGTCTTGCTTGTATAGCACCCTTAACTTTATGTAAATCAACTATTCGTTCGTCTAACAACTCTTCTAGTTCATCTATTAAATCTAGACTTTCATTTAGTTTCTCTTCGCTTATTTTATATACCATCTTTTATTTATTTACTTATTTAAAAATTCATTTAACATAACAGGCTTAAACTTTAACTTCCTTGTTTTACCTGTTTTAGTAAGAACAAGTGATTTAGGGTAAAAGGTTTTACTAAAATAATCTGGAACTTTAACCAGGTTAACATACAACCCTAGATCCTTGTACGCCCATTTGATGTTTAACATAACTAATCTAGTCATATTCTTAAAATCAAAGCTACCTTTTGTTTCAATAGCGGTAAGATAAATACCTGTGTTTTTAACTTCAGAAGCTAACAACAACTTACCTTTCTTTATATCTCCAACGCAAATAAACACTCCAATTGCTTTTTCTCTCCAGTAAATATCAAAGTCATAAGTATATTCGTGACCATGAAGTAAATGTTCCTGTGTATCTACTGATTTAGCTTTAAGTTCTTTCGTGTAATTTCTCTTAGCAGTATCGGACAACTTTAACGCTTTAGGTTCGTAAGTAACATCTATAATGTAACCCTCTTTAATTAATTCCAAGCACCACTCATTAAAGTGTATCTCTTCATCTGATTTTAAAGGTGTCATGATATTTGTTTAAGGTTTGAATAGTCAGCTTTAATTGAATCGTACAAATCAGCGAAAGTAGATACTTTGTATTTAACACGCTTGCCATTTGATTCTACGATGATACGAGAGTATTCTGACTTACCGAAATTACAATCGTATATAAACCATTCAATATCTGAAAAAGTACTCTTGTCTTCGAGTATATGAGGCGGGAAGCTATCGTGAAGTATCTTAACTATAAGCTCAACTAAATCCCCTCCCATGAAATCAATATTACCTCCTAATATCTTTGATAACTCACTTGTTGACCTTGATTTTCTATTGTATAGATTTTCAAACTCAGTCATTATTTTAATAAACGTATCTTTTTCCATTTTTACATTTGCTTAATATGTTGAATAAACTTAATTAACTCTCCTTGGTTGGCTGACTTAAATAAATCATCTACCTTCCTGTATTTGCTTGATAACTCACTTTTAATCAAAGCGTCAACAAGTCCATTTTCTTTTAAAAGGTTTTCTCTACGCAAAAAAGATAAAATTTCTTTCCTATCATCTGAAGGTCTAATTTTATATCCATGAGGGATGCCTTTAAAAACAGGTATATTACTTTCATTGTACTGCTTTCTTAAAGGTTTAATAGTAGGTTTAATCTCTGCTGTTTTTTTATCTATTGCTTCTTGAATAAGAGCTACAGACTGCAACTTCTTCTTCTCTATAGATAAGTCTTTGTTTTTATCTTTAGCCTCTGTAATCTCTTCCTTTGAAGCTATGTCCTCTTCTTGTTCACTTGTATCTTCTACTCCTGCAAATGATAAAGCTCTACCTACAGCAGATGTTTCAGCATTCTCTATGAATTTAAGGTAATTAACTTCTCCTTGACCTTCAGTTTCCATTGCTGTTCCTGTGTAAGAGAATTGTGCATTGTCCCTGGTGAAAGTTAATGTAGCCTTTAAAATTGCATACATCTTATCTTTACCTGTCACATCTTTTTTAAATCCAGTGTTAACCAACTCTGTGTTTACACTTACATTTTTCCACATTCCAGATTTAGTTAAGGATACAATCCTCTGCTTTACCTTAATATAGTTATCGTTGTATTGAATATCTTTAGCCATAATATATTTTTTACTAAATTAAATTATTTATCTGTTTATTAATAGTGTTTTTGATTGATTGTATCTATGTAAAAAAATATATTATAGACAAGACTTACGCCATTGAAACGGCTTTTAACATTCCATAATTGCAATTCTGCGAACTGCCAATTATTTCAACGTTAAAGTGCATTACGTTTTAGGTAGTCGCTTAAAACATCTTCAAATCCGTAACAATGGCTATCTTCTATTTCTTTAGTAAGTGCTTCTAAATGAAAACGTAACGTACCCTTCGGCACAATAACAACGGGTATAGTAAATAAATTTAACTCGCTTTCTACTTGGTCAGCAAGTATTTTCATTCTTACGAGCCTATACTTTTGGTCGTGTATTACATTAGGTTCGTTGGGGTAATGTAATTCTGCTATTCTATTTGCTATTTCTCTATTTTTCATTTTCCTTTATTTAATCGTTAAATTTTCTAACCATACCCAAAACGTTATATTCAACGTACGCTAAGAGCCACAACTTCAAGCTTAGAGGAATACTCGCACGATGGATATAACGAAAATTAAAAATATAACAGGGGCAGGACTCGAACCTAAAGCCAAACGATTTTCACTGTTCTTGGATACCAATCCTCGTTTGTTTATTTGTTAGCTATACCCCTGGTAATATAACTAAAATCGTTTGTTCATAAGACTATTTTTTTAAGTTAACACCAAAATAAGTCCTTGAACCTTCATTGAACCTGTGTACAATTCTACCTAAATCATTAAAGGTTACTTCTTCATAGTCTTGGATAGACCTTAGTATTTGGTTCTTAATTAACTGCTTCTCTTTATTAAGTCCCTTTAATTCTTCGTTGATTTTATTATACGAAACACCTAAATCCCATTCCTCTTCACTACCAGGTTTAGATTTAGTATTGGTATTCTTGAACTTCTCTTTCCAGAACTCCTCATATCCTTTATTTGCTTCAGGTAGTGGTTCTAAGTCATCTAATTGTGCAGACAAAGCCTCACGTTTATCCATATTAGATTCCAATTCAAACTCAGCGAATAAAGGCTTACCCAACTGTACTAGATCCCAAAACTCTTGAGTCTCAGTAATAATCTGTTTGGTAATTGCTTCATTTATAAATATAGGTAGGACATTGAAATCTGTCCCAACTTTTAAGTATGCAATCTCAGCATAATCAACCTCCCATATTAATGCTTGTTGGTGAACTTGGAAGATATATCTAACTGGTAATCCTAGTTCATATTTTTCCGCTGCAAAAGCTGAAATCTGTTTAACCTCCAAAGGAAAACTATGGTCTAATATCTCTCCTGTAAAAGGATTAACTTGTCCTGCGGGTACTAAGAAATCGAAAGAAGCGGAAAGAAAAGGGTACTTGATATTTACCGCATAACAGTTTAACTGCTCATAGGTTCTTATCTTCTTACCTTCATACCTATTGTCGATATAACCTTCATCTGTACCGTCATAGTACTGCCATGCTACTGCTGTATTTTCCTCAAGCTCCAGTCCCCAGAAAGTAAATTTAGATTTAATCTCTTTGAATTTACGCCCTAGTTTACCCCACCAAAGCTTTGCCCTAATACCATACTCATCGTAGTTATCTCTAAGACTAGTAGCTGTTTCTGAAGCACCTAAAGTGTTAACTCTAAACTCATACCATAGTGGATTCTTTGATCCATCTTCTTTAAACTGAGGGATAAAAAACCCCCATACGTTTGGCTTTAATTCTTTAGCGAACTCTTTGTACGCTGATAGATGTTCTAATTCTTTAGGAAATTCCATCATGGTTGTTTTTTAAATGCGATTGCTTTATTATATACTTGTTTTAGCGGTTCTCTGTATGAGTTTAAGAACTTCTCATAGATGTGCATCCTTGTGATATATTCTGGAGTGACGTACTTAAAACCTGTTTCATTGTGGTAATCATCCTCTAGGACTGATTTTAAGACCATGTTATCATCTTCAATGGTAAAACCTTCCTTTCTAATGAGATTAAGCTGTCCTTTAGCCTTTTTATCTCCATACCTACATTTAGCTTTGCACTTTTCATTAAAATTATCTACAAATGCCTTGTAATCAGCTTTAGGTGGCTGAAGTAATTGGTGTAAATAGTTTAAAGCGTCAACATCAGTTCCAGGGAAGCTTTCTAATACTTTCTCTACTGCCTTTGTCTTTGTCATTTTATTTAGTTTTATTAATGAAATCAATTACTCTATCTATTAAAGTAGAAACGCTTAAATACATTTTAATATTTGGTTTAGAATCAAATTTGTACTTGGTTTTTAGTAAAGTAAAATCAGCGATTAAATCATCAACTTTAGCTGAATCACCTTTACTTAATTCTTGTTGTTTCTCAAGCTCTTTAATATCATTTAATCTTTTTACTTCAGCTTGGAGTTTATCAGCTTCAGCTTTTCTTTCCGTCTCTATCCTTGCTTGATTGTCTAATATCGCTTTAAGTTCAGCTTTAGCTTTATCGTCTTTTTCTTTCTGCTCTTTCTGTGCTTTAGCTAACATTTCTCTTTCTTTCTTTAACTCAGCTTCATAGATAGCAGTTTGCTTATCCGCTTCCTCTTGGCGTTTCTGTGCTTCCTCTTGCTCTAAGGCTAATCTTTTATCTTTTTCAATCTTAGCTAACCTCTCTGCCTCAATAGCTTCTTCTTTTAGCTTTTTGTTTTCAGCAATAATCTTATCGTTAGCTTCTTTCTCTGCCTTTAACTTAGCTTGGTACTCCTGTTCTTCTATTCTCTCTGCTTCTATCCTTGCTAATTGTGCATCTTTCTTAGTCTTCAAGTAGTAATTCCAATAATCCTCTTCCATTATAGATAAATCAACCTCGTCAGCATTATCTATGTACTGGGATAATATTTCAGCTCTTTCCGCTTGAAGTTTCGCTAACCTCTCTTTTTCTAGGTTATCAAAGTAATTCTCACCTTCAAGTAACTTAGCTTCCATTGCCTCGTTAATCTGGTTCTCTTTATTTTTAATAGCGTCAATAAATCTACCGCCTATTAAGAAAAACTCTTTATTAGCTTTATGCCATTTGTTAGTCCCTTGAGTTCTGTTTTTAGAAATTCTATTCCTTAGTTCTTTAAACTTAGGGATATTCTCTTTGGTTATTTCTAATGCAGATACCTGTTCAAATTCCTGTATTAACAATTCTTTTTCCGCTTTAGCAACTGCTAATCCAGATGTTAATTCATTTGCTTTAACCGGCTCGATACCGAAATCTTCTGCTTGTACTGTTTCAGTGTTTAATTTACTTACTAATTCTGCTTTCATTTTACTTTGTTTTAGTTGTTGTTTTTAAGTAATCTGTTACAATCTCTAAGCTACTTTGTTGCGTTCCAATAGGTACATTGTTTTTATAGTATTTCATGAAGTCAATTAATTTATTTGTTTCTTTTAATTTACTTCTCACCGATTCAATGTAGGCTTTACCGTAGTTTCTAAAATCCCCAGTTTTACCTATTTTTAATAGCTTTTCTACTTGCTGAGTTTCTAACCCTTCAAGTAAAGCTCTGAGCTTGTTTTTGTAACTATTTATATCACCTTCTGTTTCATCCATTTTACTTTGTTTTAATGTGAAATATTCTACGTATGAAATCTGCTAATCTTGATAATAAACTTCTTTTAACATTATACTTATTATAGAACCATGTAGGATCTAATTGTATGTATTTAGCTTTTGAATCTTTGCAATAGGAAACCCATATTGCACTATGCTGTTTAAGTAATTCAGAATAAGGTCTATGTTTTTTTTTTTAGTTGTCGCTCCTGAGAAGTGAGACTCTAATCGTGAAACAAATTCTATTACAGGTTCAACTTCCGCTGTAAGCTTCTTCTTTTGTTGACGATTTACTGGTTGTGGGTATGTAAACATTTTATTTAATTTAAGGGAATCGACAGGAATCGAACCTGCGGAGTTTAAAAAAGTACAAAGTAGTTTCTAAACTGTTAATCCCTTGCCCATACTAACTAGTATCGGTATTGCAACGACTCCGTGTGAAAACTATTTATTGCTAGAACTCACGTAACTACCTAATAGAGAGGTAGTTAGAAAGGTAAATCTTGCCCATCATACTCTTCGTCAGCACCTTCAGATTTATCTTCTACAACTTCTTCTACAGCACCATGGCTTTCACCTTGACCTAGTGAATTGATCTTAGCTTTTACACTTGGTAATACTTCGTTTAAGAATAAATCATTAAGCTGAGTAAAGTCATTAACATTATCTCCGTTAACTACTACTTGCTTAACTTTTTCTTTAAACAATCCTACCATGTCGTGAGACCATCTAGTCGGCTTAGATTCTCCATTAGCGTAAGCCAGGAAGATAAGTTGAGGTTCATCTTTTTTATTCTTACCTAAAAAGGCAACAAACTTCAACATAGAAACCTCGTCTAGTGAGTCTAACGAAGAAAGTAATCCTCTTGATATGTTGTTAACTCCTAAAGATAATATGTACCTGTGCTTCTCTGTATCATCTCTCAATGCTATCTCAATAGCTTTCATCTCTCTACCTTCATAAGTAAAAGGCTTTAATTCAATTTTCTCACAAACACCTGAATACTCTGAGGCTTTCTGCTCTACAGTGTAAGCACCGTCTGTTTTTGTTTTGAACTCAAAGAATACTTCTTTAGATCCTTTTTTTGCTCCTACAAGTTTTACGTAAAAATTCTTGTAACCGTCATTCATTTGATTTCCAATTGCCATAGCTAATTATTTATATTTATTAAATTGTGAATACTAATTTAGGTTGTTTTTTGTTAAATGTGCAAGGTTTTCAATTGATTTTTTCTATGAGATATTAATTTTCATAGGGTGTTGTTTTTTTCTCGAAATAAAATTTACCATCAAAAGGCTTAAAAGAAATAATATTATATTTTATAGCTAACCTAATTATAAACGGTTTTTTTATTCTGTCCGTTATTGTCATTAATTGATTCCTAAACGCTTCAATGCTAAAGGATGATTTATAGAAATTACACTCTCTGCAACTCGGATTGTAATTATCAACGGTATCTTCTCCGCCTAATGACTTTGCTTCTATGTGATCTACTTGCATTTTTTTGTATTCTAGATCATTCCCACAGTAAGCACATTTGTAGTTGTATTTGCTCCAGACTTTTTGCCTTAATTCCTCTTTCATTATTCTTTATTATAAAGTATTAATTTTCATAGGTTGTTAAAATTAAAGCCAATCATTAGTAAGATTAACCGCTTTCTTTATGTTAGAAAAATCATCGTTATAAAACTCACAAGTTTTAGGCATAGGATTATTCTCTTTTGTTTCTGTTTCGTACATATTTCCTTTGTGTTGTACTTTAGGAGGGTACAAAAAAGTATCTACCTTGCTACAATAGAGTAAATCGACTTCTCTTGTGGTTTCCGTATAAGTGTTATCATAGTAGATAGTTTCTATTTTTTTAGTTAAGTGAATGCAATTAAAACAAGGTCTATTATTATCAGGATTTTTAACACATCTTACCTCGTGAAGCAAACAAGGACTTTTTAATTGGTAAAGCTTATTGCAATGATCGCACTTGTAAATCTCTTTAGTTTCTGCTTTCATTTCATTTAGTTTAATTGTTAAATAATTCAGTTTGATCTGCTGTTAGGTACTTATCTCTAAATAACCATTTAATCGGGCAGTTACCAAACTGGTCATAAAAACCTGTAAATCCCTGGTCATTTGTTAATCTAGCGTGAAAGTAATTATCTTTTAGCATTGGCTGTCCTCCAGAGAACTTCTCTTTAACCTTCTGCACATCAATGATCGTTTCAGTGTATTTATCAGGGTGATTTAAGTACCTATGTAGCACCGTAAAATCATCTGCCTTACTTACCCATTTACCACCGCCTTCAGCGTGAGAAGCTAATGGAGGAGCGACAAAATCTTTCATGTCCCCTGATTTATGTGTATTTCTCATCGCTTCGGTTAAGGGGTGTAGATTTAAGTATATTGCTACATCGTTATTCATACTCCACTGTTTAAACTCAGAGGCTACAATATGGTGATAATCGTGCATACCAACTCTTCTATCTATATTCTCCCAGTTGTAAGCTAAAGTGTTATACGGATCAACTAGTACGCAATCGTACTTACTTTTCAACATCAGCGTCTCACAAATATCAAGCAATTGGTTGTACGCTAACAATTTAGGTGATTCAATTACTGAAAAATTAGCGTCAAACCACTTAAATACACACTTAATCTCAATATCAGTCATATACTTAACGCTCTTACCTATTGCAAATTCACAGATAGTCATTTTAACAACTGCTTTAGTGTTCTCAGTAGAATAGATAATAGACCTCCAACCATGTAATAGATTAGCAATTGTAAGGGTGTACCATAACCAGGTTGATTTACCGATATTGGCGTGACCTAAAAATATGTTAAAGTTCTTTTTAAGGACCCAGTAATCATCAAGTAAATCATAACCTAGGCTTAAACCAAGTTCAATCTGACCTGCTCTATATCTCATTATGAAGTCATCAGCTTGATCTACCGCTGTAAACTGCTCAGCATCTAGTTCAAATACATCATAGCTATTGGATTTCTCTTTTACAGGTTTCTCTCCATAACCTAATTTAAGTAGTTCCTTACTCGCTGAAGATAAATCACCATTATGTTCTAGTATTGCGTAACAAACTGAAGCCGGATAACCTTTACCTGTTTCAAACAAAGTACTTGAGCTATGGCAAATAAATATCTTCTTATCTAAATGTATGTTTCCAGATTGCGATGCAGAGGTTTCTCCTGGACGCTTTAGGAATGCTTTAGTGCTGTTAGATATGTTTTCATTTAAACCCCAACCATTCTTTGTAAACAAATCAACTAGTTCTTGACTTGTAATCTTTTGATTGTAGTCCTCCCAAGGTGATAGTCCTTCTTTGTATTTAACCTGTGAGGACTCTTGCTTCTCTACCTTATCTACTTCATATAGTAATTCATCAAGTAAGATACAGCAATTGATTAGTATGTCTCTCTCTGTGTCTGTTATTGTTGGTATTTTAGTTATGCTTCCTTGCAGAAGTGTGTATCCTTCAGACGGGTAAGAACATAAATAACCTCCTTCACCTCTTGTTTCAATAAGAACCCTACGTTCTCTAGATGCTGTTTGGATAGCTTTTTTCTCATCTATACCTGATTTCCTTAACTCTTTATATCTTTGATTCTTTTCTTCCTTTGTACCTTCTCTTAAAGCTAACTTCCTGTTACCATCATAGTTACCGCATAGGTAAAGTAAATGGAATCCTTTATTTATCGTTCCTGTAATGGTTAATCTATCCCACAGACCTTCACAGTTATCATCTACCATGTTTTTCAAGTCCTCATATAGATTTCTTTCCAATTGGTACTTTGAATCAATGTCAATACCCTCTAGTCCTCCAGAAGATTTACCACATGACAATCCTAATTTCTCAAACTGCTCTAAAGTATTTTCGTCTAATACAAACTTCTGAAATGTACCATCGTAAGCTGTCCATGAATAACTAGGATTATTTGAATTTAAGTTAGGTGATTTATCTTTCTTTAGCGGAAACACACATAAAGCGTGATCCTGCATATCTATAATCGTTTCGTAGTAATTCATTTGTTTATTTTAAATATCAACAATCCCGTTTCCGTAGCATACTTTACACAGTACGCTTTCGTAGCAACCTCCACAGCATTCACTTACTGGTGAACCTGATTTATCACAATTAAACTCTTCTATCCTTCCGTCCCCTTCACATTCTTTACAGATAAATTGATCTACTACTAATTGGAATTGTGAAGGACATTCTTTTGGGTCTACATAGATAAAGTCTCCGCTATCAAATGTAATCTCCACTAAGTTACCTTTTAACTCTACATTGTGAATATTACCTTTAAACTCAAAATCTGGATTAGTTTTTGTCTTTGGTCGTGAAGCTTTAAAGCCCCATAATAATAATAATAATAATAATAATAATAATAATAAAGAAACTATAATTAAAATCATAATAATTAATGTAGTTCCCATGTTACTTGTTTTTAATTGTTATTTCTCCTTTAAAATCTTTAAACTCGCTCATTTTCCAGTTATTATCGTAATTCCCAACTCGAAATGGGCTACCTGTTAAAACAGTACCACAACTATATTTATCAAAAAGCACAACCACTTCTTCGGAAATCATAATTTTAGGATATTCATTTTCAGATTCTTCCTCTTTTTTAATTAAAACTTCTACCATGTTATTTTTTATTTGATTTAATTATTAATTCTTCATTTACGTGTTTCTGTGAATCCACAAAAAACTTATTGTTCCATTTAAAGCAATCTACAACACCTACTTCTTCCTTTTGGCTGTAAGATACCTCGTATTGATTATCAGGATCATACCTAGCGTTAAACAGCTTACAATCTAAGTCACCTTTAGATAATGATAGTTTAAATGATTCATTATTGTTAATAAACCTAAAAAGCTGAAACTTCTCTTTACTACTAAGCTTAAAGTAATATTTATTTATTACATCATTCCAAAATCCTCCTCTGGCTATTGGAACTGGAGGAATACAAGCCTCAGTTAAAAACATAAATTCAAAGAAGTCTATGTCAAATCTACACGTTTTTTTAGTCATTATTTAAGTTTTAATAATTCATACTCAATTCTATTCATTCTCGCATTCATTTCGGAGTAATACTTATTCCCTATAACGTTTCTTTGAATCCATGATATTGATACATTAACAGTAGCGTGATCTTTTTTAATCATTGAACCAAGTATAAAGTTACTTCCGATGCTGTGTTTTGTCGCTAAGTAACTAAATACCTTCCTAGCGTCAACATATTCTCTTTTTCTTACCGTTGATTCAATTTCTTCTTTGGTTACCTTAAACTCCCGTAAAACAAGATGAAGGATATGCGTAGGTAAGCTAACCTTTTTTATAAAATCTTTTGAAGAGAATAAATCCACTAATTCATCTATTGTGTATTCCTTATTAGGGTAGTAGCTCAGGCAAAGCCTAATCATGTGTTTATTTAGTTGCATATTTGTTTTTAATTACTAACACATCGAAGTTAAAGATTAATCATTGTGTTTTAGTATTTATAAATAATTACTGTGAAAGTTTATTTTTAATAGATGTTGGTTATTTTAAATTACGCCATTGAAACGGCTTTTAACATTCCATAATTGCAATTCTGCGAACTGCCAATTATTTCAACGTTAGAGTGCATTGTGTTTAGTCAACTGCATTATCCCAACATTCCT
>Ga0307932_1000497_pt1 | contig 16221 bp, 16 predicted proteins | sample OrgLakmetageno48_FD_201843 | JGI IMG/M metagenome (GOLD analysis project Ga0307932, IMG submission 201843) | Saline water microbial communities from Organic Lake, Antarctica - #48 | ecosystem: Environmental > Aquatic > Non-marine Saline and Alkaline > Saline | place: Antarctica: Organic Lake...
GAATCATGCTTCCAATGGCGCGCGATCGTGAGGAGGTCTCAGCGTTCCTTTCGCTGATCCCCGAAGGTGTTCGGACTCTGATTCAAATTGAGACGCGAGAACTTGCCACTAACCCACTCTCCATCGTCGACCTCCCCTGGGACTTTGCACACGTCGGCCTGAACGACCTGATGCTTTCTCGTGGAGCGCCCACCATCTGGACAGCCGTCCTTGACGGGACGGTGGAGAAAATCTGTAAGTCCCTTGAGGGGCGTCGCTTCGGGTTCGGCGGCATAACAGTCGTGGACGGCGGGTCTCCGATACCAGCTCGGCTTGTCATTCTCGAGATGTCTAGGCTCGGATGTTCCATGGGAATCCTTCGTCGCAGTTTTACGGCGGACGTGACGGGTCGCGACATCGCGTACGAAGTGTCCGCCATTCAACGACTTCTGGAAGACGGCTCGCGACGCGACCGGAATCTTTTGGAGCAGGATCGTGTGAGCCTTGAGAACGCAATCATAAGCGGGAGTGGCTGAGATGACGAGGCGATTCAACGACAACCCGCTGTTCTACGCGACCGTTGAGCGACTCAGCGAGGCGCTCGACGGCGCCGACGAGCGCCTGGTCGATGTGGGCTCTACAACTCCAGCGCCTTACCCTATGGTCGTAAAGATTGGCTCGAGCAGGTCCGGATCCACCCTGTTCACGCAGTGGGCAGAGGCCACAGGTGTATTCGCATACCCCACGAACGTGATGGCGCTGTTCCAAAAGACGCCGCTCGTAGGTGCTTACATTCAGGCACTACTTACGGATCCCAGATTCCGCCTGAATGGGGAGTTCGACAACCCTTACGAGAGTCGCGACCCCATTTCTACCTCAGGTAAGACCCAAGGTGCAGCATCACCCAACGAGTTCTGGGGCTTCTGGTTGAAGTACTTCACTTTTCCTAGGACTCCCATTGCTGCAGCTGACTGGGCCAGTTCAGCGAATTTCGGGTCGTTCAACCGGGACATCGATGCTCTCACCTCCTTCCTCGGGCGCCCGTTCCTCCTGAAGGGTCACAATCTCACCCACTATCTCGATGTGTTCTCGCAGCAGGCGCGTAATGTCGTGTACGTCCACATGTACCGAGACCCGTTGGACGTTATTGTATCTGTTTTGAAGGCCAGGGTCACACGTTACGGCGACCCCGATTATTTCTTCGGATGGCGTCCGCCAGAGTACGAGCAGCTGCTCCCTCACGACCGGGTGCGTCAGGTCGCGGGTCAGGTTTACTTCAACGAACGCGCCCTCACTCAGGTGACTCCTGCACTTGGGGACCGTTGCATACTCACCTCCTATGACCGTCTCTGCGCGGAGCCTGCTGAGGTCTTCTTGGAAATCCACGATTTAGTGACACGGCACTCGAATGGACCGTTGCCGTCCGATTACCATGGTCCGCGCGCATACCAGCGTTCTACAGCGGCTTCTTCCGAACGGTCAGAGGCGGCCGAAGGGCTGCGGTACTGGACGTCGAAGCACGGCCCCTTGGTGTATAGCGATGGTTCCTCATGGAATTGACCGAACCCTTTTTGCCTAACGGCGAGCAGCGCCCACTGATTCAGGTGGTTTGATGCCCGCGGTTCAGCTTATGTACACCGATCATTCGGCGTCCCAGAACCACCTGGAACGCCTTCAATCTCTGCTTCCGGATTACCGCGTGCTGCAGGTGGCGACGGCGGAGGAAGCAATCGCGGAGGCGGGCGACACGGTCGCAGTGATGGGGCACCGGTTCCTGCGTCAGATGCTCCCCTCCATGCGTCGTATCAGGTGGGTGCAGACGTCCGCTGCCGGGTTTGACCATCTGCCCTGGGAGGAAGTTTTCGCGCGAGGCGCGGTCCTGACGACGGCAGGGTTCGCAGGCTCGGTCATTGCTCAGCACGCCACCATGCTCGCGCTTGCGATGAACCGTCGATTGAGGGACTGCATCGCGAAGCAAGATTCGTCCCGCTGGGGCGAGGATCTCTATGCGGATCTCCCTCCGCGGTTGCGAACGGCGATGGTGCTTGGATTGGGTGCCATCGGAGGTCGTGTTGCTGCCATGCTCGCGGCAGGTGGCATCGACGTCTGGGGGCTCTCTAGATCGCGCCGCCAAGTCGCCGGTGTCAGCCGGCACTTCACCGGCGAAGCGTGGAAAGAGGTGGTCGACCAGGTTGACCTTCTCGTCGTCTGCCTCCCCCGGTCGCCTGAGACCAGGTCCTTCATTGATTCGGCGGTGGTCGAGAAGTTGAAAGCGACGGCAACTGTCGTAAACGTCGGGCGGAGCGAGACGGTGGACCTCGCGGCGCTGGTGCGACGCCTGCGTGCAGGCACGCTTGGTGGTGTCGCTATCGATGTGACGCCAGGGCGTCTGCCACTGCCCGTCGACTCCGAGCTCTGGCAAGTGCCCGGCCTCCTTATCACGCCCTACTTATCTGCACGATATGGTGATCGCGGGCGCGACCTCGAGTCCTACGTCGAATCCCAGGTCGCACGATGGGTGGCAGGACAGCCATTGCAGGGTGTCGTCTCACTGAAGGGCCAATGAAGTTGGATTCCGATGCACCCCAGAAAAGACTTGCGCGCGAACGCCCTCTGGCCCGTGCACGACTTCTGGATAGATGGCCGCACCTTCTAGCTCTACCGCCTACCGAGGGCGCGATTATTCGCCGGTGGACTGAGTCAGGTCCGCCGGTAGTCACGATTATCTGTTCGACCTTCAATCAATCGGAGTTGATTGGCGATGCACTTCACGGGTTTCTCACGCAGAGAACATCGTTCCCCTTCGAGATCGTGCTTCGTGATGACGCCTCGACGGATGGTACGCAGCAAATTATCCACGACTTCGCGCAGAGATACCCACGCATCATTAGAGTGGTTCTTCATAAAGAAAATCGGTACATCCAAGGGATTTTTTCTGTTCACGACCGCCCGGCGCTCATTAGCGGAGAATATGCGGCACTTTGCGACGGTGACGATTTCTGGGTGGACCCAGAAAAGCTGCAGAGGCAGGTCGATCAGTTGCGCCGCAATCCACAGATTGTGTTGTCAACAGGTGGCACGCTCCACTTTTCCGCGAAGGACAGCTCGTCATCGATAGTGGGGGAGGTTGAGACGGGAGTGATTTACCCCGACCACCCCCCCAGGTACCATCACACCTCGACTTACGTCTTCAGGTCTAAGCCTTACATCGACGTCATTCAAAGGTATATGGTTCCACGTGGGCTCTATGGCGATACCGTGGTGCGGTCGTTAATAATGACGCATGGAAAAATTGCAGCTGTCACGGGAATCCTGTCGGTTTACTATATCGACGGAGGTGGCATGTGGACGAGAATGGACGGCCGCCAACAGGCGGAAACGCATGTTCACATTTATGCCACGCTTGTGAGAGTTCTCCCTTGGAGACGGCGCGTCAAGGCGCTGCGGCCCTTGGCGCTTGCTTCGCGGACCCTCGTGGAGCTTCGGTTCCCCTCCAGTAACAAAGTTGCGCACGCTAATCCCAAACGGGGGATTCCCCCCCAAGTCCGACGCCTCCTACAGTGGTATCGGAAGCTGGCGCTCATTGCTCGAGCGCTCTGGGGGTGGGGCCCGCGGACTACGGGCAGAGGCGCTGCATAGGAAATGTTTCAATTCGGATTAGCTATGCATCCGTCCCCAAGGACAGTACCTTAGAAGAACTAAAAGCGCTTGAATGGCCAATCAGATATTTTTCGCCTGGTAAGAAAAATTGATGAATGCTCACCCAAGCCGAGGCTTAAAACCGGCCGCCTTCTGGCCAGGCAGCCATCTCTGGAAGCCATGACCGATTTGCTCCTAACGTGCGTCTCCACAATGGACGCTTGCCCGCATGGTGGAGACGCGCGGGACAGCAATCCGTGGTCGCGCTAAGACATCCAAAGCACACACCGGAACACCGCTTGCCCGTCTGGCTGCCTGCAGCACAGAGACCGCTTGGCAGAAATGGCGCCTCTTTGATCGGTCGCGATACGGCGAAGGTCTCGACGGAACACTGTGCAGTGGCCTTCAGTACTGCTTTTCGGTGGCGTCACCGCTTCCTGGGCGCAGTGACCCGCGGTGCAATCACGCTACGCGGCCTCGCCGAAGCCGATGGTACTTTTTTTGACCAGCGGTAAAGCTGAACGAAACCTGAGTCAAAAGGCCCGGAGACGAGGAGGTCAGGACTCCAGGGGAGGCGCTGACGGCGCTCACTGAAATTCCTCAGTTCTGCTCACTGAAATTCCCCACTCCGGGTCGCTTCCGCACATAAGGGCGGGCCTTCCTCGATGCTGATGGTCTTCAACCACATATCAGCTCGAGAAAGGCCCTGCTCCTATGCTTTCAGAGGAGGACGACGTGGACATCCACGCGCTCAAACGTCAAGGGATGACGATCATTGAGATCGCCCGCCGCACCGATCACGACCGCAAGACAATTCGCTCATACCTGGCCGGAGAACGCTTCCCGGGAGTGCGCCAGCGCGCCGACCCGGACTCGTTCGAGATGTTCGTCGCCTATGTGACTGCGAGGCTCACCGAAGACCCGCACCTCTGGGCGGTCACACTGCTCGACGAGCTGCGACCGTTGGGCTTTACCGGCTCCTACCCGACGCTGACCCGTCAGGTTCGCGATAGGAAGTTGCGGCCAGCCTGCACCGCGTGCGCGCATGTGACGAAACGACCAAACGCGATCATCGAGCACCCGCCCGGGGAGGAGACCCAGTTCGACTGGGTCGAGCTGCCCGACGCGCCAGCAGGGTGGGCGTTTCCGACGAAACGCGCCTATGTGCTCGTCGGGTCTCTGGCGCACTCTGGAGTGTGGCGGGCGGTGATCTCCCCGTCGATGGACCTGCCGCATCTGCTGGCCGCGATGACTCTGCTGTTGAGCCTGCTCGGAGGGGTGACGAGCACGTGGCGGTTCGACCGGATGACCACGGTGTTGAAGGCCGGCACGAGTGATCTGACCTCGATGTTCGCGTCGTTCTCCAAGCATCATGCGGTGAGCGTTGTCGCCTGCCGGCCCCGGTCGGGCAACCGCAAAGGGGTGGACGAGAAGAACAACCACACCGCCGCGCAGCGGTGGTGGCGCAACCTTGCCGACGAGCTCACGCCCGAGCAGGCGCAGCACAGCCTCACTGCCTTCGCGAGGAGCCAAGACGGGCGGCGCCGCGAGGGACGCGACGGATCCACGACCGCGGCGGCGATGTTCGCAGCGGAACGCCTCGCCCCGCTGCCGCCGACCCCGTTCCCCGTCGTGGTGACGGAGGAGCGCACCGCGACCCGGCAGGCGCTGATCGACTGGCGAGGCAACCGCTACTCCGTCCCATCGGAGCTGGCCGCGACCCGCGTCGTCGTCCACCAAAGTCTCGGCGCGACGACCATCGACATCGCCACGGTCTCCGGCGTGGTCCTCGCCCGCCACCAGGTCGCCGAGGCGGGGCTCGGGGTCACCATCCGCGACAGCGGACACGTCACGGCGCTGGAGACTATCGCCCTGGCGTCTGCGCCTCCGGGGCGGCCACACCGGAAGAAAGAACGCATCCCGCCCGGGGCCGACGCCCGCCGCGCCGCCGCGGAACTTGCCTGCACCCCCACACCCACCACGACCGTGATCAGCCTGGCCGCATACGAGCAGGCAGCGAAGAACAGGAAAACCCTCCCATGAACACATCCACCACACCCGTGAGCTCCGCAACATCAATGACCGCGGCGACGCCAGCGAGCATCTACCAGCAACTGAAGGGGCACCTGACCGAGTTGAAACTCGCTGATGCCGCCGAGGCGCTGCCCCGCGTCCTCGACCAGGCCCAGGCCGAGGACTGGTCCCTCACTCAAACCCTGGAACATCTGCTGGCCGTCGAGGTCACCGCCACCGACGCCCGCCGACTGGCCGGCCGGTTCCGGTTCGCCAACCTCCCCACTGGCGCCACTTTGGACGACTTCGACCTCGATGCCGCCTCCGGCATCGACCGGTCCCTGCTGACCGAGCTGGGCACCTGCCGGTATCTCGAGACCGCGACGAACGTGTTGCTGATCGGCCCGCCCGGAGTCGGGAAAACCCACATCGCCACGGGCCTTGGCCATGCGGCAGTAGCAGCTGGTTACCGCACCTACTTCACCTCCGCCGCCGATCTCGCAGCCCGCTGCCACCGAGCCGCGATCGAGGGCAAGTGGGGCACCATGATGAGGTTCTTCGCCGGCCCGACGCTACTCGTGATTGACGAACTGGGGTATTTGCCGCTGCCGGCCGAGGCTGCATCGGCGCTGTTCCAAGCCATCAACCAGCGTTACCTCAAGACGTCCATCGTGATCACGACGAATCGGCCCGTCGGAGCCTGGGGCGAGATCCTCGGCGATACCACCGTCGCCGCTGCGATGCTCGACCGGCTCCTCCACCGCTCCGTCGTCGTCACCCTCGATGGAGCCTCCTACCGGCTGCGCAACCACACGGCCGCGGCCGACGAACTACGCCGTGTGACAACCGGCACAAACCTGCGCTAATCTAACCCTGCGACCTGGGGAACTTCGATGAGCAAGACCGGGGAACTTCGATGAGCGCCGTCAGCGCGTCGGAGGAACAATCTCCATTCCTGATGGCAGCCGTCCGCTTAGGTACCACCGTCAGTGCCGTGATGCCGACGGTCTATGCCACCCCGCTGACACGTTGCAATCTGTTCTGCAACCGAACCTTGATCCAGATGCTCTATTGGGCACCAGTGCCTGCACCCGCTACCCGCCTTGCGCGGCGGCAATGGGCATCGGCCATAATGGTCTCAACCAGAATACCGGTGGGCGTATCCGGGGTGAATTGCGTATCAATACCATCTGTTAACGCCGGCCCAAAATAGGGCCAATAGTGCTGTTTGAAAACAGGACCACTATTCGTGTTCTCTACTATGCCGTATCAGCGGCGGGTTGGTGGCTTTTGAGTCTGTAACTGGCGCCTGTGAGGCTGAGGACGTCGGCGTGGTGCACGATGCGGTCGATCATCGCGGACGCGACGGTGGGGTCGCCGAAGACTTCACCCCAGAGCCCGAAGGAGAGGTTGCTCGTCATGATTAGGGACGCGTGTTCGTAGCGGGACGCGACGAGCTGGAAGAACAGGTTCGCGGCGTCTTGATCGAATGGAATGTAGCCGACTTCGTCGCAGATCAACACGCTGTAGCGGCGCAGCCGGGCCAACTCCGTGGCGAGTTTCCCGCGCGAATGGGCTTCTTGGAGGCGGGCGACCCACCCGGTCGCAGTGTTGAACAGGACTCGGTGACCGTGTTTGGCTGCCTGAACGCCCAACGCGACGGCTAAGTGTGTCTTCCCCGTGCCCGGAGGCCCGAGGAGGACAACGTTCTTGCCCTCGGTGACGAAGACACTGGTGCCCAGGTGCGCGATCAGGTTCCGGTCTGCGGAGGGTTGGTAATCGAAGTTGAAGTCTTCCAAGGTCTTGTGTCCGGGGAACCGGGCCGCTTTGATTCGAAGTGCGGCGCCGGAGGCTTCCCGTTCGGAGACCTCGCGGGAGAGGACCGCGGCGAGGTATTCCTCGTGTGACCAGCCCGCGTCGCGGGCTTGGTCGCCCAGGCGTCGGAACGCGTCGCTGATCCTCGGGGCGCGTAACGCGCGGGCGTAGTACTCGATCTGAGACGCTGCCCCGGTCATGCGAGCCTGCTCAGGTTCGCGAGACCATGACCGGTCTCGACGGCGAACACGTCGTCGTAGTGGGACAAGTCGACCGTTTCGACGAACGCAAAACGGGCTTGGGGTCGTTGATTGCGGTGCAGCGTTTGGAACTGGGCCCGCAACACGGCCGCCTGGGCGACGTGGTCTGGGTTGGTGACGGTCAACTGCCTGGCCCATGCTCGGTCGTGGGAGGTGACGACGACACCGTTGTGGGAGACGTGGATCTGCTCGAGGTCAGCAGTGACGTCCACGAGTCGGCCGATCAGGCCTGGCGTGACGGAGTAGTCGTTGGAGTGCACCCGAACGTAGTAATCCCTCGGCAATCGAACCGTGTTGCGAAAGAGCACGTCCGGGGCGACCGGCGACAACGGGCGCATGGCCGCCCGGTCCTGTTCGATCAAGTCAATCGGACGCGCCCGTCTGGATCTGGAGTGACGCGAGTTCGCCACTGGTAACCAGGCCGCCATCTGCTCGTTAAGGTCTTGCGGCGAAGCGAAGACCCGCCCGGGCATGAACGACGAGCGGAAGAACCGGTTACGGCGCTCGACCATGCCCTTGGACTCCGGGTCTCGAGATTTGAGGAGCTTGACCTCGGTCCCGAGGGTCCCCGCGAAAGAGGCGGTGCGCTCGGTGAGTTTGCCCCGGCCGATGCCGGTCTCGTTGTCCCACAGCAGCCGCATCGGCACGGCTCCAGCGGCCTGGAGCAGGGACCACATCCCGCCGAGCAGATCCGGTGTCGACCGCGACGGCAGCATCAGTGCCTGGAAGAATCCAGAGAACGACGACGTCATCACGAGTACCGGCGGCGTGCCCTCCTGGCCGTTGCCGAGTGGGAGCAGTTCGTGCGGGAACCACAAGTCGCACTGGACTTGCTGACCCGGCTCGTGGACGAGACGGTCTGCGGGGTCGGGTGGGACGTACTCCGGCCGGATCTCTGCGACTTTAACCCGAAACACCGACGCTGACCCGACCCAGCCGACTCGCTCCGCCAACGTCGAGGCGGGCATCGTTGGTGTCGACGCCAACAACACGCGAACTTGCGGCGCGAACGCATCAAAACTCGACCCCACAGCGGCACGCTCGTACTTGCGTGGCCGGTCCGTTTCAAGCGCCCGATCCACGGTTCCCCGGGACACCCCGACGAGTCGGCCAATCTCCCGTTTCGAGTGCTGGCCCGTTGAAAACAGTTGGCGTATTTTCGCCCAATCATCCATATTAATCACCTTCCATTCTGGTCGGTGGCCCTGTTTTCAAACGGCGATACTGGCCCTATTTTCGGTCGGCGTTAACACCATCAACAGCCGCCACGAGGGGCTCAAGACTTCGCTGCGTCGTCATCGGGGATCCCTGCCAAAAATCTCGACAGCTACCTTCGACGGTTTCCCCTCCCCGTTCTTCCGAAACGTCCAACACCGCGCGCGGTGCTTGCCGCAGCCGGTGGAACCTCTATCCCAGTGGCATGACCCCATTTTTTAGGCCCATAACTTATGAGAGTCGTCTTGCAGCCAACAACAGTTGGCAGGAAGACTATAACCATGACGAACAAAAGAAGAAAACGGCACTCCCCGGAGCAAATAGTTCGCAAAATTCAGGAAGCTGACCGGATCCTCGCCGAGGGCGGTGATGTGGTTGCCGTGTTGCGGCAGCTCAACGTCACCGAGGCCACCTATTACCGGTGGCGTAACCAGTTCGGTGGCTTGAAAGCTGAGGACGCTAAAAAGTTGAAACACCTGGAGAAACAAAACCTGCAACTGAAGAAACTGCTCGCTGAGGCAGAGCTTGAGAAAGCAGTGTTGAAGGAGTTGGCTGAGGGAAACTTTTAGGCCCGGGCAGGAGACGAGCAGCCGTCATTCACGTGATGCGAGTATTCGACATCAGTGAACGGTTGGCTTGTCGCCTGGTCGGGCTTGCTAGGTCTTCTTTCAGACGGCCATTGAACCGCGACACTATCGATGACCCTGACAAGGCCCTCCGGGCCTGGCTGCGCGCGTATGCGCGCAAACACGCAAGGTGGGGTTATCGGCGGGCGTATGTCGAGGCAAGAAACGACGGCTGGGTGGTCAACCACAAGAAAATCCAGCGTTTATGGGGTGAGGAAGGCCTCCGGGTGGTCGTGAGACGCCGCCGGAAACGAGTCGGGGTGTCTGATCTGCCCACCATCACCAAGGCGGCAGCCCCAGGAGATGTGTGGGCGATTGATTTCCAGTTCCACTCAACCTCAGCCGGGAAACCGTTCAAGATTCTCTCCATCGTTGATGAGCACACCAGGCAAGCCTTAGGCGGGCAAGTCGAGTATTCAATCACCGCCAGTGACCTCATCGACCAACTTGATGTCCTCACCATTGAACACGGTTCGCCAAAGGCCCTCCGGATGGATAACGGGCCAGAGTTCATCTCGAAAGCCCTCCGCGAATGGGCCAACGAAGTGGACTTAGTGTTTATCCCGCCAGGGCAACCCTGGCGGAATGGGTTCATCGAATCCTTCAACGGCAGGCTCCGGGACGAATGTCTCAGTGTCAACCAGTTTTACTCCCTCAACCACGCCAAAGGCATCATCGGAATTTGGAAGGAGGATTACAACACGACCCGGCCGCATTCATCACTGGGGTATTTGGCCCCCGCGGTTTATGCTCAACAGTGCACCCACTAAAAACCACTGACGACTCTCAAAGTCACTGGACCTAAAACAAGGGGCAGGTCACCAGCAATCGCCGCACTCTCCACGCACAGCAGGCGTGTCTATTACTTCGGGGATCAGTGCAATCTTATCCCCGGGCAATCAGGTCTACAGGTGGCCCGGAGATTTGATGGTGAGGGTGCCTAGACGGACACAGTTTTCTCAAATAGCTGGAGCGATTCCGATCAGCATGATTGCTGATGCGGGAGTAGCCTGCGTCATTTCTCGCCATAGAAAGCTGAGCCACGGTGCAAAATTAGTGCACTAAAGCCGCGGAAAAAGCCAATAAATTAGGATCATAAGTGCTTTTCCACCCTGTCTACTTTCCGAAGGAGTTGCGACACACCGAAATCACCCGAGCAACCTGCTCCTCGCTCAGGTGTGGCCCGATTGGCAGGCTCAGTAATTCCCCAGCAGTCCGGCCAGAAAAACCACTCTTCGACCCAATCGCCAAATCGTTATACGCATCTTGCGATGCGGGTGGAATCGGGTAGTGAATTGAAGTTTCAATTCCCTGAGCCGATAGATAGGAAACGAACTCATCCCGCTGGGCCACGCGAATCACATAAAGATGCCACACCGGCTTTGCCCAACTCGGCACCATGGGCACGGAAAGTAACCTACCTTCACTTGACCCCTCCCCCTTGCCGACAAGAGGCTCTAACGCTGCGGTGTAAGCCTCAGCGATTGATGCTCTTCGTCCGTTCCACTCGTCTAACACCCTCAGTTTCTCTGACAGAACCGCAGCCTGAAGTTCGTCGAGGCGTGAGTTTATTCCTTGAACTGAGTGTTCGTATTTAGCCGCTGAACCATAGTTGCGCAGGAGTCGTACCTTTTCTGCCAGCCCCGGATCGTTAGTTGTTACGGCTCCTCCATCCCCCAGGGCGCCAAGGTTCTTACCGGGGTAAAAACTCCATGCCGCCGCGACGCCATGCCCACCAATCCTCTTGCCTTTGTAGAGGGCACCATGCGCTTGTGCTGCATCCTCCACCAACGAAATACCCAGTTCTGTGGACAGTGCCAGTAGCTCATCCAGGTCGGCGGGTTGACCGTAAAGATGAACGGCGATTATCGCCTTTGTACGGGAGGTAACAGCATCTCGAATAAGCCTTGGGTCAATGTTGAAAGTGTCAGGATCGGGCTCAACCGACACAGGTGTCGCCCCACACATCGTGACAGCGAGCCATGTAGCAATAAAGGTGTTGGCTGGGACAATCACTTCGTCCCCGGGACCTACGCCGATGGCTCGAAGAATGAGATGCAGAGCATCCAGGCCGTTTCCTATCCCAACCGCATGGGCGACGTCACAATACTTAGCCCATGCGGACTCAAAAACCTCAACCTCGTGGCCGAGTACGAAGCGGTTGCTATCAAGAACCCGAGTCATGGCGCCGAGTAGCTCAGACCGAATCTCTTGGTGCGGGGGGGCCAAATCTAAAAAGGGCACGCGAATGTCGACCGTCATGTGACCGTCTTGCTCCCGTTTCGTGAAGCCCGTCCATCCCTCATCCTTGGGGCTCACTCAGATTCACAAACTCTTCGTAATCTCTTATGTAATCAGCTTCTTCATAGGGGTCGGAAGCTAAAACAAGACAAATCGCCCCGGGACTAAAACTGTCGAGGTCACGCCACGTCATCGGGGGAATCAGCAGCCCCTGATTCGGATCCTCTAGCTCGTAGGTCTCTTCCCCGAAAGAGCCGGATAGCTGAGCACGGAAACTTCCGCTCACCGCAATCATGAGCTGGCGCAACTTCCGGTGCCCGTGGGCCCCTCGTTGTGAACTCGGGTTCAACCCGTGCAAAAAGTAAGCCCTGCGGAAAGCAAAAGGACTATGAGTCCCTTCCTCCGCAACGGTGATGGTGCCTGAAGGGTGGTCGATTGTCGTCAGGTTAATAAGCTCCGGCCTGGTCGAATCCACGTCGTAATACTACAGCTCCTCGAGGGATTGTTTAGGAGGTTGGTCCAAGAGCGTTCTCATCGCCTGCTCAAATAACTGTTCGGAAATCTGAAATTCCAGCGGTCCCAATTGGTCTCTAGGAGTGTCTGAATTGCAATCAAAGATCTGCGCACCACCGACAGTCGCCAAATTGGAAAAATAGTTCTCGTATTTTTCAGAAACCCCTAGCAGCCGGAGTGCCCTGAGTCCCGCGGTCGCAAAGATAAGGCTGGAAAAAGCGGCTCCTGTGGGGCCGACAATGTATTTTGCATGGAAAAATAGTGCGACCTGCTGGCCAAAGGTCAAGCTTTCGGTGAAAACCGTCTCAAAACCATGGTGGCAAGCCAAATCTTGGATTTCCTCCTGGTTATACGAGCGAGAGCTACCAGGTCTTCGAGCAAGAAAGACCCTTTCTATGGGGGTGAAGGCCGCGACCTCCGCCGCATAATAATTCAGAATTTTGTCACGATATCCCTGCATCGCTGTGCGGTGCAGCGCTAGCGGCAGACGATGTGCTGGGTCAATTGAGAAGGGCGCGTCAGACACAGGGCTCTCTGCCCAGAGCAGATCCCCCACTTGCAGGTACTCGTCTTTTGCGACCCAAACAATTCGCCTTTTCCCCAAAAAAATATCTAGACTCTCGAGCATCTGCGGAGAGTTCCCAATCTCTTCGGGAAGGAGAAGGGGAATTTCTTCATCCACCCCCGCCACATTGGCAACATGGAGAGCCGGCAGCAAATTAGCAATCCAGTGATACCAGTTATAAGGCGCTCGCATCCCAATATAGAGAGCTCGCTGAAGCACCCTTGGATTTTTCCAAACCTTCAATGCAACAAAGTCATTTGCTTGTCCCACAATGCGCCCAACCAACCTTGGCTTCTTTCCTTTGTATAAAGCCCAGGGGCCCATTTCAATTCGAGTAGGAATAACAAGGGAATTTTCTACAACGACACTGTTGAATCTCGAATTGTGGGTTACCCCGGCATTACTCAATCGAAGGATATGCAGTGCTGAGGCGTTCCTCGTGGACTCCAGCTGCTGGCGCTTTTGGTCAAACGATATGTGCTCGGTCGATTGATTTTTCCCAACCGGAAAGGCTACTTCCTTCTTCGACAAGTAGTTTTGGGGAGACGCACAGACTTCCAAAATTCTCACGCCAAAAACGCGGCGGGCAAGCCTAGGAAACTGTCGAAGTGAAAGCCAAGCAAGCCCCCTAAAAACCCAAGCAATGTTTGAGATGCCAGGAACTCTACTCACCCTCCGTCTACCCCAAGTAGTCTCACAGGTACTGGTCAGCCCCTGTCACAGGATGTGAACAACCGGACTTAGCTGACCATCCAACTCCTGAAAGAGCTCCCCACTATCTGGGCACACCCACTCGTGCTCTGTTTTCACGAGACGACGTCCAGAGCGGCCGACCCAGCCGATGTGAACCGCCGGACTGCCAACCACAAGCGAATAGGGCCTCACATCGGCGCTCACAACTGAACCGGCCCCCACCATTGACCACGTGCCAATCCGCACTGGTCCGACTAAAATTGCCTTGGCGCCGATTGAGGCGCCACGTTCCATATAAACGCCAACTGGATTCCAATCCCCAGCCAATTTCTCCGAACCATCAAGGTTCACCGCTCTTGGATACCTGTCGTTAGTTAAGACTGCTCCTGGCCCCACGAACACAGAATCCTCCAAGACTGCTGGTTCGTAAATAAGGGCATAGTTCTGAATCTTGCAGGAAGCCCCCACCACCACCCCCGGCCCAACGTAGGCGCCTTGACCAATAGACGTGCCTTGTCCGATTGCCGCGCCTTCACGAATTTGTGACCACGCCCACACGTAGCATCCGGCGCCGATTTTAGCGTTCGGGTGCACAATACTCGCCGGATGAATTTGACCCTGGCTCATGGGACGGTGGTGTCCTTTCTCCGTTGGGAAAGAGCAATAAAAATAACGAACATCATAAGCAACTTAATAGGCAACAAATACCTGGTCTCCATGTGAAAAAAGAGCAATACACCGCTCAGCGCACCTATAGAGAGAAATGCCATTAGCAAACCCCCGACTCCTGCTTCCTGGTTCTTAACGAGAAAAAACATCGCGAGAGCAAATCCAACGAGAAGGAGCAAGGCTTCGAAAATTCTCCAATCGCCAAGCTGACCGCCTGTGGTGGAGAAAAATCCATGAAAAAACATCGAAGTCCTCTCCAAAAAGTATGCAAGAGGATGGTGGAAAAAGGACTGAATTAGTTCCTCCTGGAACTGTTCCTGCGAAAAGTTCCCGTTACCCGTGTAAGGGGCCGCGGAAGTTTGTTCGATAACCCTTATTTCTTCGCACCTAATGGGGTCGTTGAGACATCCAAAATTTGCATGGCCCTGCCGCAAAAAACCTGCCTCTTCGGAGTAGAGATCGGTAGGAAACCATCTCATCGCCGGGGCATTATCGAGGACGGTTGACCAACGGTAATCCCCCGGTCGTATAAAGGTGCCAGCAATCAGCCTCCAAGGAATGGAAAGCACTTGAGCACCCAGGGCCACGAGAAAGACTGACGTGAGGGGGTTTCTCCAGCGAAAAATGAACCTCTGAGCCAACAGAAGAGAAAGCACAAACCAGAGCAATGCCAGTAGTGCAGTGACAACGATAAGAAAAGTAGCCACAGTCTCATAGGTCGTTCTAAAATGCATCGCTAAAGAGAGGAAAATTGCGGCCCTCAAGTAGACGGAAGCCAATCGATTCCTCGACAACGGTCCTTGACGAAAGAGCTCCGCCGCCGCCAAAACCAGGAAGCCCGCCGCGAGACCGTCAGCATACGCTGACCACACAGTCAGAATGTTGTGTCCTGCGCTCGAAAGGCTGAGCACTAGGAGAAAAGCCACGCCCACGCCAGATCTTCTTCTTTCCAAAACCCACACGACTCGAGTGAGGATGAGCGTCCAGATTACTGAAACCGCAGACACAAGCAGCAAGACGTAGGGAATTCCCGTAATGCGCTCAATGATGACGAGCGCAAGATTCAGAACAACCATTCCCGGGGGCCACAGGTTGTAGATCCATTGGTTTCCACCGATACCCCGGGGGCCCAAGTCTCTTAATCCCAGGGCTGCCTGGAGGTAGGAACCGGCATCTCCCGCGCCAAAGGACTGCCGGGCTTCTTCCGCATATGTCGAAAGTGGGATAGAAACGTGGGTGGCTAAACCCACCCCCCCCACGTTTGACATCGCAATAAATAGAACAAGGAAGATACCAGAAGCGAAAAAAATCCACTTCACTCTTGGGCCACTTTTCTCGCGTATCCAAGCTTGAAGCTTCTGGCCCCGGGGGCTGACGCGAAAGTTTCTCCCTGGAGACGTCATCTAAAAAAACCCCCGGAAAAGAAAAGCCGTCACCCTCACATGCCTGCAACCACTACTGTCGGCCCCATCCGGCTTCCTTGCCATACCGCTTTTCTCCCCTTTGACCGGTCCTGGAAAAACACAACATCGAACCGGAGAACAGTAGGTCCATCAGCCCACCTACCCGACTGCTGAGATTGTTGCATGAACACTCTGGGCCCGCAATAGCTCGATGACCAACATTCTATTCGAAACTCCACCATTAGAACTTTTTACTGCTCACGTTTAGAATTCCAATCCCGACGTCACACCATTTGCCCTCGACACAATCGCGTCATTAGGGGGACTCCAATTGGTTAAGTACTCTCTCCAGTTGCTCGATATCCACATAACCGGGGGTTCTCGAGTAAAAGTATCCTTTCCATGTAGATGCGGCTACCTCCATCGGGAGCTCGAACAAAACACCGCTCCCGAGGTGCAGAAGTGGACTGCCACGGTGTTTTCGGACAGTGGGCCCTCTTAAAATGGGGGTGCTACTGAAAGAGAGAACAGCATGTCCGCCACACGTCGACGTTTCGCCCAAGAGTTCAAAGACGAGTTGTGCCGTGAGG
>Ga0307932_1000501_pt1 | contig 16156 bp, 8 predicted proteins | sample OrgLakmetageno48_FD_201843 | JGI IMG/M metagenome (GOLD analysis project Ga0307932, IMG submission 201843) | Saline water microbial communities from Organic Lake, Antarctica - #48 | ecosystem: Environmental > Aquatic > Non-marine Saline and Alkaline > Saline | place: Antarctica: Organic Lake...
AAGGAGAAAGCCGCCAATTCAGGCATAAGTTCGCAATAGGCCTTTTAGGCCTTTGCTCACTTAATATTCTTACAATAACTTTTTCGGTGGATTGGTGAGAATCCTTGTTTTTTGATGGCTTCTCGGTGGGCTTTTGTTCCGTAGCCTTTGTGTTGCGCTAAACCATATTCTGGATACAGTTCAGCTTGCTTGAGCATATATCTATCGCGAGTCACCTTGGCCATAATTGAGGCAAGTCCAATCACTTCCTCTTTCCCGTCTCCCCCGATAATAGTTTCTTGAGGGAATTCTTTCGGGGCTTTGAGTGAGCCGTCTAGTTTTATAAAACAATCTGCAGGACTCAGCTGTAAGCCTTCTACTCCGGACTCAATCGCACGCACGATAGCTGGTACAATCCCCTTTGCGTCAATCGACTGGGCCGAAACTGACTTGACTGAATACTCAATCAAACCTTGTTTAGCAAGCTCCTTTGCGATTTCAAAAACGACCTCTCGCTTCTTCTCGCTGAGTTTCTTAGAGTCATTTACCCCGGGTACCAACGCCCAGTCAAAATCAGCCGGTATCTTCACGAGCCCTACAGTGACCGGTCCGGCCAACGGTCCTCGTCCAGCTTCATCTATCCCAATAATCCATTTCATATATACAAAATAGCACACTCATTTTTATTCAACATTTGCTATACTGTCACCACCTATGGCGGAAGATACTGAAATTCACACAACTCCCATTCCCAAGCCAGAGTTTGTACACCTGCACGTACACTCGATGTATTCTCTTTTGAATGCTGTACCGACCCCAAAAGAGCTCGTAACGGCCGCCCGAGCCGACGGACAAACCATGATGGCCATCACAGATGCTGGCACGCTCTACGGTGCAATTGATTTCTATAAACAATGCACCTACGGTGATATCAAACCCATCATTGGGATTGATGCTTTTCTGGCTCCTCGCTCGCGCCACGACAAGGAAGTGAACATCGACAAACCGCGGTCGCGTCTGGTTTTACTGGCCAAGACATTTAAAGGTTACCAGAACCTTATAAAGCTCATTACTACAGCGAACACTGAAGGGTTCTACTATCGACCGCGAATCGATGATGAGCTTTTGACTGAACTCAAACAAGACCTTATTTGTATAATCCCCTCTTTCGCTGGTGAAGTGGCTCAAGCACTCAAAGACGTGAATCCGGAAAAAGCAGCGCAGCGGCTGGATTGGTATAAAAACACCTTTGGCAAAGACTGCTATCTAGAAATCTCCCACCACCCTGAGGTATTTGGTCACAATGAAAACCAAGAAAAAATTAAAGACTTAGCCAAAGAAACAAACACTCCCCTAGTTGCCGCTCACGATGTGTACTACATCAAACCAGAGGACCGTATTGCTCGCGAGACGATGATTAAAATTCAAAGTGGTGGTGTCGTAGACCTTACGGCCGATCACAATAGTGCCGAAGATTTCTCTTTTACTACTCAAGCGCAGATGAAAGAGTGGTTTGCCGACACTCCGGAAGCACTGAGCAACACGGTTAAAATCGCTGAGCAGTGCAACGTGGAAATCGTACTCGGACAAGAAGCGTGGGTGTTTCCCAACTACATAATCGATAGTGGTCGCGAGCCAGACGATGAACTGCAAGTTACTTCCTATGAAGGAGTGGAGTGGCGCGGACTGGATATCACTGATGAAGAAGTAAAAACCCGTCTGGATTATGAGCTGGAGGTAATCAAAAACAAAGGCTACGCCAAGTACTTCTTAGTAGTGGGAGATTTGTTGCGTGAAGCCCGCGAACGCGGCATTTTGACGACTATTCGCGGTTCGGTGGCGGGTTCTTTCACGACGTATGTACTGGGTATTACCAACGTGAACCCCTTGGAGTATAATCTTCCGTTTGAGCGATTTCTCAACCCCGAACGACCGTCGGCTCCCGATGTTGATATGGACTTCGCTGACAATCGGCGGGATGAAATCATTGAGTACGCCAAGCAAAAATACGGCGAAGATAAAGTAGCACAAATCGGAACCTTTGGAACCATGATGGCCAAAGCGGCGGTACGAGACGTAGCCCGCGCCCTTGGTCACTCCTACTCGACCGGAGACCGCATCTCGAAAATGATTCCGCTGGGCGCTCAAGGTATGCCGATGACGATTGATAAAGCCCTGAGTATCGAACCAGAATTGGCCGAGCTCTATAAGAAAGACTCTGAAAGTCGTGAAGTGATTGACCTCGCCAAACAAATCGAAGGTCGAGTACGACACTTGGGTGTGCATGCGGCGGGAGTAGTGATTTCACCTGAACCACTGGACCAATATGTCCCCATCCAAATTGACTCCAAGTCTGGTAAATTCATTACTCAGTACGAAATGCACTCCGTGGGAGAAGACGGTGTTGGACTCCTGAAGTTCGACTTCTTGGGTATCAAAAACTTGGCAATTTTAGCAGATGCGGTGAAGCGAGTGAAAAAAATTCGCAAGATTGAAGTCGACATTGAAGATATTCCTCTAGATGACCCAAAGACCTTTGCGATTCTCGCAAAAGGTGAAACGATGGGGCTCTTCCAGCTCAACGGTACCGGAATGACCTCATTCTTAAAACAACTCAAGCCAACCACTATCCACGACATTAACGCAATGGTAGCCCTCTATCGTCCAGGACCGATGGAAATGATTCCGCAGTATATTGAACGAAAGCACAATCCGGCCCTGGTTTCTTACCTTGACCCCCGGCTGGAAAAAATCCTCGATCGTTCCTACGGAGTAATTACCTACCAAGATGACGTGATGATGATTTCCATTGAATTGGCTGGCTATAGCTGGCTCGAGGCTGACAAGTTGCGTAAAGCGATGGGTAAGAAAGTGCCGGAAATCATGGCGGCTGAAAAAGAGAAACTCTTTCAAGGTCTGATAGATAAAGGCATGACTTCACAAAAGGCTGAGCAACTCTGGGCGCTCATCGAGCCATTCGCCGCGTATGGATTTAACAAAGCTCACGCTGCCTCGTATGGTCGTGTCGCCTACCAAACTGCCTACATGAAGGCTAATTTTCCAGTGGAATACATGTCTGCTGTACTGACCGCTGACTCTGGTGACACAGAGCGTATTTCTGATTCTATCCATGAGTGTGAACGAATGGGTATCGAGGTGCTCCCTCCGGATATCAACGAGTCGTTCGCCGACTTCTCAGTAGTTCCCGGGACACAAACGATACGCTTTGGTCTGACCACCATCAAAAACTTTGGGGCTGGTATTGCGCAATTTATTATTGACGAACGAAAAAACAATGGGCCGTTTGCTTCTATGCAAGATTTTCTCACGCGCATTCACGACCGAGGACTAAACAAAAAATCTATCGAGGCGTTGGTATGCACTGGAGCCTTCGACACATTTGAACGTCGCGGTCAGCTCTACCACAACATCGACAATATGCTCGCCTACAACCGCGAACAGGTAGCCGGCAAAGCAGCCAGCCAAGACTCCCTCTTTGGCGGCATGTCGGACGTCGACAACCTGACGCTCTACCCGAGCGACCCCGTGCCCACCACCCAAAAACTGATTTGGGAAAAAGAATTACTCGGTGTCTATGTGTCCGGACATCCCCTAGATGCTCATACAGCAGAAGTGTCTAAACGACCCAAGATTGAGCAAATTATTAATGGTCACCAAGGCGCAACGGTTGTGACCACTGGTCTCATCGAGCAAGTGAAGGAGCTGCTAACTAAAAAAGGTGATCGAATGGCGTTTGTAAAACTCTCCGACCAGACGGACAGTATCGAGATGGTTGCCTTCCCCGAATGCTACACGGACCACAAGGACTTACTCGTCCCTGGCACCTGTGTGGCAGTCAAAGGCAAGTTCAACAAACGAAATGATGAACCGAGTATTTTGATTGATAAGCTAAAGATGCTGACTACCAGCGAACCGACCAGCAATCCCCTGCCAACAGAAGTTGCTTCTTAGAGAGATTGACTTTTCCTGATTTCGGCGTACATTCATAGCTGGATTAAAACTAAACAGCAAAGGATGGATAGATGAATAAGCGAACCGACATATCGCGCAAGGTGATTGCTCAACAACTACCCGACTTGTCCAAGTTGCAACAACTACAAACAGCGGTTGCATACAACCAAGCCGGAGCAGAAAAAAAGCTAGCCCCGAAGCCCAGTGCGACCGGAGCTGAGCTCAATGGATATCTACGGAATTAAAAGAAACCATTGAAGAACTTCATGCCACCCCTTACGCGAGTGAGTTGTACCTGCTCATACTGCCGATTCTTATTGAAATTAAAAAAGGTGAGGACTTATAAAAAGCTGCCGTCTATTGGACGGTAGCTTATTTTTATAAATTGACAAAATCCCCCACCGCGATACGATAGGAGAAACAGAGATTGTGCTGGGCTACCATCCAGCAGCGCAGGCGCGAGGCAACTCCTAATCTGTACAGAGAGGGTCGCGCAGGCATACCCGCGCGGAAACTCGGTGGAACCGCGTAGAGAGAAATCTCAATCGTCCGAGTGAGTATATGATTTTCGTATATTCACTTGGGCGATTTTTAAATGAGCAAATGCCCAAAGGGTATATTGCGAATTTATGCCTGAATCTTGCTGGAAAATACAGAGCGCAGCGACATATTTTCTGTATGCAGAGCGCCCTTTCCTAAGGCAGATTCCTAGGCGAAGGAAGTCCAAAACTAGCAAAGCTCCCGAGGTGAATTACCAAGCTGTTTTGCAAGAGTCACCTGAAAAAATGGATTAGTGCTATTAGACTCAACGGCTTCGCCTGATGGGCTGCAGATGTTTCGCTAAATAGCACCCGTCCGTTTTCTCTAATGGACAGACCGCGACGTACTTTTTATTTATCACCGAGTTAGAGTTTTTATTTTAATGTAGTGAAGCATCTGCAGCACCAAAGGTGCGAAGCCGCTGAATCTCATTAGAATAAAAACTCTAACGTAACCCGCATTAATCACCATGAACGAAAACTTGGAACACAAACGACACACTCTCGCCCACCTCTTGGCGGCGGCAGTGGTAGAAAAATATCCACACGCCAAACTTACTCTCGGGCCAGCTATCGACACTGGCTTCTATTACGATGTTGATTTTTCGGCTGGAGAAACTCCTGGTGATGCTGACTTAAAGCAGATTCAAAAAGGCATGAAGAAGCTTATTAATAAATGGACTGAATTCACTCACGAAGAAGTGTCGGCTGACCAGGCTCGGGAAACTTTCGATGGTAATCAATTCAAACTAGAACTTATAGATGAGATTGAAAGCAAAGGTGAGACTATCACGCTCTACACCTGTGGTGACTTTACTGACCTGTGCCGTGGTGGTCACGTGGAAAACCCCAAAGCTGACATTGCGATGGACGCGTTCAAGCTCGATAAAATCGCTGGTGCCTATTGGCGCGGTGATGAAAAGAACCCGATGCTAACTCGTATCTACGGCATCGCATTTGATACCAAAGAAGAACTAGAAGCGTACGAGGAACAGATGCGTCAAGCGAAAGCTCGCGACCACAGAAAAATCGGAAAAGAGCTCGATTTATTTACTTTCTCAGAACTGGTTGGACCGGGACTACCACTCTTTACCCCCAACGGTACGCTCATGCGAGATTTGATAGTAGAAAAAATCATGAAGATTCAAGCCAAGTATGGGTACGCCAAAGTCACTATCCCGCACATCACTAAAAGTGATTTGTATAAGACTTCTGGGCACTGGGAAAAATTTGGTGATGAGCTCTTTAAAGTAAAAGGCCAATCTGATTCCGAATTCGTACTGAAACCTATGAATTGTCCGCATCACACGCAAATCTTTGCGGGTAAGCCACGTTCGTATAAAGAACTGCCCATTCGATATGCAGAAACCACCATGGTTTATCGGGACGAACAAGCTGGTGAGCTTATGGGCTTAGGCCGGGTACGAAGCATTACTCAAGATGACGGACACGTATTTTGTACGTTTGATCAAATTGATCAGGAAGTTGAGAATATCGTACACGTTATTAAGGAATTCTATCAATCACTTGGTATGTACGAGGAAGGAAAATTTTGGGTCTCTCTCTCAGTGAGTGAGCCTGCTAAGCCAGAAGAATATCTTGGTGACAAAGACAACTGGAAGAAAGCTGAAGAGATGCTTGAGAACGTTGCTAAAAATCTTAAGTTACCTTACAAACGTATCGAAGGTGAGGCTGCGTTCTATGGTCCAAAGCTCGACTTCATGTTTTACGATGCAATCGGTCGCGAGCGCCAGCTTGCAACCGCGCAACTAGACTTTGTCATGCCCGAACGGTTTGATCTGGAATACACTGACAATGAAGGAAATAAACAACGACCTGTGATGATTCACCGCGCCATTGCTGGTTCCTTGGAACGTTTCATGGCGATTATGATTGAGCACTTCGCCGGCAACTTCCCACTTTGGCTCTGCCCTTCACAAGTTGCAGTCATTCCAGTCGCAGACGTACACAATGAATACGCTGAGAATATTCACAAGATTCTGACTGAAGCTGGTTACCGAGTTGAGATTGACACCTCTAACGAAGCTATGGGTAAGAAAATCCGTAGTGCTAAGAAGATGAAGCTTCCCTACTTTATTGTGATTGGAGACAAAGACATTGAAGCAAATGCCCTTACACTTGAGTCTCGTGATACTGGAGAATCTGTCTCAATTACCTTAGATGATTTGTTACTGAAATTAAACACCGAGAGAGACGTATAAAGGGTTGGATTGAGTACAGAAAAGGCCGGCGCTTAAGCGCCGGCCTTTTCATGTTCGTTAATCTATCGATTCTCTTTATTCATTTATCTACGCTGCCACCTTCACCGCTTTCATGATAGCCATCTTCACGGCAGACGCCTCGTCTGAATAGGTCCCATCGAGCGCGCCAGTCAGAGCGGCAATCATTTCAGTGATTTGTTCTACTGACAGATTTTGTGTCTCTTTTGTGAGCATGTCAGATACGGTGTTACTTCCCCCCTTTCGGTTTCGGTACACTGCATCGAGGTCTGCTGCAGCGTCAGCCAGAGCAAACATAGGTCGGTGACCAATCATTTGGTACGCCGCTACTACATTTCCCGTCACAATTGCTTCTGCCAATGAACCCGTACCGGTTGGCACAGTAGCTGGAGCAGCAGTTGCTTTGATTGAAGAAAGTGAACATACTTCACAGAGACTTTGCATTCGAGCCTGGTTGATTACAATCCATCCATCCTCAAGAGGATACGTCTTTTTCGCTTCAGCCGTAACTTGGTCGAGTGCCTGGTCGCGCTCAACTGAACCTTCAGTAGAAGCTACAAAGTAGCGTACGGCATCACTTGAAAGCAACGCTTTTTGTGAATGTGCACGATTCTCAATTGCTGTCACTTCAGAATCAGTCGCTTGGCTTGCTTGCTGAGTTACTGTCTGAGAATTTTTCTCTCCTTGTCCAACCGCCGGAATACCCGTAGGTAGATTCGTTGGGGTAGTTTGTGATGCAGTTATTTTTTCCATTACTGAAGGGGCAAACACATCTGGTCGTAGAGACTCTGCTTGCAGCATTGAGTCTTTGCTACTGAGTTCCTCTCTTGAGGGAGTAAATGTTTTTATTGACGCAGACGCAACGCGGTTTCTGATTACAAGCAAGTAGGTAATGAACAGTGACCAAGCTACAAGCAGTGCGTAGAAGAGACTGGTCATAAATGGTCCCGCTTCAAATCCGGTATATGGTACTTGAGTAAGTGAGATGCCAGCTACGAGCGGCTGTTGGTCTCGAGTTTGTAATACAACCACGTTGTCTTCTACTTCTACCTCAACCTCACACTCTCGGTCTCGTGAACCTCGTTCAGCTGTCAACGTGTATTGGGTGTCTCGCGTTGGCTTCACTTTAATAGAGCCGTCGTAAAAGTCTTCTTTGTCTCTACTAAGGTACTCATCCGTTGTAAAGATTACGTTTCCTCGGTCGTCTTCGATGGTTACTTCGGTCGCTCGTGAAGTGTCCCATCGTAAGGTAATTTCTTCCCCGGCTCTGATTTTATCGTCTGAAATATCCAGCTCACAACGTGGAGTTGAGGACCCACCACCTCCGCCTCCAGATGAGACATCGACTGAAACTGGGCAGCTTACGGTTCGGCTTCCCTGGGTCGCTGTCAGTGTGTATGTCGTATCATCTGGTGGTTGCACTGAACGGTTGCCTGACAGCGGCGTTGCGCTGGTGTTTGAGATAGACACACTGTCTACATCAGTTGTCCTCCAATTTAGCGTTACTGCAGTTCCTCGTCGGATTGATGAATCAGAAATGGTGAAGTCAACGTTGTTCTCACACGTAAATACTGGTACTGAATCTGCTACTGTAACTGATGCCTCACAGGTATCTTTGTCTCCGTTACTATCCTCTGCAGTCAACACGTAGGTTGTGCCTTGGGTGACATTAATCACCTTCGATCCCACTGGAGATACTGAGCCAACAGTTGGTGAAATGCTCACATTTGTTGCTTGGGTGACATTCCACGCAAGGGTTACGTTTCCACCTCCAGCTAGAAGCGAGTCTGGTGAGGCGGTGAAAGACTTACATACTGGTACAGTGTCTTCTACCACTGGCACTGGTGAGTTCCAGGCGATACAGTGATATGTCTGATCAGCCTGCATGCCGGCGACAAAGTCATAGTTATCGTAGTTTAGTACGTCAACGTTACAGTAGAACTCAGCTGATACATCGTCTACATTTGTTTCTGCATTTTGTCCGTGGGTAAATGGAATATAGCCACTTTGCAGTACCTCTCGGAACCAGACTTTACTATTTGTAAGTGTGTCCAGGTTGATTTCTACCGAGGTTTGTCCATTAGTATTAGTTGGACCAAACGTGCTCCATGGGGAACCGGCCTTTCCGATAGTTGTGTCACCCGGATCGTTAGACTGACTATCGGTCCATTGGAATTCCCAGCCAGACTCAAGAGAACATGAGGCATGATTAGCTACCCAGTCAGATGCAGAATTTGCAGTGAGGTTGGGTCCGCCCCTGCCATAGTTTGGTAAATCAGCTTCGTTAGTACACACAATTTTGTGCGCAATTACTTTTGCAAATTCTTCTTGAACGCCACAGTACGGCTCATTAGAATTTAGATGCTTTGCATCTAATAGTCGCGTTCCGTACCGCTGACCATCAAGAGAGGTCAATACATGCCCGTAGAATAGGTCGATTTGGTACTTACAACTCGGTACAGACACAGCTAACTCTAGAGAGCTTTGCGCTCCTACAACACCCGTTGCTGAATCAAACAATTTTTGATTATCGATGATTTCATCGAATTTTTCGTAAGAAGCCAGTCCAACTTTGTAATCACAGTAACCAGATGAGTTTACTACTCGTCCTTTTCCTTCTGAGTAGATGCTTCCCGTTAGGTCAGCTTCTGGGTTGTAGTGCTGATCACCTGGTTCACATACAGGAATCACACAGTCGTGATCAATATCAGTTTTTACTGTTTCACTGTATACCCACGTGGTGAAGTTGTTTAGTTCTCTTGCGGTGGCTTTTGCTTGGTTTTTCACTACAAAGTCACCACATTGATTTGGATTAGAAACTTTTCCAATCCATATAATCTCTCCTGATTCTCCTGGAGTAAGCACGTTTCCATTAAACCGTAACGTTCGGTCATTGCTTGAGTACACTGGCTGACTTCCGTATCCAGCTGTTAGGTTGCCGGTGAGTGTATGGCTTTTGTACGTCAGGTTTCCATCTACTACGTCGTAAATTTTCACTCCGCCGCCGGTACAATCAGCATCACCGGTATTCTGTACAGTAATGGTATAGGTGACCTCATCTCCAACTTTCGCCGAATGTGTATTTACCGTCTTGTGAATATCAAGTTCACACTTTTTAACTACTGGTGGCAAACAAATCACGTCTACAGTAGTTTGACATCTATCTCCATTACTATTGGTCGCTACGAAGGTGTAGGTTGTATTTACCGATACATTATTAAATGTTTTACTTCCATTTGAATCTGAGACGGTTTGCCCATTGAGTCTAAAATCTTCAAATCCTTCAGTGTCCCACAAAAGAGTGACGCTGCCGCCTGTTGCAATAGTGGTTGCGTTCGCTGTTAGGTCACAAGAAGTCACTACGGTTTCAGGATAGATACAAGAACCGTTGTCTACGTCAGCATCAATGTCGTAGTTCGTTGCAAAGATATCAGTACAACCTTCAACCGGTGGATACTGACAAGAGCCATTATTCGCAGTTGCGGAAGCGTTGTAGTTCGTCGCAGAAGCATCAGTACAACCAAAAACGATGAGTGGTGTTGAACCGCCGCCGTCGAGAAGACTCGCTTGTGTTGTACTCACAGATACACCTGGCACAGCAAAAGCAGCTCCCGCTACAACTAAAGCAATAGCCAGTAAGATGAGCGTTTTAGTAAAGTTTTTCATACAATAGTAATAAGTTTAGTAAATTCCTACACCGAATAAATTCGGATTGAAGTGATTGTGCAAGACAGTCAATCTGAATCCGAATTTATTTTAATAACGCAGAGTATTTGGTTTGACTCACCGCAACAGCGTCGCAGTATCAGAAACTGCAGAAAGTGCGGTGAGACAGAGTTTTGAGGAGCAAAAGAACAAGTCCTTTTCTTTTATTAAAATAAGTATGGCAAACTTATTGTGTTTTGTCAATATCTAAATCGCTCTACTTCCTGTTTGACTGGCTTCAACAATGTATCGATCATCGATACTGCCAAAACTGTTACAGGTAGCTAGGGTGAGCATATTACCAGTGTCAGCAATTGGAACAGTTACGTCCTGCGCACGGGCTCGATAGACCTTTTCCACTCGGTATTCATAGACTGTGTCCGCAGAAGTCACCTCAATGATATCCCCCCACTCCAGGTCTTGAATACCATTAAACGCTTGAAAATTCTTATTAAACACGTTGGGAAGATAGCTGGAATGCCCAAGAATAAACATATTCCCTTTTTGAGCAAGAGTAGCAGAATCAGGATGTCGCACTACCCCATCAAGTAGTGCAGTGTCTAAATCAGCAATTGTACGAGAGAGAGGGTTCAACACATTGATTGTCTTACCGAGCCTTGCAATTGAGATAGAGAGCGGCATTTCTGCTCCTGCACTGACAGTTGCTTGGTTTGCATTCTCTTGAATAGGAAGACTCGCATCTGTACCTTCCTCTTCTTCTAACAAAGTGACCACCTCATCAACGGACATATCAGCTTCAAGAGATACATTTTCGATAGGAGAATCTGTCTTCTCTTGAGCCGGCTCTTCAGGCAAAAAATCAAAAGCTACAAACACCAGATACGTGAACGTAAACACCACAAAAAAGGTGATAAAAAAAGACAATTTATTTTTCCAGGCGTGGTTTAGAAATGTATACATAAATTAATGATTAAGAGTATACAACTTTTTAAATAAAAGTCAATATTCAAGTCATGCGCTTGTCTATCTTTCCAAAATAGGCATTGACATTAGTCTTTGGCTGTGGTAGCGTTTTCTCACTATGAATAATGAAACATCACAAAAGAAGGACTCGATTTTAAAAATCCTTGCCATCACAGGTTTTATCGGCGTAATTATTGGAATTGCTTGGGCGTCAATCCAGTTAGTTTCAGTTGTGCCCAGTGCATTTAGCTCACTCGCTTCCCTCGCGGAAAGTGTGAACGACTCAAGCAGCGCAGATGACGAGGGTCGAGAAGTTGACACATTGGTTGTCACCAGCGACACCCTACTTACAGATGCTGGGGACCCCGTTACCATCAACTGGAACACCACTCAAGCAAACGGAAGTTATGTATTTTCTTACGAATGTGCAGACGGTGTCGCCATCGACCTGATAAATGAAACCGGCCTCCGTAGTATCCAGTGCGGGAGCAACTATAATATAGGAAACGTCAATTCCGCAACAATCTCTATCGACTCAGCAAAGAATCGGTACACGGACATTACTTACAGCGTCGCTTTCCTTGGCACAAATGACACTCGACCACGTGCAGCTGGAAGTGCTGCATTAACTGTACTAAATGGTGACATCTCAGATGAGGTTGTAACACTTGATGATGAGCAAGAGAAAGAGGCTGATTCTGATGTTATCAGTCCAGAACCAGAAGCAACTACCACTCCAGCGACTACCGCAGAACCAGTAACTCCCCCTGAGCAAACTGCACCTACAGCCCCACCTGCTCCTGAATACACGCAAGAATTTGTATACACAATTCCGACCTCAAACCCCAATGGAAAAACTGACCTCGCGGCTCGTTATTTGTTCATTGGTGAAATCGTAAGTAATAGATTTGTTCCTGGAGCAATCGGCGAAAAACAAGACGGAGCCATGCAGTTCGAAGTGAAGAACTTTGGTACAAAAACTTCACGGAACTGGTCGTTTACAGTAAGTCTTCCTGGTGGAGGGACATATGAGTCTCCGACACAGACACCCCTAAAGCCAAACGAGCGAGCTATTCTCACTATTGGTTTCACCGGAGCTGACACACGCTCTCATACGTTCACTGTTACAGTAGGCGTAGCGGCTGACAGTAATCGGAACAATAATGATTTTTCACACCGAGTAACGTTTGTTGACTAATACTTTGAACAGACAAAAGAGCGACGCCCTATGGGCGCCGCTCTTTTGTCTGAAGAAAAGAATACTGCAACTTTTGCCCATGTTCTTTTCTACAAGAAGCAAGGTACTGGATATACTTTATGACGTCGAACTGTTCGTTTCCAGCTTGGTAGCACACTTCAGAATCCTAGACCTCAATTGGTAAACCTAAATGTCTAGATTTGCAGTTCGAGCGTTATTTTGAATGAATGACTTACGGCTCGGCACATCATTCCCCATCAAAACATCAAACACCTTATCCGCATGAATAGCGTCTTCCACCTCGACTTGTTTCAAGATACGGTTTGCGGGATTCATGGTTGTTTCCCATAATTCCTCGGCGTCCATTTCCCCCAAACCTTTGTAACGCTGGATTCGTACTCGGCTAGATTTCTTGGTCGATTCTTCTTCCACTTCCTCCTCTGATTCTCCTCCTTCTATTTCTATGTCTTCAGAAACTTCTTCACCCATGTCTCGTAAGATGTCGTACTTTTCATGATCATCAAAAGCGTAGCGTATGTCTTTTCCCTTCTGAATTTTGTACAGTGGTGGCTGCGCGATGTACACGTAGCCTCCGTCAACCAGTGGGCGAAAGTATCTGTAAAAGAGCGTCAGTAACAGCGTACGAATGTGAGCACCGTCAACGTCCGCGTCGGTAGCAATAATGATTTTGTGGTAGCGCAGTTTTGATACATCGAATACATCACCAATGGCTGTCCCAAGGGCAATCACTAAGTTTTTTATTTGTTCTGATGCAAGCATTTTATCAATTCGTGCTCGCTCTACATTTAAGATTTTTCCTCTCAAAGGCAAAATCGCTTGGGTCTTTCGATCGCGCCCCATCTTCGCTGAACCACCGGCCGAGTCCCCTTCTACGACAAATAACTCAGAGTCTGCCGCAACTTTCGTTTGGCAATCAGCCAGCTTTCCAGGCAAGGACATCCCTTCCAGGGCGCCTTTTCGTAGCACGCTATCTTTCGCTGCTTTGGCAGCCTTTCGAGCTTTGACAGCTAAAATCACTTTATTTATCATCGCCTTTGCATCGTCCGGATTTTCTTCCAAGAACATCGCAAACGCTTCAGAAAAGACCGATTCAACCGCACTGCGTGCCTCTACTGAGCCCAACTTGGCCTTTGTCTGACCTTCAAACTGAATCTCTGGCATCTTGACCGATACTACTGCTGTAATTCCCTCCAAGACATCGTCTCCAGTAAAGCCAGCATCTTTGTCTTTAACAGAAAAAACATTATTTTTCTTTGCGTAATTATTGAGTGTTCTGGTTAGTGCAGTCTTGAACCCAGTGATATGAGTACCGTGCTCTGGAGTGTAGATATTGTTGGCAAAGGCCGTAATGCGAGGAGAGATATCGTCCACGTACTGTAGCGCTACTTCAACCCCCAACACTTCTGGACTTACGTTCGTCTTTTCAATGTAGAAAATATTTTTATGAACTGGTTTTTGGTAGGTATTGTTGAAGGCTACTAGTGAACGTAAACCGCCCTCAAAATAGAAGTGTCTGTGTGGTACCTCTAGATGCTCATCTGCCAGGTACTGCTTTCCCTTGAGGTCAAGTTTTTTCTGAACATCTTCGTCAATCTCACGAGCGTCTATCACCGACAACTTCATCGCTTTTACCAAATACGCCTGCTGCCGCAAGTGAGTTACGATTCGTTTAAAGTCGTATTCGATTTCCTTGAAGATTAGGGGGTCAGCCTGAAAGGTAATGATGGTCCCCTGCTTCTTTGAAGGACCTACTTTTTTCACTCTGTACTTCGGGATACCAATACTGTACTCCTGGATACTGTATGCTCCATCACGGTGAATCTCAGCAATCACGTGATTTGAAAGTGCGTTGACTACAGAAATACCTACTCCGTGCAAACCACCAGAGACTTTATACCCAGATTCATCACCACCGAATTTTCCTCCGGCATGCAGAGTACACAAAATAGTCTCCAGCGCAGAGACCCCTGACTGCTTGTGTATATCAACTGGAATTCCACGACCGTTGTCGACAACGCGGACATAGTTGTCCGGCAATAGTGCCACTTCGACACGATTCGCAAAGCCACCCATCGCTTCGTCGCGTGAGTTATCAAACACCTCAGTTATTAGGTGGTGTAATCCGTCAGGTCCGGTGGTACCGATGTACATCCCTGGACGCTTTCGAACTGGCTCAAGTCCTTCTAGGACCGAGATTGATGATGCATCATATCCACTCTTCTTTTTTGCAGGTTTCTTAGCTGGCATGAAATTCAGAAAATCTATTGATAATTGGCGGGGACGGTTTTTGTTCACTTCGTCTGGTACTTCGTCTGGTACTTCGTCTGGTACTTCGTCTGGTACTTCGTCCAGCAATTCGCCCTAGGGTAGGGGCGAATTGGGACATAAGTTCACAATAGTCGCTACGCTCGTTTGTTCACTTAATAACCACTAGTATAGCAAATTAAACGCTTGCTTGCTTGGGGAAAGAGTGCTGCTTTTGGGGCAGATAAGCAGGTTCGGAAACACTCTATTTACCGTACCTCCCAGTTTTTAGCGCTTACTGCTTGATATACGTTCTCCATTATTTTTGCCACTTCATCATCAGTCAGTGTTCTGTCTGCTGCCTGAAAGACCAAGCGGAACGCATAGGACGTTTTTCCCTCCTTGGTAAACTCGTCAAACAAATCAGTTCGCAATCGTAAATCTCCAGCCGGTTCATTCAGGACCTTCTCCACTCCGCCCGCACTGACTCCTTCTGACACCCACAAGGCAATATCTCGACTGATGGCTGGAAACTGCGAGACTCCTTTGTACTGTGTAGCGATCTTCTGGGGTATATCATCGTATCCGATTGGGGCTGGCAGGTTTTTAATTACCTGAGTCAGGTTGAGCTCGGCTACTCCTTTCTCTTTCTCCCACGCTAGAGAAATACTCAGCAGCTCCTCGAGCGCATCACAAGCCGCCACCAAGATTCGTTCATCTGGCGCGGTAAACCCATTCCCTTTTGTCCGCACTCCGAGAGCCAGAGAGAGGTGCTCTGTGATAGCGGTTTCCGATTTTGAAAAGACTGTTCCTGTCTCAAACACTCGTACGTCTCGTAATCCGAGCATATCGGTGTGCGAAAAGTTTGCGTCGAGTACTTGATGTAGGTTTTTAGATAAGTTCCCTCGTACGTAGCTTTTATCACTCGCGAGCGAGTTTTGCAATTGAATTTTTCCTTTCTTGTGAAAAGAAGTGGTGACTACTTCGGAGAATCCCAATCCCAATAAACAGTGGCGAATTTTCTCCGCGTAGTATTGATTGGCATTAATGGTTGCGATTTGGGTCGTATCGGGTACTACCGAAGTAATTTTGTCTAAACCATAGAGCCGCCCGACTTCTTCGATAAAATCTTCTTCGATATTCAAATCAGTGCGCTCAAACGGACCTTGAGTAACCAGAATGTCCGCACCTTCCTCTACTTCTACCTTACAACCGGTTCTTTTTATGATATCTGCAACTTCTTCAATGCTCAACTGTAGACCCAGCAGTGAATTAGTTTTCAGTAGCGTCACTACAACTTTCGGATTGGCTGTCTTCTCTAAATACTCATCGAG
>Ga0307932_1000507_pt1 | contig 16079 bp, 17 predicted proteins | sample OrgLakmetageno48_FD_201843 | JGI IMG/M metagenome (GOLD analysis project Ga0307932, IMG submission 201843) | Saline water microbial communities from Organic Lake, Antarctica - #48 | ecosystem: Environmental > Aquatic > Non-marine Saline and Alkaline > Saline | place: Antarctica: Organic Lake...
TAACGTTACCGGAGGAACAGCCATCGCAAAATTAATTGCAAAATTAATCGCAAAAAACAAAAGTAGCCCTTTTAAAATTTTTTTATTCGTTTCTTTCATTTTTTATTTTTATTCTTTACCTCGCTCTTTGTAAAATTATTATACCTCTTTTAAATTTTTATACAACTTCCATAAACCTTTTCCCCTCAAAACATTACAAACAAAAAAATCCCTTCTAGAAAACGATTGCTGATGAGATCTAATTAAGAGGTTATTGTAGCAGAATGGAGCTAAATTTAGTTAGGATTGAAGGTTTTTGAGGAGATATTTGATCCGTATAAATAGTGCTGCGTAATCTAACTGGACAAGGAATATCTTTCAGAGTTGTTCCTTGGTTTTTATTATCTCTACAAAATCGTATTTATTTGTTTTATCGTTCCAGCTTCCTAATTGATAGGAGCCACCTGAATTTTTCATCGCCAAGTCATAAAGTTTGCTGTTGACTTCATTTCCAACAAACGAGCAAGGCTCATGAGGTCCAGAAAAGTATAATGAAAAATCTTCAAATTCAGCAACCTTGCTGGACTCCGACAAACCATTTTTGGATAAAGCGCCTAAAGGACCATCCTTGGAGGAACAATCAGGATCACCATTAACAAATGTTTTAGTGGAAAAATAAATTGTATCTATATCTTTTCTGTAATAATACACTAGTTCATCAGCTAACTGCTTGTTTACTTTTAACGTTATTTGAAATTCAGGAACAACATAATTTGATAAATCTTCATTATTTTCGAGCTGATAAGACTCTTGGTTTAAATTAGAGTTAGAACTTTCTTGCTCTTTTTCTGAACAAGGACTACACCCTGAAAATAATAATGCTGCTACGAACATTGCGAAGGGAATTTTTTTATTCATTTTTTTATTTACAACTTAATAACTAAATTCTATCACAATCTTCTAAAAAGTTCAAACGTCCAATGCGGGGTAGTAATTAAGGTATCAAAAAAGCCCTAGAATAAGGGCTTAGTTTCATTAGCTCCCGGGGTCGGATTCACCTGTTCGCGTAGGTTTATCCCGCACTTTCTTGCGGGGCTTCACTCACTTGCAGGTATTAGCATGCCCCTTCGGGTGAAACTTCAAATCCGACGGGAGCAGAGAATCAAAAACAGTGCCCAAATAGACACTGTCTTTGATTTTGCTCCCCCTACCAGACGATGTTCGAACCGCTGTGGGAGTTGGCTCATAATATTAATATATTAGCTATGAAAATATCTTCTCTTCTTAATTCAATTCCATTTAATAATTCATCTAATAGTTTACCAGCTACCCCCGCAAAAGGTCTTCCCAAAAAATCCTCATTTTTCCCTGGAGCTTCACCGATAAACATAATGTCCGCTTTACAATTTCCTTCGCCCGGCACAATTTTAATTCTAGTCTTAAATAGATCGCACTGTTTACAATTTTTAATTTCTTGATTTAATCTTTCTAAATTCATTGACAAAAATTAAAATAGATTAAAAATATAATATTCAGTTAAAATTTTTAAATATAAAGTTTGAAAACACACCTAAGTTTTTAACATATCTCTAGTTTTCATTAAGTCTTTTTTTATCTTATCATGATTAGTTTCTAAGTAAACATTTAAATTTATTTTCTGAACCTCCCTAAGAACCTCTCTCAAGCCTTCTTCTCCAATTAGACCTTCACTAATATGCTCATGGCGATCTTTTTTGGAATTAAACTCAGTTTTTGAATCATTAAAATGAACACACTTCAATTTTTCTAAACCAATTTTTTGATCTATCTCTTGAAAAACACTTTGAATTTTTTCAGTAGTTCTTAAATCATAGCCCGTAGCAAAAGCGTGACAAGTGTCGAAGCAAAAACCTAAATTAATCCCATTCTTATCAAGTTCTTGAAAATAAATTCCCATCTCATCCAAATCGATCCCCATAACATTACCACTGCCAGCTGCAATTTCCAAAGTCAGTTGAGCTGAGCCTTGATAATTTTTATAAATTTCTTTTAAATTTTTCGCAACTCTACTTTGAGCTTCTTTTCTTTTCTGTTTTCCAGCACTACCCAAGTGAGTCACCACTGTTGGGCATTTCAATTGACTGGCTATCTCCAACTCATCTCTTAAAATTCTAACTGAATTTTTAGCAATTCTCTCATCAACACTGGCCAAATTAATATAATAAGGCGAATGAATTATATAATCCTTACCAACCTGAAAATTATATTTTTTGCATTCACTGAAAAATTTGTCAAAATCAATCTCTTTTCTTTGTCCTCCACGTGGTGACCTAGTAAACATCTGAAAACAATCACAATTTATTTTATGAGCATTTTTAGGAGCATTTTTCACACCTCCAGCAATTGAAACATGAGCACCAATTTTAATCATTTTTAAAATAATTTATAATTTTTAAAAAACCTTTTCCAATTCCCCTTTTATAAAAAAGAGAGTGTCCAGTTTTCAAAATTCTCTAATGTTCCCCTTTTTTTGAAGATGAACTTAAAGTAAATTTTTTGTTTTTAAAAAATTAAAAACTTATACACCCCCTCTAATCTGCACAGCTTTTAAAATCTTCTTCACTGCTAAAGCATAGGCCGATGTTCTCATATCCATTTTGTTTTTTTGTTTGAAATTCCAAATTTCTTTAGTGGCTTTGTTCATTTTGAATTTTAATTTTTTTTCTACTTCTTCGGCAGTCCAATACAAATTCTGCAAATTCTGCACCCACTCAAAATAAGAAACAATCACTCCTCCTGCGTTGGCCAAAACATCAGGAATAATGACTATCCCTTTTTTAAACAATGCTTGACTAGCTTCCTTGTCCACTGGCCCATTAGCCAATTCTAAAATTATTTTGGCTTTAACATTTTGATAGTTTTTTTTGTGAACAACACTTTCCAGAGCAGCTGGCACTAAAACATCCACTTTCAAAGATAACAATTCCTCATTAGAGATATTTTTAGTTCCAGGAAAGTCTATTACTGACCCAGTTCTTTCTTTATGTTTTATTATTTTATCTAAAATTAAGCCTTTAGAATTATAAATTGCTCCTTTGGAATCAGAAACCGCTACAATCTTTCCTTTCTCTTTTTGAGCTATCAAAGCTAAATTAGCCCCTGCGTTACCAAAACCGTTCACAGCAATAGTAACTTTTTTATTTATTTTCATTTGAGCTAACACGTTTTCCAATACATAATAGCCTCCCTGTGCAGTAGCAGTTTCCCTCCCCAGAGAACCTCCGATTTCGATTGGCTTACCTGTTACAATCCCGGGTGAATACTCCCCCTTCATTTGACTATATTCATCCATTAGCCAAGCCATTATTTGAGAATTAGTATACATATCCGGAGCTGGAATGTCCTCCTTCTCTCCAATATTTTTAGCCAATGCCCGAATATAGCCTCTGGTTAATTTTTCCAATTCATTTAAACTCAATTCTTTAGGGTCCACTTCAATTCCGCCTTTTCCTCCGCCATAAGGAATATCCGCCACTGCGCACTTAATGCTCATCCAAAAAGCCAACGATTTAACTTCGGTTAAATCAACATCGGGATGATAACGCAAACCTCCTTTATACGGTCCACGTGCATTTGAATATTGGACTCTATAGGCCGTGAAAACTTTCAAAGACCCATTATCCATTTTAACTGGAATAGACACCTCTATCGCCTTTTGAGGTTTTTCCAATATTTCGAAACCATTGCAAATCTCTCCTTTTTTAATTAATAATTTTTTAATTTCCTCTAAATATTCTAAATATTCTGATTTTTGCATTGATTTTGTTAAAACTAAATTCTAAAATTTAATTTGTTTGCAACCTTTTCTATTTCGCAAAAAGAAGACTGAGCACAATCTCCCTAAGATCTACTAATATAGAGAAGTTTTTATAAAAATTAAACGATTTTTTAATAAGTCATTTAATTGCATTTAAATTTTATCACAAAACAAAAACCACTCAAGCCCAATTAACCTAAGAGTTAAGTTTTATTTTTAAGAAAAACTACCACCAAAAAGAAAAAAATATAATAAATTACTAAGCCTAAAATTCCAATATCTCCAATTTCCAAACTAGACCAAGAAATTTCCGCTAATTTTTCAATTATCGAAATCTCTAATTTTAAAGCCAACTGAGTGGGCAAAGCAAAAAAATTAGCCAACAAAGGGTTTAAGAAAGCGATAGTAACCGTTATAAAACCAGTCAACATTAATAAAGGAATTATGGGCAAAATTATCAAATTAGCCAACAAGGAAATCGGCGAAAAAGTTTCAAAAGTATATAGCAAAATTCCCATCACTCCTAATTGAGCCGAAATAGTGACCAACAGGATTGACTTTAATTCCAAAAAGTCATTTCTGATATTAAATCTCTCAGAGAGTGGTGCATAAACCAAAACAATTCCTAAAGAAGCTAAAAAGGATAACTGAAAACCAACATCATAAAGTAGAATTAAAGGCGAAAAAGCTATCATTAAAGCCCCTGCTAAAATTATTATCTGAACTGAATCAATTAGACGTCCTTTTTTACTAGCCCATAAAATTAAAATTCCCATAATAGCCGCTCTAACAGCTGAACTGGGCGAACCAATCATTAAAACAAAAAAAATAATTCCTAAAACTGCCAACCAAAAAGCTTTTTGACGGTAAAATCCAATTAAAACTCCTAGAAACATAAAAAAACTAGCCAGGACTGTTATATTAAATCCAGAAACTGCAATAGTGTGGGTAGTCCCAGTTTTTCTAAAATTTTCTTGAATTTCTAATGGTAACCGATTTTCTCCACCTAACAATAAACCGGCCAAATAAGCTGACTCTGGAAAACTGAAGCTAATATTAATTTTATTTTCAAAATTAGTTTTGATTTTGAAAATTTGACGATAAAAAAAGGTCTTAACTTTATAAAAAATTCCCAACTCCAAATCAATATTGTTAATTCTATTTATTTTTTGATTTTGACAAATTTGATAAATGTTATCTTTGGCTAAAAAATTAATGTAATTAAATTTATTATGCTTATTCTCTGGATTTTTTAGTTGACAACTAACCTTAATTATTTCTCCAAAATTATAGTTCACCCCCAAACTATCAAAAACCAATATTTTCTCAGCACAAATTGGTTCCATCGTTTTCTTATTATTTTCCAGTTTAATTTCAATTGGGCAAATTATTATTTTTTGATATTCATCACTCATTTCAGGTTCTTGACTGATGTAACTCAAGGAGGAAAAACCAACCTCTTCTCTGGGAAAAATTTTGCTCACCTCTTTAGCAGTCAACCACCAACCTAAAAAAATTCCTAAGAAAGAAAAAAACAGGAGTAATATTTTTTTATTTTTATGACCAAAAAACAAAACTACCAAATTAAAAACCAAAAAAAGATAACTCACCCAAACCTTAAACTCAAAAAGTAACCCTAAAAAAACTGCTCCCAAAAAGCAATATAAGAAAAATTTAAATATCAAAGCTTTATTTATATCCCTTTTTTTAAGTTTAAAAATCAAATTTTTAATATTTTATTTAAATTTTTAAATTCTGGCCAAAAAGCCAACTCCCCATCATTATAGATAATAATAGCTCCAGATTCAAAATTTTTGGATTTCCTTTTAATTCTTTTGGCCATTTTGTTCTTACAAAACTGATTAAGAAATCCCGCTATTCCAAAGGCTTCCAGAGATATTTCAAATAAATTACGCCACTTCAAAGACCACCTTTCTTTAATTAGAAAAACCGAATGATGTTTTTCTGGAAATTGAAAATTAGGTGAAAATCTCCTCATCCAATTCCAATTTAATCTAATAAAATCATTGAACAATCTTTCATTTAAAACGGGAAAAATAAAAGTATATTCATAACTAGTATACTCATTTCTTTTTTCTGAAATAAGGTTTTTATCAGTTAGAAAATGATTTAAGCAAAAACGATTTTTAATTTTTAAGTCGGTTCTTTTTTGACCAGTTGAAAACAGAAAAATAGTCAATATAAGCCTAGCTAACCAAATACGATTTTTTTTAGTTATTATTAAAACATCCCAATCGCTGTTTTTGGAAGAGGTTTGTTGGGATAAGGTACCGGTGATAAAAATTCCTCTAATAAAAGGTAAGCATTTAGTCCATCCAAGCCTTTTTTTAACCTTTTTTAACTTAGTTAATGAATTTTTTTGTTTTATTATTCTTTGTTGCTCTATTTTTTTTTCTTTTTCTATTGACCAGAATCCATTTTTATGAAAAATTCTTTTTTCAGTTTTCAAAAAACTCAAAATTTCAATCACTCTTTGAAAAGAAATTCCTTCACCTTTTTGAGAAAAATCCAAAAAATGATGCCAGACTTCAAAAGTAGTCGGTGGACAATTCAAACAATTAAAATATAAAACTGTAAAATAAACTTTTTTAACATCAGAATCTTTGTCGCTCATAAAATAAAACTAAAGCTCTAACTGAAATATTTGCTTTTTATCTTTTAAAACATTTCCTGTTTCAGTGTTGGATTTTTCAAGGTCATTTGGTCGACCTTCAAAAATAACCTTTCCTCCATTTTTTCCTCCTCCAGGACCTAATTCAATCACCCAATCAGCTATTTCAATCACGTCTAAATTGTGCTCAATCACAAAAATTGAATTTCCTTTTTTAATTAAATTTCTCAAAACTTCTAATAATTTTTTAATATCACTAAAATTCAAGCCCACTGTAGGCTCATCTAAGACATACAAACAATTTCCATTGGATTTTTTAACTAATTCTGAAGCCAACTTAATTCGCTGAGCCTCTCCACCAGATAAATTATTAGAATTTTGACCTAATTTCAAATACCCCAAACCAACATTACATAAAAGTTCCAGTTTGTTTTTTATCGAAGAAATAGGGTTAAAAAAATGATAGGCATACTCAACTGTCATATCCAAAACATCCGCTATATTAACTCCATGATATTCAACTTTTAAAATTTCATCTTTGTAACGACTACCGTTGCATTTAGGGCAAACTGTGTAAGTGTTTTCCAAAAACGGCATATCAATTTTAACCATCCCGTTTCCTTGGCATTTCTCACACCTTCCGCCTTTAGTATTAAAAGAAAAATGATTTGATCTATAGCTCTTTTTTTTAGCCATTTCTGTTTCAGCAAATAATTTTCTAATATAACTAAACACGCCCGTATAAGTTGCTGGATTAGAACGAGGAGATCTACCTATCGGAGTTTGATTAATAATAACTACTTTTTGAATTTTATCTTTGTTGATAATTTTTTCACATTTTTCTTGCGAATTACCTTTCCTTAGTTCTTCCGCAATTACATCGTTAATCAAGGAACTTTTTCCACTTCCAGACACTCCAACAAAAACAGTTAAACAATTCAAAGGAATTTTTAAATCGATATTTTTTAAATTATTAAACCGAGCATTTTTTATTTCCAACGCATCTTTAAAACTTATTTTATTTTCAAATAAATCAAATTTTTTCTCTTTCTTTATAAACTGAGCCGTCTCACATTTAGAAGTCAAAAGCTCTTGATAATTGCCTTGAAAAACTATTCTTCCACCCTCATCCCCAGCCTTTGAACCAAAATCAATAATATAGTCAGCAGCCGCAATGATATCCTTATCGTGTTCCACTACTAACAAAGTGTTACCTTTGTTTTTTAAGTCCTTGAAAGTATCTATCAGTTTTTTAGTGTCCCTGCTATGCAAACCCACTGTAGGCTCATCCAAAACATATAACACACTGCTCAAACCACTATAAAGCTGCGTAGCTATTCTGACTCTTTGATATTCTCCTCCGGATAAAGTTTTACAAGGCCGATCTAAATTCAAATAACCCACTCCCACTCGTTCCAAAGGAATTAAACGCTTGACGATCTCTCGAAAAAAATCTTTTAGGAAATTACTCTGCTTTTTTTGACATTTCTCATTTAAGTCTTTAAAAAATTCAATTAAATCTCCAATTTCCATTTCCACCATTTGGTCAATACTAAAGCCTTCAATTTTGATATTTAAATATTGCTTTTTCAGCCTTTTACCTTGACATTCAGTGCATTTTTTCAAAACAAAATATTTCCCTATTTCAGTTTTAGTAAAAACAGAAAAGTCAATTTTATCTAATTTTTCCAATAATTCATTGGCTACTCCTTTAAAAATTTTTTTGTTTTTTGAATCAGCAGATCCCCATAAAATTTGTTCTATTTTTTCTATTGGAATTTGGTTAATTGGTTTGGTTAAGGAAACTTTTAATTCATCTTTTAAGAAATTTAATTTTTGACTATTGCGATCACCTCTTTCTCCAAATTTTCCCCCCAATCTAACCCAAGGTTCAATCGCCCCTTCAGCAATAGATAAATTTTTATTAGGGATAATTTTATTTAAATCAATCTGTAAAACTTCTCCCAAACCTTGACAGCACTCGCAAGCGCCCTCTACTAAATTAAAAGAAAAATTCTTTTTATTGAAACTCTCCAAGGAATAACCACAATCAAGACACTGAAATTTTTGACAAAAAGTTAGTCTTTTTTTATTTAAATAAACTATTGCCTTTTCATTTTTAGATTTTTTTAAAGCACAATAAATTGAATCCAAGATTCTTTCTTTATCCAGTGAGGCTTTTTCAATAAAAATTTTATCCGCCAAAACCTCCACTGTTTTACCCTTAATTTCTTCCAAATTCACATCTTTAATATTAACCACTTTACCTCCTAAAACTAATTTAGAATGACCCAAGTTTTTGATATTTTTTAAATCCTTATCTGGATATTTCTCTTGGATATCAATTGGATAAGACACTATTACTAAGCTTTTATTTTCTAATTTATGAATTTTTTCAATAATTTTTTCTGGGCTATTTCTTTTAATTTCCTGGTTACAATTGGGACAAAAAGGTTTTCCGTATTCAGCATAAAAAATTCTAAATAAATCATAAATTCCAGTGCTGGTACCCAAGGTTGATCTGGAATTTTGAACATTGAATTTTTGACCAATAGAAATAGCTGGGCAAAGGTTTTCTATTTTATCAACTACTGGTTTTTTAATGGTATTCAAAAAATAATGTGCATGACTAGACAAATTCTCCATATACCGCCGATAGCCCTCAGAATAAACTGTGTCAAAGGCAAAAGAGCTTTTTCCACTACCAGAAACTCCCGAAACTACTACAATCTGGTTTTTAGGAATATCTACGTTGACATTTTTCAAATTATTTTCACGAGCTCCTTTAACAGAAATTTTTTTCATAAAAAGAAATTTTATATTAAACTTATCCACACTCTCCTTTCTTACTTCCCTAAAAGAGAAATTTACCAAAAATAACTCTCATCTAAAGTCACTATAACAAATAAAAAGGATACTGAGAAAAATTTTTTAGTTAATTAATTATTTTTTAATATTTTACTTTCAGTAACTTCTTATTATAATTAATTTTTAAAAAAAGTAAACCTAAAATTTTCATATTTTTTATAAAATTGACTTCAAATAAGATTTTATAACAAAAAGCTAGAACTTTAAAATAAATTTATAATTTAAAAAATACCTAGAGATAGATCTTTTCAATAAATCTATCCCCTTATAAACATAAAAACCCAATTAATTGGGTTTTTATGTTTATACACAAAGAACAAATAAAGAACACTTTTAAATTTACCTCAAACTAGACACTCTTGCGGAATATTTTTCCAAATTTTTCAATTGCTTATCAGTAAGAGTTTTAGATTTTTCAACAGCATCTTTGATTAGATTTTTTGAAAAACTAATTTGATCTCCTGAATTAACTCCTCCAGAGTCATTTACATTTTTTCTTAAAAAGTCTTCAATATAAATTTTATGTTCAGCCGTTAATTCAGAGTCATTGTTTTTTTCTAAATAACTAGCTAAGGCTTTCCGAGCTAAATGAGTTTTTCCGTCTCCAGCCACAGCAGTTTCTATAAAAGAATCTTCTGTTTCTTGGCTTATTATTTCAGGTTTAGACTCAGTTTCAACTTTAGTTTCAGTTTCCGTAATAGCTTCTGCCGGCTCTTCATTAATTTGAACCTCTTCTTCTGTTTCAGTTGGTTGATTTTCCTCTTCTACTGTTTTTTCCTCGGTGTTCTCTTCATCCTCTTCATCAATAGTAAACTCATCTTCTAAGGCTAGCTTATCGTCATAAACTATTTCTTGAGTTCTATTGGAATAAGAATAAATACCACCAGCTATTACTATCACAATTAAAACTGAAATTATAATTCTGATATTGTCTTGAATCCAATTTTTCACTTTCCCTCCCATGCCAAGTTCCTCTTGGCTTTCAAAATCTTCATTCTTCATCGCTTTCACCTGCCTTTCTAGTTTATAATTTTTTTAATATTTATTTATTATTTTTTAAACGAAACTCCATCAACCCTGAAACTTTAGATTATTCTATCAAAAAAGTATATGTAGTCAAGGGAAGGACGAGATTATTTTTTAATTTTAAATTTTCAAATAGTTTAATACAATAATTTAAGCTAATTTTAAGTATTAAATGTTACATACGATATTAGATATTTAATATTTAATTTAAATTTCATAATTTACTTTATTTGCAGTTCCTCTTTTTTTATAAAAAGATTATTAGGGAAAGTTTTAAAAAAATTAAATATGAAATCTTCTGTCTTCTGGGAAAGAGATCAAGAGATTTTTAAATAAAAAATAAAGATAAAGTTTCCTTGCCTGTTTCGACGTTCAAAGCGAAAACAAGTGTCTTGTATCGTATACTTAAAACCAAGACCAAAAAACCTTCTCTTAAAGAAGGTCTATTGGCAAAATTAATTAATCTTTTATTGACAACTACCAGTAGCAATAGTACATGTTATTATTGCAGTAGTTTCCTCAGTTGGATTTGATTCTGGACCAAATCCCAATAAACTATCTCCGTTATCACTTAAACCATAACTGTAATCAGATAAGTTATCTGGCAATTCCGGCCAAGTTTCATCTATATCGACTGCATTAATTCCATCGACACAAATATATACATTTTCGTCTGTAGTATTATCAGTCACAGGGTCAGTTGCATCTGGATTTTGCACATCATAACCGTCATTAACACACATAGATATAACTGGCATTACAGATGCCATGGTTGATTGCAATGAAGCTTTTTCAGACCGTTCTCTAGCACTGTTTAAACTAACCAAAACAATTCCAGCCAAAATAGCTATAATAGCTACCACAACTAAAAGTTCGATCAAAGTAAACCCTTTTTTATTTAAATTTTTCATTTTTTCACCTCTCTTTCCATTTTTTTAGTTTTATTTTTAATTCTTTTTATATTTAATATTAATATTTCAATTATAGCTTACTTAAAAATAAAAGCAATAAATTAGGGTGTAGTATACAAACTAACTCTCAATGACCTTGAAACTTTACTGGAGCCTAATTTTGCTTCTCCTACAATTTTTAAATATCCTACATCTTCTATGGTAGTGGAAGAGTCTTTTAAAACGCTTTGAGAGGAACTTAAAAAATAAACATTTATTTTGGGATCATTAATCACACATTTCCCAGTTGAAGAATTGATGTCATACCCTCCTCCATTTCCAGTACATAAATTTAAATTGTTAATTCTAGTAGTAAAAGGCTTTCCATTAATTTCTTTCAAAACATGTTCCACTCCGCTGTCAACTTGTTGAAAAGCCACTGTAGTTAAATATAAAGCTCCTGATGATTTAGCTTGAATAGCAATCAGAAACACCATAGAAGACACTATAATAATCGCATTAGCAATCAAAATCATAGCAAAAACTAGAGCCGAGCCTTTACTGTTTTTATTATTTTTATTATTTTTTACCATTACTTTTATAAATTATGCAACTTATCTTAAGGACTATTAAAGCCGTAGTCTCTCAATGAAACCGAAGATTGAATAATCATTTCATCATCAATAAAATCATCAAAATCTTCACTTAGAGAAGTTAATTTTATGTTAGTTCTAATAAAACCTCTCCTTGGGGGAGTTGAATTTCTATCAGTCTCCTTAAGTTGGAAACTTCCGTCAACTTCGACCTTATCACTTCCAGCAACAACCGAACTATTAGCCGTTGGTATGTCGTTACAATCCCCCGCTCCACTGCCTCCTACTTTTCTTTTTAATTTATCATCGTCAAAATAAAAACAATAACTATTTCCAGCTAAATTATCAATAACAAAAAGTTTACTGCCTCCTTCCTCGATAGTATTACTGGTTCTAGCAGTTTTATTGATAAATTCTATTGCATAACTAACATTCTCCACGGTATTCTTAATGGCTTGGGATCTATTATTATTTTTGACTAATTGCACCCCGAACAAAGTCATTCCACCAAAAACAGTCATTAAAATAGCACTCGAAATAGCTATTTCAATTAAAGTAAAGCCTTTGTTGAATTTCTTTTTATTTTTTTTCATAACCTACTGTCTAGAAAAATTAAGTATTTTCTTGCCAATTAGTTAGCAAGCTCCGAATTTCTATGTGTCTATCAGTTTTCAAACTTGGACTTTTCCATTCCACTCTACATTTAACTACCATTTCTTCATCATTTCCTGAAATATTGCAAACTCTGATAAAGGGAGTCTCTGTTGCGGTGCAACCTCCGTTAGGACAATTTCTATAAATTTCACTAGCATCTAACTGAACCTCTGATCTTCTATTCCCATCACAACTAGCGACAGTTCCATTCCAATAGGGATAACAATTTCCGTTATTCAAAAAACTATTCATTGCTAAACCATCTAATAAATTTTCATCTCTTCGATTTCTAATAATTTCGACTCCTTCTTGAGCTAAATTAGCCGCAATTAAACTATACCGATTATCTTTTTCATGTTGAAAAACTTTTCCAAGAACATTATAAATCCCTGTAAAAGCAAAAGATATTATAAACATAATCAAAATCATTTCAATTAAACTAAACCCTTTTATTTTTTGATTTTTGTCTTTGATATTAATATTCATATTCACTAAAAATTAATTTTACCGCTACTATTTACTTGAATTATTTTTGAATCACTTGTATTTGAATTCACAATCGAAAGATTAGCTAATCCAGTTCCTGATAATTCTATGCCATTAAAGATCACTCTACCATAAGGAGTTTTGAAAAAAATATCTGGAGATGGCGAACTACCCAAAGTGTAACCGTTGTCTAGGGTTATGGTTTTAATATTTTCTATTTTCAAATCCCCATTAGAATACCTTAAGTCAGAAATTGACTCGCAGGCTATCGGGGTGTTATCGTAGTTGTCAATGTATAAATAATAAAGTGTTGCAGTGGTTGAATTATTTCTACGAAGACCAAACCCGCAAATATGTCTCGGATCAACTTCATCTTGAGGAATTGAAAGAGAATAAGCTTGAGCTAATCGCAAAATAGCTTTAACCTTCTCAGCATTCATATTTAACCCTTGTTGAGTATTAGAAACACTTATTATCCGAAACATTGAAGCAGACAAAAAAATCACAATGCCCATTCCTAAAATTATTTCAATAAAAGTAAAACCCCGTTTGCCAAAAGACATAATTTTTTAAAATTAATTTAAATTTCACCTATAGAATTACTTCCAAACTCTAATTTATTATTAAATTTATCATTTTCTAGATAAATTACAATAAAAATGTAGTTTAGAGGCAGTTCCTTTATATCAAATAATTCCAAAGTCTAAAAATATAATCTTGATAAAAAATAATAACTGCTGTACTAACTATCAAAAATGGTCCGAAGGGAATTTCTGATTTCATCTTTTTATTGAAGAATATCAAAAGGAAAATCGCTACCATTGCCCCTGAAGTATAAGCTAATAAAATCAAGAAATATACCATTTTGAAACCTATCAAAAATCCCAACCAAAAACCCAATTTAACATCCCCCCCGCCAATCCACTTACCTTTTGAAAACCAAAACATTATTCCAAAAAATCCGCTCAACAATACCCCCCCCAGTAAAGCACTCAAAATAGCTGAATCAAAACTCATTAAAGAGCTTTTTTCAATCAAAGTCTCATATATTTTATATAAAACTGTTGCTGAAATTCCAATCGCCACCAGAAGATCGGGAATAATCATATATTTAAGATCCCACAACAAAATAACCCACAACAAATATATTACTGTTAAATAATAGAATAAATTTAACCAGAAATTCGAATCAAATGCTTTTAGTTCTACTATTCCACTATTATTTAACAACCAAAAAGTTAAAACAAAAACCAATCCAGTTAAAAATTCTACTATTGGATATTGCCAAGATAATTTTTTTTTACATTTTCGACAAGTTCCCTGCAAAAAAACAAAACTCAAAACTGGAATATTATCAAACCATCTTAAGGTATAATTACAATAATCACACTTTGATCTTCCTCGCAAAGACCTGTTTTTTTGACCTCTTTCTATCAAAACATTAGTGAAACTTCCCCAACACAAGCCTAAAAAAAATAAACCTAGATAGATTAGTATACTCATAATTATTATGGGTTATTAGCAGTGCAAGCATTTCCTGGGGGTAAGTTTTTACAACCTGACATATTAGCATTACAACAAACTCTTACGCCATTGCCGTCTAAATAAAAACGCCAACTATCATCACCAAAACTAGCAGAATTACTAGTATTATAATTTCCAAAATCATCTGCCTTTAGAGGCCAATCGCCATAATTTGAAGATAAATTGCAAATAATATTTCCCCCCATCGCATTTGGAGACGAGATTGCTCCACCATCCGATAAACACATATATAAACCAGGAATAACCGCTGAAACTTCACTTAACATCCTAGTTGCTCTAGCTTTTTCCCTTTGGGCAGAAATAGAAACTAAAATTGCACCACTCAAAACCACTAAAATGGCTATAGCCAATAACATCTCTACTAAAGTAAAACCCTTCCTATTTTTTTTGCTAAAGTTTGATTGAGACAAGTTGATCGGTACAAATTTTAATATTTTATTATTTTTCATAGTTTTTAAAACTTAATTACCAGTTACAAACACCACTACGCGCGTCACAAGTTATAGTAGCTGGGGTCTTAAAAGCACACTCTGCTACCCAAGTATTAGCTGTTCCGGTACTATAACCACACTCAGTAAGAGACGTTCCAAATTCTGGCCAATTAGTTTCAGAATTAAGACAAATCGAATTTCCAGGGACTGGACTAGTAGATAAATCATTTCCCTTAAATTGACACTCTTGCGCATAGGGCATAATTGACTTCATAGTGCTTATTGCGGATTTAGTTTTAGCATCGCTACTGTCTCCAATCATAACATAAACTGCTCCAGCTAAAATCCCAATAATAGCAACTACTAATAACATTTCAATTAAAGTAAAGCCTTTTTTACCTACAAACATAGTTTTATTTTTAATACTTAAAATTTTTTTCATTTTTTTGACCAATTAAATTATTTCGAATAAAGTTTGAAATTATATTTAACTGAATTATTATTTATTATTTAAAAACTAGGGATAATCTAAAGTCCTACACTCCCCGTTACTTTGAATTCCGCATCTGACTTTTTTTCCAAAATCATTGCAAACAATTTCATAATATTGATCATTAGTAGCTCCCCCTCCAGTAGAATAAACACATTCAGGTATTGTTACGGTTGTCCACGAAGTTTTAGAAAATTGACAAATTTCGTTAGTGGGATTTTTGATGTCATTCGGAGTATTAATATGACCCAATCTAAAATAACATTCTCTAGCAACAGAATGCGCACCCTTAGCCGTTTGCAGAACTGCACTTAATTTAGCTTTTTGTCTCTGATTACCAACGGAAATAAATATAATTGCTGCTAAAATCCCCATAATAACCATAACCAAAAGCAATTCTATTAAAGTAAATCCTCTTTTGCCAACAGGGATAACTCGTTTAAGATTATTTTTTTTATCTTTCATAAAATTTAATAAAAGCTTAACACTAGATTCTTGATTTTAAAAATCAAAAATCTAGGTATGAAATTTTATTGACAAGCAGTTGTATTACAATCCCCAGTGAAATGATAAGAATCCCAATGCAAATCACCACTTGCACAAAATTGACAACCATCTGTCGTGCAATAAGCAGCACAATCACTGGCTGGATCAGTTGTAGTACAAGTTGCCTGAAAACCCCAAGTATC
>Ga0307932_1000508_pt1 | contig 16060 bp, 29 predicted proteins | sample OrgLakmetageno48_FD_201843 | JGI IMG/M metagenome (GOLD analysis project Ga0307932, IMG submission 201843) | Saline water microbial communities from Organic Lake, Antarctica - #48 | ecosystem: Environmental > Aquatic > Non-marine Saline and Alkaline > Saline | place: Antarctica: Organic Lake...
AAGACGAAGAAGAAATCGCTCGAGATCCCTATATTTCAGTAGAAGTCAGCTACAAGAACCGCCCGCCGTTGGTTGTCATGATCAGCTCTACGGCTAGAACTAATCTGAACGAAGACTCAGTAGAACTACTTGACTGGGCTGACATTGAGAAGGCCGACATCATTGCTAACGCATACCGCTGGACGGTAAACGGTAAGTCGGGCATCAAGGCTTACTTGAAGACACTATTTGTTACCATCAACGAAGATGAGCTCGAGCGCAAGTACAACGCCATGGGCGACAGCGAATGATGGAGATCTTTTCAGGAGCCGGCATCATGCTGTTTGGCGTGCTTGTTGGCTACGCCGTAGCAGTTGCTGCCGCAACAAAGAACCGATGAATTAAGGGACTTATGGAATTTGTAAAATTTAAGCGACGACCGTTTGAGATCGAAGCCGTCCAAATCACAGAAGAGAACATGGAGGAGCTTGCTAAGTTGACTGGCGAGTACGTTCCTTCGACAGACCCAGACACTGGGCCGTACATCAAGATCAATAAGCGGCTTGTGCCTAACGTCCGGCGTGCTTACGTTGGTTGGTGGGTTACTCAGATGAACGACGACGTTCGTTGCTATGCGCCAAAGATCTTCGAAGAGCAGTTTGAATCTGCCGACATCGAAGAGCTTCCGCAAGCACCGAAAGACGCTCAGAACATCTTTGAGGTAAAGTCAGCGTTGTAAGATCATATGGGTCTGACACGATGCCCGTTTGTCAGAGGTAACGTTTACTGACGATTACTTCAATGGCCTCCTGGAAGAGGTGTAATCTCGAGTAAACCCCATTATATCTGCTGTGAAGGACACACAGCGGTCTCTTAAGAGGCCTAGAACCAGAAAACCGCCTGAGCCTAGCTTAGGGACACGGGAGATGCACGTTGCCTCTGGGTGGCTCTGTGTGTCTCCCGTACGATCGCCTATATTTTGGGGTCCAGCACAAATGCTATGCTGGAAGTAATCAACGCAGGCGCTGAGTTCCCTCTTTCGTAGTGGGAAGAGTGTGCGAACCTATATTTGCGTTGCCCCCTCTAGATCCCGCTACCTGGGACAGCGTCCTGAGCATGACGATAAAAACTGCTCTCAGTCTATATTTGGCGCTAGCTTGTTTAGGAGACAAGTTACTGTCTGCATAACCGTCTATTCTCAAGAGGTTAAGTCAGGCCGCCATTCAAGCGTCTATAGCTCAGTTGGTAGAGCACTGGACTTTTAATCCATTGGTCCTGGGTTCGAGCCCCAGTGGACGCACGATTTACAACGCCTATAACGAAGACCCACTACAAAAAGGAGACTATTATGAAGAATCTCATCATCAGTACTGTTATCCTCGTCGCCGCATACGTATTCGTAAAACACGAAGATCGAAGAATGGTACGGGACCTCGAAGACATCCGTCGTAAGACCGCACACGCCACTCGGCCGCTGCTCATCCATACGCCGCCTATCATCGACCCCGACACCACAGAAATCATCGACCGCTACGAAGCCATGCACGACGCAGGAATGACCGTACAAGAGATGTTCCCTCACATCAAGTCACACAACAACTGAGTCACAAAGCTATACCACCCTAACAAGTGGTATGGTTTTATTTAAGGCTTCAAGCCCTAGTGGGGTTACTAAACGCATAATCAAACCACAACATGAGGAGTTATAATGGACAACGACAATCAGAGCGATCACGATCCACTCAACGTGCCAGCTCACCAACATCCGAATGGCGGTGGCTGGGTCGCTGACACCGCCACCGTGTTAGACGAGGCTTATGTCGGGCCGACTGCCCGAGTGTTCGGAGGTGCTGTCTTCGGTGGCTACATCTACGGAGGCGACATCCACGGCGGTTACATCTACGGTGGCTACATCCACGGTGGCGACATCTGTGGTGGCAACATCCACGGCGGCGACATCTACGGTGGCGTCATCTTTGGCGGCGACATCCACGGTGGCGTCATCTACGGCGGCAACATCCACGGTGGCGACATCTGTGGTGGCAACATCCACGGTGGCGACATCTACGGCGGCAACATCCACGGTGGCGACATCTGTGGTGGCAACATCCACGGTGGCGACATCTGTGGTGGCAACATCCACGGCGGCACCATCCACGGAGGCGTCATTCAGGACGCCCGTGATGTCTTGACGGTCGGGCCGATCGGATCACAAGACCAGTACCTCACACTCGTTCGATCCGACACAGGCCATCACGTCTCCATCGGCTGCTGGTGGGAGCCTGCCGCCACCATCGACGACATCGCCGCCGAGTTCGCTGATGAGTACGCTGAATTGATGCCGATGCTTCGGCGTCGTATCGCTGAGTGGGATGCATACGCCAAACAAGTCAACTACCGAGTAAAGGGAAATTAACGAAGGAGTTACACGTGAGTAAAGCGTTTGTTGGAGAGAGTAGACCCAACGCAAAGTTGACTAACGAACAAGTACGTTTAATTAGAGAAAGTACTGACACGCAACGCAATCTTGCTATTAAATACATGGTGAGTCAATCACAAATTTGCCGCATTCGAACAAAAGAACAATGGGCACATATCCGCTAACTACTAAGGAAAGATGCAATAATGACTAATTTGCAAACAGATACTGTTACAGAAGGTGCAAGCACAGACAATGTAGAGCATTACGTCTGTTGCGATTTGAGTGAAAGCTTTTACGGCTTCACAATGACTTACTGCGGTAAGCAAGTGCTGGAGCTTGGTACTATTGAAGAAGGTGACGACGTTACCTGTGCGCCTTGCGCAGAAATTGGTAAGCATGAAGAAGAAACTAAAACTATGCAGTGCCCACTTGGGTATAAGTGCGAATAGAACTCGCAAGGTAAACAACGCTTATAATGACCACTACACAAGGAGATTTAATGTCTACTACACCAAACTTGACTGAGAAGATCAAGAACAATCAAGGAGTGCAGAACATCAAACGCCGATTCGACGAAGACCCCATTACGGTCTTGCTCGTATCAGCTACTGTTGCTACTGCCGCTGCGAAGTTGTTCGACACATTTTCTGCTGCCCAAGGAAGGCGTGCGTATGCCAAGCAAATCAACCACAAAGTGAAGAAAGGTTAAAAAGGTCGGCCCCCGTAACAAGGGGTCAACTTTTTGAGTAATCAAATGGTCCGGGGCTATAGCTCAGATGGTTAGAGCGTGGCACTCATAATGCCTTGGTCCTGGGTTCAAGTCCCAGTGGCCCCACTACACACATAATCAAACCACTACATAATAAGGAGTAATAATGAATTCTCGTAGACACACTGTAATCACAACAAATACCAAATTCGACAAATTTGGGGTAAACGCCATTGCTATTTGCCAATGCGGAAAATTAACTCGGGCAACAAGCGACAATCATATGCGAGCTGTACAGAAAACTCTCATTCAAATGCAAGAGCATTTTGCCCAAATGAGCGTATGCTGATGGTTTACTTTACGTTCTGTCAGTTAGTGCTGCAAGTGTTTGCGGCAATGATTTTTATACCTGAGATGAATGTGGGAACTAAAGCACAACAAAACAAAACTAAAGCAAAAGTGTTGTTATTTATGGCTGGCACAATGTTCCAAGGGTGCTGGTTCTTGAGCGAACTCATGCAAGAAATTAACTAACGGAAAAATTAATCAAAGGAGAATTTAATGAAACTTAACTTTTGGGCCAAAGGTACGCCGGCGCCATATGTGGAGGACAAGCTGAACACAAAGGAGCTCCTCGTCGCAAACGAAGACGACGGCACCATGCCCGACAACGTTGAGGCTTTGCGTCAGGCAGTTGTGGGTCACAGGATTGTCAATGCAGAGAAGGGGCCGGTTCCCGATATCCGGTACGCTCATCGGACTACTAGGCCCGGCTTCGTCATCACACTGGACAACGGCAAGAAAGTTATACTGGCTGACACCGACGACTGCTGCGCATATACTGAACTGGACGCTTTCCTACTCAACCCAGAGAGCGTTGAGCACATCATAATGGGCGTAGGTACTACAGAAGCTTACACCACGTGGCACATTTACGCCGACTACGGTGATATTCTGAACCTTCAGGTCGGCTGGTGTAGTGGTAACCCGTTCTACTACGGTTACGGCTTCGACATCACCGTAGAAGATATTCCCAAAATTAAAGCATAACGGTTACCGCCCAAATGGCGAAATAGGCAGACGCGGAGGACTTAAACTCCTTTGATCGAAAGATCGTGTGGGTTCGATCCCCACTTTGGGCACGCTATATTCATCAACTAAATAAGGAGTAATAATGGAAGAACACCGTTTAACAAGAATGAACGTTGTTGCGCTAGAACTGCAAGGTTCACTAATTCAGGTAATTGGCGAAAAAGAAAACTACTTAAACAGCACAACTGATTCAATCACGTTCTCTGTTCCGGTAGAGTTCTGCGACCTGACTCCTGGCGATTACGTTGACGTTTTGATATTTAAAGTAACGGAGGACGGACAATGATCGAATTTTGGGTAATTGTTTTGGCGATCTTGTTAAGTGTCGCAAACGCTCCTGACGCATCCACGCTTGAAGAAGCCTTCCGAGAAGGCATACAAGTACAAACAGTTCCCAAACCTCTGCCAGAAATCCCGCCGGAGCTATATGCCCCTGAAGGATTGAGTGACTGTGAGGAGATGACCTGGTATCGCATTGACGCTGGGCTGCCTCCTGCGTTTGACCGGATTGGTTGGCGTGAGTCGAACTGTCGTAACGAAGATGTTGTGAAGACGTTCTGTTGTCACGGGTATTGGCAGATGTATACGTCGCTGCACCTCAAAGATCATCGGTTGGCTCCAAGAATGGCTGAATGTGGCGTAACGTCGCATCACGACTTGAACAGTGACACACCAGAAGAAAAGAAGAAGCAGGCTTGTGCAGCTAAAGCGCTGTACGACGTCAATGGGACCTACCCTTGGGTGGCAACAAGATAATATCCTCGCAGGAAGTCTGAAACCTATTTATATTTGAAGGATCGAGTGACTGTACAAAAATTACCGTGTCTTCGTTGTAATGACACAAAGGTTGATTTCTTTGGTTTGCCGTGCCGGTTGTGTTCAAATAATGCTTTTGGATACCAAGCATATTTGATAAACGGACCACTACACGGAGAAGTGCGAACTATGCCTGAAGTGTCAGGAGTCATTAAGATTGCTAAACCGTCTAACCCACACTCTATATTTGGGCTTGAAGACCCCGTATACGGCGAATACGTAAGAACTCAACCACTACGAATAAACCCCAACACATTTCGGACTACTCCTGGAGAACGCCATTGGTGGATCTACGAGTGGACCGGCTGGAACAACCAACCACAAAAGGAAAACGATGCGACCAATTTGCTCCGAATGCAGACAAGAGATGAAGACTAACCACACCAATCACGGTTGGGTAACCAGATGCGTTAACCCCGCTTGTAAGGTAGGCGAAGTTGAGGGAGGTAAACCCCAGCATGTCTAAGCACGACCTTATATTCTACGAAAACCGACGCACTCCTGAAGTGGTTGCCACAGGAGCAAAAGGTAAAAAAGGTGGTCCTGGCACCGCAGCCGGTAAGGTTGTGAAACGAAGAGCTGCAACTAAGGATGAAGAAAGGATTATTGCTGGCGGTAACTGGGTTCGAGTCAATTTCAAAGGATCAACTCCTTCGGACAAGAACTACAAGTCGGAATCCAAGAGCAAAATCCGTCCTCAAAACAACTAACTCGCATCTTCTGCAACGTGTATAATGAAGAAACTCAACCACTACAGAAGGACTAATCACATGTCAAATCGAAATCGCTATGGTGCCCTGAACTTCCTCGGTGACCTTTTTATGGTCGCTGTTACAGGAGGTCTCTGGCTCATCTGGATTTTCGTTAGAGAAATGCGAAACAACTGAGAAAGAGTTATCAACCGACAACCCCGTTTATACAAGGGGTTTAGGTTTTGCTCGCATCTTCTGCAACGTGTATAATGAAGAACCATCTCACCACTACACAAGGAGAATCCCATGAACAAAGAACTTTTTACTAAGCCAATGTCCGAACTCACCATTGTCGACCAGTTGAAACTGAATGGCATCGTCATCGCATTTATTGCGGGAGGCGTAGCCACTATCGGTCTCACCGGAGTCGTCATTGAAGAAGCACGGAGCATGAAGCAGAATCGAAAGCTCAAGAAGAAGGAAGCCAAGAAGAACGAAGAGAAGTAATTCAAAAGAAGAGAAGCCATTTACACGGTTTCTCTTTTTATTTCTCGCAGGATTAACAACGGGTATAATGAAGACTAAACCCACTACACAAAGGACCCCAATGAACGAAGCAATCGCCGACCTCGCCACATCCAACGAAGGTACTGGAAAGACCCAACTCATCAAGCTCGCTGCTTTCACAGTAGCAACAGGTGCACTTGGCTTTTTCGGTGCGCGTCGTTTGGTGAAGGACAAGGAAATCGAAATGACTATGTTGCTGGCTAACCCCAACGTCACAGTGATCGACGTCTGAACAAAGAAGAAGGTCCCTAACAAGGACTTTCTTTTTATCCTTCGCAGTCATTACAACGTATATAATGAACCCAACCGCACCACTACAAGGAGAAATACCAATGACTGATATCCTCGAAATTATGTTGCTGCTAACGCTTGGCCTGATGACAGGTTTCGTGATTGGATCACTCGCTACCACACAATACCGTGCTGTTATCGAGCGAAACGATCAACGAGATCTGGCAATTGGCTACCGCCGAGCAGAACGAAAAGAAGAGACAAGAATTGCAGATATTCTGAAGTCGCTATAACGTTCAAAACCGACACCCCGTTTATACAAGGGGTTTAGGTTTCGCAGGTATAACAACGTGTATAATGAAGAATCACCCCACTACACGAAGGACTCACCATGCTGAAAGCAATGATAGTTACCCCCGAAAACGTAGCTCAAGTATCAGAACTGCTTGGCCACAAACAAGTGTCAGAGAATCAAACCACAAACAACAAAACGTGGATTGTATTCAAAGATCACCCATTTGCTGAGCCATACGCCATGCTGTTACCTGACGCCGCTTTTCATCGGTACTACACAGTAATCACGCCTCACGAAGACTTTTACGAAGTTGGAGTAATCTACAACTGAAAGGTTGGCCCCTAACAAGGGCTTTCCTTTTCGCAGGATTAACAACGGTTATAATGAACCCACTACAAGGAGATTATTATGACCAATCCATACACCCGCACAGTTAACTACCTCAATGAGAGAGACGCTAAAGACAAGGCGGAGTACGAAGCACATCGCGATTCAAAGCGAGCTGCTCGATACCCCTACTTGCTCGGCGCCCTTCTCGGAGGTACGACCGTTGCACTGTACATGAAGGATAAGATCGACAACCAGTGAACAAATAGGGAAACACCACGAACACGGTGTTTCTCTTTCGCACGATTAGCAACGCTTATAATGAACCCACTACGATAGGAGTTACTATGACTAATGCCGAAAAGCAAGGAATTTTCTGGACCATTATGGCAGCCGCTTTGGTTGCTTACATGAAGCTAGAAAAATTCGTGCACAAGATCAAGTCACGAACACCCGCGTACTGAACAAAAGCCGAGCCCCCCACAAGGGGTTAGGTTTTCGCAGGTTTTACAACGTATATAATGAACCCACTACAAAGGAGACATTATGGAATACCTGTTCGCTATCCTCATTGTTACCGCCCTGCTCGTAGTTCTCGGAGCCTGGATCATTTTCACAGCCGCAATCGCGCGTGTTGTTAGAGTGCTCCTGCCCGGATCACGACGGCGCTGACAATTAGGACGCACACTAAACCTAATACCCGAAGTACCACACAATCAAAAGAGGAAGCACCAATAACACGGTGTTTTCTTTTATCTATGGGGGAACCATGTCAGACAAGATAGAAACTGAAGACTACGAAGGTCCTGACCGACGAATAGAAGACGAACGATTACGAAAGTTGATTGACGATCTTAACGCCCAGTTAGATCAAATCGCTAATGATGTTGCAAGGTTGAAGGACTCATATTCGCAGGATTAACAACGGGTATAATGAACCCACTACCCTGAGGAATAATCATGACCAACATCATCAACCGCATCAAGTCCGACATTCACCTGCTGAAAGCATTTCACGCCGGTGTGTTGAATTTGAAGATTGACGATCACAACCACATTATCATCACAAAGTGAACAAAAGCTAAAGCCCTATAATTACAAGGGTTTAGTTTTTTCTATGTTATACCTACTTTTAAGGAGAACCTAATGATTGAATGTACAAGTAATCCTAATTACCCCGAGCGCGCTCACCGATTCTTTGTTGGTCGTGGAGGAGAGTTCGTGTGTAGCATTTGTAATCGCACAGCAGCAATGATTTCCGTGTCTGATTTGTATCAGGAAGTAGCATACCTTCGTGCTCGTCTGCAAGATGCTGAACGAGCGTTGGGCATCGGGCCTGACACTTTGCCTCCTCCACAAGACCCTGTCAAGCAGTTGAAGGACCTTCGGTCAAAGCAAGCTGTGGAAGCAGTAGAGGCATTGGTTCGAGAACGTCAAGAGTTCGAAAGGTTCGATGATGAGTCGGCAAGAATCTGAATTGCCCAAACACGGCGTAACTCTTTACGAACATCAGCGTGAAGTGGTGGGGAGGATGAGTAACGGAAAGATCCTTTGGGGTGGTGTAGGCTCTGGTAAGTCAATTACCGTACTCGAGTACTACGTGCGGAACGAAGCCCCCAAAGATATTTACGTAATCACTACCGCTAAGAAGCGTGACGATCTAGAATGGGAAGGTGATGCCGTAGCGTTTGGTATTTCTGTTGACAGAGATCTCACACGCTACGGCAAGCTTACTGTGGATTCTTGGAACAACCTCAAGAATTACACAGATGTTGAAGACGCGTACTTTGTCTTTGACGAGCAGAGAGTTGTGGGTAGTGGAGCATGGACTAAAGCATTCATCAAGATTGCCCGCAACAACCGTTGGAACTTACTAAGTGCTACGCCAGGTGACACGTGGATGGATTACATTCCGGTGTTTGTGGCTAACAACCTGTACAAGAACCGTACCGAGTTCATACGTGAACACGTGGTGTATGCGCCCTTCTCTAAGTTCCCGAAGATTGTACGCTACACAGGGACCGCTACGCTCGAAAAGTGGCGTAACCTTGTCCTGGTAGAGATGCCCTATAAGAAGCACACAGAGCGCGTTGTGGTCGATCTGGAGACGTCCTTTGATGAGTTGTCCATGAAGCAGGTGGTAACGAATCGTTGGAACGTCATTGAAGATCAGCCGATTAAAGACGTGTCCGAATTGTTTCGTGTGATGCGGAGAGTTGTCAATCAAGACCCTAGTCGTTTGGAAGCTATACGAGAGTTGCTACACACTCACGATAGGATGATAATCTTCTACAATTTTAATTACGAGCTGGACATCTTACGTCAACTTGGCGATTCTATTGAGGTTGCTGAGTGGAACGGAAAGGTTAAAGACGACGTTCCGGAAGGTAAGCGATGGGTATATCTTGTACAATATGTTGCTGGTGCGGAGGGTTGGAACTGCATCAAAACGGACGCTATGGTATTCTATTCTCTGACGTATTCGTACAAGAATTTCGAACAAGCACAGGGAAGAATAGATCGTCTAAACACCCCGTTTTCTACTCTACACTATTACGTACTGATGTCGAATTCGGCAATTGACCAAGCAGTTCGGAAAAGTTTAGAACAGAAAGAACAGTTCAATGAGCGATCTTACTCGCTTCAGACGTTCGGGTCTTACTGATTTGGGGTGCTTCTGCCAAAAAATAGGTATAACTAGTTTTGGCCAAGAATTTTGGGTTTTTGGGTGTTTTTGATCAATTTTGTGATTTTCGCTAGGATTTCACATAATAGGTATAACTACCTTCTTTGGTCAAAAACACCCTCTGACCTGGGGTTTTACACGGACTTTCTTTTTTGATTAAGAAAATTACGTGATTTTTAAATTGGCCAAAAACTTTCTATATGGTGATATTCTATACCTACTCTTATACTTTCCCGCGAAGTACTAATATACATATAGGTATATACTTACTATTTATAGAAAGTTTTTCATCAAAACAAAAATCACGTCGTTTTTCACAAGACAAGATCGGAGTACAAATGTCTAACCCAAGACCAATCAAGAACCGAAGTAACGGAGAAGTCTACTCTAGCATCAAAGAATGCAGAGAGAAGACTGACCTTCCGTTAAGAGTCATTCGAGGATGTATTGATGGGAAGTTTGATTACAGCGAAGAAGGAATAGATCTTGTAGAAATTCCAAGGCAAGAACGAGAGGCCGGAAGAATGATCGTCATCTTAGAAACAGGTGACGTCTTTCAAAGCGTAACTCATTGCGCCGAGTATTTAGAATGCAACCCTAAAGATATTTACTTATGCTTAAGCGTCCAATCAAATCGACGGGGCGTGAAGGGCTACACTTTTGATTATGTATAGGAGACCTTAATGGAACAGTGGACTAACATCGAAGAATTTCCGGAGTATTTGATAAGTGATAACGGATTGGTTATGAATGAGACTAGTGGTCGCATTCTCGCACAAAGTTACAATCCTCAGGGAGCAAAGAAAGTTGGCTTGTATCAAGACCATCGACAACACTCTCGTTCGGTGAAGTTTCTAGTAGCAGTTGCGTATGTACCAGGTCGCACTGAATTGAATGACACGGCTATCAACTTGGATGGCGATCAAACTAATTGCAACGCAAATAACATTGCTTGGCGACCTAGGTGGTTTGCGAACAAGTATTCCAAACAGTTTGATAATGTTGGGGATTGGTTCTTGGGTAAAGAGGTTTATGATGTTGATAGTGGTGAGGTTTACTCCGACATGTTAGACGCCGCTATAACAAACGGGCTATTGCTCAAGGATATTTTGGAATCTATTCACAATGATAACGTAACCGCCTTTCCGACAAGACAAAAGTTCAGTTTTAAGCACTAGGTATAACCTCGGTGTAAAAACAACGCATATAATAGGGGGATACCGTATCGCCCAACTATTTTTGTTTTTGAGAGGAGGAACAGTGCGTGAATCAGAGTACCAAGCAAGACTAATTAAAAAACTTCGGCTTTTGTTTCCGGATTGTACAATTCTCAAGAACGACTCCGGTTACTTACAAGGCGTTCCTGACCTGTCTATATTTCATCGAGACAAGTGGGCAATGCTTGAAGTTAAGCTTTCAGAAGATGCAGCAGAGCAACCTAATCAAACGTATCACGTTGACAAGTTTAACAAAATGTCCTTTGCTGCATTCATTTATCCTGAAAATGAAGTTGACGTTTTGGAAGAGCTTACCCTCGTCTTCAACAACTAATCAAAGGAGTATGGCTATGAAGTTTAAAATGGGCGGCTCTGGAGGAACTAGTTTAATTACTGTTTCTCCTGGCGTAATGACAAACGCTTACTTTGGTGATCGACGCCGTAGAGGTGTCTACTACCGATTCGAATCAGAAGAAGTTTGGGAGCCACCCTATATTTGGAGTGGTAAGATTAAAACCGTTTCGATGAAGCAACCACCAATCTTTGAAGTTCCTCCGCATGTTGGAGTAGAAGCTTGGTATCGACCTTCTTTGGTTTTTCATCCCATGTACGGATCTTCAAATACTCCTGCTCGAGCGAACGACGAAAACGTTTTAATTGGTATTGGTGGGTACAACACGCCGACCAAAGTTGGTCACTCTGCAGAACTTCGTGCAGAAAGACCATCTCAACCTTACGGCGCTAGAACAGGTTACGTCAAACGAGATTTAGTTCGGACAAAGAACAATCCGTTTTGGGATAACAAATGGCACACGTTTGTTATTCACGTACATTCCCATGCCCATTATTCGTTAACATGGGATGGCGTTCTTGTAGCAGACATTGTTGAAAAAGCTCCCTCTACTATGAGCGGTGCAAATGGTGTAGGTCTTCGATGTGATTTTGCAGACATTGAAATTAAAGATTTTAAAGTAACTGGTCCACGTCCTCCGTTTAACATACCTAATGGAATTGAGAATAATATGACTATACACAAACCATTCCGAGTTTATGATTCTAGAAAAGAAGGCATCGTAATTCGTAACAATGTTCGTGAAATTGACGTTCCTGGTAACAAGTCAGTATTTGCGCATATTACCTGTGTCAACAATCGTGGTTACAACACAGACGGACATCTTTCCGTAACTGGTTATAATGACGGCGACTGGAGTACAAGTTTAGTCAACTGGAATGCCGGCGACAAAGTTTCTACAGATGGCGCACCAATTGCAGTTCCAGATGGAAAACTTTATGTTCGTCCGTCAGGAACGACTCACGTACTTGTCGACATCTTTGAACACGAAGAGTAAGCGTGGAATTTAATAAACATCCTCGATTAGAAGGAAAACACGCCTTTCTTAGCCCTAGTCAATATTCGTGGATTAATTATGACGAACAAAAACTAGAAGCTAGGTATTCTTCGTCAAGGCAAGCTAGACTAGGAACTCAATTGCACGAATTAGCTCATAGAGCGATTACGTTAAAAATTGAACTCTCCAAGTCTAATAAAACGTTGGCTACTTACGTAAATGACGCCATCAAGTATAAAATGGCTAGTGAACAAACTCTTTATTATTCCGACAATTGTTTTGGGAGCCCTGACGCAATCGCTTTCAGGAGAAAGAAGCTCAGAATCCACGATTTAAAAAATGGGATTTCTAGAGCCTCTGTTCATCAATTAGAAGTTTATGCTGCGCTCTTTTGTTTAGAGTACGACGTTAATCCGTACGAAATTCAAATAGAACTTCGCATTTACCAAAATGAAGAGGTTACAATTTACGACGCAGACCCAAATCAGATTAATGAAATAATGGGGACCATCATTGAGTTTGATATGCGCATTCAATTTATGAAAGAGAGGGATTTGCTGTGATCATCGAAGAAGAGCCGTATCTACAACATTACGGCATTCTCCGTCGTAGTGGCCGCTATCCCTGGGGATCAAGCTCGAGTCAGAATGTTCGTAATCGAACCTTTCTCGAATTTGTTAAACAACTTCTTGGAATGGGGATGTCTGAAGTTCAGGTTGCCGAAAGTATTGGAATTTCGACAACTCAGCTTCGAGCTGCAAAATCAATCGCCACAAATCAACAAAGACAGCAAAAAATAAATCTTGCCCAGAAATACAAAGATAAGGGTATGTCTAATGTGGCCATTGGTGAAAAGATGGGCATTAACGAATCTGTGGTCAGGTCCTATTTGGCTCCAGGTGCTTCTTTAAAATCCGACATTTTGACGTCAACAGCAAACATGCTTAAAGCTGAAGTAGACGCTAAAGGGTACGTTGATGTTGGAGTCGGTGTAGAAAACTTAATTGGGGTAAATAAGACGGCCCTTAAAACAGCCGTCGCCATAGCGCAAGAAGAGGGTTATCCTCTTTACTCTAATTTCACAGTTAAGCAATTAGGCACCGGCCAAGAAACCAGACTTAAGTTCTTGGCTCAACCCGGCACTACATGGGATGAGGCCCGGCTTAACAAAGAGAACATTCAGCAAATAGGCAAAAAGTCCAAAGACCGTGGCAGTAACTTCTATGGTATGGAAGACCCCCTCTCTGTTAATCCAAAACGAGTTGGTGTGGTTTATGGTTCTGAGGGCGGCGTTGATGCCGATGGAGTAATCTATGTTCGTAGAGGCGTCTCTGACATTTCTATGGGAGACAACTCTTATGCGCAAGTTCGTATTAAAGTAGGCGATTCGCACTACCTTAAAGGTATGGCCATCTACAAAGACGACATGCCTGACGGCGTAGATCTTCTGTTTAATACTAACAAAGAGAGTACGGGTAATAAGCTAGATGCTATGAAGCCCCTGCTTAAAGACGTTGACAATCCGTTTGGCGCCATTGTTGATCAGATCGGTACCCCTAATGGAGACGGCACAACTACGTTAACTTCGGCAATGAACCTCGTTAATAAAGAGGGTGATTGGAACGAATGGTCTAGAAGTATTGCTACCCAAGTTCTGTCAAAGCAAAGCCCTAAGTTAGCTAAAGAACAGTTAGCCGTTACCTATGAGAACCGCCTTAAAGAGTACGAGTCTATCATGGCTCTTACAAACCCCACAGTTAAACGAAAGCTATTAGCAGAGTTTGCTGAAGGTGCGGACTCAGCAGCAGTACATCTTAAAGCGGCTGCTCTTCCAAGACAACGCACACAAGTGATCCTGCCCTTGAATTCTTTGAAGGACAACCAGATCTATGCGCCCAACTTTAAACAGGGCGAAGCAGTTGTGTTGATCCGCTATCCACATGGTGGAAAGTTTGAGATTCCCGAGTTAGTAGTTAACAACAGAAACCCCGAGGGTTCGTCAATCATAGGGTCTGCTGCTAAGGATGCTGTAGGTATCAACAGTAAAGTAGCAGAGCGATTGTCTGGTGCAGACTTCGATGGTGACACCGTCTTAGTGATTCCGAATGATAGTCGTAAGATTAAGACGTCTCCTGCATTAGAAGGCCTTAAGGACTTCAACCCAAGAGTTTCGTATCCAGAGTATGAAGGTATGAAGCCTGTCTCTCCTAGAGAGATGCAGATTCAAATGGGTAAGGTTACTAACTTAATCACGGACATGACTATCCGTAAAGCTTCGGCAGCAGAACTTGCTCGTGCTGTTAAACATTCTATGGTAGTGATTGACTCCGAGAAACATTCCTTAGACTACAAGTCTTCGGCAATAGACAACGGGATCTCTGCACTTAAGGACAAGTATCAAAGAGACGGCGATGGTCCGGCCGGTGGAGCTACGACAATCATCTCTCGTGCTTCTTCTCCGATAAGAGTCAACGAACGTAGAGCAGCTCGAGTAGGTGAAGGCGGTCCGATAGATCCTAAGACAGGGAAGAAAGTCTTTGTTGAAACAGCCAACAGCTACGTTAACAAGAAGGGTCAGACTGTCTATAAGAAGACTGAGCTTAAGAAGCTTGAGGCAACAGATGATGCGAGCACTCTGTCGTCGGGAACTCCGATAGAGCGAGTGTACGTTGATCATTCGAACAAACTAAAGTCCTTAGGTAACCAGTCTCGGAAGGACATGCTTGCCACCCCCCTGGCCACCTACAACAGGGATGCAGCGAAGGTGTACAGCAAAGAGGTTGAAAGCCTCAATGCCAAACTAAACACCGCCCTAAAAAATGCCCCCCGTGAAAGACAAGCGCAAGTCGTTGCAAACGGCATAGTCCAAATGAAGGTGGATGCCACACCAAACATGGATCAAACTCAGAGGAAGCGCATTGAAACCCAGGCCTTAAACGAAGCCCGTGCCCGCACCGGCGCAGGCAAGCAGAAGATTGAGTTCACTGACAACGAGTGGACAGCGATCCAAGCTGGAGCAATCAGCGATACAAAGCTGAGCACGATGCTGAACAATGCTAACATGGACAAGGTGAGAGAGCTAGCTACACCGAAGGCTCCGCTGCTGATGACATCAGCAAAGACTACAAGAGCTTCGTCAATGTTGGCCTCTGGTTACTACACTAGAGCTGAGGTTGCAGCTGCGCTCGGCGTTTCTCTGTCAACGTTGGACGCCAGTTCTCCGTAGTTCTCTGTTGATGTTCGTTAATGTTCGTTAATCATTGAACACTATCTAACTAACAGCAGACAACAGCAGACAACAGCAGACAACAGCAGACAACAGCAGACAACAGCAGACAACAGCTGAGAGAGGAAGGATGAAGCGAATGATAGAAGCAATGCTGACAACAGTTGACAACCCCCATGATCCATTTGATTCATTCCCCCCCTGGTACGCCTGGGACGAGGGCAAAGGTTATCATACTTCAAGCTTTCTAGCTAGAATACTTGTCACTTCGGATGAACTTTCCGAGGCCGATCAAACCCAGGCCCTCCACGACGCTATCAATCAGATAGTTAACGAAAATGTTTCCGGCCTCTATAAAAAAGTGACTCGTGTCGTTCCTGACGACGTCGGTTAACAAAATTATGACGAAGAGGGGGGGGAGGGGTCCGCAAAACCTACCCCCCCCTCTACAT
>Ga0307932_1000510_pt1 | contig 16050 bp, 13 predicted proteins | sample OrgLakmetageno48_FD_201843 | JGI IMG/M metagenome (GOLD analysis project Ga0307932, IMG submission 201843) | Saline water microbial communities from Organic Lake, Antarctica - #48 | ecosystem: Environmental > Aquatic > Non-marine Saline and Alkaline > Saline | place: Antarctica: Organic Lake...
GGTGTCGGTGTCGGTGTCGGTGTCGGTGTCGGTGTCGGTGTCGGTGGGGTCAGTTTACTCTTGTCTGACTGGTCTTTGGTACCCTGGACTGCTTCTTTTGTTTCCGGTGTCGACGGCTGTGGTTTTGGTTGAGGTTTTTCTGCTGCTTTTGTTTCGGCTGGAACGGTGTTTGTATCTGATTTTGCTGTCGCAGCGGTGTTTGCGTCTGGTTTTGGTTTGTTGTTCTGACCAGTCATTCCAGCTAGAACCGCTTTGAGGTCGGCCGCGGTTTTGGGTGGTTGCTTGGCCTGGTGGTTACCTGGTTTATCTGGTCCACCTGCCCTTTGGTTCGGGCTATTGTTATTTTTCTTTGGTGGGCCTTTGGTTTCAGTGCCGACCTTTTTCATAAAACTTGGTTTAGCAAAGCTGCCTTTGTTACCACCTCCGGTTTCGACAGCTGCGTCAATCCGTTTGTCTGGAGAGTGTGAATCGATCACCGCTTGTTCGACTTCGCTACGTGGTCGGCAGAAATTTTGCTGGCTGCGTTTGACCACCATTTGCTTAAAGGATTTTGGTGGCGTTTCTACCGGTGGCAACGTAATCGCTGAAAACGGTCGCGACCCGACGCCATCAATCATCAACGACAGGTAGATCTGGGCAAAGCCAAGATTCACGAGGTCGGTCGCTTCGAATTCTGGCGCAAACACCGTCTCGAGCACTTCGGCGTCAAACGGCCCGACCCGGAACGAAATTGTCGTACCCACGTTACCAAACACCGCATCGCGGATTTCTTCTTCCATCTGCTGCACGTACTGGTGAGCAATGATCAGGTTCAGGTGATACTTACGCGCCTCAGAGAGGATATTGGCAAAGGTGGCATTGGCAAAACTTTGGAACTCATCCACATAGAAATAAAAGTTTGGCATTTGCTTCATCTGGGCTGGTGGTAGCTCGGCGCGACTCATGGCAGCTAGGTAAATTTTAGTGATGAGCATTGACCCAATCAAATCGGCATTGGTTTCACCAACCAGTCCTTTGGATAGGTTGATGAGTAGAATCTTTTTCTCATCCATCATTTTGCGCACATCAAACGATGAGTGTGGCTGCCCGATGATGTTACGGATCAACGGGTTACCGGTAAACTGCCCGATTTTGTTTTGGATCGCTGGGAGTGCCTCGGCGGCAAAGCGTTCGGTATAGCTGGCAAACTCATCAACCCAGTAGGCTTTCACCGCGGGATCTTTGATGTTTTCTACCACTTTGTCGCGGTACTTTTTGTCTGCCAGCATGCGGTTCACCGAAAGCAGGGTGGTCCCTGGGTACTCGATAAGTGCCAACAAGGCATTGGTCAGGATGTACTCCATGCGAGCCGACCACGCGTCAACCCAAATTTTCTTGAAGGTCGACATCAAGCCAGAAACGACCAAGTGTCGTTTGTCGATCCCAACATCTTCCATGATGTTGAACGCAATCGGGTTTTCCATATCAAAGGGTGCGAAATACACCACATCATCGATACGATCCTCAGGGACGTAATCAAGCAGTACTTCAATAGCCGAACCGTGGGGATCGATAAAGGCCATCCCCTCGCCTGTCTTGAGGTCTTGGGCGGCCATGTTTTCAAGTAGGGTCGACTTTCCCATACCGGTCTTACCGATCACGTACATGTGACGCTGGCGGTCTCGGGCTTTGATACCAAAAGGGACCCGTTGCCCACGGGCATCAGTCTTGGCAAAAAAGGTTATCTTTTCTGGATCGTATGGTGCCATGTTATACCGAGTATACCACTAGTCGCCAAACTGCTCCTCAACAAATGTCACCAGGCTCTGCACATCGGCGGTGCGTCCTTCTGACCCTAGGACAATCACGACCACGGTGCGAGTGGTGCCTTTGATTGCCAATTCGTGTAAAGAGATCGAAGTCTGCCCGGCTGCGCGAGTTTCACCAACTTTACCACCGACAAACCCGGTGGTGTCTTCGATTTCATTGAAGTTAACCAGGCCGGTAAAATCACCTCCTACGTAAGTTGACGGTAGGTTGACGTCTTTGGTGATGTCGAGGATAAACCGGCGATTATTGTATATGTGCTTGGTTAACTGATACAGGTCGCCGACAGTAGACACGTTCTGTGCGCTGAGGCCAGACGGATCAGCAAAGGTTGTGTGCAGCATGCCGAGCTGACGCGTCTTGGCATTCATGGCGGCAATGAATTCTTCGCGACCGAGCTCGGCTGCGATGACTTCTGACGCTTCGTTGGATGACTCAACTAGTAGTAGCTGCATTAAACTGTACATGGAAACGCTACTGCGGTTCGACAGTCGCGGCACGAGCGATGTGACAAAGTTTGGTGAGGTGACAAACACTCGTTTATCCAGTTGTAGCTCTTCGGCAGCTACCACTGCGGTCATGAGTTTGGTGAGCGACGCGATAGCCGCTTCGTCCTTGAGGTCGCTAGCAGCGAGTATGGTGTCGTTTTCTATGTCGGCCACAAAGTAATGTGGCGCGGTAATGTCTGGCACCGGCGGCTCATAGACAAACGTATCTGGAGCAGTTGCCGCGGCGTGCACCACGACTAAGGTGCCCGTTTCAGCCGCCCTAAAGAGCGCTTCTGCGTCGCCGTTACTTAACCAGATTCCCCCACCGCCAAAGTCATCGCCGACCGATGAACCGCCCGGGTAAGTTGGCTCACCGTGAATGATCAGGTTTTCCTCAAACGCGACCGTCCACGGCAAATCAGCCTGGGCAAGAGTAGAGAAAAATGACTCATCACGACGGACGACTTCGTACATGCCAGATGGCGTTTCCCACCAAGTGCCTGGTTGTGCGGCGCGGATGATCTCGGCACTTTGGGCTAGTACGCCCGCTTCAAAATAGCGCACTTGTTCACGAGCCAGGTCGACTTCGACAAAGGTCGTCGCGTCATCGATAAGGGCGTCACGGGTTTGCGTAAAAAAATTGGCTTGTGAAAGGGCGACCTGGGGGCCATTGGTCAGGGCGGTATTCTCGAGGGTGTACGGATCGACGACAGTCACTACTGGCGACGCAATCTGGCCTACCTGTGACATGTAGCCGTAACCTACGGTTCCAGCGAGCAAGAATAGTAACGCAGCCGTGCTAGCGATACCAACCCGCGCGATGGTCTGCAGCGTGCGCGTTTGTTTTTTAACTCTCGGGATTTTAGTTTTCGGGATTTTTGAGACAGATGATGGTGTATACGACTGCGGAATTAACGAACCTTTTCCCATGTGCGGTTGGTCAGATTCGTGGACGATCAGCTGTAGGGTGTCTTTTGGCTTCTGTAACATACCGTAATCATACCGCGAAGCGAGTGCCAAAATCCTGTTTCACTCACAGGTAGCGCAGCAGTGTTACTAGATGACTTTACGCCTTTTTACTACCCTCGAACAGGCCAGTATGACCACGGCAGCTAGTAAGATTGGTCTTTGAACAATGGTTCAGTGGTCTCGATAAAAGAGTCGTTGCCTCGTTCACCATTACCGTAGTCTGAGCGGCGCAAGATTTCGTCTCGCATCAACATGTAGCCAAACAAAACCAACAGTACACCAGCACCAACTAATATGTACTCACGGAAGTCGGTAGGAATTCCCAAGTACGGAAGAACCAATAAAACAAAACCAACCAAACAGACAAACATCGCTTTACGCATATTGCACAGAGTATACCTTAGGATCGGCTGTCCACAATCATGACAAATTCACCTTTTTGTTTTACGGGTGTGGTTTCTAGAAGTTCGAGTAGCTCTGCGGCCGACCCGACCAGTAGTTCTTCGTGCAGTTTGGTCAGTTCGCGACCAAGGTACACGATCGCATCAGGTTGCTGTTCTGTTAGTTGAGTCAAGGCTTTGGTGATCCGGTGGGTCGACTCGAGGCACACTACTGGCTGTGCGTGCTGCGTGAGGGTTTTGAAAAATGTTTCGCGACCTTTCTTTTGCGGCACAAACCCGAGGAAGGTAAATTGATTTCCGGTGATACCCGCGATTGATAGCGCAGCCGTGACCGATGAGGCACCCGGGATAGCTTCGATCAAGACCTCAGCGGCGCGGGCTTGCTGTACCAGCAACACTCCCGGATCGCTGACCCCTGGCGTGCCGGCGTCGCTGACGAGCGCAACGTGCTGACCAGCTAGCAGGTCTTCGATGATGTGGGCATGCACCTGCTCGCTAGCGTGGGCATCATAACGCTTCATTGTCGCGTCGATGTTGTAGTGGTGTAGCAGTTTGCCTGTCACGCGGGTATCTTCACACAACACGTAATCACACTCGGACAATGTCCGAATGGCTCGGTGTGTGATGTCTTCGAGATTCCCAATCGGGGTCGCGACGATCGAAAGTTTACCTGATTCCATGTCAGCAACGGTACCACTTGGGTTGGTAAAAGAAAAGGCCAGGCACCGCAGGTGCCCGGCCTTTTCTTTTTTGCTTAACCTATCGCCACGTAAACCCGCGGCCGAAGTGGCCCCAGGCGGCGGTGTCTGCATACACTGGTGCATCAAGCTGGAGGAACGACTTGATCCCGTTAGGGGTGAGGTCGTATCCGATGACGTCCTCGGGGACGCCATCGACAATTGCTACAGCCATCAGTGCTTCGGGGTGTCCAATAGCGTAGGCCAGCTTTACCAACACAGTTTGGGCGTGGGGATATTTTTCTAGGTAATCGACCGCCACCCGCCTGGCCATGTAGGCGCCAGAGCGATCTACTTTACTCGGGTCTTTGCCCGAAAAGGCTCCGCCGCCGACGGCGATTTCTGGACCGTAATTGTCGACGATAATCTTGCGTCCGGTCAGGCCAGCGTCGGCATCAAAGCCTCCGACATACCAATCTCCGGCTGGATTAATGTGATAGGCCTGCGCACCGGGGATCACGGACTCTACCAGTTTCTGTAGCTCTGCTTTCGGGGCATTTTGGAAACTGGCTACCACCGAATGAATTGTACCGTCGGCGTGTACGGTCACCTGAGTTTTGCCATCGTACGGATATTTGGCGTAGAGGGCTTGGCAGAGGGTGCGCGCGAGCTCGTATTCTTTGGGCATATAGGTGTCGGTCTCGCGGGTGGCGTAGCCGGTCATGATGCCTTGGTCTCCGGCTCCGCCGGTATCTACCCCTTTAGCAATCTCTGGGCTTTGCTCGACGACGTGCACCGAGATATCGTATTGATTACCGACGATAGACTCGACAATGGCACAGATATCTATGTCGGTGGCCTTGGTGGTGACTTCCCCAGTGACAAAAATCTTGCCGTGGGAACCGACCGCTTCAACTGCTACACGGCTGGCTGGGTCTTGCGTTAGGTAGGCATCAAGCACCGTGTCTGAAATCCGGTCACATAATTTATCGGGATGGCTGGGTGAAACACATTCGGCGGTTTTTAACATATTGTTTTAGTTAGGTGAATATAAAATTACAAAAGCACCCAGGCGGGTGCATTCAGGAGTTAAGCATTGTTCACACAAAAGTGTGTTGAATGTCGCACCGTTCCTTTGTAGGTGGTTGCGGATGGAGTCAGCGGGTCAAATCCCTCGTCCATACTCTGAATACGTTATGTAATTGTCAGAGTAGTATACTCTGACAATTGAGAAAAGGGTACAGCACGTACCTATAAATATGTGGGTAGTGTGTTGACGCGTCGAAAACTAGCTTGTTAACTCGTTTGCGACGAGGGTCACATCGCCGGCGCCGAGGATGAATACGACTGTGTCATCGTTTAACTTACCTCTGACGTACTCTACAACGTCATCGTGCGACTCGAAGAACTGAGTATGCGGTACCCACTCGAGGGTTTTAACCGCCAGTTCGCGACCGCTGACCCCGGTGGTGTTTTCTTCGCGGGCAGCGTAGATTGGTAGGAATAGCGCTTCGTCTGCACCAGCAAACGATTTGGCAAATTCATCAAACAGCGCTGCAGTGCGAGAATAGGTGTGGGGTTTGAAAATGGTGATTAATTTTTTGTCTGGATACAACTCCCGCGCGGCTTGGATTGTGACGGTGATTGCCGTTGGATGATGGGCGTAGTCATCGTATATATGTGCACCATTCACTTCGCCCTTGTATTCAAACCGACGCCAGGTGCCGGCAAAGTCTTGCAGTGCGCTACCGGCGATACCTTGGTCGATCTTTTCGTAGGTCGCAACTGCGCTGGCTGCAGCGGCATTGAGACGGTTGTGTACCCCGGGCAGCTTGAGTGAGAGTTGCATGTCGAACGCTTCCATATAATCAATCACCGGCACCTGAGCGCTGGCGATCACTGGCGCGAGAGCGGGGTCTTTGGTGTTGCAAATCACGACCCCGGTTTCTGATACTTGTGATACCAGGGTCATGAACGCATCTTGCACATCGGCCAGGGATTTGAAGTAATCGACATGATCAAGTTCGAGATTAGTGATCACGAGGACTTCTGGCCGGAGTGATAAAAAGTCACGTTTGAATTCGCACGCTTCGACAATCGCATACTTGCTTTTGCCAGCGCGATAATTACTGCCAGTTTTGGCTCGTAATGAGCCGATCACTGCGGTTGGATCTTTGGTAGCGGCGGCAAAGATATCAGTCAGCATGGCGGTGGTGGTGGTCTTGCCGTGGGTACCAGCTATCGCTATCAGGTAGTACGGATTCATCGCCAGACCCAGGGCGTCAAAATAGTTGAGCATTGGGACCTTCAGCTTTTTGGCAGCGAGCATTTCGGGGTGGTCAGCTGCCATAGCTTCGGTATATATCACCATTTCGATATCGTCGGTGATATTCTCGGCTGCTTGAGGACATTTAACTACTATCCCCTCGCGTACGAGTGCCTTGGTGAGATCAGTCAGCTCACGATCAGACCCACTGATCACCTTTTTCTCGGACAAAAAATGCCGCGCCAAAGACGACATACCAATGCCACCAATGCCGATAAAATGAATTTGTTTAACTTGATTTAAGTTGATCTGGCTTGCCATAGAAGGTAGCGTAGCATATTATAGAAATCAGAAAACTGTTCAACAAACCTAGGAGGTGGTACAAACTATGTCACACGAAATAAACGTGTTTATACAAGACACAATCGACCAAAAAGCTCGCATGATGATGCTGGGCAATACCCAGCAACTATGGCATCACACAACTGGAGAGTTTCAACCAACTGCGTTTGTTGATGCAACCAGATTTGCAAATGCACTCGGCGTCCAGCCGACAAATGTGTGCCTGATGCGCGCAGCCAGCAATGTCGAAAGTACCGGGTTTCGCAGAATTGCAAATCGGTATCCTACAGAGACTCGTGAGCATATCGATGCGGACGCAATACACGTCCGTGGTTCCGGTACGATGACCATGTTGCAAAGTGCCGATTGCGCGAGTGGTGTTGTGTATAAACCCAGCACTCAAGAAAGCATCTTGTTCCATGTTGGTCGGCCGGCTGGCATGCCGATCGACGGTCAAAACATCATCACTGATGTATTAGACCGCATTGCTCCCGACGGTCAGGTGGACGAACTAGAAGTCATCTGTACTGGGTTAATCTGTGGAGCTCATCTACCGCACCGCGACGGATTGGGGCGAGAGCAAGCTGACGCATACCTTGCTGAGTTCGGACCAGACGTATTTTATGATGCGGAAACAAGATCTTTGGATCTAAGAAAGGTGATTATTGCTACGCATGTACGTGCTGGGCTTGAGACAAATCAAATCAAATTTTTTGGCCCAGATTGCACCTTTGCAGCTCCATGTTGTGCCAGCAATCGCAGGGATCTTGTAGAAGGAAATGTGCGCGAACATGCCAACAGTATAGTCTGGATTACCAAGTGACGACCAGCGACCCACCGGTCGCTTTTTTTATTCCCCATCAATACCCCACGGCGTAAGCCTGGGGATGTAGGGAGTTCATGCACCACGTAGTGGTGCATGCTAAAAGGTTGCTTTTAGCTTTCGAGGATACCCCGGGCGTGAGCTCGTGGGTAATTCATTTACAAACCACTACTTTTACATACGACCACACCTCAAGTAGGACACGCAATAGCTGCCTAGCGGCCAGCCCGACCGGTACTGCTGCAGCGGCCGAATCAGAAATACTCCAATTAATTGGAGTATTTTACATAGGTGCAACTTGGCTCATCTACATGCTTACAATGACTGAATTTGGCACAGAACCCATGAACTGTGCCTTGCCGCCAAGAAGGAGGACTGCCAACGTTTGTTCTGCGAGTGGTTTCTTTTTTGTTTTGTAGTGGTAATTAGATCAGATTATCATTTTTTACAGCGGAGACAAAGGCGTCGTTGCGCTCGTATTCATTTTTAAACATCCCAAACGACGCGTAGCCGGGTGAGAACAGCAGGATGTCAGCTGGCTGGCTGGCGGCCAGCCCGGCCTCTACTGCCGCCTCGACGGAATCTGAAATACTCCAATTAATTGGAGTATTTGTAAGGGCGGTGGCGAGACGGTCGGTGCCAGTACCCGCTAGTAGTATGACTTGTTTACAAAATTTTGGCATCGCGTCGAGTAATGCTTGAGGGTCAATATCTTTATCAGCGCCACCAGCAATGAGGATGATGTTTTTGGAGTCTGTATTCCCGACGGCTTCGAGTGCGCGCACGGTGGCAATTGGCGTGGTGGCGTTGTTGTCATTAAAGATACCGACCCCGTCTGGCGCTCCCATGTATTGCAAACGTCCCTCTACCCCCGGAAAGCTAGCGAGCTCTGGGAGAATATCTTCATCGGTGAGACTCAGAGCCTTGAGTGCTTCTATCGCTAGTGCGGCATTGAGCCGATTATGCTCACCTGGCATCGCCAGTAGTCCATCAGCCGGAACACCTGAAGCATCCACCAGTACCACCTCTTGTCCCAAGGTAGCGGTCGGAATCGTCTTGATCCGCTCAAATACTTCTGGAGTCGTCACCAGTACACCACTCTCTTCTTGGTGACTAAAGATATTGGCTTTGTCTGCAAAGTAGACATCCATCGCCGCTTCTTTGCTCATACCTGCACTTTGATAATAGTTCAGGTGGTCTTCCATAAAATTAGTAAACACGGCAATTTGCGGTGACATCCCTGCCCAGCTCCACCCCTGTAGCTGCCAGGAATCAAGCTCCATAACGCACAGTGATTCTGGCTGCACTTCTTTTAGGAGCTGGAGGTTTGAGCGACCGCGGATGTTGCCTCCAAGCAAAATATTTTCTCCGGTGACCTGTGAGAGCACGTGATGGATCAGGTGCGTCACGGTACTTTTGCCGCGAGTACCGGTCACCCCAACGATAGGAATACCTGACAATTCTGCAAACCAGGCAGCGGACTGTTTGAGTGGTACCCCAGCTATCTTGGCTGCGGCCAGCTCTGGAGAATCAATTGGGGTACCGGCGCCAACCAACACATAATCTGCACTGATAAAATCGATGGTATCGTAGGGACCGAATTTGAAGGTGATATTGTCGTACTGTTTGAGGGCGTCGACAGATGGCTGCATAACCTCAGCCGGTGCATCATCAACGACTAACACCTGCGCCCCGGCTTCGGCCAGAAACGCGGCGTCCCCGACCCCACGCCCAAGCAAGCCAATCCGCATGATGGTGATTTTTTTACCGGCAAATTGTTCGTTCCAAGTTTTCATACCCACTATCCTACGATAAACCACCGTAAATCGCCACAGTTAGCTGCTATACTTTTATCATCATGAAACAAACGAAGGGCAAACGCTCACTTGAAGCCTATAAGATCTTTCCGTATGTAGCCTGGGGATTGATACTTGGTTTTACATTTTTTGTTTACAACCTGGTGACTGATCTACAAGACACAACCTCACAGCTACAAAAACAAACCAACGCCCTACAACAGCAAGTATCAACAGACCTGCGCACAGCTGATTTTGATAGTTACAATAAAGACCGTTATCAATCAGACAAGAATCGGGAATAGTTGTGCAGCTGCAATCAGTCTCAATCAAAAGTATTGCCTCGTTCGCCGCGGTTATAGTAATTTTTATTGCCGCTATTTCGCTCAGCCAGTGGCTGACCACGAGCGATCAAGCAGTCGCTGTCACTGAACGGTTTGGGTATCTTGGGTTGCTTGTTATTGGGATTGTGACTGGTCTCAACTTTGTTATCCCGATTCCCGCAGCGACCTTTAGTGCGCTCTACAGCGCAGCCGGATTAGCTACCACGGGGATTATCTTGGCACTGGCGTTTGGAACCTTGATCGCTGACATGATCGGGTATTGGGTCGGGACCAAATTGCGCTTGGTACTGAGCGATACGTACCCAAAAATTAGTGGGTATGCGAAACGAGTAGCAGCCCAAAGTACGTTTTTTATATTTATTTTTGTTCTGCTCTACGCAGCATTTGTCCCATTCCCTAATGAAGCCATTTTAATTCCTCTGGCAATTAGCGGAATTAAATTTCGCTACCTGTTACTACCGCTGCTCATTGGGAATATTATGCACCAAACTATTTTGATTATGGGGGTTGATACGCTCACGCGGTTCATTTTTTGAAGTAAAGGCATCAAAGCGGTCTAGTATCGCAACCATCGTAAACACGAGTGTCAGTCCACTCATGACTAGCACATTGGAAATAAAGACCGCCCCACCAACAGTCGCCACCGCGAGCAATAGTAAGCCAGCTGTGAGCCACAGGGCTCGCTTACACACATTGTGTAAGGTGATACGAATCAACAAAATAGCAATCGCAATTCCAATTGCGCCACCGAGACTAAACCAAAGAATCGCTACGTCTGTTCCACCAGAAAGTTGTAACCGATAACCCACCGATACACCTATGATACTGAGAAAAAGAATCCCGTGAGCATGCAGAAACACAAATAAGTTGTTGGGGCGGACGTCTGCCAAACGATCGTTATGCTCATAATACAGCCACCAGAGCGCGACCATCATACCCAGACCAGAAAACACCGTGACCAGCTGTTGGATTCCTAAACTGGTAGCGGTATTGGACAACGCGACCACAATCATACTTTCACCAATAACCAGAATGAGAAACAGGCCGAGCCGCTCGTGCAAGTGGTACACATTGAGGTAGCGCCGCGTGTTACCCTTGCCACGCGTTAACGGGATTAAAATATCAATCGACAGAGCCGCCAGGGCAAACAAGATGTGGTATGGGTCGAGCGTAAACGCTGAAACCACCCATAACCCGGCTGCAATTAGTACCCCTTGTAACAGGTTATACGTTGTAGGTCTGGTTTGGGGATGCAGGTAGTACATCCGGCCGATCAAAAAGGTCTGAAGGACTCTGACGCCGGCAAGAGCTAAAAAGTACCCTACATACTCACCTGCAAACACTGCTGGCATGGTGAGGCTCATGACAAATACTGCCACCATAGTCAGCTGCACAAAGAGCTTGTCGGCTGTGCTTTCGCTTGGTTGCAGGTTACGGTTGGCGGTGGTCGACCACCAGGCGACGAAAATACTGTACCCCACAATGAACATGTGTAGGTAGTCAGTGATAGTTTGATGATTTGACGCGGCCAAGTACGTCAGCTGCGCAATCAGCGCCACAAAGGCCACATCATAAAATAGTTCGAGCCAAGAAGCTCGCTTGAAGACATTTTCCATAGAAATATTAAAACATATAATTAGTGTCCAAAGTATAGGAGTGACCTAGAATACCTATAAGCAGGTGGCGTTATGTGGATATATAAAACCCCTTGTCCGCGCTCTAGGATTCGCACCACGAAAGTATTTCCATTTCTATAGTCGACATTCATCTCCTTAGAAATTAGGTCAACCTAGGGCCTTTCGAGTGCAAAAGCGCGGGGCGCTTTTGCAAGAGGTTGCCAGCTGCGTAAGCAGCGACAACCTGTACAGCCCCTGTAAGGAGTCAGGAGTGTGACCAATTTTAATGACCAGAGGGAATATAAAAATGGAAATGGCCCTTGTGGCCCTCTAGCCAACCCTATCATCTCGTGAACATCGATGATTCGCTGCGCGATCGGGAAAAAAGCTATACGCTTTTTTCAGCTCGCGCGACCACATAAAAACCGCCGTCCGCGCTCTAGGATTCGAACCTAGGGCCTTTCGAGTATCAGTCGAATGCTCTAGCCAACTGAGCTAAGCGCGGACGCCGGTTTCTACCAACGTGGCCAGAACTATAGCAGATTTTGTTTAAAAGTAAAAGTAAAAAGGCCGCGGGACAAGAAGTATTGTCTCGCGGCCTGGAACTAAGTTGCGATAGAATATAGCGCAAACACGATGAGCAACACAATGACTCCGATGTATGCTCGCCAGTCATGCTCGCGGCTTACGTGTCGCTTGACGATTGCTCGCAGCGAGTTGTAATGACGCTGATGCTCGGCATGAGTACGAGCGAGGTTAGCCCACTGGGGGTTTTCCCCGCTTGGAAGACCCCCATTTTGGGGCTGGCTGCGCGTACTGTTATCTTGTACCATGTGTTCTACCTCATAGAGATCATTGGCAAGTTATTTCGCCAATTCCAATTTATTTATAACACCTTTTTTATGATAAGTCAATCAAGTTTTGGTGGGGATTGGTGGGGTATACTTATTTGTATATGGGACTTGAACAATACGTCATCAACTTTGTTACTTTTGTTAATAATATAGTCATCCCCTTTCTGTTAGGGATCGCGTTTTTATTTTTTGTCGTCAATGCCATCAGGTTTTTTGTCGTCGGAGGTGCAAATCCAGAAACTAAAGAGAAGGCACGCTCGCTGGCCGTCTACGGTGTACTGGCTTTTGTGCTCATTATGACTTTCTGGGGTATTACCGCTTTACTCACCAGTTCGCTTGGGTTAAATCAATATGCTACGAGCGACAACACTTGTTTTGACTATAAGTGCGGACCAACAGCCTATAAACAAACGGATGGTGGAGCGAACGTCGGTGGAAATTTTGGGACTGGTGTCGGTGACGACACTTCTTTAGGAAATTTGGGTGGAGGCAGCCAAGATTCTGCAGTTGTTCAACGACTTCCTGAAGTTGAGCAATCTAATCCTGGCGATTCGCCTCGCCTACCCATCTTAATTGGATCAGCTGGGAAACCACAAAAACCGAGCCCAACCCGTCCCCCTGAAATACCTATTATCCCTGGCCGGGTAGCAGAAGGTATCGAAGATTTTGCTAGTACATTTGACCCAACGGAATACGGCAGTCGACTTAATTCAGTCATACAAGAATCTGTCGATGTACTAGCCGACCCAAACGCCAACACCGAAGACCGAGCCAAAGCTGCGGTATTACTCGAGGCTAATGGCTATATCACGGAATCAGACCTCGCAAGCTACGTAGGTACCCTCAACACTGAACGATCAGCCGCTGGTTTACAGCCGCTTGACATGAAAACTATACGCTCTGGCGCAAAGCGCCTCCCTGATTCGCTAGTCACCGAAATCAGTCAAACCCAAAATGGCTTGCTGGACACCGTCGCAGAAGGTAGCCGTCGCTTGTATGACATATGGGGCGCTCCAGATCGAAATGCCCAAGTAGATGCTCTAGCGCTAGTGGAACAGATCTATAATCAACCAGCAGACCCAGATCGAATTGCAATGTTTGACATGTTGCTAAGCAGTAACGAAGCGATGAACCAAGACGAACTAGCTGTTGCGAGAAGTCGAATGATTGAAGAAATTAACGCAGAGCGATTCTATGCAGGTATCGAGCCGCTTGGAGGATCCACCAGTACAGAAAATCCGACTAGGGGCGATAGTAGTAACACTCAATCAGGTAGTACGAACAGTGTATTTACTGACATAGCACAGCCAGCGGAAACTTCGGTGAATAATGTTATCCCGGATGTCCAAAATAACTTTCTCACCACCCAGATAAAAAGTGTGGGGGCTGACGACACCAAAACTCCGATCGAAAGACTGAAAAAAGCCAAGGCGTTTGAAGCTGCTGGCTTTATTACCCCCACTGAATACCAAGCAGTCGCCGACTCACTGAATAACGCGCTCGTATCAAGTGGCCAGCAACAGCTCTCTCAAGGTACAGTAGCAGAGATAGAACCAACAGACGGGTACGTCGAGACCATTGTGAACTACAAAGACAACGTCGAGACATCCCAGAAAATCATTACTGATTTCTATGGGTTCAGCCAGGGAAATGAGGTTGCAGCCAATCAGATAAACAAAATATTCAACTCGCAAGACTACACATTGGAAGAACGTAGACAAGCCGCCGACAAAGTATACACGGAAATACAAAATCAATCAGAATCAACCAGCTCAACAGGGGGTATTTATATACCTGGCAGCTCTCCTGACGAGTTGGCTGCGTTAGAAGGGTCAATGTACTCTGCCTTAGGGACAGAAGCGCAACTGAGTGCTGGGGAGGCGATAGACCCGTAAGCGTTTAATCATCTGGTATAACAAAACACCTTCCGTTGGAAGTTGTTTTGTTTCATATATTGAAACTGAATAGATTGCATCGATATTTTTTGGCCTGGCTTAGGCCAAAAACTACGATATTTCACAACAAGTGTATTTCTATTTTTGTAGTTGCTTACGCTCCTTAAAAATAATTCATTCGTAATATGCCTTTCAGGCATTTACTCATTGAACACAGCGACAAAGAGTCACACTCTTTTGTCTTATCCTTTGGGCTGGTCTTTCCCTAGTGTCTGATACCACTTCAGAGTGTTGAGTATCATTGCTCATTGTGTACTCGATCGAGATACACAATATCGACCAATTAGCTGTCATTGTGAACCTGTTGCCAGGAACACGACAACGTATCCAATTGGAATTAATCCACGACCAGCTTCCGCTAGCCGTGCCTTGTTACGACTTAGTCCTTGTTATCGAATTTACCGTAGTATGCCGCAAGGACATGCTTCGGGCACTTCCGACTCCCCTGACTTGACGGGCGGTGAGTACAAGGCTCGGGAACGTATTCACCGTGACATGCTGATTCACGATTACTAGCGATTCCGACTTCATGTGGGCGAGTTGCAGCCCACAATCCGAACTGAGGAATACTTTATCAGGATTTGCTCCACATTGCTGTATTGCGTCCTTTTGTATATCCCATTGTATCACGAGTGCAGCCCTAGGCATCAAGGGACATGCTGACCTGGCGTCATCCTCACCTTCCTCCCCCGTAAGGGGGCAGTCTCGCCTGACACTTGTAACAGGCAACGAGGGTTGCGTTCGTTTCCCCACTTAAGGGAACACTTCAAAGCACGAACTGACGACGGCCATGCATCACCTGTTATACACCCTCGAAGGCTTCTCCGGTTTCCCGGAGCGTGCAGTATAATATCTAGCCTAGGTAAGGTTTTTCGCTTATCGACGAATTAAGCCTCATGATCCACCGCTTGTGCGAGCCCCCGTCTATTCCTTTGAGTTTTAAGCTTGCGCTCGTACTACCCAGGCGGTCTGTTTAACGTGTTAACTTCGTCTCTGAGGGGGTCGATTCCCCCAAAAACCAACAGACAGCGTTTAGGGCATGGACTACCGGGGTATCTAATCCCGTTTGCTACCCATGCTTTCGTGCCTCAGCGTCAAGAAAGTACCAGTGAGCTGCCTTCGCATTTGGTATTCCCCTCGATATCAACGGATTTCACCCCTACACCGAGAGTTCTGCTCACCTCTTACTTCTTCTAGTGTTACCGTTTCGAATGCGAATCTGAGGTTGAGCCCCAGGATTTAACACCCGACTAATAACACCGCCTACGCACCCTTTACGCCCAGTGAATCCGGATAATGCTTGGGGCCTCTGTATTACCGCTCCTGCTGGCACAGAGTTGGGAGCCCCTTATTCATGAAGTAACGTCAATAAAATTCCTCCTTCATAAAAGGTGTTTACGCCCCTAAGGGCTTCATCCACCACGCGGCGTCGCTCCGTCAGACTTTCGTCCATTGCGGAAGATTCTCGACTGCAGCCTCCCGTAGGAGTATGGACCGTGTCGCAGTTCCATCGGTGGGGGTCAGGCTCTCACCTCCCCTATCCGTCGTAGCCTTGGTAAGCCGTTACCTTACCAACAAGCTGATAGACCGCGGGCCGTTCCTAGAGCGATAAATCTTTACCCCGAAGGGACTATCAAGTATTGTTCCGACTTTCGCCGGGTTATCCCTGACTCTAGGGTACGTACCCACGTGTTCCTACCTCGTCTGCCATGA
>Ga0307932_1000512_pt1 | contig 16022 bp, 10 predicted proteins | sample OrgLakmetageno48_FD_201843 | JGI IMG/M metagenome (GOLD analysis project Ga0307932, IMG submission 201843) | Saline water microbial communities from Organic Lake, Antarctica - #48 | ecosystem: Environmental > Aquatic > Non-marine Saline and Alkaline > Saline | place: Antarctica: Organic Lake...
TTCAAATTGAATTATTTGCTCGGAAAATTGACCAAGTAAGGTTTTTATTTCTTCTTTTGTTTGATAAAAAAGTTCTATTATTTCCAAATTTTCATCAAAGTTAGCTCCAGATATTTTCAGCTCTTCTTCGGCTAATTTATTTTCTGGAAAAAACACTTTTCCTATCTCAAATATATTAAATCTTTCAAAATGTTTTTGATTATTTTTAGTAGCTTTGATTATCTCAACCAACAAAGTTCTTCTCATTAAATTCTGCTTCTCGCTATTAGGATTTTTTAATTCAAAGTGTTTTCCGGAAATTTTTCCAATTCGCAGATCTTTTTCACTATAAAATGAATAATTTATCAATTCATCAAATCCCAAGGCTTTTAAATTATCTTTTATTTTCCATTCAAGTTCTCGTTTTAAATTCCTTCGATTAGGTTTACAAGCAGTCATTAAATACTGTTCATTTATTTCTTCATATCCCTTAATTCTACCAATTTCTTCAATAAAATCAGCCTGGTCTTCAATATCCAATCTCCAATAAGGAATATCTATTTCAACTTCTTTTTTATCTTTATTTTTAATTTTAAAACCTAAGTTTTCTAAAATTTCAAAAGCTTCTTCGTTTTTTACTTTTTCTCCTAATAATTTTTCGATATTCTCAGTATTAAATTTAATTATCTGTTTTTCTGATTGAATTTTATTGCAATCCACCACCTCCACCAATTCAGCTTCTGCATATTCTTTCAATAATTCAATAGCTTTTTCAACTGCCACTTGAGCCAACACCGGGCTAACTCCTTTTTCAAATCTAGACTGAGATTCAGTTACCAAAGAATGCCTTTGACGAGATTTTCTAATACTCAACGGGTCAAAGTTTGCTCCCTCTAATACTATTTTATTAGTTTCTATATTAATACCTGATTTTTTTCCGCCTTTAATTCCAGCTAAAGCCAGGCTCTCTTGCCCATTGCTAATTACCAAATCATCTTCATTTAAATCCAGATTAATGTCGCTTAATAACTCCATTTTTTCGTCTTTTTCAGCTTTTCTGACTACAATTTCTACTTTTTCTTGATTTTTAATTTGATTAAAATCAAAAGCATGTAAAGGACTACCGGTTTCCAGCATTACATAGTTGGTTATATCTACTATATTATTAATCGGTTCCATTCCACTAGCAATCAATCTAGCTTGCATCCAATCGGGAGATTTTTTTATTTTAATATTTTTCAAAACCGCTCCCATATAACGAGAACAAAGTTTTTCATCTTTTATTTTTATATCAAGTAATTTTCCTTCTGAGGGGAAATCAGTATTTAAATCAGTATTTAAATCAGTATTTATTTTTTCCATAGCGGAAATTTCCCTAGCCATCCCTATATAACTCAAGCAATCAGAAGATCTATTAGGCAAAATATCGAAATCTAAAACTTCATCTTTTAATTTCAGCGCTTCTATTAAAAATGTTCCCACTTTCAAATCATCGTTTAACACCATAATTCCTTGATGATCCTTCCCCAATCCAAGCTCATCTTCAGCACAAATCATTCCATTAGACTCAACTCCTCGAATTTTACTTTTTTTAATTTCAATTTTACTGTTAGGCAAAACTGCTCCAACTAAAGCCACGGCAACTTTTTGACCGACTTCTACATTGGGAGCTCCACAAACTATTTGAACTTTTTCGCCAAATTTTCCTAAATCCAGCCAAACTATTCTCAATCTATCAGCATCAGGATGATTTTTAATTTCAACCACTTCTCCCACTATAAAATTTTTAAAAACTGAAGCTAAGCTAATTTGCTCTTCCAACTCAAAGCCTTTTAGCATCACCATTTCAGCTAAATCCTCGGGGCTCTTTTCTGTTTTTGATAAATCTTTAAGCCAATTATATGAAAAACGCATTTTGTTAGTTAGTTAGTTATTAGAAAATTTTTATTTTTGACAATTTCAAAACTAAATCCAAAATTCAAAATTTTAATTATTTGTCATTTGGATTTCATTTAAGCAATTTGAAATTAATTTTAATTTTAAAATAATTGATTGATTTGAATAGACTGCTCTTAATTAACCAATCAACTATTTGATTAATTGATTAATTTAAAATTGTTTCACAAATCTCAAATCTCCACTCCTAAAATGTCTAATATCATCAACTTTATATTTCATCATAGCCAATCTTTCTATTCCAAAGCCCCAAGCAAATCCTTGGTATTTATTTTTTTCATAACCAGCCGCTTGAAAAACTCTTTGATTGACCATCCCACAACCTCCCATTTCTAACCAACCAGTGTGTGAACAGGTTGAGCAACCCTTTCCTTGGCAAACTCTGCAAGAAATATCAAATTCAAATCCAGGTTCAGTAAAAGGAAAGTAGCTGGGTCTTAGTCTTATTTTAATTTCTTCTTGAAAAAAAGCAGTGAAAAATTCCTGGGCAATACTTTTGAAATTGGCTACATTGACAGTTTCGCCTACCACCAAGGCTTCAAATTGACAAAAAGAATGTTCGTGATTAGCATCAGTGGCTTCATATCGATAGGCTTTTCCTGGAACTATTATTTGAAAAGGTGGTTTATTTTTTTCCATATATCTAACCTGAGCATTGGAAGTGTGAGTTCTTAATAAAAGTTTCTCATTTTTTTCACTTTTATCTTTAAACCAAAAAGTGTCCCACAAATCTCTTGCTGGATGATTTTTCGGAATATTTAAAGCATCAAAATTATAATGTTCGTTCTCAATTTCTGGTCCATCGGCAATTTCAAAACTCATCGAAGTAAAAATCCGTTCAATCTCTCGCTGAGTTTTAGAAAGCAGGTTTAAATGTCCTATCTCAGTTTTTTCCCCAGGAGCGGTCACATCAATCCATTCTTTTTCAAGATCTACTTGTTGTTTTAGTCTATTAATAGAAAGGTTTATATTATTCTCCATTTCTTTTTTTGTTTTGTTGGCTAAAATGCCAAATTCCTTTTTTTCTTCTGGAGATAGATCTTTTATTGTTTTCAACAACTGACCCAATTGACTCTTACGTCCTAAAAACGCAATCTTCAATTTTTCTAGTTTTTCTAAATTTTTTTCGGATTTATCCAAACCCTCTTCAAACTCAATTTTAATTTTATTTAAAATACTTTTATTAGACATTTTAAAAATTTAATTTTATTTAAAAACAATTCAATATAAAATAACACCTCTATTATTTCACAAAAAAACCCTTTCATCAATACTTTTTGAATAAAAAAATATCCCGCTTGTAAGCGAGATATTAAAAAATAATAAAATAACTTATTTTTTCTTTTTTTCTAAATGAACAGTGTGCTTTTTGCATTTAGGGCAATGTTTTTTGATTTCAAGTTTTTCTTGAATCTTTTTAACATTTTTATGGGAATAGTAATTGTATTCCTTGCATTCTTTGCACTGCAATTTGATTAGAGTATCTTGAGACATGGTTTTTATTTGAATAGTTAATTTATTAAATAGTTAATTAGAAGTAGTCTGTAAAAATCTTAATTTAATTGGAATTTTCCATGTAATCCGTAATTGACTAATTGACTGGAATTAAGCTTTTATCTTGATTCCTGGTGTCATAGTAGCTGTAATCGAAACACTTTTCAAAAAAGTTTTCTTCACTGCTTCTGGTTTATTAGCTTGTAAAACTTTTTTAAATTCTTCAAAATTTTCTTTCAAAGCCTTGGCGTCAAAAGATCTTTTTCCTATAGAGATATGAATATTTCCTCCATTATCATTTTTAAAACTAGTTTTACCTTTTTTAATTTCTTTAATTATTTTGTCGATTTGAGGACTAACTGTTTGAGATTTAGCATTAGGCATTAAACCTTTTGGTCCAAGAATTTTAGCAATCTTAGCCAATTTTGGCATCATATCAGGAGTGGCCACTGCTATATCCGCTACTAAATCCTTTTCTTGAGAAATTTTCTTAATTAATTCTTCTCCTCCCACTAAATCAGCTCCAGCTTTTTTAGCTTTATCTTGATCATTTTCAGTAAAAGCAACTACTTTAGTTTCTTTTCCATTTCCATTAGGTAAGCTAACGGTGGATCTGATTTGTTGATCAGTTTTTTTAGGTTTAATTTCAGTTTTAACGTGTATTTCAACAGTTTCGTCAAACTTAGCTTTAGGAAATTTCTCTAAAATTTCCAAAGCTTCTTCAATGGAATAGGTTTTTTCTGAATCAAAAGCCTCCATTGCTTTTTGATAATTTTTACTTTTTTGCTTCATCTTCTTAAATAAGTTATTTTTGAATAAATTAAAACAATCTCGCTTTACTCAAAAAAACTTTTCAGTGGTTATAGCGAATAATAATTCTCCCACCGTTAATAATTAATAATAAACCTTATTTTAAATGAAATAAGGCTGTTGGTCAATGGTATTTGGTTCTTTAATATCCTTGAACAAACTTTATTTCTTAAAAACCCTCCTCCCTTCCCTTTAAAAAAGGGAAGGGAACTAATAGGTGACTGTTTCCAAACACAGTTTTGTTGCGAAAAATTAGAATTTTACAGTAAAAAGGGTGTTTGAAAACAGTCCCCATAAAACTTCGCTAGCGTCCTCCCCCTTTTTCAAAGGGAGAATTAAAAGGGGTTTTCTGGTTCTTCAAATATTATATTATTTTTGTCCAAAGATATTAAATAGCATGGTACTAAATAATTTAATTATTTAAATTAAACATTTTCATTTTCTTTTCTATGGCTTTTTGAGCTTCTTCTCTAGCTACTTTAAGAATTTTTCGAGGATCACTAACTTCACAATGTTCTCCTCCAGCAATTTTACAAATTGCTCCGCAAAAAGCCACTCTGGTGTCAGTATCAATATTAAAAGCATTTATTCCGCCATCTATAGCTTTAACCACCTTACCATTAACCCAATCTGAGGCACCATGCAAAATCAAAGGAGTTTCTGGTAACCTTTTTCTAATCTCTTTTAATCTCTCCCAATCAGGTTCTTTTTTTTCTCTGAAAAATCCATGAGCATTTCCAATAGCTACTGCTAAAGCATCAATTCCTGTTTCTTTTACCATTTGTTCAGCTTCTTCAGGCTTGGTCATAACTTCTTCCCAATTAATTTCCAAACTTTCTTTACCTAGATAGGGGACTTTTCCTAATTCAGCCTGAACCGCCACTCCTTTTAGATGAGCATATTCAACTACTTTTTTGGTTATTTCAATATTTTCCTCTAAAGTCATCCTGGAAGCATCAATCATCACTGAATCCACACCCAAATCAATAGCCTTAGTAATATCATGCAAACTATGACCATGATCCAGGTGAAAGCCTATTTCAGTATCTCCTCCCAATCTTTTAATATTTGATTTAACCAAATCACCAATGGTGTTAAAACTGTAGTCCATAGTAGAAACCGTTATTTGAATAATACACGGGATTTTTAAATTATTAGCTGCCATCGCGATCGCTTGAGTAATTTCCATATTAGAGGTATTGAATGCACCCACGGCCTTACCGCTTTTCAAAGAATGTTTTAAAATTTCCAGAGTTTTGCTTTTCATAAATTATTTTAAAGTTTATAAAGTTTACTCCGTTAAATCATTTCAAATAAAATTTGAAAGACTATTTAACTGGAGTTTAAACCATTAAATTTTCAAACTATTAGACATCTCTCTCAGTTATAACTGAATTTTAAGTAGTCCAGAAAATATTTTTTAAAAAGAATGCTTATTTAGAATATTTTGATTAGTTTAATAATTTAGTAAGCTATCCCTAATCAAACAATCAACTATTCACTTATCTCAAATTTTTCAATGATTTTCATAAAATCATAAGGTTTAGTGCTAGCACTACCAATCAAAGCCCCTTCCATTCCTGAATCCAAACAAATTTCTTTAACATTAAAAGAGTCCACACTTCCACCATAAATTATTTTAACTCTTTCTGCTGTTAATTTTCCATATTTTCCTACTAAAAATTTCTTAATCAACAACCTTGCACTCATAATTTCATTGGAATTTGGCAAATCATCAGGATTATTTGAGCTAATGGCCCAAATTGGTTCATAGCACAAGATTGTTTTTTCTATATTGCCTCTGCCCACATTTTCTAAAATTTCTTTTAGTTGTTTTAATATTACTTGCATGCTTAAATCTTTTCTTCTTTCCTCTTGGTTCTCACCAACACAAACTATTGGCGTCATTCTGTTTTTTAAAACTTTTTCTACTTTTTTAGCTATTTCTTGATTTTTTTCATTGAAATATTTTCGTCGTTCACTATGTCCTAAAATCACATATTCCACTCCAATTGATTTCAGCATCTTAGGGCTAGTTTCTCCAGTATAAGCTCCTTGATCTTTCCAAAAACAATTTTGAGCTCCCATGGAAAATTCCTTCCTTTTGTTTAAGTCTTTAAAGAGATTCAAAAACACATTGGGCACTCCCAAAATCACTTTAGTTTTAGAAGAAGAAAAATTTTTTGAAGCTTTCTCAAAATTTCTTATCCAAGTTTCTATCTCACTTTTACTAGCTAATTTCATTTTAAAATTAGCCACAATTAAATTTTCAGTCATTTTATTTTTTTAAAAAATCTTTATTTATTTCTAAAATATAAAATACAATTCACAAATAAACAATAACAAAATCAAATTTTATTAAATTCAAAACTCGTTTTAATTTTAATTACAACTCTTTGTTGTCGTCTTCAAAATCTTCTTCTTTTTGACTATTAACCATTTTTTGATAGCGAATTTTTATTTCATTCTCTACCATATCCCTATCTCTGCCATATTTATAACGAGAATATTCTTTAAAAGCATTTTTAAGCTCCTCGCTACCAGATTGAGGCGGATAGGTTTTCATATTGAAAGGATCGGAGGATGCATTGTTAATCAAAAGTTTAGTAACACACTGAAAGTTATTAATGTTAATCAAATCATCAGCATCAAAAACTGGATTTAATTGTTTTTGCAAAAATTCAGCATCTTCTGCTCCAACCCTGAAAACACTCATTGATCCAACATTACCAAAAACTGCTTTGGAAATATCTTCAGATAGTTGCCCAATATATTGATGTCCTATTGTTAAACATAACCGATATTTTCGAGCTTCAGCCAAAATTTGAGCAATAGAATCGGTAGTAAAATTTTGAAATTCATCAATATATAAATAAAAATCATTTCGCTCTTCTTCTGGTAATTCAGTTCTCGACAAAGCCGCCATTAAAAGTTTTCCCACAATAATCATTCCTAATAAATGACTGTTAATTTCACCAATTTTACCTTTTGATAGATTCACCAACAAAATCTTCTTTTCATCCATTATTTTTCTGAAATCTAAAGTGCTTTCTTGTTGAGAAATAATTGGACGCATCATGTCATTAGAAATAAAGCTGGTTAACTTAGAATTAATATAAGGAGCAATGTTTTCCAAAGCAGCGTCTCCTCCGGCTTTCTCAGCTTCCTTCTCCCAAAAATCAACCACTGTTTGGTCTTTGCAAAGTTTCAACTTCTCTTTTCGAAATTCCACGTCTCGAAAAACTCGAGGAACTTCCATCAAAGTGGAGCCAGTTTCAGGACTATCCATAATCAACAACAAAGCATTTCTCATATATTGCTCAAACATCGGTCCTCCAGTTTGACTTAAATCATAAAGTTTATCAAAAATATTTATTATCTCGTTAATCACAAAAGTTTTTTGCTCAGGATGTTTTTCATCATATTCCAGCATATTGAAACCGAATGGTCTTTCGGTATCAGATGGGTCAAAATAGATAACATCTTCTGCTCTTTCTTTGGGAATACATTCTAAAATATGATCAATCGAATCTCCATGAGGATCAATAATACACATTCCTTCCTTATTGGAAGCATCTTGTTTGGCCATTTCTTCAATAAAACCAGACTTACCCACACCTGTTTGTCCAATGATATATAAATGTCTCCTACGAGCGTCTCGATCCAATCTAATTTCAGTTTGAGTTCCTCTAAAATCACTAAACCCTAATTTTAAGCCTTCTTTAGGAATATTAACTGGTGGTGGAGCAGCTTTTGATCTTAATAAATTTAATTTAGGGGTTTCGGTAGTAGAAATTGGAAAATGAAAAATACTAGCTAATTCCTCAACATCCAGAGTTATTTTTCTAAATTTCAAAAAATGTCTAAAAATAAAATTGTAAGCTAATTTTTTAGCATTTTTGCTATTATCCCTAACCGCTACAAATTTATTTAAATTTACATCTTCGAATTGAGTAAAAGAGTTTTCCAATTGATTTAAAATTTCTTCTGCTCTTTGTTCGGTTTTAGCAGAAGCTATTAATCTAATGTTTAAATCGAATCTAGTTTTATTGATTTTATTTTCTATTTGTTTGATTACATCATTTTCTTCTGGTGTTAGACTTGCTATTTCATCTTTTTTTTCTTTATTTCCTGCCAGTATATTTGAAATAGCTTTGGAAAAAGAACCCCTGCTAGCTTCCCCTAACCTTTTCCCAGATTGCATTTCTTGAGTGATTTTTACTCCCCTGCTTTTCACTTTAGAATTAGTGGATTTTTTAAAAACAATTTGGAAACAAGCTCCTTCTTCCACATCCTCTAATTTTGATAAAGTATTTGCGATATTATGCAATGGATCAGACTCCAATCTTTGATAGGTTTTTATTGGAAAAACTGGCTCTTTTTTAAGCTTTAAAAAACTTGCTTTAGTAAAACCTTCAGGACGAAAAATCGTATAATCCTTAACTTTTTCTATGTGCGCACTGGGATAAAAACTGTGAATTTGTTTTTCTACTAACTCTTTTAGTTGACGAGGCATAGAAATATAGAAAGAGATCTGTTCACCATCAGAAGGAACTGCCATCTCTAAAGTGATGTGCGGGGTTCCATAAATAATTTTTTGAAAAAAACCTCTTTTTATTTTTATTTCAGAGAGAGTTGCCAACATTTGCTCCATAATTGAAATTTCTTCTTTTTCCCCTTGAGTTCTTTTTTCAGAATCTGAATTTTCTGGTTTTTTAGGTTTGACTACTTTTATAATATCCAAGGAGGAGTTTAGAGATTTGCTCATTCTAACTTTAGCCAAAACAATCATTTCAAAAAACAGCCACCCCAAACTAAAAACAGCCACCCCGCCAGTAACAAACATTAAAATCAAGATTGTTATTTCTATTTGCATTTTCCCCTAAATTTATATTTATAATTTCTCAATAAAACCTTTTTCAACCAATTTTTTATTTAATTCTTCTTCGTCTATTAATTTGTCATGCATATTATCCAAAGCATAATTACTATTTAAAGCTCGCGCTACTTTCAAAGCCTTCATTGGTCCTTCCTCAGAAGCAATTAACACCAATTTTTCTATTTGACCTTCAACTGTTTCTAGTCTTTTTAAGTCTTCGACATTTTTTTTAAATCCAGCTTTTTTTTCTTTTACAACATCGTTTGCTTTTAAAATTTTTCCAAAAGCTTTTTTTTCTTTTCCTTGATCTTTTTCAATTTTTTCACTTTGAATTGATTCTTTTTTTTCTGATTTTTTTTCTGAGCCTGTTTGTTCTTTTTTTAATCTATCGGAAAAATCCTCTCTATTAATTCCCTCCTGTATTTTTTTCTCAACCATTAATTAGTTTTAATTATTATTTTTTATCTTCATCGTTCTCTTGACTTTCTTCGGTCATATCGTTTAATTCATTAGTCAAATCCAACTCTTCCTTTCTAACTATTTCATTGTCAATTTTATTTTCTTCTAGAATTTCAGCTTCTTTTTGAGCTTGTTCCTCTTCAATTCCACTCGTTTCTGGCTTTTCTCTTTTAATTTCTTCTGTTAAGTCATCTTGGGTTGAAGAAACTTCCTGTTTATTAGTTAAATCTTCGAAATCGGCTTCATCTTCTTTTAATTGAGGATTCTCAACTTTCATTTCATTATTATTCTTTTCTGGTTGATCGTCCTTAAAATAATCTTTTTTTTCTTCATTGGCCGCAAGAGCTTCTTTTATTATTGATTTATTTTCTGAAACATTTTTCGAATCTTCTTCTAGGGTTTTTTCTTCTACTAAATTTTCCATTTTTTCAATAGCTTCTTTCTCTGGAACTGTTTCTTCAACTGGTTTTTTTATTTCTTCATTAACCTCTTCCTTCGAAAAATCTTGGTTTGTTGTATTTATTTTATTTTCTGTTTTTTCCATTGCTTCTGTCGTTTCTATTTTTTCGACTTGTTTTAAGGTTTCTTTTGGTTTTTTTTGCTCTTCAGTTTGTTCAAAGTCTTCTTTTTGTTTTTCTGGATTGACTGCAACACTTTCTGTTTCAACTTTTTCTTCTGCTTCATTTTCTTCCGTAGTTTTTTTCATAAAATCAACCGCTCCTTTTTTATATTCACCAATTTCTTCTAAAATCATATCTTCCAAATCTGGAATATTTTCTTTTAAAAACTCATCTAATAATTCAGGATTTTCTTGAGCTTTATTTAAAAGTCCTTGGAATTCATCCTGTTTTTCGTTTGGTAATTCCTCTATTATTCGAATAACAATTCTTTTTTGAATAACTTCGCCGATATCGGTGATTATTTTTTCTTTTTGCTCTGAATTTAATTTATCAATTCCTAATTCTTTTATTAAATCCAACTGAGCAGCTTTTATGGTTTCTTTTAAATTTGACATCTTTTTGAAAAGTTAATTTTTAATTATTTTTATTTTTTAATTTTTTAATGATCTAGTGGCTCTCGTGATATACTCTTCTACGTTTTCTCCGGGATTAGGATTCAAACCAGAATCAGAAGCCAATCCTCTTAATTGAAAACTCATATTTCTCCAGTATCCCCTATCATCTAGATTCACCGTAGAATCTGCAGAACCATCCATAATTACCTGTGGTTTATATTCTCTCATTTTTATCCATTCATCCAAAGCTCTTTGGTCATCAAAATTAAACACCCTTGATAAAGCTTGATCAACTTCAGTGGGAGAACTAAACGGGACTTCGTAACCAGCTGTTCTGGTTTCAGCTGTTTTAACAAAATCATTTAAACTTTCATCACTACTAGGCACTGACTTTGATTTTTCAATTAAATCTCTTAAATATGATTTCATTTCCGAGCTTCCGCTGGATAATTCATCCCAAGTGTTGTTGTTTTTTAATCCTTCCCAGTTGGAAAAATATTTATTCAAATTTTCTTCTAAGCCAACTTGATATTGTTGAATTCCTTCCGCATCGGGAACATTCTCTGTTGAATCTGGTTCTAAAACCTCAACCTCTGCTCCAGGTCCTGGAATTTCAACTTCTTGTTGAATAAAATTATCACCAGCGACTCCCAATCTTTTCATTTCCACTCTTCTCATAAATTCTTCTACTGTTTCATTAGCTTCAGGTTGCAAGCCAGAATCTTTCATTGCGCCAATTAAATATTGACTTAATTCTTTTCGGTTATTGATTTCAGCTTGATCTAAGCCATTGTCAGCAATATCACCCCGTTCTGATTCAATCACTTCATTAACTTCATAACCAATCCCGTCAACTCCTTCTTTGATTGGATTGCCATACTCACCACGAATAACATCTTCAACATTTTTATCCTTCATTATATCCCATTCGTAGCTTTGTCTGCCATAAATTTGATTTTTTAAATTTTCCACTAATCGATCAATTTCAGCTGAAATTTTTGGATCTAAAATTTCAACTGTTTTTCGAGGTTCTGAAACTTCAACAGTTGAGGATGCATCAACGTCAAAATCCTCCCTTGAAGTTGGCGGAATAGATTTTTTATTAGAAAAACTTTCATTTTCTGATAAATTTTGTCTTTCAAAACTAGCTATTTTTCCTTTATCATCAAAATCAGGAATTTCTAACTTCCCATTTTTTAATTCAAATTCTGTTCCAATATCCATATGCCGATAACGCCATTCAATAAATTGATTAGCCTCGGCTGAGCTCATGCCTTGATTTTCCATTAAGTCTTCAATTGTTTCCTCCCTAAAAACCGCTAAAGCCTGGGCTACTTGTTGCTTGTCTCCATCAAAATGCTCACTCAAACTATTCCAAACATTCCCATCTTTAGCTAGATGAAAATCTTGATTATTATTAGCCATTTCGGCTAGTCGCCCCATCATTGCAGAATTTGGCTCAGTTCTTGATCCAGCATCTTGATTGGCCTCATGAGCAACCTTGTAATTTTTATCTTCGTTATCTTTATCAGCAATGCCCTTATTCCCTTTATCATCAATTGGAGTTTCCTTTTCATAAACATCTCCGCCTCTTTTAAGACTTTCATCAACTTCTTCATTAATTGGCACTTCATTTTTATAGAAAGGTTTAGTTTTATAAAAATCTCCTGCTTCAGTTTTGTCTGAAACATTTATTGAATCTGAATCCGCTGAAACTTCTCCTGATGCTAAAGCCTCCCATCCTATAGCCGTCCCAAACAAAGCTCCTGCTATCACTCCAGCTGTTATTTTTCTATTTCGATCTCTTTTTCTTATTTTTTCATTGTATCCATCCACGACACTAAAAATATCAGTCTTTTTGTCTTTAAATCTTTTTTCAAAATCAAATTTAGCTTCTTCAAAATCGGTTATTTTTTTACTCTCAACTCTTTTAGTTAAACCAGCATTTGCACCTTTAATAGCTACTCCTGACAAAGCTCCAGTAGTACTCCTCCTAAAAAGAGTCTTGCCCCCTCGCCAAGCCCCATAGCCCAAAGCTGTTGAAAGAGCTGCTCCTCCAGCCAATACAATCGTTGCACCAATAACCGAAGAAATTACTGTTCCATAAATCAATTTCTTCGTTTTAGAGAGATTGTTATATTTTTCCAAAAGCCTTCTCGCCAAACCTTTTTCTTTTTCAGATAAAACCTCTTGTCTTTTTTTTAAAATCTTTTTTTCATTTCGGTTCATATATTCGAATAAGGAAACTTTTTTTTCTTCTTCTGTTCCATTCACTTTTTTTTCTTTAACAGAAATTGTCGGATCAACCAAAGCCCAAAGTCCTATTAATTCATTTATAGTGGCTTCACTTTTACCTTCTTTCTTCATCTTATTTCTCTCTTCCTTCTCCAATTTTCTGGCAAACTCATTATATTTAACTCGATATTCTTCTTTTATTTTTTTTGCAATCTCTTTTTTAATTTCAAAATCCTTATTAATATGGCCTTCTTTAGTCTTTCCAATACCAAACCAGGCTTGAGTTTCTCTAAACAAACCTCTATCATTTTTAGTCTTCCCAAGATCTCCTTCGGCTTCTAAAAGTTTTTTAAAAGTTTTTTCAACTTCTTGTTTTAATTCTTCGGTGGTTTTTTTGGTCTCTTGTTTTTGTTCTGAATTTGTTTTCTTTTCAGATTTTTCACTAGATTTTTGTTTTTCATTATTAACACTCTCTTCTTTTTCTTTCTTTATTTTATTCTCATAGTATTTCATTTTCTCCTTAAGTTTTTCTGCCATTTTTTTAGCTCTATCCGTATTGGCCTCTCTCATTTTGTTATAAGCAGCCTTAGTTTGTTTGTATTCTCGTTCTGTATCGGTTTCTTCTTTTCCTTGTTTTCCATTTTTATCTTCAAACTCTTTATTAATATTTTCCTGATTTTTCTCATAATGATCTTTTACTTTGTCTTTTAAATTATTCTGAGTATTTGATTTTTTTGATCTTTTATTTTGAGTACTGCTTGAATTATTTTTTTTCTCATTATTAAAATCATCATTCTGATCATTGGTAAAACTAGTATTAATGTCTTCTTGATTTTTTTTATAGCGATCTCTAATCGGATCTCCAGAATTATCTTGTTTGTTTTTTGAATCATCATCAGGTTTATTACCAAAAGAATCCCCAAAAGAATTGTCGGTTTGATTTTTTGCATCATTCATATCAGGATTGAAATCAAAATTTTTTTCACTCATTTTTTTTATTTCAAAAACTAAATTCTTTTTTAAATTCATCTAAAATCAACATTTGGTCAACATCCAAAATTTTATATTGATCCACTTTTTCCTTGATTCTTTTAGGCAACCTTTCTTCTAAATAATTTTTTACATAATCCTTAACTATTAAATTTCTAGTATTTTCATTTAACAATAAGTTTTCTTGAGTTTTTTTATAAACACCTTCTCGATAAGCCTTAACTTCTATTTTAAAAATTTTAAAAATTTTGCTTTCAACTTCATTTAATTCCTTTTTTTCATTACTGTTTTTTAAATTTTCTTTTTCTTCTAGTGCTAATTTTTGCAATTCTTTAAAACTAATAAATCTAGCCGATTGATCTGGCTCTTTAATCTTAATTAAATATTTGTCTTCTCCTGAATTATAGGAAAAGCTTTGAATTTCAAAACTTTTAATTTCCCCTTTAATTCTTTCAATTTTTTTATTAAAAGCTTCTTCCATTTCTTTTCCATTATTATAAAAATCAAACCGACCCTTTTTAATAAAATCGTGATAATCCTCGGTTTTCATTACCACTTCTCCGTCTGCTCTTGTTTTCTTAGATACTTCAATTTTAACAAAATTTTCCAATTTACCTTCTGCATTTTTTCTTTTAAAATAATTTTTCAGTTTAAAAAATTCTCCTTTATTGTTAATATAAAAACCCTTCAAATTTCCATTTTCTAATTTATTTTCATAATCTTGATCTGAATCTTGATCCAAAACATAATCTTTCATTAAATCCAAAAAATCATCGTATTTAATTTTTTTCTCTTGACCTCTTTTTTTAGAGGAACCCCAAGATTCAGTTTCTTTATTATAAACAAAACTTTGATATTGATAAACTAATACTTCTTGATTTTCATCATCATAATCTAAAATACTCAAATCCGATCCATCTTTACTATTGACATAAACATTTTCACTGGAATATTGGTTGAAAAAATCGCTTTTAGTCTTTGGAGCTTCTTTTTTGTTTGAATTAGGTTTTTTGTCATCAGGATCATCGGGAACGCCAGCTTGAGCTACTATTAAAACTTCTTCTTTGTCTTTAATGGTTTCTTTTGAAAATGACTTGCTTTCTGGTGTTTCAGTTTTTGTATTTTTATTAAAAGTGGTGGCTGAATCTTTTGGAGTTTGTTTTTCTTTATAATTGTAATTTTCAATTATTTTAACCAATCGAGTAGCCCTTAAATCACTTTTCAACATTTTTAGGATTATTTCTTTAACCCTTTCATTACTAGTGTTCTCTTTTGTTTTACCAGAAAGTATCTGGGAGCTTAGTCTGCTTTGTAAATGCTTTTTAATTTCTTCTTGTCCTTTTTGATAGTACTTCTGATATTTTTTATTTTTTCGTTTTTCTCGAGGTGGCTTTTTACTTTTTTCGTAACTCAACGCATAAGCATCAATAACATCTTCTGGTAACCACTTGTCCACCCATTCTTCGGCTTTTTTCTCATCGAAATTTTGTTCTTCGATTTCATTTTTATTGTTATTTTGTTCAACCACCTTACTTAATCCAGGCACACTAAAAACCTGTGGTTTTAAATACTCTTTACTTTCTTGAAAATTAATTGAATTTGGTTTTTCTTCATAAAAATCACGCTCTTCTTCTTTTTTCAATTTTTCTATTTTTTTTTCGCCAGCTGGTATATGGTTTTTTTCTGAATAAGCCGGCTTTTTTATTAAATTTTCCTCCATTTGATTGACCTGTTAAATTATTTCAAACAAAGTTTGAAATACTATTTAACTGGGTTGTTTTATTTTCTTTTAATTAAGTTTTTCAAGTAAATCAAGTGTCATATAAGAATTCTTTTTGAAAAATAAGAGAGTATAATTCAAGAAAAAATAATACCTGATTCACGAAAATAAATAAGATTTAATTTACTTTAAAATTAGTTTAACACAAAAAACATAAAACACAAAATAATTTTTATAAATCAAGATTTTTCCCTTGATTAATAGGCTCAAGAAGTTATTTTAAAACTGTTTCTAAACACCGTTTTCAGGCACAATTTTATCAACTTAAATAAACCTCGAGCAAAATAAGTAGTGAAACCAGTCTTTTTGTATAAAAAACAACTCCCCGATAAAGGGGAGTTGCTTTAAACTTAAAGAAAAATCTTAAAGTTTATTTTTTAACAGCTTCTTTCAAAGATTTTCCAGCTTTAAACTTAGGAACTGTA
>Ga0307932_1000517_pt1 | contig 15990 bp, 16 predicted proteins | sample OrgLakmetageno48_FD_201843 | JGI IMG/M metagenome (GOLD analysis project Ga0307932, IMG submission 201843) | Saline water microbial communities from Organic Lake, Antarctica - #48 | ecosystem: Environmental > Aquatic > Non-marine Saline and Alkaline > Saline | place: Antarctica: Organic Lake...
CTCCAGGCTAGGCTTGGTAGGGATGGATTAAGTTGCCCTCCAATCAACTTTGCTAACGTGCGCATATATGTACCGCTACTAGCAGAGCAGGTGAAGTGAGCGATGACGTTTTGGTTTGGGAGTGAATTGTCTTTTTTGATATTATCCCAGTCCTGACGGACGTCTACCCGGCGGAAGTCGTTACCTAGTGATTTTGTTTGTTCTGTAACCTCGGGGATGGTGTCGATTTTGGCTCGGGCTTGGTCGCAGATTTTAGCTCGCGATAGTGTTTCGATATTGTTTAGCTCCAATGAGTAAATAGTTGAGGCTTTCATTGGTATCTCGATCTCGTTTAGTCGACCTTCGAGCGTCCACATGTGTAGTGGTTTTCCTTGTACAGTTCTTGATGAAAAGTGTGGGTAGGGAAGCTCGATGTCCCCGGTGAGGTTCTGACAGATTCCCTCGAGCTGCTTCTTAAGACTTTTCATCCCCTGATCCGGGCGCTCCGGGCCGCTACGCCGAGTCTTACCCTCCTCAGCGCACAAAAAGTCTACGTCGCTGGTGGTCAGACGCCCTAACACATCATGAGTATCCGACCCAATCCCAAGTAGCACCGAAAATTCGTAGGTTTTATCGAGCGCTAGGTAGGCGTCTTTTTTCTTACATTCCTCGCCCACGAGTACAAGTAATTTGCCTGACGCCATCGGGTCGAGCCGGCCGGCGTAGGTAAGCGGAACGTTGGCTTCTGTGCCTGACTCAATTCGCCATGCTTCCATACACTGCAGTGGTGTTTGTCCGACGGCTTTTTCTAGCACTACGTAGCGGGGGAGTTCCATAGCTCGAGAATAGCACATGCAAGCGCAAGCACTAGTGACCTGGATTACCACAGGCAAATCTACAATTAAAGAGAGTCTGGATGATACATGGTCTACAGGGGGTCACCACCTAAAAACGTATTGATGATCAGTAGTAAAACAAACCCTCCAATCGCAAGTAAAACAAATTTCATGAGTTTATTATAGCCGATTTATTAACTTTAGTATCTTAAATGTATGCTTAGTTTGTAGATTCTGTGCACAAATAGACTTATGCCGGCTGTCAACTTGACTGTGTATCTCAGGGGTGTAGTATGCAGTCGCAAAGGCTCTACTCATCTTGGGTAACTCTAGAGAATTTGCGTTTCGAAGCTAATTTGAACAAATTTTCAATCCTATTTTATGACTGTACTCGATCAAGTGCTGGCAGCCGAAGCTGCGAACAAAGCCGCAATAATCACCGCCAAAGAAGCGGCAGCAAAGACAGTGGCTGAGGCTAAAGAGTCACAGCAAACTGTCATTGCCAAAGCCACAGCTGATGCCGCAGATACAGTGAAAGTCGCTTCAGCAGCTGCCCAGTCAAAGGCCGACACCGAATCTGCCAGCATCATGAGTGCAGCGCAAAAAGAAGCTGCTACCATGAAACAAGTTATTGAAGGCAAGTCAGCGCAATTAACCAAAAGCGTAGAGGACGCTTTTAAGGCTGCATAGTATCTGATATGGCTGTCGTACCAATGCAAAAGACTCAGGTAATTGTTCATCAACCAGACGTTGAGGCTTTTCTCGCAATCGCACAACGGTTTGGGGCGGTTGAATTTACACCGGTTGCGGCTAACGAATCTCTGCAGGGTGTACAAAGCGTCGCTCCAAACGCAGCGCTACTAGCAAGAGTCCAGCACGCAACCCAATTTTTGAATACCTACGAAGTTAAGCGAAGTCTATGGAAAACCCTCCGTGAGGGAAGTGTGACTGACTACACTGAAGCGCAGGTAGCAAGGCAGTTACATGATACCGATGCGATCACTATGATTGTGTCTGATGCGCAGGCAATCCAGGTGGAGTTAGCTGAAAAAAACTCCGTAGTCACACGTTTGAAGCAGCAGCGTGCATTACTTAAAACCTGGTCAGTAGTTGGCAACAGATTATCAGAACTCGATACTGATCAAACGGTATCTTTCTTGGTACAAAAGCCAGCTGAAGTAAAAGGGGGATTAGTTCCGATGTTGGATGCAGCCTTAGCGCAATCAGGATCTACCTGTGCAACCGAATCATATGCTAATGCGACGTTAGTAACGGTTGTGCGTACAGATAGTAAAGCTGTTATTGCCGCTATTACTGAGGTTGGACTAGAATTGGTCACACGACCAGAAGGGGTCGAAGCTGCATCGGTTGAATTGACTAGGGTAGAAGAACAGTTGGCCGCAGCAGTGGCAGAACAAGGCGGCGTGCACGACCAAGCTGCTCATACCGCCCACACTCACTTGCACCAACTGCGGATCGCCGGAGAAATCCTGCAGTGGGAACAAAATCGATTTGCTACTCTAGCTGAAGCTAAACAAACCGAGTCTACCGTTGTGTTAGAGGGTTGGCTCCGGTCTGATAAACAAGCTGAAATTGAAGAAGCTGTTAAGGTTGCCGGAGTTGTTGCACTTTTGACCGAGATTGAACTAACCGCTGACGAAGTCCCGCCAGTTGAGATCGCCAACAACAGTTTCATTCGGCCGTTTGAGGCTGTGACTCGACTGTATGGTATGCCTGGTCACACCGACCTCGATCCGACTCTGTTTTTGGCTGGATTCTTTTTCCTGTTCTTTGGATTATCACTGACAGACGTGGGGTATGGTGCGACCCTGGTGGTCATTAGTGGAGGGTTGCTGATGTTTGCCAAGCTGCGTGACGGGGTACGGTCAATGATGAAATTGCTGTTCTATATCGGAATCGCAACGATGTTGGTTGGTATGTTGTTTGGTGGATATTTTGGTATCGCTCCAGAACTACTACCAGCCCCACTGCAGGCATTGCAGCAATTTGATCCAATTGGTAATCCGTTGCCAGTATTTTATCTGGCGCTAGGACTCGGAGTATTCCAGGTGATGGTTGGTATGTTACTTAAAATCTACTCTGAACACCGCAATGGTCGGCTGGTAGATGGAATTTGGGAACAAGGTCCGTGGTTATTGCTGTTTGTGGTTGGGATTGTGTATGTACTGAACATGTTCGAGTACGCTAGTGTGCCAACTGAAACACTCGTGCGCGTAGCGTATGTCGGATTAGGGCTTATGCTGGTTGGGGCGATTCGCGCCAGCGACAGCGTGCTTAGCGGGCTGATGAACATCGGCGGTAGTCTGTATGGCAGTGTTGGATATCTATCAGACATCTTGTCATATTCTCGCTTGTTGGCACTCGGGTTAGCTACGACTGCTCTGGCGTTTGCGGTTAACCTGATCGCCGGGATTGTGTATGATACCAATCAAATCCTGGGTCCGGTGTTCGCAGTAATCATCCTGCTGATCGGTCACACGTTTACGCTCGCCGTAAACACCCTTGGTGCATTCATCCATAGTGCCCGGTTGCAGTTTGTCGAGTTTTTTGGCAAGTTTGTAGTCGGTAGTGGAAGAAGTTTTGCACCGTTAGCCCGATCAGATAATCATGTGACGGTTACAAAAGAGTGATCGTAGTATGAGGCAGAGAACAAACGGACGAATTATTTAATTTATATAACATTATATTTATGGAAGCATCAATCATTGGCGTCGCACTTATCTTTATCGGTGCCGCCGTTACAGCAATTTGTGGATTTGCCGGATCAGCAATCGGAATGGGGTACGCTGGACAAGCCGCGGCCGCAGTCGTAGGTGAAAAACCACAGCTATTTGGAAAGCTACTACTTATGCAAGCGCTACCCGGATCGCAGGGAATTTACGGACTAGTAGGTGCCTTTTTGATCTTGAGTTTTTCTGGAGTACTAGGAGCTGAAACATTGCCAGAAGTGACGCTAAACACTGGACTACAGTACCTTGTGGCCGGATTACCAATTGGAATCGCCGGACTGGTTTCTGGTGTATACCAAGGGTTGGTCGCAGCGTCAGGTATCTCACTGATTGCAAAAGACGAAGCAAACATGGGACGAGCAATCGTGTTCTCTGTTATGGTGGAAACTTGGGCGATCTTCGGAGTCCTCATTAGTTTCATCCTACTTATCTCAATCGCTGGATAATCTATGGATACTAAAGTTTTATTAGACAAGATCGCTGAAACGCACGCTACACAGCTGGCAGCTATTGCAGCTGATACGCAAGACCAAGTAGCAGCGATCGAAGCCGAAGCTGCGCTAGCAGTGGCAAAGATCGAAGCGGATGCTGTAGTATTGGCAGACAAAACTGCTGCTCAGATCAGTCGAGCCACATTAGCTCGCGCCCGTCAGTCGGGAAAGCTAGTAGCTCAGACCGCCAAGCGTGAAGCGTTTGATGTCATCATGAAGGCTGCCCAAACTACACTTGTAGCTGGTGGCGCAACTGAGCGAGAGTTCTCTGACAAGCGAGCTAAGCTTGAATTACATCTAGCTCAACAACTACAGTCATAATTATGAGCACGTCGTATATCTACAGCGTTTCTAGAGTAAATACTCTGAGTCAAGAATTACTAACTACTACCGACATAGAACGGCTGTTGGTCGCGGCCCCAGGAGAACGGCTAGCCTCAGCCTTGAAAGAAACGTATCTGGCACCCTATGTGCTACAAGTAGACAACGAACGGGTAGCGGACGCCATTGAACTAACCCTGATCGAGGCTAAAAACCTCATTAGCCTAATTACCCCAAACTCTAGTCAGTTTACCGTGTTGTGGGTACAGTACGACATTCACAATTTGCGTGTACTTGCCAAAGCCACTAAAGCTGGACTTGCTGTTGGTGCGCTACAAGGATACTTTTCGAACCGAGGTTTGTACGATCCAGCCCTGTTGGCGCAATACGCTGAGCAAGGTACGCTTAGTAACCTGCAGCCACGGTTTCAGGAAGTCTACGATCAGGCGGTTGGACTAGTAGAGGAAGGATCGATAGATGAGGTTGATGCGTTATTTGATGCACTGGTACTCCAGTCAATCAAAGATATTGCCGCCGCAGCAAAAGACCCTTTCATCAACTCATACGTGGCGGCGGTGATTGATATGCACAACTGTAAATCTCATCTCCGGTCATTACGTTTGGGCGACAAAATCGTCGATCCAGTATTTGTCTCTGGCGGCAAGCTTGGTCAATCATCTCTTGGTGACGTCGACAGTATTGTGGCGGCGCTCGAGTCACTAGCGGTTGGGCATTTTACCGACGCGGCCAATGCTTATGTGCTGGATGGACACACTACGGCGCTCGATGCTCGATTTGATGAGTACTTGGTCAAGTTGGCCTACAATGCCAGTATCGACATGTTCAGTTCAGCTTCAATCGTGCTGTATTACTTGCGTGTAAGACAAGCGGCAACCAACATCCGCACCATTACCGTTGGTCTAGAAAGCGGTCAATCAGCTGACGTTATCCGACCTAATATCCGATTTTCTCATGTCAGCAACTAATAAAGCAGCACTTACGTATAAAATTGCAATTATCGGTCCTACCGATATGGTGTCTGGTTTGTTGGCGCTTGGTGTGGAAGCCCATAATGCCACTAACGCAACCGAGGCCCTGGCGCAACTACGAGAGCTCAAAAAGATCAGTAATGATCCTTCTGATGAGCGAGTCTACGCTGTAGTTTGCGTAATAGACGACGTAATCCGCGACGTAGACCAGGTCGAATACGCCAAGGTAGTCGCCGGTGCGCTACCGGCTGTAGTGGTACTGCCCGGGCCAAACGGTTCTAGTGGAGTAGCTGTTGAACGCTTACGATTATTGGCTCAAAAAGCGGTCGGCTCATCAATTATTTAACGTACGTCAGAAACTCTGGCAGCAGTACAAAAACCATTTTAGATTGCTGCCAGAATTTCTGGGAAGAAAATTATTATCAACAAGTTCATTAAAACTCAAGACAAGTAGTGCAGTTCGCGGCGTAAGTGATTTTGTGAAAGAGGCGTAGTTTTCTACGGTGACTGAACAAAATCGCGTAACAACAAAGAAATGTGCTGGTTGTATTTAGATTTAAAAAAATATTTATTATGACTGAAGTAAAAGATACAAAAGCTGGAGAAATCATCCGCGTAACTGGGCCATTGGTCCGAGCGTCAGGTATGAGTTCTGCCAAACTGTACGAAGTGGTACGTGTGGGGGAAGAAAAACTCATGGGTGAAATCATCGAATTGCACGGCGAAACCGCCGCAATTCAGGTGTATGAAGAAACCGCTGGGATTGCCCCTGGTGACCCGGTGTACCTAACCGGTAGGACTATGTCGGTGGCGCTAGCTCCAGGACTGCTTACTTCTATCTACGACGGAGTACAGCGACCGCTAGCTGCGATCGAAGACGCTGCGCAAAGCCCGTATATCAAACGTGGTATCGAAGCTGACCCAATTGACCTGTCAAAAGTCTGGGATTTTAAAGCTACAGTAAAAGTCGGTGACACAGTTGGTGAAGGTGATGTTCTTGGAACAGTCCAAGAAACCTCAGTCATCGAACATAAAGTCATGGTCCCGCCAGGGATGTCCGGCGTGATCGAATCAGTTGAGACTGGTAGTAAAAACGTAACCGAAACTATCGCGGTCGTAAAAACTGATGAAGGTTCTGTAAATGTAGCCATGCTTCAGTACTGGCCGATTCGAGTTGCTCGTCCAAAAGCCAAAAAAATCTTCCCCAGTGTGCCGCTGCGAACCGGTGGTCGCTCAATCGACACCTTCTTCCCAATTGCTAAAGGTGGAGCTGGTTGTATTCCCGGCCCATTTGGAGCTGGTAAAACAGTAACGCAGCAGTCAATTTCAAAATATTGCGATGCACAAATCATCGTGTATATCGGGTGTGGTGAGCGAGGAAACGAGATGACAGAAGTACTAACTGAATTCCCGCACCTAGTTGACCCAAACACTGGTGAACCATTGATGAAGCGAACTATCCTAATCGCTAACACGTCAAACATGCCCGTAGCAGCGCGCGAAGCGTCGGTGTATACCGGAATCACCATCGCTGAGTATTACCGAGACATGGGGTACCACGTCGCACTGATGGCTGACTCGACTTCACGGTGGGCCGAGGCGATGCGTGAGATTTCTGGACGACTCGAAGAAATGCCAGGAGAAGAAGGGTATCCAGCGTACCTATCATCGAGGACAGCAGAATTCTATGAACGAGCTGGAATGGTAAAAGCACTTGGATCAGAAGGGCGAGAAGGGTCGCTTACAGTAATTGGTGCGGTGTCACCTCCAGGTGGAGATCTCTCAGAACCAGTATCACAATCGACGCTCCGAGTAACCAAGACATTTTGGTCACTCGACGCTGGACTAGCGTATAAAAAGCACTTCCCAAGTATTAACTGGCTCACGTCATATTCACTCTACGCACCAAACTTTGAAAAGTTCTGGGCCGAAGAAGTAGCTCCTGACTACAGTGAATACCGAACCAAAGCCATTGAGCTACTAGGGCGAGAAGCTAAGCTGCTCGAGATCGTGCGACTGGTTGGTATGGAATCGCTATCAAACGAAGAGCGACTAGTGATCGAAGTATCACGTATGCTCCGAGAAGACTTCTTGTTCCAGGATGCGTTCTCACCGGATGATGCCTACACGCCGCTTGATCGTCAGTACGGTATGCTCAAGTCAATGATGGTGTTCTACGAAGCTGGACTGCCAGTGGTGACGACCGAAGAATTCGACTTTACCACATTCACAAAGATTGATTCATACGCAATTGTACCGACTCTTAAAGATAAGCTAGATTGGACCAAAGACGACTTTAAGAAGTTCCAGGACACTGTCCGGTCAGAGATTACTAGTCTAAATACGTCTGCAACTGCAGCCTAACTAACATTCATACTATGAGTAAAGAATACAAAACAGTTTCTGATATTGCCGGACCACTGATGATCGTGGAAGGGGTAGAAGGAGCATCATACGAAGAATTGGTAGAGGTAAACGTACCGGGTGAAAAAGCTCCGCGGTATGGAAAAGTGCTTGATACCAGTAAAGGTCGGGCCGTAGTACAGATGTTCGCCCCAACTGCCGGCATGACAACTGAAAATACTTCAGTTAGGTTTAAAGGTGAAACCCTTAAATTAGGTGTAAGTGGTGACATGCTTGGTCGGGTCTTTAACGGATCAGGTGAAGTAGCCGACGGTGGCCCAGCCATCATCCCAGAGGAACGACGGGACATTGCCGGCGACCCAATCAACCCGTACTCACGAGAATTCCCAAATGACTTTATTCAAACTGGGATCGGTTCGATCGACGTGATGAACACATTGGTGCGAGGGCAAAAACTACCGATCTTCTCTGGAGCAGGACTTCCACATGCCCGGTTAGCAGCTCAGATTGCACGACAAGCGTCTGTTAAAGACGGAGCTGAATTCGCGATTGTGTTTGGAACGCTGGGTGTTTCGTTTGAAGAAGCGGAATACTTCCGCCGGGAGTTCGAAGAAGCTGGTGCGCTTGAACGATCAGTACTATTCATCAATACCGCAGCTGACCCGGTAGTTGAGCGAATCTCAACTCCGCGAATGGCGCTGACTACGGCCGAATACCTAGCGTTTGAAAAGGGGATGCACGTACTAGTGATCCTTACTGACATGACTAACTACTGTGAAGCACTCCGAGAAGTTTCTGCCGCCCGCAAAGAAGTACCAGGTCGTCGCGGATACCCAGGATACCTATACACAGACCTTTCAACCCTCTACGAACGAGCAGGCGCACTCAAAGGCAAGAAAGGGACAATCACTCAGATCCCAATCCTGTCTATGCCGGATGACGACAAGACTCACCCAGTACCAGACCTTACTGGCTACATTACCGAGGGACAGTTCGTGGTATCACGAGAACTCTTTAGTAAAGGAATCTTCCCACCGGTAGATGTACAAGGATCACTGTCACGACTCTGGTCAGCTGGAGTAGGGGAAGGAAAAACCCGCGGTGACCACAAAAACCTCAAAGACCAACTCTTTGCGTCATACGCCACTGGTCGAGAAGTAAAAGAACTAGCCGTAGTGCTTGGTGAAGCGTCACTTGACGAGTCAGATCTTGCACACCTGAAGTTCGCTGATGCCTTTGAACGAGAGTTTGTAGGACAAGGTGAGTACGAAAACCGTAGTGTAGAAGAGTCACTCGACAAAGGTTGGGAGCTGCTCAAAATGCTGCCACGAACCTCACTCAAGCGAGTCAAGCCAGCTGAGATTGATCAATATATTAAATAAGCAAACGAGCGTAGCGACTATTGCGAATTTAGTTCTCAATTCTGGCTTTAGGCCCAGACAGAATTGCTAGAACGCACCAACGCCCACTAAGATATAATTGTTACAACTTATGATTCTCAAAGTTAGCCCAACCCGTATTGCGCTCCTGACGCTCAAAAAAGAGCTAAAGACAGCGCAGAAGGGTCATAAACTACTCAAAGACAAGCGAGACGGACTCGTGAAGAAATTCATGGCGGTTATTTACGAAGCCAAAGCGGTCAGGGAAAGTGTCGAAGCACGGCTTGGTTCAGCGTTTGATTCGTACACACGCGCGAGCGCAATGACCAATGCCGCGTCACTAGACACTGCGTTCTTGGCCCCAAACGCCCAAATCAACCTAGACGTAAAAATTAAAAGTGTGATGTCGGTGAAAATTCCTGAATTCCAGATCACGAAAAGCGGCTCAGCGTTCTCATACGGCATGCTTGAAACAACCGGGGACTTGGACAACGCCATGGTAAAGTTTGACGAAGTATTTGTCGATATTCTTAAGCTCGCTGAGCTAGAGAAAACCGCCGAAAACCTGGCTGAAGAAATTGAAAAAACTCGCCGCCGGGTATCAGCGCTAGAAAACGTCCGCATCCCCAACCTAGAGGATACAATCAAGTTCATCACCATGCAGCTAGACGAGCGTAATCGCGATGCGGTGGTGTCGACTATGAGGGTTAAGGCCATGATTGTAGCCAAAGAAGAGGAAACAGTCTAAACTGGCGAATCTGCACTGGTTTCGCACGATGTGATCGTCACCGTACACCTCAGTACGGCTTCTCACACACCGCGCTCCAACCAGTACACCTTCATCCAGTTGATACTGTTTCTGAGTGGAGAATATAAAAAGTCTCGTACATAGCATGTACGAGACTTTTGCAAGGCGTACACTAGATCAGTGTGTCCTGCGTATTGTAATCTGGTTGTCGACAAATAACTGAGGTCCACTTGTTTGATGCGGCCCAAAAATCTGAACCAGCTTCCACAGTGATACTGTAGACATATTCATGAATCGAATTTTTGCACCATCCCTCATATCTTCTGGAAGGATGAGGACTTGCTGTTCAGCCCACTTCTCAAGAACTTCATGACCTGCAGTTGTTAGAGTAACCTCCACCAGATCATTGATGCTTCACACGTATTTCTGCACCCTTGTCTCCTTAAAAATTTAAGTTGTTTAATTTATACTATAAATGAGACAAAAGTCAACCTAGCCTACGTGAGCGGGCTTTGTTGTAGGTGGGGAATAGTAGTTTCAAAGTGTGTATTTAAATGTATACTTTAGTACATATTTAATCATATACTAATTCTACTTATTTATTATGGCTATCCAAAAAATCAAAGCGAACAAAACCGCATCACTGACCGACCTACGGGAACCACGGCAGATTATTGAATCTCTTAAGGATGGTGGCGAGATTGCTATTCTTGATCGCAACAAAGTAGTGGCGTATATGCGTAGTCCAGACGCAGAAACAGCTGAACATACGTTTAGGTATGCAACAAAAGCAGAATTTGATGAGTTGTTGCCACTAGTGCTCGAAGAAGAAAAAGAAGTTTTAGACTACTTGAAAGACAAGTAGTATGGAATTTCGACTACTCTCCACAGAAGAAGTTATTGTTGTACATGGTGCTGTTTTAAATCCAGGCGAACTGCAAGGTATGGCTGGCAACAAGTCACTTGACGGTGCACTTGGTCGGGTGGAAATGAGAATCAGCTATGGTTTGATAAACGATGTCTATGCTTTAGCAGCTATGTACGCGGTAGCTATTTCTCAGGCACATGTATTTAATGATGCAAATAAACCTACAGCTCACGCTAGTATGAAACTGTGTTTAAAAATGAATGGAATTGTGATATCCGTTCCGGTACAAGAAATTGGAGACAAAATCATTCAAGTAGCCCAAGGTAACGTTGACGAAACTGACCTGGCGCAGTGGCTGCGGGAACAAGCCGGGTAAAGAAGCGAATTATCGAAGGTTAACCCCCCCCCAGTAAAAAATAAAAAGTAACCAAGACAGCCCAATTGAGGTTAGAGACAGAACGTTTTACAGCTTGTAGCGCAACTGTGATATTGCTCTAACTTCAATTGGGCTGTTTTTTATGTAGATAAAAAGAGTGTTAGATCTGGTTTATTTATCTACCAGAAACAGCTTTTTGTAGGCTTTTAAATACCTAAAATCTAAGCAAATCGTGTGCGTAATTCGACAGAAAAGTAGCTAGCTTGCTATATAATATAAAGGCAGTTTGGGTGAATGAGCTCGAGCGGTACAGTTAACAAATATAACATCAGTTTTTTCCGTTCAACAGCCACGTTGATATATTTTTTGCTAGCGGCTTTCGTGATGCTTTTTGCTGTATCCGCTCTCTTTATTTCACCTACCTTAACCCAAGCTCAAACCTTCAACCAAGAAATCAACTACCAAGGCAAGCTGGCCGACAACCTCGGCGCCACCGTCGCCGACGGCTCATACTCGATGGTATTTCGTCTGTACACCGTCGCTACCGCCGGCACCCACGTCTGGACCGAGACCCAAGACGTAACCGTCACGAACGGCCTCTTCTCGGTCATGCTTGGATCAGACACCAGCCTCAGTGGTGTCGACTTCAACCGAACCCTGTACCTCGGCGTCAACATCGAAACCGACGGCGAGATGACACCCCGCAAGATCCTCGGCGCAGTCCCAGCCGCCTTTGAGGCCAACAACTCACAGACTCTTGGTGGTGTCGCTAGTACCAGCTTCCTACGTAACGACATCCCCAACGCCGCTTCAGCCCTCCTATCCTTCACCGGCGGCTTTGTCAGTAGTGCGTCGAGCACCATTAGCGAGCTCACCACCGGTACCACCACCGTCACCACCTTGATGATCGATGGGCAAGAGTTCACGTCACTTAGCGGTGGTGCTTCGGGCTTGACCAACAACGCCGGCACCCTGACCGCCAATATCTCAGAAGCCAATTTAAATATCACCGGCACCCCCACCAACAACTACATCCTGCAAGCGTCTAGTACCGCCGCGGGCGGGTTTGTGTGGGCAGCGACCAGTACCTTAGGGTTCGAAGCTGCCGGCGTCGACAATTCAACCGACGTCACCCTAGCTGGCGAAAACTATCTCACCATCAACGGCTCACAACAAATCACCGCTGCTGCCATCGACCTGTCTGGTACCAATGTCACTGGCACCCTAGCCGCTGCCCGTTTCCCAGCGTTGACCGGCGACATCACCACGTCAGCCGGCTCACTCACGACCAACATTGCCGCTGGGGTGATCAACTTTGGCGACATCAACTACACCAACACCCTAGCCAGCAACCCAGCCCTAGCAACCGGTCAAACGTACTTTGGCTCAACCGGGCTTTTGTTCGAAGGCTCAACCGCTGACAACTTTGAGGGTCTACTCACCACCGCCAACATCACCGGCAGCGACAAAACCTGGACGCTCCCCAACACCACCGGCACCATCGCGCTCACGAGCTCCGCTATGACCGGCACCTTTGACGGCAACAACTTCGCTGGTGGTGCAGTTAGCGCTGGTGACCTGCTCTATGGCTCAGGCAACGGGGTGATTGCTGAGCGATCCATCGGCTCTACCGGTCAGGTGTTGCAGGTGGTGGGTGGGCTGCCGGTATGGGTCGCCACTAGTACTCTTGGTATCGGTGGTGGAGCCACTGCCTTCCTTGGTCTGTCTGATACGCCCGGCTCTTTCACTGCTAACCGCCTGTTCTTTGCCAACAGTGGCGGTACAGCGCTCACTGACTCAGCTGATTTGGTGTTTGACGGCACGAATTTTGGCATCGGCACCAACACCCCAACCGAACGTCTCACCGTCGCCGGTAACATCAACCTCACCTCAGGTAGCGCTTATAAATACAACGGTGCCGATGTTATCATCGCCTCTACCACCCTCAACAACTACTTCTTCGGCGGAGCCGGGAACTTGACGATGACCGGTAGCAACAACACCGCCAATGGTCGCGACGCCCTCTTCTCCAACACCACCGGTAGCTTCAACACCGCCAGTGGTTTCCAAGCCCTCCTCTTCAACACCACCGGCAATAACAACACCGCCAATGGTTTCCTGGCTCTCTCCTCCAACACCACCGGTAGCAACAACACCGCCAATGGTTACCTAGCTCTCCTCTCCAACACCACCGGCAATAACAACACCGCCAGTGGTTTCCAAGCCCTCTTCTCCAACACCACCGGTAACGGCAACACCGCCAATGGTGTCCAAGCCGGCTTTGATATCAACACCGCTGCCGGTACAGGAGCAAACACTCTCATTGGGTACAACACCGGTCGGGGCATAGTCACTGGAGTAAACAACACTATCCTTGGAGCCAACGTCACTGGACTTTCCTCTACGTTATCAAACAACATTATTATTGCTGATGGAGCGGGGAACCAGCGGATTAATGTTGATGGGAGTGGGAATGTGGGGATTGGGAGCACCACCCCGACCAGCCGCCTCACCGTCGCTGGTGACGCCTACATCACTGGTGCGCTGCGTGACTCCACCAACAGCGCGGGTCTCAACGGCATGATCTTGCAGACCACTGGCGCTGGGACACAGTGGGTGGCGACGTCAACACTTGGATTTCGCAGTGGACTATGGACAGCGTCTGGCCTAAATGCGTATTTTAATACTGGTAATATCGGGATTGGGACCACGACATCGTCTAATCGACTGACTGTATTTGACACCGTCGCAGATGCACAATTCTCGCTGGCGTACGACGCGTCGCGATTTGCTAACTTCCAAGTAGACTCGGCTGGGACATTGATTTTGAGTCCAACTGGTAACGATGTACAGATATACAACAGCAATCTATCGGTGTGTGAAGGAGTAGCCTGTCCAAGTATCACCGCTTCGTCCACTGCCGGTTACGGTATCTTTGAAAATGGTATCTATTTTGGCAACGGCTTCAAAATCGACCAGACCAGTAGTAGTTCAGCCGAGCTGGGGGTGTACGATGATGCCGGGGCAATAATCATGATTTTTGATTAATGATATGAAAGGAGAGTTAGCCACGCTCATTGGGATGTGTACGCACTGGCTCTTGGCGCTCTTGGTGGCGACCTTGATTATCTTTAGTACTGCCTTTACGCAGTTTACTTGGTATGGATATACGCTCTGGCTGCCTTGGCTGAGTGATACTTCGCTGGCGGCTAGTGTGTTCTTGCACCTAGCGACCGTACTTACCCCAGACGGGGTGGACTTGGTGGTACTCAGCCCTATGGCGGCCTTTGCGGCGCAGGTGTTGGTGGCGTTTTGGATGGCGTTTTTGCTGACGCTACCGTTTGGCGTGTGGAGGTTGCTGCGCTATTTGGCGCCGGCGCTTCGGCCGAGCGAAATGCGAGCGTTGTATTATGTCTGTGGGTCGGTATCTGTCTTGCTGGCGGCGGGAGTATACTTTTCATACGCGGTGATTAGTCCTTATACCATTTCTATTTTATACACCTTTACCGCTCCTTTGGGTGTGACACCGCTACTGGGTGTGAGTGAGCTGATCTCTACGTTTATGGCGCTGACTCTCACTACCGCGCTTATGTTTACCGTCCCGGTGGGAATGGTGCTGCTCACGTGGCTGGGGTTACTGTCGGCTCGTTGGTGGCGGGATCATGCGCGGTATGCCATCGTCGGATTCTTGGCGGTGTCTGCTATAATAACTCCAGACGGAACTGGAGTATCAATGGTGTTGTTAACTGCGCCGGTGACTGTGCTGTACGGAATTGGTATTATTGTCAGTACCAGAGTAGAGCGTCAGGGTACATTATTCACGTAGTAACTATATATTTATATGAGTCTAGGATTTACAGAAATAATCATTATCGGAATTGCCGCGGTTATACTGCTGTTTGGGGGCAAGAAAATCACTGAGCTTTCAAAAGCCGCCGGCCGAGCGACCGGAGAATACAAAAAAGCTCGCCGCGACATCGAGCGCGAGCTGGCTGATGACGGCGAATCAACCGCGGCCAAGGAACCTGTAGCGAACAGCGCTACCAACAATACCGCCGTACCCGAAACACCTAAACCAGCTGACGACACCAAAACTAGTTAATCACCATGGAGAAGGCCACTCGTCTATTAGATATAAGAAATCAAAAGCGGAGAACGCTGCTGTTTGCTGGGGTGACAGGAGTAGGTGCCTTTGTTGCGAGCAAGCTGCTGAGCCAGTTTTCCTTTGACAAAGGCGACGAGGTGGTCCGCAGCGCCACGTTTGACAACTTTACCTTTGAAGAAACCGGCGACGAGATGACCTTGCGAGAAAAAGGTGGGGAGGTGATATTTGTGGTCGACAAGGCTTCTTTTAAAGAATAGTCTATGGCTATCCGCGTATCCAAAGACCGCATCAACATGGACGACAAGACGCTGGAACAACCAGTGTTGAAGGACTACGCCGAAACCGTGGTGACCGCCAACAGTGGTACTACCTACACGATAGATCTAACTGAGGGCAATGTGTTCAACATCACTCTGACCGGCAACTGTGCCTTTACCTTTGCGAATCCGCCAACTAGCGGCACCGCTGGCTCATTTACCCTGATCCTGACCCAGGATGGGACTGGTAGTCGGACGGTGACGTGGCCGGGGGCGGTGCGGTGGCCAAGTGCTGTAGTACCAAGCCTCTATAGCACTGCAGCTTCAGTCAACATCTTCACTTTCCTTACCATCAACGGTGGCACATTGTGGTTTGGTGCGGCCGGGGAGGGGATAGATGTACCACCCCCATTCTCAGGCTACCTAGACTACGGCTGGTTCGGGGGTGGGTTCGGTGGAAGCTTTCGCTCCACCGTCGACCGCATCGACTACTCGAATGACACCGCAACCGCCAGCCTGCGCGGCCC
>Ga0307932_1000518_pt1 | contig 15974 bp, 8 predicted proteins | sample OrgLakmetageno48_FD_201843 | JGI IMG/M metagenome (GOLD analysis project Ga0307932, IMG submission 201843) | Saline water microbial communities from Organic Lake, Antarctica - #48 | ecosystem: Environmental > Aquatic > Non-marine Saline and Alkaline > Saline | place: Antarctica: Organic Lake...
AAAGAATTCGCCATATTATTCAGCGGATCTTCCTCAATTTCTTTGTAAGTTTGAATCGGGTACCAAAAGTCTTCTTTGGTATGCATATAGTACCCATTCACAAAATAACCCTTCTCATTAATTTTTAATCTTTTCTTTGGCTTTAAGGGTTCAATTTCAGCCGACTCATAATAAGACGTAATTTGTTTTTCAATAATGGCTTGGTAGTACTTATCAACCACTATCACAAAGCTCATCTCTTGCTTTTCATATTGCAGCTCGAAAGAAATATGCGGTTGTCCAAAGAAAATTCGGTTTACCCACACATTGTATAAATTTAAATCTCGAGTTTCATAAAGCGCTCGGTACAGTTGTTCACCACGTCCTAACGCCTCATGAAAATCTTTTTCGTTTCGCTTTTCATTATCGAGTTTAGAATCATTTCGTGGTAATAAAACTCGCAAATGCACTAAATTTTTGGCTTGTCGACGACGATGTGAATATCGAATCGCAAACCGGGTAATCACAAAAATGGTATATATATCTAACGCAAAAAAAGCGACGTTGATAATAATCGACCACCATTCCCCAAATGATAAGCTTCTGGCCGCTACTTCACTGCGCCAAATTTGCCCGACTTCAGCGTCGGTAAATAAAGCCGCAAACATAAGCAAAAAGGCTCGGTACAGCACCAAGGCGCTCCTGAAGCGGTAAGCTCCAAAACCTAGCCAGGTAAGGCGTCCGAGAAGTATTCTTATAAATGATCCCATAAAATCTAAGTATTATAGCACAGATAAGCGACTTTTGAAAGCGCCCTTAAATAAAATAAGCCCGGACTTGAGTCCGGGCTTATAATTTAGTTTACGCTTTAAACTTTTACTCTTGAATGTCTTCTCTCCAACCTTCACCTAAGAATTGTTCGAGCATTGGTGGCGTATTGTTGAGCAATCGTAAATCGAAATTGATTTCAATACTTGGTTCAATGTCAGATGTATTTCCGATGTATCTTCGGTAAGCCAGTAAGTGGCCTAAATCTCCGAACATATTCCCTGAAACAATAAGTTGAACATTTGAAACATCTGGTTCTGGCGAAGATTTAATTTCCCCTTGTTCGACTAAGTACATTCCAGCCATCGAAGCGACGTCTTTATCAATGAGCAAGTCACCTTGCCTTACAATGAAAGCCGCAAACACCCCTGAATTAGTAAAGGCAAAGTTGTTGTTAACCGTTAGATCACCGTTGGTGATGATAAAGGTCGCGCTTTCACTTATACCCGCTACCGCGCTTACATCTAAGCTGGTGCCGTTAAATTGGTATACTTGTGAGTCTCCCACTTGTGAGAACGGCTCCCCTCCTATAGTTACCGTGCCGTTAGCCGCCGCGTCAATGTTGGTGTAAAAATCATCTTTTTGATCTTGGAACTCCGCTAGGTCATTTGCATTTCCTTGTTCGGCTCCCGTGTAAACATTAGTGTCATCGGTAAGCGTTAAACCATAATTTTGGTCTTCATCGGTTGGGGATAGAATATTATTTTGATCCGCAAAGGCTTTATCTGAACTTCCACCACCGAAGTAACCGGCGTTACCCGCTCGAGCTTTAATGAAAGGTCGAATAATATTTACGTTGGCTGTGGCACCAATAGTCCCTTGAGCCAATTGACTAATTTGAGTGGGTGGTGTTGGTTGACAAACATTTTGTCCAAACCCAGCAATCGTGTTGCCCGTTGTAATGTTCCCAAAGCCATCGTCCGCAGCGTAAGTGTAGTAAATCATAGCGTAAGCGACGTTCATAATGTTCGCAGTATCATGCGTTGAAGCCACCGCTGTATCCATGTCGTAGTGAACTTTAAATTCCGCTTCACCCGTGGCATTTAACTGCGCAATTTTTGTCGCGTCTACCACTTGGTAGAAGTATTCACCGTATTCAGGACAAAGATTATTTTCGTCACACCATTTCCAGGTGCTGTTACCATCACCATCTTCAATCCCTTCTCGGTTAAAGATGTTTCCAGATTCAGTTGGAATCGTATGGTCGTACACTCGAATTTTAGCGTCTAAGATTTGGTGGGTTGAATTGTCAAAACCATCAACACCGACCGTCACTTCATATTTAGCGTTTTCTCCCTTAGCTACCGTTGCTGTAGCCGCTAGCACATCTGATAAATCAGCCGGTCGAACTTGTTTTGTAATACTATTTCCCGCCTTGAAACACTCAGGACACGGGGTGTTCACTGGAGTACAAGAGCCAGGTGTGTAAGGAATGATTGGGTCACACTGAGCCAAAATATCACCGTTAGTAGGCGTTCCAAATGGGTCAATCGTCCCTACAATATTCGCTCCACAAAGTACCAAACCTTGGTCTTCTGCCCAGTCAAGGGCACACGCTTGTTCAAGCGTACCCACAACCGTGTGTCGCGGTGGATTAATACCTTCTCGACAAAGTCGGTAAGATACCCATAGCGGATCTGATACATCTTCCACTGGTTTTTTACGCGTACATTGTGCCGCTCCATTTGAAGGGTTAAAGGTACAAGTTCCCACTGCGCTTTCAATTGGATCACCACCTCCCCCTGGAGTATCTAAAGTCTCACAAGAAGTATTACAACTATTACCAGCGGTTCCGTTTAGCGGACCATTATCACACTGTTCTGGCGTTTGGATAATACCATCACCACAGAATGGATCACCAGTAGTACCACTTACCACCACTTCGGTTGTATCGGTGTCGGTTACTACACAAGGAATGTTCGGGTTAATACCCGTTACCATTGCACTGTTAGTAAAGTCGGCGGTAACGTTGTCTTGCGTACAAGTGTAGGTTACTACTTCACCCGCATCGAGCTTGTTATCGTTGTTACCAATCGCTCCTAGAAGCGTCATAAATTCATCTTTTGTACGACCACAACTTGGGCTCAAAGCATCGGTAACCATAACTTCTGAAATAGGATTTGTGCCCGGATTCGCTACTGAAATAGTAAACGTGGCCGTTCCACCGTTTGGAATTAGTTGGGTGTCATCACCATCGGTATCCGCTTGACCCGGCGTTGAATCATCTTTGTTAATCGTAATTTGCCCTTGAGCCTCCGTACACTGAGCAATAAACAATACTTCTGAAGGATCTTCATCGTTTACTGACGCATCATCTACGACGCTTTTAGCGTCTACTCGAGCATCATTTTTACCGTCTACCGAACCTTGGCCATTAGCGCCGTCAAAGTCACCCGCTATCGCGTTGAGCTTGCGGCAGTTGTAGCTAAATGATTCGCCTGGATCAAATTCTGTACCAGGATAAAGATTTTGTGTTTGTGCAGCTGTTCGAGCACATTGCGGTGACTCTGAATCTGTTATAACCACTTCTTTCAAAGCTTCTGCACCGTTATTGGTAACATTAATAGTAAAGCCTGCGTTACTGCCTTCAATTATGAGCTGTGAATCGTTCCCAACCACATTATCAAAATCTTGATTATCTAAGTTCGCATCAAGTTTATCAATTTGAATACTTGGATCTGTGCCCGTTGACGGACAATTAGAGCCGTTACAAACCACTACTTCCGATGGATCTGTATCCATTACATCCGTTGAGTCATCAACTGGCGTCCCAATCGCTTTCGCCGTATTGGTGTAACTATCAAGTGTTCCGTCTTGAACACAGTCGTATGTAAACTGTTCACCTGGTTCAAGCAAGGCATTATTAGTCACCTCGTTTTGCACTGAAATATTTGAAATAGTCGTTTTAGTCGTTGTCCCTTTCATTAAGATATCTCGAACTTGATTAGCATTTAAAGCACACGCAGCCGCATTAACATCTTCTACCTGTACATTTTTAAGCGCATTAGCGCCTGTGTTTTTTACACGGATTCTAAAGATCGCTTTATCTAAATTATTATCCGTAATAGATTCTACCGTTTGAGTATCATTATTATTGTTGTTTCCGGTTTTAACACCGTCTTTATCATTTGGATTCGCCGCCCATTTCAAAACGTCAATGGCGTAGGGGGGCGTTACATTTTGACACGTATTAGAACAGGCATCAGTATCGTTATTATTTCCGTCATCACATTGTTCTGTTGCTTGATTTACAATTCCATCTCCACAGAAAGGTCCTGAGCCCGTATCAATGGTTAATACATCATTACAAAGGCCGTTACCCGCTTTTTTAATTTCACATGTTACCGTGCTGTTGTTAGCGGCTGTTCGCGGAATAATTACGGCCTGTGAGCCCGTCGCTGGCACTGAGCCGCTGAAAGTAAAGCCCGCATTACCGGTACACTCTAAGTTAACGTTCGCGCCCGCATTAGTAGTTGTCCAGCTAAACACCGAAGTGCTATTGGGTGTCGTTACATCTGGATTAAAGTTAGCATTAGAACACGCGGGTTGTGGTGTCGATGGGTCAACTACCACAACTGAAGGATCTTCATCGTTGACAAGCGTTCCAGAGAATCGACCCACTCCGTTTACTTGAGCATCATTATCGCCATCAGCAAAAGTGGTCATAGTTACATTCCCACGACTACAGGTGTAGGTAAAGCTTTCGCCTCTATCAAAAAAGTCTCCTGGGTAAAGCGCTCTAGTTTGCGCCGCAGAGCGAGCACAACTTGGCGATTCGCTATCGGTTACTACAACGTCTCGCAACGCTTCACGCCCGTTATTAGTTACCGTAATTCGGAAAACCGCTTCACTCCCTTCATTAATTCGTTGAGTATCATTTCGTTGCGTGCCATCTTTATCAGCTGGGTTTTGATCGGTTTTATCAATATTGATACTTGGAGCTCCATTAGGTGGGCACGTCGTTAAGCTACAAATTAACACCTCTGTTTTATCATTATCAGATACCGAAGGATTTCCATTCACAGGGTCACCAATCGTTACGGCCATATTAGTGTAACCATCAACTACGTTTGGTTGCGTACAATCATATTCAAAACCTTCATTCGGTTCTAAAATGTTATTGTTATTAGTACCACTTAATTTAGTAACATTTGAAACCGAGCTTTTGGGGCTCGTTCCATTGGTTAAAATTTGATTTACTTGAGCCGCCGTTAACGCACATTGTGAAGCGTTATTATCGGTTACTCGTACATTTTCTAAAGCTACATCTTCTGTATTTTTTACTTGAATTCTAAATACCGCGCTACTACCAGAATCAATTGATTGTGTATCATTGGCAGCGTTACCACCGGTTTTAGTTCCGTCTTTATCATTTGGATTTGCGGCCCATTTCAAAAGGTTAATTCCTGCGTCGCCTACGTTTACAAAAATTACCGCTGAAGGATCAGCATCATTAACATTTTGATTTGAAGTATTACCTTTCCCCGTTACCGAGATATCATTGTCACCATCCGTAAAGCTAGCGGGTGTTACACCGTTAGCGCGACAATTATAACTAAAACTAGCGCCTGGCGCGAAAGTTGAACCAGCATACAAACTTTGCGTTTGAGCCGCTGTTCTATTACAAGCTGGCGATTCTGCATCGGTAATAACTACATTTTTAAGCGGTTCATTTCCATTATTGGTTACCTTAATTTTAAAAACCGCATCGCCCCCACCATTAATGGTTTGGGTGTCGTTTTGCTGCGTGCCATCTTGGTCGTCTGCATTTTGATCCGTTTTATCAATTTTAATCGAAGGATTTGGACTAATCGTTAAATTATCGCCACATAAATTATTGGCTCCAACTCGCAGGCTACAACTAATAACATCACTTGTATCGGCTCCGGCTGGCACCGTAATTGATCGTGTTCCTGAAGCCGGCACGTTGGCATCGAAAATACCAGCCTGCCCAGCCCCTCCACAAGTTAAACGAACTTGTCCTCCTGGGTTGTTAATGTTCCAAGTAAAATTCACACTATCGCCTGGGTTCGCACTATTAGCCGCAAATTCAGATTGCGTACAATTAGCCGCTGGTCCAACAATGTTAGAGGTTAGTGAAGCGCCTACCTCACAAGGTCCACAGTTACTGGTATACTGAAAATCAACCGTACTTGTAACCGAACCACTATTATTTGGATTCGTATAAAAATCTAAAATAGCCGAAACTCTAGCACCAGGTTCTAGACGGTAGTTATTTATGGCAGAACTGAATGATCCAGTCTGCTGGGTTGAAGAGTCTTTCACTCCAGCCCCTGCACGATTATCCACTCGTTGGATAACATTCCCAGTACTCGTCCAGGATTTTGTTACTCTCGTTATGAAAATCGCACATGAATTATTATTTTGAATATAATGATCATGATTAAAGACTTGCCCTGCCGAGAAAGTCGCTGCTTCTGTTTGGGAGACAGAAAACCAATTTGCAAATAAAACCAGTGCAAGACTGGCGATTATTTGCTTGGTCGCGTATTTCATAACCGAATTTTTAAACGTTTTCATAAGAAGAAGTTACAATTTCATATTAATTAATAATATTTTTATTTTATTTGTCAAATAACTTGAATTTTAAAGACTGAAGTCACCTGAGGTACCACTTTGATTTAAAATGTTTAACTCTTCATCAACCGTTGTTGTAATTGAAGTTTCAGAAGTAGTTTCATAAACGTTTCCTTTTACAGAATCGTCATTGTTAGGTTCATTTTGTGTATTGCTACAAGCCGATAGAACCGAAGCGGCAATCATTAAAGTTAAAATTTTATACATTTTATTTTTGTTAAAGTTATTTTATCCAAGTCCTCCATCTGCACCTGTACCTTCACCAGCGCCAGCGCCTGATCCGGCACCACAGCCTCCACAGCCGCCGTCACCGCCTCCGTCGCCGTCACTACAAGATTCAGACGTTTGTACAAAATTAGGTGATGACTGATTCGCACCCCAAGTACCCGCATCCCAACATCTTTGTCGAACCCAAATTCGGTTTCCTCGACATTCTCTATCGGTAGTACATCTACGTCCTTTACCCGGCACGCTTATTTCCACGTTTGGTGGTGGCGTAATCGGCGTTCCACTTGGTGTGGTAAATTGGTGATAATTACGTTCTGTAATAATTGGGCACATTTTAGCGTTTCCACAAGGTTCGCCGTTGTAATATACTTCTGGGTCGGTTGGTTGCGTTGGCGATGGTTCTTGGCTTAAACCAATTTTCCATTTACATCGAATCAAACCATTAGTACCAATTGGTACCGTGTAGCCATCCGGCGAACGAAGGAATAAGAATCGAGAAATTTCTTTCCAATCTTGAACGGGATCTAAATCCCCCACAATGGTTTCAAACGCTTCTGGGTCTTGCGCTTTAATTTCTTGAATAAGCCCCACTACGGTGTCGTACCCTTCGATTTCAATTTCGCTGAAACCATCCATTGATTCCGCATCCCATCGGGCAAATTCTTGATTAACCGTCGCGGTTCCACCTTCTTCATTAGGCGTTGTTAATCGTTTGAGCGCTTCATCCGATAGTTCTACGTGATGGGTCCCACTTGAAAGCAGTCCATTTAAGTAATCACGTTCTCTACCAGCCGACGTTGGTCGACCAAAAGGCTGACCATGGGTGTCCCATTGTCGTTGCAATTGACCATCCACAAATTGTCGATGACGCGTGATTGGTTGATAACGTTTTTCACCCTGTCCCGTTGGCACAGCTCGTTCTTCACCAGTTTCTGTATTTACAATTACAAAGTCACCCAAGGTGATTTGTGTTCCAAATTGTGCTTCATAAAAAGCGTACACATCATCAAATGATCGGTGCTCAGCACCTGGCGTATATATATTTTCGTCTTGTTCTGCAAAAGCTTCGTAACTTCGATTTCGGTTTTCAACTACCTCCGCGGCCTGCTCTGCATCTAAACCAATAGACTCTAAATCAGCCACCGTAATCGGTTGACCTTCTGGAATCCCACGAGCCATTCGAATCGCGGCTTGCGTTCCGTTTCCAGGTTTTCCATCTTCAGCAATAGCGGGTAGTCCGTCAATCGCTCTTAAAATGTTTAAATTTTCTTGCAGTGTTTTAGCCTCTGGGCGCATTGCGTCACCAGATTCATGCCAAAATTCAGCCAGTTCAACCCCACCAAAGGTAGTACGAGGAACATAGGTTGGTTCATCAAGACCCAATTCAGCATTTAAGGCTGTCACTAGATCTTCTTCGCTTTCAATTCCGTTCCCATTAATAGTTACTCGATCACCATTTTCAAAAATTAATAAATAACTATTAGTGAGTGTATCGTGTTCAACAGATGAGACTTTATCTTCTGCTTCTAATTGATCATTAATAGCGACTAAGTCTAAGCTGGCTGAAAAGTCGACTGCCACTTCTGGATTCTCTCCTGTCGGCAGTGGTTCAATTACGACATCCGCTGCGTCCTCTCCTGTTGGCAATGGTTCTATAGCTGGTGTTTCATCTTCAGCCGTAAGGGCTGCCATTACTCTTGGACTTTGCATTAAAGAAGGAATCAAGTCGCCAAAGGTTATTCCGTGTCCCAATTGATCCGCTCTCAAGATGGACTTATATCGATCTCCAGAACCTAAGGTATCAACATAAACTTGTAAATTTCCAGCATCATTTACCCTAAATACTCCTTCTGGCCCAGCCGCAATGCTGGTAGCAAAACCATCTTCCCACTCAATATTATTAAGTCCCTGTTCTACTAAAAGTGCCATGGCCGATTCTTTCATCGCTTCTTGACGTGCTTCAAGTTCAGGTGGTAAATCTGGTCCTCCCGTTGGAAGTTCATTGTAAATAAATCGCCCTACAGAATTACAGTCTGTAAAAGCTTCCGTAGCCGATTGGTGCAAAAATTTCATGTAAATATTAATTGAAATATCAGAGCATTCTACCATATATTTACAAAAAAAACAACACTGTTTGCGGAGTCTAATATCATTTTCCATTTTCTCTCCAACTAAATACTCTTTAGCAATTCGAGCAATTATTGACTTTTTGGGTTTACATATTATAAGGAATGCAACCGAAGCCGCATGGCTTTTCTTGCCAAGTTCTGTGACCAAGTGGGCGCCAGCACCGAGCAAGAGCTACGAAACGCCAGTTGCGCCGGCTTTGGTTCTTCCAGAACCATTTACAATGCTTACGAACTCGGTGTGGCTGCTGGAACGTGGCCACAATTCGCTCAAGTTCTTGAGCGGGCATTGGATAACGTAGAAAAAACGCAAGATGCGGATGCCGCCGCCGCAGCTGTTTCAGAATAGTTCTCCTTGTTAATGAGTCCTTCTCGGGTCGTTCTGGTTAATCCCAGGACGACCTCTGTTTTTTTATTAAAATAATTCTAGACAAATGATATTTCAGATAATTGACTTTATGTCTTTTTAGTGTTAATATTAAATAGCTCTTTTAAGCCAACTTGCCAAAGCTGTATTTGTAAGCGCTCATTTAAACGTATGTTTAAGGTGACGTGTTTCGAAACCAGCTCCCCCAAGTGGGCTTGTTCTTTTACAAGTTCGATCAGTTTATTTTTAGATTTTTTTGGTATTCCTTTAAAGACAATAGTTATGTTAGAGCGGCTCCTTTTGCTTGTGCCCAGCAGAGGTAAAAGCAGCCGTTCACGTAACCTTAATTAGTTCTCATTGAGAACGGCTGAGCCCAACCGGGCACTCTTTTCTTTATGAGAACCACAACGCCTGAGGAGGCCTTACCATGAAAACTCTTGCAACACTTACTACCATCTTGGCCCTTGCAATCGCAACGGCTGCCTTCGCGCAAACCAATCCACTTGCCGGTGGTGCTCTCGCTACGGGAACACCAACGGCCCCCGGAACTGGCACACTTGCCCCTGGCACCATTGCCAATATCGCAAAGGCCGTCAACGATGACGCAACCGCACGTGCTGAACGCGCTGCCGCACCGCAGTTCAATGTTTTTGTGTCGCATACCAGCGATCCACTCACATTGACTGCCGCTGAAATCGTCGCCACCTACGGTGGTCAAACGATCTTCGTGCAACCAGCCAAAAACGGGGCCCAATTCAAGAGCTGTACACAGTTTGAAGAATTTGGCACTGTTCTCTGGAACACTGGTGGCGCCGCTTCCGAACGCCGCCTCTGCCTGCAAGAAGGAATTTCCTTCATCCCAGGCACATCAGCGGTCATTACGACCGGCGGACAGCTTTCGGGCTTTCGCTACGACAATGGCTCCGGCTTTGTTGTCGTTTCGGTTCCAGCGGTCGCCAACTCGGCACCAGCTGGAATGATGTCAGTGTTCGTTCAATAACTGATCAACGGGGGAAAACGGTTCTGGCTGCGTTCTATACGCAGTCAGACCATTCCTTTAAATTTCAAAAAATTCTCAACTAAATAACCTTTTAGTTTTTTTGCCATACTTAGTAATAATAATCTTTACAAAATAAGTAAATATATTATAAGTGTTTTAATGAAATTATCTGACTTTCCAGCAGCTCGTGCACTAGCCGTTATAAGCCTTTTAGGGGCGCCTGGTTGCGCTACTAAAGCCCAAGAACAATCGGTTATCTTAACAGAAAACGGAGCCACCGAATATGACCCCAGTTTAACTGAAAATACATCGACTCAGGTTGAAGTCGTGCTTAATGAAGCAACCGCACCCGTCTCAGCTAGGTTACAAAATTACATGGCCTCAAATCCAGAGGTGGCGGGCGAATTACAAGCTGGTATCAACTATTTTCGAGAAGCCGAAAATCAAGAAAATAGAGCGGGTACAAATCAACGTACACCCGCTGAATTTGAAGCGTTGTTATCCCAGTTAAATGCAAGCTTGAGGATTCCAAACTCAGCGGCAGTTATTCGTCAAATTGAATCCCGTCATCCAGAAGTTATAACCAGCTTTGAAAGACGTTTAGAAATTGGTCAAAACGGTATCTATCTAGACGGTTTTAATAAGCATGTATTTTTAATTCAGCGCACACATCAAGGGCTCCAGGCTCTGCGACAGATTGATGTCACCACAGGCGCTAATGGCTTTAGTAATGTAGATGGATCTGGTGGTACACCGCTTGGTGAACAAACTATACGAAGCACACGATCTGGACAATTAGGAGAAGTCGTTTCATACACCAGTGAGCATGGTTGCGAGGTTGGAAACTTACTCGATACCGTTCAAAAAGGACAAGGCGGTCCAGCTTGTATAACTTCTCTTTATTTTGCTATTGATCATGGTCGTGGCATTGGTTTTCACGGTACCAATTATGAACGAGATAGAGACGGAAATCTCTACATGAATAGAGCGGTTAGCGGTGCCTGTATTAGAATGTTTAATGCTGATGGAGCTGCTTTAAAACAATACTTCTACGATGGCATGCCAGTTTATATTGTCGGGCCTGAAAATAGACGTCCTTCAACGCCTATTCAAACGTCTCCGACTGTCGAATCAGCTGCCAGACCAGTTAAGCCAGAAATCATAATTGAACCGCTCCAAACACCGGTTATTTCCTCAACTCAAACCACTACACTATCACCCAGCAATACCGCTCCGGAAGAAGGTATTAATTTTTAAAATTTAGCAGACTTCACAAAACCCACAAACTGTGCTATAATCATTAGATATTTATAAGCACTCGCGCGTATGAAGTTTTGGGTTGCCCCTCATAAAAATTTTTCTGACCAGATTGGTCGGTTTATTTTCAGAGGCGATAGACTTGAAGGTCTTACTGAAAGAAATAGCGACAACAGTTTTCGTATTGAAGATGTTGATTTAGCAAAATATGATCCTGTATTTCAAGAAAGTTACAAAGAAGTCAAAGCCTTAGAAAGCGTGACTTTAGAGAGTCATAATCAGGGTGTCGATGCCCACTCAAACTATGAACAGCAAACCCGACTTGTAGCGGGCAGCAATAATCGCTTCAGCGAAAATATCGAAAGATTTTCAGGAAGTATCGGCGCGACAGATGAGGCTTTAGGGATATTTATTGAAGCTCAAGCCTTAGGGAGTCCTGTGGTAGATACCGCACAGATAGAGTCTTTTTTAGAGTTAAACGGAATCGCAAAAAGTGATCCTGCCTACATCCGGTCGGCTAATATTGTTCAAAATCTATTAAACGAAAGACGAGTCTTGGCACAAAAACGAATAGATTTGAGCAATACAACCGAGGCAATGACTATCGTTTATGATCAAATTAGAGCTGACCGTGAGACCTTGGAAAGCGTCAATTCACAATTACAAAGCTTAGAACGTGAGCAAGCGGGTCAAGATATAGCATTACAATTATTAAGTCTGCAGGAAGAAATCGACGTTAACAATGATGGCCTAATTGACGTAAGTGAAATGCCACACGACGAACAACTAGCTATTCTTAATCTGGTTGCGAACGCTGAGAGCATAACCGATGTGCGGTTGTCTGATAGTCGATCAGATTGGAGCCAAACCGTTGATAGCTGGGCTAGAACCGTTGAAAACCAAATACCAGAGTGGGCGGCAAATATGGCACGTCGGAATCTTGATACCGATGATAAAGTTGAATTCGTAAGTATGCTAAGCCCTGATATTGTAGCGGAATTTATTCGACTAGAACCAAATCGGGCTAAGGATTTTTTTTCCGATCAAGTCGGCTTTAACAGCTTTCGTTTGGACTTTATGGGGAATGATTACGCCGAAGCTAATATTAATTTAACTGACCTACTACCGACAGACCAACACTTTGCTAGAATTGAAAGTGATACAGGCGAAATTGTTTACGCCTACAGAGGCAGCGAAAACCAAGCGCCTGGATACTTTAATTTAGCAGATGATTCACCGATTGAAATTGATACAAATTTCGTAGTTACAGGACTGGGGCAAAATCCTGGACCACAAATTCAAACAATCTTAGAAGCAAGGGAAACAGATTTACCAACTTATTCGGCAGTTGAACAAGCTGAACTTGAATATCAATATCAACTCGCAAGCGCTGAATCTCGCTTAGTCAATCGTATAGCGGATGTAACCACGCGCCGTGTATACAGTCACTTTGGCTTAGAGCTTGGCGCCGAAATTACTGACGCTGATCACGAAGCTTTTTTAGTATCAGCTGAATCTCAATTTGGAAATTTAAGTTTTTTCGAAACTTTTTCCAGCTCTTACCAAGAACTAAGAACACAATTATCTGATCCTGATACTTTTAAAAATTCTATAGGTCAACCTTTGAGTGCAGCCGATCAATCACTCTTAGTAACAGAAATGTACGAGGATTTCTATGAAGAAGCTGGTGCCCAAATGAGAGAAAGCATTGCACAACTCAAGGCCTCAGATGACCCTAGGTCTCGACAACAGCTCGAAACTATTGAAGAATTAATGCAAATCATAGGTCAGGCACAAACTGACGTTCTAACCAGTGAAGCCGCTGTACTACAAGAGAAAGATGAACGAATTAGAGCTAAACTAATTGAAAAATACCGTTTTGATGATTCACAAATTGATAAACTTAATGAGTTTATAGCCACAAATAGTCGTTTTACAAACGCAGAAATTGTTGAGTTTCTAGCGAACACGCTTGGACGAAGAGAGTTCACCGTCAATAATGGTATCCCAAATAGACGGCTTATGAGCCTATTAAATGATTTAGGAACGATCCAACGAATCCAAGGTGAAAATGAAGCGCTACACGCACGAGTTGAAGTACAAAAAATGCAACAATTCATGGGCATGCTGGCCCTTGATCCAGAAGTGCAAGCTTTCGTCAGTTTAATTGATGATAATCTTGGTGAAGAAGAACGGGCTTTATTAGAGAGTATATACAAAGGAGAAATTGTAGACCCAAGGGATCATCTAACGCAACTTAATGCGCTTGCAATTGCTATTAGTGAACAAACTATACCGGAAGGCGTAGATCATACTTTTGCTAATATTTTACGGAACGGACAAAGAAAAATGACTCTATTTGTTGGTGGAACCGTTGAAGCTGCAGATGCCGCAGATGCTGCTATCGAAGCCAGCCAAACAGCACATGCAAATGCAGAGGCTACTACAAACGTAGCTAGAACCTTTGAACAGTCTCCTGATGCTGTACTTTTAGCCCGTGCCGCTATAGGGGATGATGGCACCATTGATACCGCTCTTTTATCGGTCTTCGATCAACCAAATCCTGATTTTTCCGCCGAAGGCGTACAACGTCTGATTAATTTGTCTCAAAGTGCTGCGTATCAAAACGCATCACAAGCAGAGCAAGCCGCCATGATGGCCCAGACAACTAACCAACCGCTCAGCATTAACGCCGATGCAAATACTCTCGCCTCGCAATATAATTTTTATTTACCACCAGGGGTTTCTGCTGGTCGTTTAGTGATTGACCCGTCAGGAGAAACACAGGGCACCTTTACGAGCGGCGAAACCAATTATGTCGTTGAGAATGATGGCACCTATATCGCCGAACATTTACTGGGCGTACCAGACGCCGAAGATTTACGAGTACCCGCTACCGAGTGGGCTACCGCCCAAGCTTTAGGCGCTATGACCGATAGCTTTGTCGTTAAAAGTGCGGCCGAACTCGCGCAAGCCGGTGAAACGCTTGGAAACCGAGCTTTAGTAAATTTTATGAAACAATATTGGGGCATTCGCGGGAATAATACGTTACCCGAAAGTGAGCTTGATAAATTTAAAAACTTAGGGGAAATGATGAGTGATAATCATATCAACCTTCATACGGTGCTGGCCCAACTTAATGCCGTTAAGTGGGATCAAACCGCGGCTGGCAACCGCGCCTTGGATGTGCGAAACCAATTTAATCAAATTCTTGAAGCCGCCGCCGCTGGTAACAATGCGGGGTTTCGCGAGTTATTAAATTTAGATAACTTACCACCAGAAGTGCCCACCACCGCTTAAATAATCAAAAACCTTTTTAATATTTCCTAGCAGTCGGTTGACCTACCTGCTAATTTTTTTATATTTCAGGGTGAAATGAGCGACAATCCTTACAAAATTCTCGGCGTCGATAAATCAGCTTCAAAAGCGGATATTAAAAAAGCCTATCGGGCTAAAGCTAAAACGCATCATCCCGATAAAGGCGGAGATGAAGCCGAATTTAAAAAAGTAAACCAAGCCTACGAAACTTTAAGTGACGATACTAAAAAGGCCCAGTACGATCAGTATGGTTCTGCCAGCCAGCAAGCCGGTTTTGGTGGAGGCGGGCAAGGTGGCGGTTTCGGCGGTTTTAGTGCGCAAGATTTTGGCGGCGGTTTTGAAGACGTGTTCTCCAGTTTTTTTGGTGGCGGGGGCGGCGGACAATCACGTAACCCACACGCGCCACAACGAGGTTCAGATTTAGAAGTTGAAGCCGATGTCACTTTTGCCGAATCAGTAACGGGTACTAGCAAAAAATTTAGCGCTCGTCGCTATAAAGCTTGTGAAGCTTGCGACCATAAAGGTGGCTCGGGTGAAAAAACCTGTGGCACTTGTGCGGGGCGCGGCCAAGTGACGCAAACCTTTCAAACCCCGTTTGGTAACGTGCAACAACAAACCACGTGTGGCACGTGTCACGGCAGTGGAAAAACGTTTGAGAATTTATGTAAGACGTGCCGAGGGGAAACTCGTTACGAAGATAAAACGACGATTGAAGTTAAAATTCCAGCGGGTATTAAAACGGGTCAAACACTGCGAATGCGGCAAGATGGAGACGCGGGTAAATATGGCGGCCCAGCGGGTGATTTTTATGTGCACATTCGTGTAGCCGAAGACAGCGCCTGGGAACGCGAAGGTTTTGATTTAATACAAACGTTAGACGTGCCCGTTTTTGAAGCCTTAAAAGGAACCACCGTAAAGGTTAAAACGTTTTGGGGCAGTGAAGAATTAATCATTCCGGCTTTAACAGCGGATAACACGCGCGTTAAAATTAAAAGCCAAGGTATTAAACGCGACGGACAAGTGGGCGACCACGTGGTGGTAGTAAAACATAAACTGCCTAAAAAGGTGTCTAAAAAATTAAACGAATTGTTAGAACAAGCCGCCAAAGAAGCTTAATAAATTATAGTTTAGCGGTTACTCTACCAGAGGTTCAACTTGTTTTAATTTTGAAAACTTAAAGTTAAGCTCGGCTTGAAACTTAACTTAATGAGAGTTTGCGAAACTTAGTTTTATAAATTTAAAAACAAGCGAAGCTTTGGTTAGTAACTAAGTT
>Ga0307932_1000527_pt1 | contig 15829 bp, 14 predicted proteins | sample OrgLakmetageno48_FD_201843 | JGI IMG/M metagenome (GOLD analysis project Ga0307932, IMG submission 201843) | Saline water microbial communities from Organic Lake, Antarctica - #48 | ecosystem: Environmental > Aquatic > Non-marine Saline and Alkaline > Saline | place: Antarctica: Organic Lake...
ACTCGCTATCGCCCTGCTGGCGTATCTGACGCAGCAGGTAATCTTCGTAAACCGGTGCCTCCAGAGCCTGCAGATTATTTTTCAGATACTGGTTAACAGCCACCTGAAGCTTGCGCTGGTCGGCGCCCTGATAAAACGTGAACACCAGCACGCAGGCCAGCATCAACCCTAAGGTAATCCAGGGCGGGCGTTTCCAGTTAACAGCGTTTTCAGCGGGAATAATCAGCATGGGTCATCACATTTGATCACAATTGGCCACCTGTAAGCCGTGTTTTGTCATAGCGTAGCCTTGGTTGTGCGGTTTAATGGCGCTATCGACCAACCGCCTAATGCTGTTATTGTTCTGCGCGCCAATAGTTCGGCGTAAAAACATTATCAGCCGGCCCCCGAATGCAAGGAAACCCCACATGACCGTTCTTGTTTTGGATAACCCGGAATTACTGGCCCTCGCAACCCTGGCCGAGGGTTTTCAGCCAGATTCATGCGCCGAGTCACACAAACCCCGTCAGCTGAAGTTCCATTACGGCTACAACAAGCATCAGCTTAGCGCCGCCGACATGGACATGCTTACCCGTCACGGCCACTACTTGCGCCGCAACGTTCATCTACATGTGCGCGTTCACGGGCATTCCGACGCCTTTGGTAACGACGACTATGGTCATTTTCTGTCGCGCATGCGGGCCAGCGCCGTGGTGCGTTTTCTAATTGAAGAGGGCGTGGAGGAACAGCGTTTAAAAGCCGTCGGCTGGGGTTCAGACCGCCCGTTGGCAACACGGGCAGATCACGCGGCCAACCGCCGGGTGGAACTGGAGTACGTGCAACACAGCGTGTCCAGCGCGCTGTCCGGCTAAATTGGCCAGACCCCCTGAGTTCTTCGGCCTAGCCGTATGCCTGAAACACATTCAGCAACAGCAACACGGCGATCATCAGAATCGAAAGCCAGGTTAGCAGAATACCCACCATGCGGGCCTTATGGGGCCCGTCCTGGCCCTGAAACATACCCCAGGCGTGCAATATGCGTCCCACCACAAAGGCCATGCCAATCCAGTAAATAAAACCGCTGGAAACGCCGTTCAGCTCGGCAATACCCAGCATCAGCAGAGTCAGCGGTGCGTATTCCACCAGATTACCGTGGGCGCGCACGGCAGCCTCAAAATCGCGGTCATCCGTAATACCCATATCCTTGCCGTATTTGATCCGGTACTTAACCACCACGGCAGACAAAACCAGCAGCAAAATTCCGATAACAGCCGTGAAAACACCGGTTATAGGTAAAATCATATTCAGTCCTGTTGATCAATGAATTGCCCGCGCAGGCCATGCCTGCGTCGCCGACAAGTGACGGAAGCTAACTTACTGTGCCTTACTTTCACCCAGCTCGGCAATTGCCTTGGCCATAGCACTGTGGCAGCGCGCAATCAGTTCGGGTATGTCTTTGTTGGTCATGCCAGTGGTTTCAATGGCCGCGTAAAATGCACCTTTTTTAAAACTCTGCAGCCCTTTACCACGGCTGCGCGTGCCCTCTGGGAAAACCCACAGGCTTTTGCGTTCGTGAACAATGGTGTCGCCTACCACCTGCATGCTGGCAACGGATTTGTGCAAGCGCGAACGGTTCAGAATCACGTTGCCACCAAGCCAGAATACCTGTCCGAAAAACGGCACCCACAGCAGCCCCAACTTGCCCACCGCCACCACGCGCCGCGGCACAACATCCCCCACAATCAGAAAATCGTCGTTATGCTGGTGATTCGCAATAACCACCATGGAACGGTCTTTGGGCATATTCTCGGCGCCGTACAGCGGGCGCTGCATGCCAAGAACTGCGCGCCCAAAACGGGCACATACCCCAGCCAGAATACGATTATTATCCGGATTAAAGGGCCGAGCCAAATACAGCACCATCGACAGCAGACAAAGCAGCAACACACCTGTCCACGCCAGTATTTTTCTTAGTAGGGCCATAACATAGCAACTCTGTGTCCGATATTTTGGCGCACAAGTGTACGCCAGGTTTACGGCCCGGAGACAGTACCAATTTGTTCAAACACCCATACCGCAGAATCCAGAGCGTCGCCGGTTTCGCCAAACAGCGGGTGCACAAACAGAATCAACAACATAACCAACCACAGACCTGCGGCATCACGGCCACGCTTCAACCCGGCTATGACGCGGCGTACCAACACACGGCTAAAGGGTATTACCTGCGCAAAAAATAGACCTGTCATCATCATAATCAGCACCGCCATTTTACGTTAGTAAGTTGCGTTATTGCTGCGGACACCCGGCAGGCCCCCGCAATCATTGCAACAGCACTGTATGACCCTAATATGGCAACGATAGCGGGCAACTGTGATCAATTGTGGCAAGCCCCGCAGTACAACTCTTTTGCCCTTGTGCCGCGCGAGCGTCATCACTATCTTAGGTTTGCAGCATTGCTCGCCTATTAACCCCTCATCCACTCACCGGGCCGCCATGAACAAGCATCTGGCACTGATCGAAGACGAACCCGCCATCCGCGACAATTACCGCGCTGCTTTCGAGCGCAGGGGCTTTTCTGTGTCTACCTACGGTGACCGGCCAGCTGCCTGGCAGGCGTTACAGCGGCAGTTGCCGGACCTGGCGATTATTGATGTGGGCCTGGGGAACGAAGCAGAGGGCGGGTTTACCTTGTGCCAGGAGTTACGCCGGCAGTCAGCCACGCTGCCAATTATTTTTCTGACCGCCCGCGACAGCGACATAGACTCGGTACACGGCCTGCGCCTGGGCGCAGATGACTACGTCACCAAAGACATGAGCATGGAACATCTGCTGGCCCGCATTAATGCACTGCTGCGCCGCGCAGACGCCTGGAATCAGGCCCACCAACAGCCCGACGAATTGCTGGCAAGAGGCAAACTGACACTGAATCTGGACCGCATGAGCGCCAGCTGGAACAACCAGGCCGTTGAGCTGACGGTCACCGAGTTCTGGATGCTGCACGCACTGGCCCGCAACCCAGGCCACGTGCGCAGCCGTGTTCAGCTGATGGACGCGGCCAGCACGGTACTCGATGACAATACGGTGACGTCTCACATTAAACGTATTCGTGGCAAATTCAGCGCTCTGGACCGCGACTTCAACAGCGTTCAGACGGTTTACGGCATGGGTTACCGCTGGCACGACCACAATGCCTGAGCGCGCCATTTCTGGCCTAAACCAAGAGCCTTGCGTGTGGCCGCACTGAGCCTGAAACGCCAGCTGTTGCTGGTAAGCCTGTTAATGCTGCTGGTGCCTCTTGCCGGGGTTCAGTTTGCGCTTGAGTTGGACAACATTCTGCGCCAGCAGGCTCAGCAACAATTGCAGCAACAGGCAAATCGCCTGGCCCTGCTGACAGGTGATGAACTGCTGGCACAGCCACCATTGGCCGCCGGCACGTTTGCTGTTTACACCGCGGCTCAAAACAGCGCCCTCCTGCTTGACGGCTACGCCGATGATTGGCCAGGCTACGACTCCTCCGAACCGTTCCCGCCGTCGGCGCAGGCACCTCTGTCCGCTCTTCAGCCCTGGCAGCAGCTGCCCAGCGCTGCCCCTCAGCCTAGCGCGCTTTACTGGCAGGCCAGCCACAGCGATAAAGCCCTGTATCTGCTGATTCGCATTCCAGGCCAGCCGCCACAGCTGTTCAATCCCGGCGCGCCGCAGCAGGCCCACCACCGGTTATTGCTGCAACTGTTCAGTGGCGCCAATGAGCTCCGTGTAAACCCGCGCAATCAAGCCTGGTTGCTGCGCCCGTCGGCGCCCGGACAGCTGCCGGCCCGCAGCGGTGCCAACTGGGCCACAACCGACCCCGACGTGAACGCGTTCTGGCAACCGGTAGCCAATGGCTGGCAGCTGGAACTGGCCCTGCCCCTGCCTGCCGCCGGCAGCCGCATAACGCTTGCCCTGTATGGGGGCGAAGGCGTGGCTGCTAAAAATCCGCCATTGGCGCAGATTCCAGCAGCCACTCTGATTCGCCGCAACGCGGATCTGGAACAGGCGCTGGCCAGCTGGCTAGACAGCGGCCAGCAACTGCGGGTAATGGAAGAGTCCGGTTGGGTTATCGCCCGTCAGCAGCGCACAGTCATAGCCAAGCCGGCGACCACGACGGTCATCGAGCCAAGTACAGCACGCCTCGACCAAGCAGATGAAAACGCCTCGTGGCTACAACAGGTAGGGCAGACTCTGCTGCAGGCGCTGGTAAAAGCCAATCAGCCCGATTCGCTTCTGGTGAATGAACAGCTCTGGCGCCAGTTCCCGGTTAATCTCCCAGCCGCGGCGTTGATGCGTCACAGTAACGGTAGCCTGTGGCTGAGCGCACAGGCTCAGGTGTTTGGTGGGCGAACACTGGTGCTGGAGCAATCGCTGGATCAACTGCTGAACATTTCAGGCGCCGCTTTAGGCACGGTACTGGCCCGCAGTTTTCTGATCATTATTGGCTTGGTGGTGGTTTTGCTGGGCTATGCCAGCTGGCTGTCATGGCGCATTAGCCGTTTGGCGAAATGGGTCAGCCAGTGCGTGGATGCCGATGGCCGAATGGCTACCCAAGCGCCATTACAGACCCAGTCAGGCATCGGTAACGACGAGCTGGGCCAGCTGCAGCAGCGCTTTAACCAGCTGGTCAGCAGTCTTCACGGTTACAACCAATACCTGGAAAGCTTTTCACAGCGCTTGTCCCATGAACTGAAAACCCCACTGGCGGTGGTACGCTCATCCCTTGATAACCTGACTCACTGCGCCGATGAAGCCGAGCGGCAGAATTACCTGACCCGGGCCCAAAGCGCTGTGGCCAGGCTTAGCGGTATTTTGCGCAGCATGAGTGAAGCCACACGGTTGGAGCAGAGCCTGGAAGCCGAACACAAAGAGGTGTTTGATGTGGCTGAAGTGCTGACGCAGGTGACGGCGGCCTACCAGGCGCTGGATCCGCACCACGTTATTGTGTACCAGGGCCCGGAGCATGGCAGTCAAGTTTTGGGGTCGCCGGAGCTGTTGGTACAGCTTTTGGATAAGTTAGTCGACAACGCGCGGGACTTCACCCCTGGCGGCCAACGTATTGAGCTGGATTTGCGGCGAGTTGACCAGGGCTGGCAACTCAGCGTATTTAATCAGGGCTCCCGACTACCCGCCGGAGCGGATATTTTTTCGGCGTTTGTGTCCCATAGAGTAGGCCAGTTCAACACGTCTGAACATCATCTGGGCCAGGGCCTGCTGATTGCGCAGCTGATTGCGAACTACCACCAGACCCGCCTGGAGGCGGATAATCAGAGCCGAAACGGCCTTGACGGCGTGGCGTTCCGGCTGGTGATTCCCACGGTTGAATCAGGCGCGGATATAAACTCGACGACGCCTTAAAAACCGAGTAATCGCCGACTAATCAACTATCGGCGAGCGCGGGCCGTGTTGACGGAAAAACTGCTGCGCTGTGCGGCCATTGCGGACACCGCAAGCGGTCGCGAAACGAATAGCTTGCTGGTGCAAGGCCTCACGATCGCCAACTTCGGCAAACAAAGCATCAATCGCCTGCAAGTAAAGCTCTTGGGAAAACGCATAGAACGAGAGCTGCACGCCAAAGCGATCAGCCAGGGAAATCTGCTCCTCTATGGCTTCAGCCGGATGAATTTCACCCCCACGGCTGTGGCTACTCATATTGTCAGCCATGTACTCCGGCATCAGGTGGCGGCGATTCGATGTGGCGTACACACGTACATTCTCGGGTGGCAGTTCGAGCGACCCTTCCAGAACGCTTTTTAGTGCCTTGTAGCTGGTTTCACCGGCCTCGAATGACAGGTCATCGCAAAAAATAACGAAGTGGTAGGGCAAGTCCCACAAATCATCAACAATTTCAGGCAGGTGCACCAGGTCGTCTTTATCCACCTCAATCATCCGCAGGCCCTGTGCCTGATACTGGTTCAACAGCGCTTTGATCAAAGACGATTTGCCAGTACCACGGGCGCCCCAAAGCAGTACGTTATTAGACGGCAAGCTCTGCAAAAAACGTTCGGTGTTCAGCGCCAGCGCCTGCTGCTGTTGGCCTACGCCGGTCAGCGAACCCCAGGTAACCGGATCCAGGCGGCGAATAGCACGCAGGCCGGAACGGTGTCGGCGCCACACGGCGGCCGGCGTGGTGCGCCAGTCGATAGAGTCAGTAACCGACATAAGCTTCTCCCTGTAACCATGGTGAAAACAGGCACTGTAGCGCAAAGCGGTTTGTTAAAACCAAAAAACCCCGGAGCGATCGCAATGGCCGGGCTGGATAAACAGAGTTCGACGCAAGCACAATTGAATCAGGGTGGAGTGTCTGCGCCAAGGGATTGAGGTTCGGCAGGGGAAGCCGCGCTTTCTTCCGGCTGCTCCATCATCGCCATGCCGCCTTGCAGCAGCAGGCGCCGCAGGCGAGAGTCGTCGTGCCCGGCAATACCGGCTGCAAACGCAATGGCAATGGCTTCCAGAGGATTGTCTGTGATCGCGGAACGCAAAATCTGGATAGGCGAACGGGAAGCTGTTTTGGAGCTGCCCTCGCTACCGCTTGGACTTTTCGAAGGGCTTCCGGGGCTAACCAGTCGATAGAAAAACAAGGCAACCAGCAACACGCAAACCAGCCCGGAAATGGCCATCGCCCCGGCTTGCCCCACCAACGGGGCAAGCGCGAGGGTGCCCGCGCTCACCAGCAAATGCAGCCCGGTAAGCAGCAGCGCCGCCAACAAAATCAGCGCCATTACAAAACCGATCAACGCGGCTGCGCCTCTGCGAATGGTGCTTTTTATAGCGGCAGAATCAAACATGATCAGCGATCGAGCATCTTACCAACCACAATGCCCGCCAGAAACATCAAGATGATGCTCAAAAACGGACGCTCTTCAATTTTATGTTCAACACTTTCCACCGTTTGCGAGCCGGCTTCCGTGGCGCGGGCTATTGCTCCATCACCGCTTGCGCGAAGCTGGTCGAAAATCGCATGGGTTTCCTTGCTGATTTCGTCTTTCAGGTTGCTGGCACTGTTTGCCTGGCTACTGGCCACGGCCTTGGTCAGTGCGGCCAGATCCTCCCTGAGCGCTGTAAGATCATCTTTCACGCGAGCGTAATCGTCTTGTGCGGCTTTGCTTTCCATGAGTTGTCTCCCGACTTGGTTGAGTAATCCAGAAACGTGATGTGTATTCGACTCTTCATTCGACTCTTCATTCGATAAAGGCGGGGAAATATCCCCTTCGATAAACGCCGACATCGCATTTGTCAGCATAAATAACTCTAGCACAGTGGTCTGAAGGCACCATGACAGTCCATTAATGCGTCGACGGCCAAACAGTTAAAACCTACCTAATGACGGGCGACTCTGGTTCATCGTTTCGCATTCGCAGAAAACTGGCAAATCGTGGCAGGCCGGTGGCGGTGTGGCCGGAATGTTTGAAGGTAATAACGCTGCCCGGTGGCGGTGGTTCTGCGCGCTCGGCGTCGCTGAAACCGCCGCCAATGCGAAACTCCCGATTATCGGCCAGCCGCACCCGCAGCGCGCCCATCATGCCCTGATATTTGCCCTTGCCCGGCAGAATGCCCACAACGATCGCTTCGGCGTCGTCAAAGCGCTTCACTTTTAACAGGTCATCCGAGCGGCCAGCCTTATAAACGCTAGCACCACGGCGCAGCATCAGCCCTTCGCCACCGACAGCAATCACTTTATCCCGGCGAGCCATCAGCTGCTGATGGTTTCCGGGCCGTTGCTGCTCAACCAAGGCCAGATAGGGTGAACCCGCTTGACTGACCAACTCGCGCAAACGGGGAAGACGTTGATCGAATGTCTGGTCGGCCGACGGCAAATCGAACACCATAAAACGCACAGAACGCCAATCTGCATCTACTGGGCGAACGGTGCGCACAATGCCGGAAAGTTGTGCAAAATGGCCACGCCCCAGCCACAGCTCGCCGTCTAACGGCTGTGGCGGGAAATCGCTGACAAACCAGTCAGGCGCTTGAAACGGATTACCGCGGCGGGACCACAGACGTTCACCGTCCCAATAAGCCCGCACTCCGTCCAGTTTTTCGCTCACCCAATAATCCGCAAGCGGCGCACCCTGCTGATACACATTGGCCAACGGAACCTTCGCTGGCGCACCAAGCACCACGGCCGTCATCAACGCAAGACTTGCCAACAGGCCTGAAGCCAGCCGCTTCATCCATAATATGCCAGACATTCACAACTCCTTTTACAGCGTTACGTTAATACAGACTGCGCGGCAGGCGGAACCCACTCAGCAGTTGCTGGGTAAAAGGGTTGGTGTTACTGGCGGCGTGCAAGCGGTAGCGCATGGCACCCTCATCAACTGTGAATTTAACGTCTACCGCGGTGCTGTCGACCCCGGTTAAATCAGCGTTTTCCAACAGCCGGAACAGCGCCCAGGGTCCCTGCTGTGAAAGGCTGCGGGGCGACCTGTTAACTTCCACCGGCACCAGGGTGATGCGGCTTTGCACGTTATCCCGCAGGGTATTGGGCCACACCAGCGGAATGCTCTGCCGCGGCCCGTGGTTAAACTCCACCAGTTGGCCATCCAGATTCATCACACTACGGCGCTTGTTGGAGGTAAGGTTCAGCGGCTCTAATGCAAATTCCACGTCCAACGCTCCCGACGTTTTAAAGTAGGCACGGCGAATGGCATCTGCGCTGGCGAGGGCCGCCGTGACTTCACGCCGCAGCAACCCGGCGCGAGCCAATGCCCCGGACTGCTGGGGATGATCTTCCACAAATAGCTTTAGCTTCTGGTTATAGAAGGTTTGCAAGGTGCCGTCCGGCGCAAAGAATTGCTCGAAATCCTGCAGCGCAGCATCGCGGTCGGTGCCGGCCCTGAAGGGATAAAACGGAGCCAGGTTTTGCGCGAACGGCTGGTAAACCTCGCGAAACCACTCGCGCTCTAGCTGCGCCACGGCGCTGTCCAGCAGTACCCGCCAGCTTTCACTGGCCAAGTGGCCAAGCATCCGGTTTAGTGGTTCGGGTTGATAGGCCGCCATTCGCTGAAGAGTGAATATCGGATCTGCACCCTCCAGGCCCAGTCGCGCCCTTGCGGCCGTCAAAGCAGATTTGCCGGTGTCTGGAGCCTCCTGAATATTACGCAGATATTGATGCAGCTCTGCAACCACCAGCATGATTTCGTCCAGCTCGCTGGGGTCTTCGCCTTGCGACAGGGTTAACCGGTTCAAATCACTGAACTGGCGTTCGATGTTCTGCAGCATGGCCAGCCTGGGCGGCACTTGCGCAGGTGTTAATGCCAGCCCTGCCGCTGCGGGCGAGGCCTGGCGCAAATCGTTGCTTAGGCCCGCCACCAGCGAGGTGTTTTCGCGCAGCTGCTGCAGCACGCCCGCCAGAGGCTGATAACTGCTGCCCAAGCTCTCTAGAATCCGTACGCCGTGGTTCAAGTCCTCAAAACGATGGATATTCAGGCGGCTGAGCGCGCCACGCCAGTGGCGCACATATTCTTGCGAATAAATATTGTGCAAGCCGGCCTGCAGTTGCTGTTGATCGGCCGGACTGAAATCAATGTTGTCACGCCGGCCCAGCACCCAGGCGTCTATCAGCGCCAGCTCGGTTACCCTTGCCGCGCGATCCAAAAACCATTTTTGCAGACTGTCGCGCGTAAACAGAGCCGGTATCAGCATAGGGTTGTCATCACTCAGTGCGGGCAGAGACGTTGTGTCAGCATCCACAACGCCGAATACGGTGGCGAAGGCCGGGCCGCTGCTGCGGGCCAGATCCCTCCCTGGCGGCAACTGCCTAGCGGCGGCCTGCTCCAGGTCACGGTATACCCGTTGCAATGTGGGCACACGCCCAAGTTCATACTGAGCCCACTCTACGCGACCGCTGAACGGCGCCAGAACCATACGGGCATTGACGTCACCGGCCTCAGCCCAGCCTGCCAGATCGGTATTCTCAAGGCCGTAATCAAGATGCGTCAGCAATTGCTCCTGGCGCTCGCGCTGACCCGGATACAGGCGCTGCCAATAATCCTGAAGATAGCCGCGAACCATGTCTTTGCGGCGACCGCTGGCGTCATACAACATGCGCAACACCCGCAAGTGCTCCAGACTATCGTTGCTGTAGTCTGAAGAGTTTGAAGAGTTTGAAGAGCCTGGTAAATGTGGATATCCGGGTGCCGCCACCATCTGTTCACTGACAGCAAACATCAACGCCGGTAAAAACTGATAGGCCAGCATGTCGCGATAGGCGTCTTCCAGCGCTGGCGCAATCTGATCGCCCCGGTACAGACCCATGTCCCGCAGCCACGGCGAAGCTTTTTTACGTTCGCCAAAGGCCAGAGTGGCGTCGCGCAACCGATTCAGAGATCCCAGCAGTTGTGCGCCAGACACAGCACGGTCAACATTCACCGTCGCGGTGCTGTTTAAAAACTCTTGCACCCGGGCCTCGACCATCAGTGCCGCTTCGGCATTTTTAGTAAAGTAATGCTGCCAGCCGGCGCTCATCAGCCCGCCAACGGCCAGTGCCAAAACCGCGGCGACTGCAATCTGACGTTGCCGTCTGAAGCGGCGCTGACCCTGGCCTGCCAGGCCCTCCTCCGCCACAAAAATCGCCGAAAACAACTGCAACGCAAACATCTGTACCGATCGCCGTTGGCGTTGGGCCGGCTGCACGGGACCGGTTAACCGGTAATTGGCCGCAGCCGCCGTTACAAATGCGTCTTCGGGCACGCCTTCCTGGCGCACCGAGGTAAAATAACTGCCGCGCACCAGCGCCGGATTAGAGAAGCCATCGGCTGCTAGCAACGTAGCCAGATAGGCTTCAAGTACCGGCGCCATGCCGGCCATCTGGCGAGTAAAGGAATAAGCGGCCGCCCGCGTCTCAGCGTTGTGACTGGCGCCCAGCACCTCTGGCAGACGTGCCATCAGGCCCTGCACCAGCTGTTCATAGCGTTCGGTGAACTGCGTTAGCCAGCGGTCGTTATCGCCGCCGCGATGCAATTCGAAGGTAAAACCCAAGGGCTGCTCCAGCTCGGCTTTTGACCAACTAGCGGCGAAGCTCTCAAAGCCGTACAGCAAGTCCATTTTCGTGAAACAGATGTAAATTGGCAGCTGTGGGCCGGTTTTTTCCATCAATTCTCGCAGGCGATTGCGAAGAACGATGGCCTGGGCCTGGCTTTGCTGTTCGCCAGCCATACTCAACTGGGCCAAATCGATCACCATTAGCACGCCGTTGAGCGGCTGATGCGGTCGATTACGTTGCAGCCAATCCAGAAAGTGCCGCCACAGACGGTGCTGAATTTCGCCGCTGATGCCGTCTTCATTATCCTGACCAAAAAGCTCGCCGGCAGGATCAATCATCAAACCGGTGTCGGCCACCCACCAATCGAAACCGAAGGGATTGCGGTCGGTGCGGTTGTTACGGGCAACATCAGACAATGCCCAGGACTGCCCGCAGCCCTGAATCAGACTGGTTTTACCAGCGTTTTCAAGCCCCATCACCAGATACCAAGGCAGCCGATAAGCGCCGTGGCGGCGCGAGCGCTTACCCCGAAGCGCCGCGAGTTGCCGGTCCAACAAGCGCTGCTGTTTGCGCTCTAACGGCAACACCGGATCTTCCTGCTCCTGCGCAACAGCGGTTTGCGACTGCTGGCTTTGGCGTAATCGCCGCGCCAGCATTAAACCCCACAGCAGCGCAACCAACAGCACGGCCGCCAGTGTTACCAAAGAGCGGGCCTGCCAGCTCGCAAGGGGAAATTCACCGTTTAGCGACCAGCGCGGCCCCAGCCACCAGGCGGCAGCCAACGCAAATGCCAGCGCCACAATCAGGGTAAGAGGTGCTGCGCGACGTAAATGCGGCAGAAATCTGCGGCCGAGTCGTAATCCATAAGTCCACATGGCATCCCTTCCTGCGGTTTAAGGTTAAATTCAATGATTTCAGGCGGGCGGTTCTAGCTGTTTCAGTAAACCCGGCTCCCAGGTTTCCAGTGTCCGGCCCTGCAGCTGCTGTCGTAAGTCCTGCTGTTGTTGCTGCGCCAGAGTTATCAGCCCGCTGTGTTGCAGTAGGCGGTTAGACGCCAGGCGCCAATAAAAGCGTTCACGGGGTTCGCGAGCACTCAGCAAGCCGTCCTCCAAAATCTGCATGGCAGCGGCCAAACCGCTGTCGGCCAGCCGCTCACACGCCTGCTGATAGGCCTGATTCCACGGGTTGGCAGCAGCAGGCGTTGATGTGCTGCCCGCCTGCGGTGCCTGAAGCCAGAGCCTGGCCTCCGCGCACAAAAACTCGGTGCCGTCGCTGAAGGTCAGTTCTTGCAGCGCCGGCAGGCGTTCAACAAAAGCTGCCAGCGCCCCACGAATGGCTTCAGCACAGCGGCTATAGCCCAATGTCTGCGCCACCCGCGCACTGAGCCAGTGGCCGTCAAGCCAGAACGGACTGGCGGCTACGCTTTGCTCGATACGTTGCCAAACCCCGCTGTCTGCTGCTTTTGCCAAGGCATCCTGGTAATCGGCAACTCGGTCCGCACTGATCGCTGCCAGCTCTGTGCGCACACCGTCGCGGGTTGGCGGTGCGCCGCTGATGCTGAACCAGAGCGCATGGCGGCGCAGTTGGTAACCCAGCGGGTTAGCCACGTCTGTGGTGGTGAGCAGCTCTGCAACTTTCAGCAGGCTCTGGCGGGTAGCACGCTCGTTGTCTGGGTCCAGAGTCAGCGAACCAGGAACTATCGCCAAGCTTGCTGTTGCTGGTTTGGCAGAACCTGCAGGCGGATGTTCTGCGCTCTTGCTCGCGCTTTTATCTGCCGAGCTGATTATTTTCGACGGCGCAAAACCGGTGGGCAGTCTGGCCAGTGTCTGTTGCAAACTTTTTACCGGTTCAGCGGGCAGCTGTTGCGCGGGCAGCGACGTTAGAATTCGCGACAGGGCTGCCTGGCAGAATGCTTGCCCATCACCCTGGCTGGCATCAAAACTCAGAGCATCGGCATGCTGCGCTGCCCGCTGCAGCATCTGTTTGAACAGCATCTGCCGGGCCCGTTCACCCTTGACGCCGGGGTGGGGCCAGGCTTGCGCCCACCAACTGTCCAAAACGCCGGCGAGTAGCCACAGCGCTAGAGCGAAGCGCTCACCGGCGCCACCTCTGAGGAGGCACAGAAACAGAAAGCCGAATACTTCCAGATTTTTACTGCGGTCAGAAAGAATACTGAGCGCTTCCCGCTCTACCTTGGGCCAATCGATAGCGGTGTGTGCCAGCGAGCCCATTTTCATCAATTCCTGCTCCAGAAAATCCAGCGCCGGATCGTCTTCCAGGCGCTCGCCAAATTCGGGCCCGGCTCCTTGCTCGAGCGTTGCCAATACCAGGTTTACATAAGGGTGTTGCTCAATGGCTTGCATAGACTCTCCTATCACCAGCCGCAGGCGTTTCGCAGGGGTTTGATGGCGCTAGAAAAGCCCGCCAGATCAAACACCAGGCCATCGATTGAGCTGGCATTAGCCTGCACTCGCACTTGCGGCATGAGCGCCAGCGTTTTAGCCAGCGCTATGGACGGCAGCCCACGGCCGGCGCTGAGCATGTAGCCGTCGTCGCGCAGGCGCCACAGTGACGGGTCACCGTTGATGTTCACCCGTACCCGATCCTGACCTAACGGCTGCGGCAACATCAGCGCCAACTCGGTAATATTGTTGTGGCATTGCAGTACTATTAAAGGCCGTGGCAGCGTGGCACCCAGAGCCGGCAACGTAAGCAGCAAACCAGCGGCCATGCCACTGTCGCGATAAACCCAGCCGTCACGGTTATCACCAGCCGCTTGAGCATAGGCCTGGCGCCAACGTTCAGAGTTGGGTAGTTGTGGCTCCTCGTGGGCGCTCTGAACCGCCAGCGGCGTGGCAAAAATCCCATCAAAACACGCCAGGCGCTGCAAGCGCCTGGGCTCACCGGTACACTCCCGTGCCTGCTCCATTAGACCGCCGTGGGCGGGCACAGCGGGCAGCAGAAAAAGGCCAGCCAACGCCCAGCGACAGCATTTCTGATAGTGCGCAGCCGCTTTTTTGATGGCGAGAATCATGGGTGCATCACTTCATATTTCAGGCATTTATGCGCCAGTGTTCGCTTTGGCAATCCCAGGCTCTGTGCCGCCTGGCTGCGGTTGCCGTGGTACTGCTGCAAACGCTGGCGAATCAGTGCCGCTTCAAAGGCCTGAGCGGCGGCCTTCAGGTCTTGCACCTGAGCCAGTGGCGGCAGGCCCGCCAGAAATTCACGATCAAGGTTGTCGCTGCGCTGAGCACACTGATCGCTGGCTCGCGGGGCAGCGCCACTGTTATAGAAGCCATCATTAAATGGGTCATCCAGACGAATAACGTCAGGCTGAATATCATCACCGAGTGGGGTCTGCAGACAGGCCAGCTCAATCACATTGCGTAATTCACGCACGTTGCCGGGAAAATCATAGTGTTTCAGCCGCCGCAATCCACGGCTACTGATGCCCTGAGGGCCGGCACCTTCGCGCTCGCAGTAGGCACGAATGAAATGGCGGGTTAAAGCTTCCAGATCGTCGGGGCGCTGGCGCAATGGTTCAATCCGTAGTGGAAACTGGTTCAGACGGTAAAACAGATCGCGGCGAAAGCGACCGTCATTAATGGCCTGCTGCAACGGCTGATGGGTAGCCGCCACCAAACGAAAATCCGAATGCTGTTCCTGTTGCGCTCCCAAGGGCCGGAACTGTCCGCTTTCCAGTACCCGCAGGAGTTTGGCCTGCAAGGCCAAGGGCATATCGCCAATTTCATCAAGAAACAGCGTGCCACCGCGGGCCTGTGTCAACAGCCCTTCCTGGGCACGATCAGCCCCGGAAAAAGCGCCCTTGGTATGACCAAAAAGCTGACTTTCCAGCAAGGTATCGGGAATGGCGGCGCAGTTCACCACTACCATCGGGCCTTTGGCTCGCGCCGAAAATTCGTGCACCGCCTGCGCCACTACATCTTTGCCACAACCGGTTTCTGCCTGTACCAACACCGCCAGCTGGCTGCTGGCTGCACGCACGGTTTGCAGACGCAACTCGTCCATCTGCTGCGAATGCCCCACCAGCACGGTCGCCAGTCTTTTGGCCCGCTGGCGCAGCAATTGCGCATCCTGCAGGTGATCTAGCGAGCGTTTAAGCAGCCGACGCTGCCAGATCTGATCATGGTTGCGCAACACACTGACCCATTGATGGCTGATAATCTGGCGCAGGCTGCGGTAGAGCGCCTGCTCGGTCACCCTCGCCCACTCCGGCTGGTCACTGCACAGCACCAGGACGCCCAACGTGCGTCCGTCACTGCCAAAAAAGGGTTCCAACCACATGGATCCAGGCCGGCCGCTGAGATCAATCAACGCCTGAAAACCCGGATGTTCCAAGCGATAACCGGCAACCCGCGACACCGCGCACGGGCGACCGCTTTGTAACAAATGGGCAAATGGGTGGCTGAAATCATCACAGACAAACTCGCTGGCGCCTTGCGAAGACTGTTGATCGGCCAGCGCGCTGCAATGCAGAGTGCGGCCGCTTAAGTCCAGCTCTAGCGCCCAACAGCGCTCCAGGCCAAAGGTTTTTTGCATCTGGCTAGTGGCCGTGCGCAGCAAGTCCGGCAGATTTTTTTGCCCAATCAGCGCCAGCGCCAACTCGATACCGGTGTGCAGTTCCGTCTGCATCTGTCCCATATCCGATTGTCCGTTTTAAGGTGTGTAATGTGAGGTGGCCGTTCAGGCAACCGTGCCACTGAATCCTTTTTCGTCGACGCTCAAGGTGACCCGCACAACCGGTTCCCGCCGCGCCAGTTTTTCCAGTAGGGCCAGTGACACTTTCGGCAGCAGTTCGCCCTCAATAACGGCCTC
>Ga0307932_1000531_pt1 | contig 15794 bp, 10 predicted proteins | sample OrgLakmetageno48_FD_201843 | JGI IMG/M metagenome (GOLD analysis project Ga0307932, IMG submission 201843) | Saline water microbial communities from Organic Lake, Antarctica - #48 | ecosystem: Environmental > Aquatic > Non-marine Saline and Alkaline > Saline | place: Antarctica: Organic Lake...
ATTTCTCGCTCCCCGTTGTAGTCGACCTCGGATGTTGTTTCCGAGGCCGATAGTAGTACTCGCACCAGTGGTACTCATCTTCCCAGCCACTACGACTGAGGCAATGAGGAAAATACAGGTCAATGCAAACGGACCTAAGGTATCACCAATAGTAACGGGACTACTCCCAAAGGTGCTTCCATTAAAACTAGAATTCCCAGCAGCAGCTGCGAAACCACTAGCTGATTCGTTGTAGCTACCCATAACAAAAGCTGCGAGGTAAACAAGCATGAGATAGGCCGGAGCGTAAAACGCTCGACCCAAGAAACCACTCAAGTAGTTGTTACTGATGCTTTTTAGTCCAGGAAAAACCATTCCCAAAAACAGTATGGGCGAAAATACCATGTAGATACACAGAGCAGCAAAACGAATGATAAGCATAATGGCCCCAGCTGCAAAAGTGAAAGCCCCGATCATAAATATAATCGCAGTTCCAAAAATATACATCCACGATGATCCAGCAGGGAGTTCACCATCACCAGGTGTCGCTGACTCCCAGATTCCAGTCAAGCCAAACAACTGCATGAAGGCATGGGAGACTTGTGCTCCGTCGGCTGGAGTACCTTCAATAACAAATGCAAGCGCGATTTGTGTGGCGAGGATGTTGGTGAAATCAACCACAAACTTAGTGATAAAGAGACTGAAGTTAATCAACAGAGCTGCCAAGATAAGAGTAATGAGGGTTCGTCGCGTGTTTGCGTCATCCCTGCGCAAAATCATCTTAAAGCCCAACCACACAAGACCAAAGATAAAAGTGATGTTGAATATGTCTCGTACGATCACCCACATCATATCAACCGCCCCGCCGACTCCAACACTATTAATACCCCAGGTTGCACCAAACCCGATGACGTAGTTATTTACAGCGTAATCAAGTAAAACTCCAGCCCAGCCAATTAGGGTACCAAATACGTTATTGACAAATACCCACATCATTTCTTTCAGGAACCCAGTTCCTTGAGCTTGAGCAAAAAATGGAACCACTACTAAAAGAACCAATAGGTAGGGTGAATAGGAAATGGTTCTTTTAAGAATGTTCATAATTAATCAGTACGGAGTAAGACTTCCCAGTTGAGCGAGCTTGAACGTACGTCGGATTCTGTGTATAGATCGAGTTCTGTGTATCTTTGAGCGAGGTTGAGTCTCTCGGGGTCTGTAGTTGCCGGATTATCATATTCAGACGTTTGAGTATTGAGTCTACCAATCAGACTGTTTGCAGTGGGGGTAAACGGTGGAGGGAAAGCACCCATAGTCTCTATGATAGCAGTTCGAGCATCGTCTCTTCCCACTCGGGCTGCGTCTTTTTTGGCCACGTTAGTATTTAGTGGGTTTGCTATGTAGTCGCTGAGCCGCGCTTCATATTCAATAGCGAGGTCACGATATTCTATTTGCACAGATAGCGCGTCGCCCATGAGTTGTCGTGTACCAGCGAAATCAAAGCCCTCTGCGTTGGAAGTGACCAGTTGGTCCGCATAAGCTCCATCATAATCACTATAGCTGTCGGTGTACCCCGTTCCTCCAGAAAGCCCCAAAAGACCCGCGGCTCCAGTCAGGGCGGTGTTCGCGAGTTGGCCAAGCAAAGCAGAAATAACTTCATCAATCTCATCAGCAGAGATAAGGGTTTGTCGCCCAGTGTCTAGATTAAACGAGAGAGCATCTTGAATAATTTTTCCTGGTTTTGAAATAAAACACTCCTCTCTGGTGGTACCAGGCCCTTCAACAATCTCGCAGATTTCTCCCGATAAAAATCCATCACCAAATTCTAACAGCTTCGTTTCTTCTTCTTGAGCGTTGATGATTCGTATTCGCGCTCCTGCTTCAGCGGCCAGTGCTGAGCCATAAGGCGTGTATGTCTGTGGGGTGGCGGTGATTCTAAACCAATCTTTCCATCCGCCTTCGTTAAACGAGCCGCCAATAAACCCTTCGATGTTGTCAATGACACCAGAGAGAGTACAGGTTGGCGCTGGTTGTCCATCGCCTCGACTTTGCTCATACTGGAGGGCTACCGAGACCTGTATGTCCAGTCGAAAGGGCGAACAGATAAATGAACCAAACCCCCCTAAGTCTTCTATGTACCCCCCGATTACCTGATCAGCGGTTTGGAGCAAAAAGCCTTGTAGGTCTTGAACAAAAGTCGGACTGCCTTTGAAGCCAGAGTTTATCCAGTTGATCAAACTTGAAACCATCGAAGAAACAATCGCCTTTGCCAACGCCCACCCAATTCCGTCTAATATATATTCTTTTACCCATAGTTTGTTTGAGGCCCACGAAGTAATTTTGTCGAATCCGGCCGAGGCAGTAGCGGCAATATTTGTGGCCGCGAGGTTTACGTTTTGGGTAATCTGCATCGGCAGGGTTGCGCCTCCTCCCGGCCCCCCTCCAGCCTCCACCTCATGCACTTGATTGTAGGGCTGAGGGATGTATGTCGCCACAAACGCAAAGACAATGAACATTGTACCGACAAGACTTTTTTTGAGTAAGGTGAAGAAAGTATCCATAAGCGATTAGTTATTCTGGTTGGGACTAAACATAATAAACAGCATAGCTGGGTCGTTGGTAGTAAAAAGGTCTGAGTATTCAACCAAGCCCATCAACATATTTTCTAGGGCAAGACCAAGCCCTGTTGCATCATCTTCATAGCGTTTCAGGCGCAATAGTGCAAAGGCGGGATCGTCAACTGCTGCCGCCATAGCTTCGATATCTTTATGGATGGCGTGGAGGGTATTGATAAGATCTAGATGCTCTTTTACTAAAAAAGCCGGTACGGGGGTAGCTAAAACTGCATCGCGGTTTTGCTTATAGGCTTCAGCGAGTGAATTGAGCTCAGTGATTCTCCCCGTATTGTTGCTGGTTAGAATATCCTGCAAAATATAGAGTTCCCCCTCTATATTTGGAAGGTCATTTTTCAGGATTGCTCCCGCGACCGTATTCGCGTAATTTGCAATATCTTGATCTTCCCACGGTCGAATAATCTGAATATCTGGCGTATCGTAGAGTTCGTGGGCAGTTGCTGTGCTGAGAATATTGATGGTATCTCCTATCACTTCTTCTTCACTTCGTCCAAATGGACCATACCCACGAGCACGAATGATACTTTCCATGAAGTTGATGCCGAGCTCACCCGTGAGCGTGTCTGGAGGAGTGTAGGTTGAAGTCGCTCGGTCAAGAATAACTGGTTCCGTGGTAACGAATTGATCACGCCAGTCCTCGATGCCGTTGCTGTTATTGTCCAGTACAGTAATGGGTGCTCGAGCTTTTGCTTGAGCAGCAGAGACGGCCGCAGGCTGCGGAATTTCTGTTTGAATACCAAAATTACTAATGGTGTACGCACCTGCAACCAAGGCAAAGCCGATGATCGATGCACCAATAACTTTTGGGTTAATTTGGCCCTTCATATACGTAAAGTATACCAGCTGCACATTCATTATTTTTACTTCTCACCACCCACCTGTGCATGAGTTGTGTAGTGACTGTGGATTAGCTGGGGAAAACATGAGGAAAACTACAACCGGCCAAGAATTTTGAACCAAGTGTCTGGCGATAAATCTTCCGCACGGACATCCACGGGGATTTTCAGATCGGTAAACACCGCTGAAAGCGTATCTCTATTGTATGCTTTAGAAAGATTACCCAAAAGTTGCTTTCGTTTTTGACCAAAGCCTAAATGCAATAAAGAGAACAGCTGTTCTCGAGGGATGGTGCCAAAAGCATCACGGTTGATAGCAGCAACAGCCACAATGGCTGAGTCAACTTTTGGAGGCGGATTAAAATGTCCGCTCTTTACGGTACATATATATGCAGGGTCTCCAAACATTTTGACTGAAAGTGAAAGTAAAGATTCTTTGGGGTCACGGGCAATCCGGTAGGCGACTTCTTTTTGCACTAAGAACACCAAGTCAGTCGGCTGACAGTCAGTATCTAAAAAACTGCGAAAGAGTGATCCGGAAATGTAGTACGGGATATTGGCGACTACTTTGTATTGGTGGTCGAACACACCAAAGTCTGCGGGGTTAAGGGTGCGGGCATCGTGGTGGTGGATGACGAGTTGTTGGCTGGCGATTGCTTCGGCAAAGGTGCCTTCTAGTGAGGCAATTGCCCGCGGGTCAGCTTCAATCGCTATCACCTGCGCGCCCCGAGCCAATATTTCTGTGGTGAGGATTCCCGTCCCGGGTCCCACCTCTAGCACAATATCCCCTGCCCTCAGGTGGGCGGCGTCACACATTTTCTTTGGCACGTAGTTACTATTGAGAAAGTGTTGCCCCAAGGACTTCTTATGTGCAAATTTTTCGGACATGTATTTAGATTACGGCAGTCTCAATAAAGAAACAAGACTCATTCTGCTCGGGTGAATAAGTGGGTATTGAGATTCATCGAATCACCCATCTTTTGATGCCCTGCCGCAGTGGTGCTTTGTTAAAACGGTGGGGTTTGAAAACTAGTCTAGATATATAGTTGTTTCGTACCCAGCGCTTGCTCCCCCATTGCGGCCAGTTCCCTGCGAAGTTTCGACGTGTTCTTGGCTAATGTCATTTAAGAACGAAGAAGGCATATTGACACGCTGTTGTCCGAAGATGGTACGCATATGAGCGTAGGTAAGGAAGAGTCTTTTTTCTGCTCGCGTCAGTGCGACATAGAAAAGTCGGCGCTCTTCTTCTTGGTCAGTCCGACCATCATCAAGTCGTTCGTGCGGAAATAGTCCTTCCTCTAATCCAGAAATAAATACATAGGTAAACTCAAGTCCCTTCGCGGCATGAATAGTCATTAAGCGCACCGCGTCTTGCTCTGCTTTTTCTTTTAATTCATCTTGGTCACTTTGTAGCGCAGCTGTTTCCAGTAGCAATTCAACTGCTTCGTTGGGTTCTGTGTCATTGAAGCGACTCGCAAGCGTCACGAGCTCTCGTAAGTTTTCGATGCGCTCGAGGGCTTCCTCGGTCCCCTCTTCTTTAAGATTATCTTCAATGCCACTGCGCTTCATGATGAACTTAATGGTTTCAGATAACGGCTTATCTACGGCAGTCTGTGCGATATCGGTCATGATGTCGTCAAATACTTTTACTTTGGCCGCTGCGCCAGCATTGAGATCAGCGCGGTTTCCTTCAATCACTTTGAGCATCGTGACTTTTCCGATACCTCGCGTCGGCGTGTTGATGACTCGGTTTAGGTCAGCGTTACTGCCAGGATTGAGGGCCAGACGCAGGTATGACAATACATCTTTCACTTCTCTTCGTTCAAAGAATTTCAAGCCCAGTAGCTGATAGGGCACTTCAAAATTGAGGAACGCCTCTTCGAGCGAACGCGATTGGAAATTGGTTCGATAGAGTACCGCAATCGAAGACGGATCAGCTCCGTCTTTTATCAACTCTTGCGCAGTCAGCGCAATGTACTCAGCTTCATCGTACCCAGTCATACCTGCGTAGAGGGTGATCTTGTCCCCTTTTTCGTTACTCGTGAAGACGTTTTTATCGACGCGGTTTTGGTTTTTTTTGATAATTTCGTTGGAAGCCGCAATGATGGTCCCCGTCGAACGATAATTCTCTTCTAATAGAATGGTCTTCGCGCGCGGGAAGTGTCGCTCAAACTGCAACACATTTTTAATATCAGCTCCGCGCCACGAATAAATATTTTGGTCGATATCGCCCACTACACATATATTATGTACGTCGCCAGCGAGGAGTTCCGCAATTCGGAACTGTACTTTGTTGGTATCTTGATACTCGTCCACGTGAATGTATTTGTATCGGTTGGTGAGAGTCTCTCGTACTGACGGATGATCTTCTAATAGACGTAATGTTTTGGCTAGCAGATCATCAAAATCCAGCGCCTGTTCGTTAACTAAAATAGCCTCGTACTTTTCCCAGACTTCAGCCGCCACCTGTTCGGGATACGAATTGGCAGCGTCTTTAAAATCAAGCAAGGTCATGGCATCGCCCTTCGCTCGAGAAATAATTGAGAGCATCTTGCGGGGCTCAAATTCTTTGGGATTGTAGTTGGCTTTTTCGATGGCTTGTTTCACCGCTTTTTGGCTGTCGCTGCGATCGTAAATAACGAAGTGTCGCCGCAGGCCCAGCGTCTGGTGAAACTCACGTAACAGGCGCACTCCTAAGGAATGAAACGTAGTAACCACGGGCTGACTATCAATCACCGCTCGGTCAGAAGGGGGGTATTTTTCAGTGAGCGTGGTGACTCGCTCACGCATTTCCTTGGCAGATTTGTTGGTAAAGGTTACCGCTAAGATATTATGCGGTGCCACACCTTTGTGAATAAGGTGCACAATCCGGTGGGTAATGACACGGGTTTTGCCTGAACCAGCTCCAGCGAGCACCATCAGGGGCCCGTCGGTGTGTAAAACAGCTTCTTTCTGGGGGTCGTTGAGACCTTCGAGGTACGGAATGTTTTCTGACATGTGTGGCACATGATAGCATGGGTCGTTTGAGTCAGAAATGAAGCACACGCTAGGAAATTTATTTATGTAAAAAAGCTCAGCGCTCGAGCGTAGAGCTTTCGGCACTACCCACTTTTGGTATTGTTTCTAGATTGGAATCCAATTGTTTTTCTAGCAGTACAGAGAACCCTAGTACTGTATTTTCTGGTATACCGTCTGCTCGTGTCTTAAATTGTGAGCAATTATTTTGCTCTAAAAACTCCACTCCATTTTATTTGTAATGTCAATAGATATTAGGGGGCCGCTGTAAACGGTATTTTGAAACCTAAAATAGTTTGCGAGAAAAGTGTATTACGTCAATTGTGTTGTGTAGATGCTCTAGTAGAATACTGCTCGTACCCATAACTGGTGCGTCAGGAGGTATTACGATATCTCCCCTTCTGATTTATTTCTGTTTACGATAGCATTGCGGCGAGGCCATAAACACAGACGTATAAAACCTACTATTCAAGAAGCAGACGAAAACTCTGGGAGACCAGACAGTCAGCTACCCATAGAAAAACCTGCAGCTCATTCAAAACGGATGACATGGCTGTTGAGTGAAGGATTGCTCGCTACTCTGGCAATCGCTATTCCATTATCTGCGCACGCAGGTATTTTGACCCATTTTTTTCATAGTGAAGAAGTATTACCAGCGACCCAGATAGAAATCGTCAGTGAATCAGCTACTGACCTGCCACTGTTAGCGGCCCTGCAAAACCCCAACCCTATGGGAGCTCGAGGTGGAGCAGAAGTGCTGGTCGAAGACAACGTACTGGTTTCAACTGGACCAGTTGGAGCAGACGTGATGGCTGAACAAAAAACCTACTCTGGAGAAATTCGTGTGTATACCGTTCGCGAGGGTGATTCCCTTTCTCAAGTAGCGCAGATGTTTGATGTGACGACCAATACCATCATGTGGGCAAACGACCTCAACCGTGCGAGCGACATTCAGCCGGGCGATTCACTCGTTATTTTGCCAGTGGCCGGAGTTCGTCACATTGTAAAAAACGGCGATACATTGAGTACTATTGCTCGAAAATATGACGCTGAGTCAGAAGAAATCCTCGCGTTCAATCAAATGTTTCAAAATGATGAGTTGGTTGTAGGTACGACTTTGATTATCCCGGGAGGAGCGATTCAGGCACCGGTTCGTTCAGGAGCAAGTGCGCAACCAGTTAGTGTCTCAGGAGCAGTCGCAGCGAGTACGGGATTCTCTCACCCTGCTCCTGGAGCTATCAAGACACAAGGTATTCACGGGTACAACGCCGTAGACCTCGCTGCTGGTGCAGGGACGGCTATCCGAGCTGCTGCCGCTGGAGAAGTGATTGTGTCCAAGTCTTCTGGCTGGAATGGTGGATACGGACAGTACATTGTCATCCGACACGCCAGTGGAGCCCAAACACTCTACGCTCACCTCTCGTCAAACTCAGTCGGAGTTGGAAACTACGTCTCTCAAGGAGAGGTGATTGGCGGAATGGGGAATACCGGAAGGTCTACTGGGAACCATCTACACTTTGAAGTTCGTGGCGGGAGAAATCCTTTCTAAACATAATCAAAAGAACAATAGAAAAACGTCGAACCCTTTGTGGTTCGACGTTTTGGTTTTTTCTGTAATCTAAACACTTACTCGATACTGCAGTGCTTCAAGTACATGAGCCGTTTTGATGTCTGGGACATTATCTAAATCAGCAATCGTGCGAGATACTTTAATTAAACGGTGGTAACTGCGCGGCGAGAGATTTAATTTTTGACTAGAGAGTTTGAGTAAATCTTTTACGTCCGGCGAAAGATAAATGAGCTGCTCCAGTTCACGCGCACTTAAGCTACTGTTGCTGACCTGATTTTGCCGAGCGGTTTGCAGGGCTCGAGCAGACAGTATGCCGGCTCGTGCTGGTCCAGTTTCGTCTACTTTACTTGGGAGCGCTGTCAAAGTGTCGTACGGTACATGAGGAACTTCAATCCATAAATCTATTCTATCCAAGATGGGTCCTGATACTTTATTTTTATAGGTTTCTTGCATTGCCCGGGCAAGGTCTATAGTGCCGTCCTCACTTCCACGGTAGGGATTAAGAGCCGCTATCAAAATAAAGTCAGCAGGAAACTCTGCAGTGCCGGCGACCCGTGAAATACTCACGACCCGATCCTCCAGTGGCTGCCGCAAAGCATCGAGCGAACGTCGTTCAAACTCGGGAAATTCATCCATAAAGAGTACACCGTGGTGAGCCAACGTAACTTCCCCTGGTTTGGGATTGGTGCCGCCGCCCACCAGTGAAGTGTGAGAAGCAGTGTGGTGCGGTGAGCGAAATGGCGGTCGGGTGCTGATCGCATAGTCACTATTAGCCAAGGAGTGAATCCGAGTCACGGCCAGGGCCTCCTCTCTGGTTAGAGGGGGAAGCAACGCTCGAAGAGCTCGGGCCAGCATCGTCTTGCCGGTACCGGGCGGTCCAACCAACATTACGTTGTGTCTCCCGGCTGCAGCAATCAGTAGACCTCGCTTCGCGGTTTCTTGTCCTTTAATATCTTCTAAATTAATCACACTTTCAAACCAGTCTTCGTGAATAATGGTTGCTGGTTGCGCTTGGATACGTGTTTTTTCAAACTCTGGCGCGGGAATTTTTATGTGTTCAATTACTTGGGTAAGACTCGCAGCGGGGATAATCCCAATACCTTCTATGAGCGCTGCTTCTTGAGCGTTCTCTTGGGGAACAATTATTTCTTCGTACCCACTGTCTTTAGCTGCTTGCGTGCAACTAAGCACACCTCGTACGGGACGAAGGCTACCGTCTAAACCGAGCTCTCCGACAAATACTCGAGGAGTTGCATCAGTTGTAATCTCTTGCGCAGCTAATAAATATGCAACTGCAATCGGTAAATCAAATAATGGCCCTTCTTTTTTTAGATCGGCGGGTGACAGAGAAATAATAATTTTCTGATTCTTTGTTTTGGGTGATGGGTAGCCTGAATGTTTTATAGCGCTCCCGACTCTGTCTTTGGACTCACCCACGGCTTTTCCGACCAAACCAACTACAGAAAACGCGTGGAGACCACGCGAGATGTCCGCTTCAATAGAAACTATTGTGCCGTGCAAGATACTGGGCTGAACGGTAGCAACATGAGCAACGATAGACATATTAATTCCAAAGGTGTTGCACTGGTATCTCAACGTTTCTGACAGGGGTCCGCCCTTTTTTAGGGAGGTGTCTTTCTTGCTTATATACGCTTTGCATAAGAAAAATTAACCGTCAAAACTGGCGTTTAATACCTGAGTAAAGGTTTCCAAAGATTTAGTAATGATTGCGGTATCATCGGAAACAATACCGTACACAGTAAGTACCTCACCGTTAGCAGATACGAGTGCTCGCACATCCTTTCCGCCGAGAATTTTGTCTGTAAATACCATATCGTTTGTTTGTGTAATGAGATAGAGCTCCCGTAAATCTTGTGCCATAGAATCTTCCCAAGCCAAGAAACCTCCCAGTGTAGTATCAGTATCAGTGAATTGGAATACGATGACAGGAGCCGAATTATTTATTTGAGCAAAACGGATCTCTGAGAGAGACTGGCTAAAACTCGGGAGTACGTTAAATTCCAGTGCTGAAATAATGGTACTTGGTGAAACAGCTGCGCCGGTGGGCATAAACAATTGAGTGTCGACATAATCTATGTCTAGTAAAGTGCCGGCCTGTAGCGGAATGTCAGTAATAGAATTTGTTTGAGCAACTACGACTGGATTGGGCGTAGCTGATGGTAAGTATGAAGTAGTGTCGGTACTCACTACCGCTTCAACTGTAGTGAAATACTCAAAGACAACCTTGCCAACAAAGAACAATACTACTACACAAGACAAACCAGCTACGATACTAATAGCCAAGGTGTTTGTGTTGAGTGTTTGAAGGTTACTTTTAGGAGACTCCGATGACACACCTTCGTCTGGAAGATTCACACTAACTAGTGGTGAGGCGGGTGCAGACTCTATCTTTGTGACGGGTTCTGGCACAGGCGCGACTGCTGTAACTGAAGAGATTTCTTTTTCCACTGGAACAGTTTCCCAACGTGAATCAATTGACTGAGAATCAACGTCTTGTTTGGCTGGTGCCTCTAAAGCGGCTTCCACGTGGGGGGCTGAAGGAACTGGGGGCATTAATGGCTTGGAAGCTGTAGACGGACTGCTGTGAAGAGCCTGCTTCTTAAATTCAACCGCAACGTTATGAGGGTTGGCTATTTCAGCAGGTTCTTCTGGTGATTCCAATAAATGAAATCCGGTATCAGTATACGGTGACCAACTGAGTTCTCCTTCTTGAGCTATCTTTGCCTGCATAGCAGACTCCGCTCGCTTCTGTCGCTGTCTTATCTTCGCTCGTAACTCAGCTGAGTCCGCGGTAAAGATAGACCCACTTTTCGAAGTAGCTTTCTGGATTACGCCTTTTCTCCGCTGGGTATCAGGGACCGTGTAGACAGGAGATTTTTTCTTTTTAGAGACAGAGAAAGCCTTCACCCAAGCTTTCAAGGAGCTGCTAATGGCACTAAAAAGATTGAAGTGGCTCTCCTTGTTGTCGGTGATAATTGCCGCGTCGTAGCCGATGTTTGCTCGAGCTGGTTTTTTTGATTTTTTATGTACGGAAATCTTTGGAAGAATTGGTTTGGGCTGATTCTTTTTTTGCTCAGACTCGCTCAGTTTTTGAATCTCTTCACCGGCTTTATTTTTGAGTTCATGAAACGCAGGTATTTTGGTTTGGATATGTTCAGGAGTTTTCTTTACGGGTTCTGCTTCGGGGGTTAATTTTTTTTCAATCGGTTTTTTTTCAGGCGCTACAATTTTTGGCTCAGTTTGAGTCGTTTGTTGGGGTGCTTGTGCTTTGAAATTTTCTTTTGGTTCGACCGGAGTTTTATTGTCTGGGTTTTGCGCGTCAGCAGAAGAATCGTCAGGGGGCACCTGGCCCCTCTTCTCTCTCGCCGTAGCTAAGTCTCGGGCAAACGTTCTGATGGTTGAGTGCGGTGTAGTGTGCTCTTCAGTCATTACTAGTAGTATCGCACGAATTGCAACACTAAATGACTAGTTTTTCACTGCTGGGGGTTGTACTGCCGGTCGAACACCCTTGTTTTTTGCGTAATCAGGGTTTAGTTGCTTGATAGAAAGACCTATTTTGCCGCTCTCTACCTTGGATACTATTACTCGAACAACGTCTCCTTCGGTCAACAATCCTGCAAGCGATTCTATGTGGAATGGGGCCACTTCAGAAATATGTATCAACCCTTCATTATAAGTATCAAGTTTGGCAAAGGCACCAAAGGGTACTATTTTTACAATTGTCACATCGAGCTGCTCCCCGACCTTGTAAATTTTTGTGATCTGCTCAATACGCTCAGCTGCTATTTTGGCTGTGCCGTTACGTCCGCTAATAAATATGGTTCCATCGTCTTCGATGGTGATTTCATCAACTCCTGTTTCATCTTTAATAGTGTTGATGGTTTTTCCTCCTCCGCCAATAACTGATCGAATCTGTGCCGGAAGAATTTGTAACACTAAAATGTGTGGTGCACGGGGAGAAATAGTTTCTCGCGGCGTCGCTATTGTCTGAGTCATAGTGTCTAATATATACAAACGCGCCAACCGCGCTTTCTCCAATGCTTCAGCTAGGATGGGTAGTGCAATCCCATCGACCTTCACATCCATTTGAATGGCAGTGACTCCCTGGGTGGTGCCCGCGACCTTAAAATCCATATCACCAAATTCATCTTCGGGCCCTTGGATGTCGGTCAAAAGTACATACGTGTCTCCGCTGATCATGACTCCCGAAGCAATCCCCGCTACCGGTCGCTTGATGGGAACGCCACCATCCATTAGGGCCAGCGTGGCTGCACAGACAGAGCCCATTGAACTCGAACCATTACTTGAAAGGGTTTCTGATACCAAACGAATGGTGTAAGGAAATTCAGCTTGGGAGGGAATAACTGGATGCAAGGCTTTTTCTGCTAACGCACCGTGCCCAATCATGCGTCGGTTGAAACCACTAACTCGTCCAGTTTCTCCGACTGAAAACGGAGGAAAGTTGTAGTGGTGCAAAAATCGTTTTTTGTAATCTTGCGATTCAATCGAGTCGATGAGTTGTGCTGATTCTGGTCCCCCGAGGGTGAGAGCTGAAAAAATATGCGTTCCGCCTCGATAAAAAATACCTGAACCATGCAGAACCGGAGAGACCCCGCCCGCTTGCGCGAAGAGTTCACGTACTTCGTCCATCCCCCGCCCATCGGCGCGCTTCCCTGCTTCGAGGGCTCCGCGATGCAACGCTTCATCAAGCTTTTGTTCAAAGTATAGGCTCGCTACTTTTGTATCCAGCGCAGCTTCACGAACGGCCAAGAGAAATTCTTTCTGCAAAGCCAAGAGGTGTTCTTTCCCAGGTGTGTTTGAAAAAATTGTTTCTGACACTTTTTCTGAAAAAGAATTTGCATAGAGCGTATGTAATTCTTTTGGTGTGTCCAATCGTGTATCGGCAAACTTTTCTTTTCCCACGGCTGAAACGATTTCTTTTTGCCAGTCTACTAACTGGGTATGAATAGCAGTGGCCGTATCTAAGACGGAAACTATATCTGCTTCACTGATTTCATACGCAGCCGTTTCTATCATGTTGATAGTTTCATTTTTTCCGCAGGCGAGCAGTTCACAGTCGAGTACCGCTTCGGCTCTTTGGGCGTAGTTGGGATTGATGATTACTTCGTGGGTTTCACTGTTGCGACCGATTCGCACTGCACCGATTGGACCTCGCCACGGGATGTCTGATACCGACAGAGCGAGCGAAGCCCCAATGACTCCCAGCACATCGGGGTCTTCTTCTCCTAGAGCCAAAACGTTCACCACCACTTGCACGTCTGTGCGAATGAGTTGATTGAACAACGGTCGGATAGTGCGGTCGATAATTCTAGCTGAGAGAATTGCTTCGTCGCTAGGTCTTCCCTCTCTACGCATGAATCGACTACCAAGAATTTTTCCAGCGGCATAAAACTTTTCTTCAAATTCTACTGACAAAGGAAAATAATTCTGTCCAAGGTTTTCAGCATTACTCATCACCGCGGTGACGAGAATAGTGGTTTCCCCGCATTTGAGAATTACCGAACCGTTTGCTTGGGAGGTTAGGTCAGAAAATTCCGCGGTGAGAATTTTTCCGGCGATGTCAGTGGTGAAGATTTTTGATTTCATGTGTGTGTAGTATGAGTCGAGTATAATAAGAAATTTTATCTTGTTGCGGTGAGATGAAATGTCGGTCACACGAAACTCGGTTGGTAACAGATTGAGAATAGCAAAACCCGCGACAAACACAAAGTGAGTGTCGCGGGTTTTTAATATTCCCTTTAGAGTAGATCGGTGTCCGTCCCCACGGTACTGATTGAGTGTGCTGAGTTCTTTGATTCAGACGAGGACGAGTTGGTTTTCTTAGCATTGGCGGAGGTCTTTTTCCGCGGGGTTTGCTTCCGACCATTTTTTCGTGACGGGCGATAGCCAATGAGGAATTTTTTCGGGTCGTCATCTAGATCGATGAAGTCATCGAGCACGGCTCGGAGACCAGAGGAAGATGAGCGTCCAAAAGTGATGGCTTCCACCTGACACCCGAGACTTTTGACGTACTCCACGCAGGGAATAAAGTCACCGTCTCCAGTAGCCAGTATTACCGCGTCCACTTTGTGAGCGGCTTTGATAGCATCCACTGCCATCCCTACATCCCAATCGGCTTTCTTGGCTCCACCGTAGAATATTTGGAGGTCTTTGGTTTTGATTTCGATACCAACTTTTTCCATAGCCTCAAAGAAAGCAGACTCTTCCCCGCTCTCGGTGTTTACTACGTATGAAACGGCTCGAATGAGTTTACGTCCTTGTACGGCTGCCTCAACGACGGCCGCAAAATTCACCTTGGCCTTGTATAAATTTTTTGCACTGTGATACAGATTCTGTGTATCAATGATTACCGCGACTCGTTGGTCGGGATGTCGGATTACTCCCATATATTTTGTATGTAAATTAAGTGTGTGAGGAACTGTGTTCCTCAATTATGTAAAACTGCCTTCGCACCTCCTATCATATAGTTATTCTGGCGAACAAACAATCGCTTCCCAAAGGAAGCGATTGTTTGTGAAACGTCTTAAGCTTATCGCTTGAGACCCAGTTTCTTGATAAGCGCCTCGTAGGCTGCTTCATCTTTTCGAGCCAAGTACTTCAGGTGCTTACGGCGGTCTGCCACCATCTGAAGGAGACCTCGACGGGAGTGAAAGTCTTTCTTGTGCTTCCGAAGATGCTGAGAAAGTTCTTCAATCGATCGAGTAAGCAACGCTACTTGAGCTTCTGGCGAACCAGTATCACCCTCGTGGCGTTGTGTCTTCTTGACCTCGTTTTCTTTTATTCGCTTAGATAGCATAGTGTGTATATTAGTTACGCAAGAGGTCGTGTAGATATCCGCTATCTCAATGAGTGCGGCACCACCGTAGTGCGGTCGATAACCTGCGAAGGTTCTTACTATCATAGCATACTTCCCTGAAAAATCAAGGTTACCAGTAGCCGTGTAACGATGGTGCTTAATTGCTATACTAGTTCCATATGAGCCTCATGGAACTGAAGACCCAATTTTTGGAGTACCTAGAAATCGAGCGGGGGAGAAGTGTGAAGACGGTTGAAAACTACGACCGGTACCTGACTCGGTTCTTTGCATTTACCAAAGTCAAAAAACCCGGTGAACTCACCGAGGAACACGTGCGCACATTTCGTCTGCATCTCAATCGCCAGCCTGGTACAAAAGTTGGCGGGCGGTTTGAACCCATGAAACGTCGCACGCAAAACTACTACTTGATTGCCGTTCGCGCGTTTTTAAAGTTTTTGCGCAAGCGTGGAATTGAGTCACTCAACCCAGAACGTATCGAGCTCGCAAAAGTGCCTGAGCGATCGCTTGATCTGATTTCTTCGAACGAACTGAAGCGACTGATGAACGCTCCCAATCAAAAGACCCTCGAAGGGAAACGCGACAAAGCCATTTTGGAATTGTTCTTTTCTACCGGGTTACGTATTTCTGAACTCACTGGACTTTCAATTGACGATGTCGACCTGACGCGAGATGAGTTTTCTGTCCGCGGAAAAGGAGATAAAATTAGAGTAGTATTTTTATCTGATACGGCAAGAAAATGCATTCAAGAATATTTGCAGAAACGAAAAGATTTGGATGATGCACTATTCATCCGCTACGGACGGAAAGCGAATGATGGTGGTGAGCTCCGCCTCTCCCCTCGTGCGGTTCAGCGGCTCCTAAAAAAATACGCTACGAAAGCTGGCATCACTCGGAAAGTCACTCCG
>Ga0307932_1000540_pt1 | contig 15669 bp, 19 predicted proteins | sample OrgLakmetageno48_FD_201843 | JGI IMG/M metagenome (GOLD analysis project Ga0307932, IMG submission 201843) | Saline water microbial communities from Organic Lake, Antarctica - #48 | ecosystem: Environmental > Aquatic > Non-marine Saline and Alkaline > Saline | place: Antarctica: Organic Lake...
GAGTTGATAGATACGGTGCGTGATATACTGAATACACATCGTACAAAGAAGTGAAACAAAGCCTGCGTATGCGGGCTTTTTTAGGTCTGCAAGAAAGTAAAACAGCGCGTGTTCGAACAAAAAAAAAGGCGGAACCCTAAGGGAACCGCCTTTTAAATACTTTCATTTGCTGAATTGCTTAGTCTTCCTGCAGAACTTCCATAGCATCTGCACACCAAGCTTTCAACGGTGCGCTGGAGGTATTGTCCATGATGTACTTAACATCGGCGACTGACATGGTATCCAGCTTGGCTTCCAGTTCGTTGATCAGGTCATCTGTGCTTTCTTCGCTGGTACGTAGCAGAATGTTTTGAACAAACTGGCTAACGTTGTTTTCTGACTTTGGTGGTGCTGCCTGTACGCTTTCGGACAAAGGCGCTTGGAATTCCAGTTCGTTATCTTCGCTCAATACATCGAAGATTCGGTTGTGCTCTTTCTGGGCGCGAGGGTCTTGCAGAAACTCTTCGGCACTATCTTCGGTGATGATGTGCAGGAAGCCACGTGCCAACAGACGGCGGAAATACGGACTACGAAGTACGTCTTCTTTGGTTGCGAAGGTTGTCAAGTCCAGCGGAATGAACGTGACGGGTACCTGTACAGAGATTTTCTGTTGGCCCGTGTCCGTAACAACGAAGTTTACGTTGCCTCGAGGATTGCTCTTATTCAGAACATACAGGTGCGAGGTATCAGACTTTTCAGCTTGGGGAAGTGATTGACGGTCTAGCTTTACTCGAATAGGCATAATGCCTCCTAATTATACAACGTGGTTAAACAGGGTGTTTCCGGAACACATTATCTTTACGTCTTTTGCGAACGCGGAGAAGTCTTTCGTCTTTAGCTTTAATGCCTCCTTGAGTTTGAACTTGTGTCCAACATGCGTGGTTATGAATTTCTCGTCGAACAGGTAACACAGCATCCAGGGATGAAAGTCTAACATAGGGTATGATAGAGGCTCTGCGGACAAAACGCGGTCCACTATCTTCGAGCGCCCCGGTACATACGACATTCCTTGGTCTACCTCACATTTTTCAGAGATAGTTTGAATCAGCCTATGTAGGATGATGAGGCTTTTAACCCTGTCTATCGCTTTCTTCCTTACGCGGGCAACGTCTTTCACTGTCATTTCGCGGTCGTGGAATTTGTAGTAAAGTAATTCTGCGTCCGATACAGGCTTGTCTTCAGCACTGAAAACAATATCCATACCCAGACACCGGTTTGCGGTGGTAGGCGAGAAAAATTTACAAGTGTTTATGCGGCAACGTGTTTTGAACAAGTAGTTCTCATTCAACGGGCATTGTTTTATCTTAATCCTGTTCACTGCAACCTCCAGAGTTACTGTAGGATACAGTTTATTTACACTATTTGGCTATTATCGAAGTGATTTAGAAATTTCAGCAATTTGTCGTTGTCTTCTATCTGGCTGAAAGGATCATAACCAAGATGTTTGCAGGCGTGGAACAATCCCATTAGAGTGCAGTCTAGTTCGTGTACCGTACGGCGCTCCGATTTCTTGATAGGCTTGTTGAGTTGCTTCTGTATTTCGTACAGTTCCTTCAGATTGAACTTACGATTGAACGCATTTTTCCACGTTGCTGCGGTGTAGACAGTGAAGCTATCGAACATGGTGGCAAGTACGCCGAGCATCATGTTTATGGATTCTATGGTCAATCCTTTAAGCCCACGACTTTGAAAGCGTTCTGCAACCACAAGATCAAATGGCCCGTGTGAGCTTTCCAATGAAAATATCTCGGCACGAAAGGCGCGAGCTTCGCGGACTAGGTCTCCAGGTACTTTAATCGTGTTTGTTACCAGTCTTGTACCGATGACCTGTGTTTTCAGCGATTCTCCGACAGATGCGACGCGGATAATAGATGCCGCAAAGTTTGTAGTGCCCGGGTCCATCGATAGTATTGTAAGGGCCATTTTAGCCTCCCTGAGCTTATTATACGTGATTTCAGAAATTACTATCTGTAACTTCAGTAATTTGTGTAGTTAGCACCGTATAATACAGGAATTTTAACATGAAAATAAATGGCATTAGACTAGCGGAAGGTTCTGAAATTGAAAACCTTGTGGTAGACTCCGGCAGTGTGTTTCCGGGCTTGCCGGATTTAGGTGAATTATTCTACTTGAATGATCCTCTAGTTCCGGAAACCATTGGACTGCATGTTTATAACGGTTTTGAATGGGGATTACTGTTACTAATAAATAATGGGCGATTGGATGCACAGAGTAGCATAACGGCGGATTACACTCTCCAAAACTCGGACAACGACGATACGCTATTTATGGATAACGGTATCGTTGATATTACGATTACCGTGCCTGCGGGTTTGCCAGATAAATTTAAGGTATCTATTTTACAGCGCGGAACCGGCGATGTTGTACTGGAAGCCGATATCGGTGTTACTCTACAGAGCCCGTACTCTATGTTAACTTTACAGGGACAACACTACGGCGCTTTCCTTGAACAGGATGCGCAAACAGATACCTTCCAGGTTATCGGCAGTTTACGCGAATGAATATTCGAGCGAATATGTTTCAAGGTCAACCGCGCCGTATAAATAACGGACTTGCGAACGACTTTCTAGCGTTCTCTGCGATAGGTGATGTATCAGCAACAGGAATCAATTCGCTACAGAATACGAAAGCAAAAGCGCATATAGGGAGCAATGATACACCGGTTACTGGATTTAATCCTGAGGTGTATAGGATTTTTTCAACGAATGCATATACAGCGAAAATAGCTGCATTTTTACCTGAGCTAATCGCACGAGTGCGTGCTGTCCCTACGACAGACGGTATTCACGCTCCGAGTTTTGTTGATGCGGAGGTTCTTCCGCCCGGGGCATACGAAACAGCAGGTGCGGCTTCTTTTGCAGGCACCGTATTTCTGGATGGCCAAGGCGATTCCAATTCGGTGTTCATATTCAAGGTCGGAGGTGCATTAACATTTGCAGCCGCCACGCATCTGGTATGTATAAACAAAGCACTTCCTTCCAATGTTTACTTTGTTATTGTAGGCGCTTTCTCTGCAGGGGCAGGCAGTGATATTTTAGGTAACATAATTAGTGACGCAGGCGCTATTGCCTTAGGCGCCACATGCACTTTAAACGGTAGACTGCTCACACGAAGTGGCGCAGTCACTATTGGCGATGGTTGTTCGGTACGATCCACTTAATATTCAATAGGTAAACGAATGAAACTCGAAATAAGTTTGTCCACCAGTTCGCTCGACCAGCGGCTAGAATCTATCGCGACCATGTTCACTACGGCAGACCAAGTGCCCACAACTCTATTGAACAGCTTGAAGAAAGGCCACATTCTTATGGTCGGTATGCGGCCTTTAATGGGTACACATGAGCGTCAAGGTGAGAGCCTGTACGGACGACACTGGGTATGTCTTGATCCTAAAGACAGCTTTTTTCAGACTTGGTTAGATAACAATACCAACATGGATGCGCGGCTCGTAAAGGTATTAACTAATCCCGAAATAGTCGGTATGGCTCTGGTAGATAACAGCTACGTGGCCTCTTACATGAAAAAAGAATTTGAAGAGCGTATGAAAATGCTAAGTCCGCAGATTAAAGACCTCGAAGGCAAGACTTGGGCAGAAATGGGCAAGCTTTTAAAGAAAGCCTACGCCAAAGGTCTTGTAGTCGAAGAATGATTACAGCTTATTCATGAGGTATTAACATGGCACGCGTAAGGAGAGGATCGTCCAGTTACAAAAGAGGCAACGCCCTAAACTATACGAACGAACAGGCGCAGAAAAGGTTAGATGAAACGGTCAAGCCGTTCAACAAACAGGTAGAGAATGCGCTGTTTGTAAATGCAGTCGAAGTAGATTACTATCAGGTGCTGGACAAGACAGGTAAAGCTTGTTCCTGCGAGAAGATAGAAGTGAGGCCAGAACATAAGACTGTTACGCACAGCGGATCAAACGACACCAATGTGGAGCCTATCATTCCAACGGTAGAGGAGGATAGCTCTTCCGGTCTGAGTATCAATCTGCTAGACGATAACCTGTTCGGGGACAGCGCAGGCGAAAAGCTTTTTGGTGAAACTGTATTCGATGTAAGCGGCAACGACGGCTTTCAGGACGACGATATTCCCGAAGAGGTTTATCGAGATATGACACAAAAAGAAGGCGATGTTTCATTTACTGAAACGACTATGTTCGGGTCGAACGCCAACTGCGGTATATGTTACAAGGTTGGATTTCAGCCTGGGTATCACGCCTACGGCAAGCAACGCCATGTGTTGACCACGTGGGATATTGAGCGCATTGGCAGTTACACCATAGTCAGTACCAGTACACCAAACACAATGCGGCGACAAGGACCGATAACAGACTTCAGCTACGTGGAGTTTAGTGTACACATCCCAAAGTATTTTGTTTCTTGCCTGTACAGTGTTCGAAATAATTCACACATACTGCCGGCTGAAAAGATTTTAGTGGATGGCCATCCTGTGTCGCTAGCTGCGTTAAAGACACATGCCGGTAAAATGATGACACTGAGGATCACGGCGCTAGAGTTTAGCCACGTGGTAATGGAGTTCGATCTAGGGATTCCGAAGGTGAGAGCCAATATAGGTGCAGAAAGTCAAGCACTGGATTATAGCCGATTGGATGCTATAGCCAACTTCCCTGTAGTGTTGCCTCCATCTATACACTCCGTAAACAATGGCGATATCCTTGTACTGAAAGACCGGCGATTAGTATTGAAGGTTATGGACAAGGAACGTAAGATAACTTCAGACAAGCGCCAGCTAGAATGGTCTGTACAGACCCGCGTAGTCCAAAAAACCGAACCTCTACGTAACATAGCCAAGGGGTTAAAGATACTCTAGTAGGTTCACCATGAAATGCAAAGAGCTTGAACACACACACGTTCCAGATTCGTATCACATAGTAACACTGCACCGAGGCATAGATAAAGAACTGTTCCTGCAAGAATTGAAAGAGGACGGTATAGGTGTAGTTAAACGCCATGTGGATTGTCCGGACGAGCAGCCTAGAAGTACCCGAAACATAACGGTCGATATAGACGACGCAGAGCGCGATGAGCTTCTGGCCGACGCTAGGGTAATGAACGTGCAAGCGGTCAATTACGTGGAAACCATTCGCTTCTTTCCGACCGCTGTGCAAAACATTAATCCAGTGTTATCTCAGTTCAACAATAACGGTCACGATAACTGGGCACTGGATTTCTGCACGGAAAGGAATGGGAGTAAGTACACGTATAGCCAGACAGGTCGAGGAGTTGATATTGTTATCGTAGACTCTGGCGTACACGGGGCACACGCGGAGTTCAAAGACGACTCGGGCAACTCCAGACTGCGTAAGATAAACTGGGAACCCAATCAGTTCACGACTAGACCGATGCAATACGTGGATGAAGGTGGGCACGGTACGGCAGTCGCTAGTTGTGCCGCAGGTAGGACTCAGGGGTTTGCACGGGATGCACGTATATATTCCATAAAGATATTTGACACGGATGCGTACACACCTTTACGCGCCTTGCAGAACGTGCGAACTTGGCATGAGAATAAAGTAGGCACTGCGGACGAAGGCAGGCCAACCGTTGTGAATAACAGTTGGGTATATAGTAGAGACTATCCTACCAATCATCCTACGCAGTCCGGTAAGTCTCACGGCGTACAGGTAGCGTCTATAGATGCCGAAATTGAATCTATGATAGACGCGGGTATTATTCTGGTGGCCGCTGCGGGCAACGAAGGCCACTATATAGCCAGCAAGTATGATCCTCGATACAACGATTACTATTATGTGGATAACGAAGGTCAATATACTCAGTATGCAGCAGAGGCCAGATATGCGCAGTATCAGAACCGATATTCGCCCAGCGGTTCTGATACCATTATATGTGTAGGCGCCAATGGCAATCACTATCCAGCGGATAAATTTCATCGTGCCAATTTCTCCAACTTCGGCTCTCGTATCAATCTGTTTGCTCCCGGAACGTCAATACAGACTGCGGTAACGAACACGGCTAATGGGCTGGCTAAGATTAGCGGTACCTCATTTTCTAGTCCTATAACATCTGGTATAGTCTCGCAGTATCTTGAAACGTACCCTGAAGCCAATCAAGGCCAAGTTCTCTCGTTTCTCGATAGACAGGGCGATCGTGGTATTATTACGGGACGGCTAACCTCTACTAATAATTTGAGTGTTGTTAGTATATTCAATAGTATAAAGATTAGAGCGAACGGTATATGGAAACCACTAGCTTACGCCATGGAGAAACGTGATGGAAGATGGTCACGCACGAAGAACATAAGTATGAAACAAAATTCGGTAGTTCATTCGATTTTCGGTAGAACGCGAAACTAAACTTTAAATGGAGAACAGCATGGATAAGAACGCAGTTATAGCCCGCAATTTGAAAGTATTAGCCAGTAGGCGCCCAGGTTACGTGCCTGAGTTTGACAAGATACTGACAGAAAAGCAATTAATGTTCTTGCGTAAGTGGTGCATAGGTGGCTCAAACACAACGCCGGACGCGTTACGTTTGTTTAGTGCAATCAGAAAGCGTTTAGAAAATGCTGGAGAGTATGTAGAAACTCACAAAGGACCTCTATACAGAGGAATAAACCTATCGTACAAGGAATTTTTAGAGCTTGTGGATACAGGTATACTCAAAAAGCGTTCCGGTGCTGTATCCTGGACAGCAGGAAAAGAAAAAGCTACACAATACTCGAAGGGAGCTATGGTGCTAAATCCTAAACCTATCGGTGTCGTGTTCAAGCAAAAAGGCTCAGAGATCGAAGGTAAAATATTGGAGCTCGGAAAGCTAGGCTCCCAATTGGGGGATTTCTTCAAGCTAGGTGCGGCGTTCAATCGCGAGATTATTTGCAAGGACGAGAACCTAACCGTGTCTCAAGTTTTTGAGGTATATCCCGTCGTATCTATGAAGACGATGAAAGCAGAGCCGCCATTGGTGCGTATGTCCAAAGAGCTTGAGAAAAGGGGTCTTCTAGCGAAACCTTTTGACAAGAAGGTGAAGGTTGCGAAATTTACAAGCGGGGGAAAATTAACTCCTGCGAAACTTAGAAGCGCAATTTAAGGAGAGCAACATGGATAAGAATACAGTAATCGCACAGAACATGGAAGCACTTGCACGGCGTCGAGGGGGAAAGAAGAAGGGTAATCTGCGGAGTCAAATGTTACGGATGATAATGCCTATGCTGAGCCGTGAGAACGGTGACAAGCTGGCAAACGCTATCCAAAAGCGCGATGTGTCAGCCCTACAGTCGGTGTGGGATGATATTAAAAGCCAGTTGACGGATAAGCTGGAAGTGAAAGCCAGTGCAGATGTTCCAGAAGGTTTAAAGGATATGGATATTCACCAGATGTACCGCAGTCTGGTAATGGATATCACGAATACGCTGGAAGCCGACGAATCCCTGTCGTTCAACGATGACTACTCACGACTACTTGTTGGTTCTGCGCGGATTCCTAAACTGACCAGAGAGTTTGCTGCTAACGGCCGTCTGGAACTGGAAAACGAGTCGGGCATTCTGTTTATTCTAACTATAACTAACGTTACAGTACCGCCCAATTCCAATTTGTACAAGAACCCGAAGATGACCGTACGGTCTGAACTACATACGCAAGGAGAGAAAGCGCGCCTACTGGAGATCGAAAACAAAGACGCCTACGCTGCTGCGTGTAGTGAGATAGTAGTAAGCGCCTTATCCATAATAGAACAATACACCTAACGTGCCAGATCGTTTACTTCTTTCCTGGCAGTATCTAGCGCTTGGTTAATATCAGGCGCTATTCCCCACTTAGCCATGCCTGCATTATCCTCCACGTTAACCATATTATCTATATGGATCGCCATTGTTTCTACAAACCCCGCCTCATACATATCATTGGAACAGGTGATTATTGTTATCCTGTCCGCGGTAATCCGCCGTGTAACTCCTCTTAGATTATATATAGCATCGACCAGTGCGTGAACCTGATCATGCATGTTGCTGTTAACGTAAAGAACGATTTTATCTTGGCCATTAACAAGTAGCACGCGGGCAACATCATCGAAGACCACGACTTCCCTCTTTGCGAATATCTTTCCGTGCTCTGTTTCTTTTACGTAATCCCATTCCATTTTATTCTCCTTTTTTTTTGCCGAGCAATAGTTACTCTTATTTTTACACTGAAAAACGATCAAAAAACGTTGATTTTAGATGTTTTTAAAAAGAATTATTACCATTTTGTAATGTGGTTAGGACGGAATTTTAGGGCCTTCGGGTACTCCCACGGTATGTTAAAACGGGAATAACACCTTTCAGCCTTTACCGAAAACGCCGAAAAACACTGAAATCTGCTCCTTTTCCGATTTTCCCGGTTTTCAATAAGTGTCAATACGACTAGTATTGGCGCAGCGTAGATGAGTTGCAAAGCGAAAGTTGCTAAGCGAGGTGAAACCGCAGCATTAGCAGAACGTCGCTCCAGCAGCCTGATCGAAGATACGCAAGCGTAGTAATCCTTAAAGAATTAAGCGCCAGCGAAAAGCGGTGCCGCGCGCCGCTTGCAGCGAGAGCGAAGCGATTCGCTGCTCTAAAGAGATTAACAATATGCGTCTGATTTACAGAAGAAATGAGGACTATGATCACTCATTACCATTCGCCAAGTAAACAGACAAAGAATATTAAATTGCCCAAACCCTGCTCCCAATTTGTAGAAGCAATTAAGGAAGGATTTTCCTACTATGTTAAAAGGACCTTCAGAAGACATAAGGAGTGGACCTGCTCCAGCTGAAAGTTTGTTAAATCCTCTAAATGCTTGACGGTAATCGCTCTGCTCATACCGTCGTACCCTGACTGGCGTCAGGTAACTCTACTAACACTCATAGTTCGCTCCGCTCACTATATATTTCCTAATTAATCCTATTCTATCCATTCAGCAAAACAGCAGGAATGCAAAACGCTAAATGAAAGCGTTCCGCGCGCGCTTTTTCTCTTGCCTCGAAAGTGTAAATATACTGCAAGCAATCGGTATTGCGCGAGAGTAACAAGGAAAACCCTTCCTTAATTGCTTCTACTCTACAAAAATCTTGCACAAGATAAAGTTCGACGATAGGCCTCAATGGTCAATAGACTGGAAATGAATTACCCACTAAGGAAATAGAAATGAATAAACTGAGCCTAAAAAGCTTCAAAAGCGCTAATTACAATCCGAGAAAAATCACAGCGCAAGAACTCGGCGCATTAGACAAGTCGATCCGAGAATTTGGAGACTTATCAGGTGTCGTCCTTAACAACACTACAAACACGATAATCGGCGGACACCAAAGAATAACGACTTTCAAAGGTAAGAAAACAAAGATAGTGACCGAGCCAGCAAAAGACAACTATGGTACGGTAGCTATAGGACACATCGTAGTTGCGTCCGACGAGGGAGTAATACATGTGCCTCTGCGTGTAGTAGAGTGGGATTTACGTAAAGAGAAGCTAGCCAATATAGCAGCCAATAATCACGGTGGTGATTTTGATAATCAGAAACTAGGAAAGCTGTTAGCGGAGTTGAACACAGATCAATTCGATATTGAATCTACAGGCTTTTCGCTACACGAGGTAAATAACCTAGTGCGAAAAGCTGACGAAGACCCCGGTGATAAGTACGTCCGAACCCTAGCCTCACCGATATACAAGATACGTGGAAATAAACCCTCATTTAAACAGATGCACGACACCACTAAAGCGGATAATGTGCGGGACAAAATCAAAGCAGCAGGATTGGATGCCGAGACCCGACGTTTTCTGTTGGAAGCCGCAGGGCGTCTTGTTGAGTTCAACTTTTCAAACATCGCAGAATTTTACGCACAGGCGGATAAGAAGACCCAAGTGCTTATGGAAGAATTAGCTTTGGTTATCGTAGATGCGGACCGCGCTATTGAATTAGGGTACTTAACTCTAACTAAAGAGATTGCAGGACTTGTAAAAGGCGCTCAAGTAGAAATCGCAAAAGAGAAAGTTAAAAAGCAGGAAGCGAGCGCTATTTCCAAAAGCAAAAAAGCTGCGATTGAAACAGATAAACTCAAAGCCAAGAAAAAGGTGAAAAAATGAGTAAGTCTAAAACCGCCAAAGTTAAATCCAAGAAAAATACTAAAAACTTTGCCTTATTTATAATCACGCACAAACGCCATGAAAACCAATTGACGTTACGTGCGTTGAAGCGCGCGGGTTATACAGGTAAAGTCTTTCTTGTGTGTGATACAGGCGACCCTACATTGGACGAGTATAAAAAAATGTACGGGGATATGGTAGTCACGTTCGAAAAGAAGAAATACATTGGCAAGTTTGATATTATGATTAACGAACAAATCATGGGTATCGCTACTTATGCCCGTGCTGCCCTTTACGATATTGCTAAGGAGATGGGGCTCGATTATTTAGTAGTTATGGACGATGATTACACAGGATTCTATACTAAAATTGATGCGAACTGTAACTACGTAGACACCCGCGTTATGGATATGGATAAGTTGATTGCATCGCATTTAAAGTACCTGCATAACGCTAATCTGGATGCTTTAGCCTTCGCCCAAGCTGGTGATTTTATCGGAGGTGAGAACGGCGGGTTCAATCGCCGCGATTTACCTGTACTTCGTAAAATAATGAACGTATTTTTCTTCGATGTGGATAAGCCTGTTTACTATCACGGTGCTATGAATGATGACGTGATTGCAGGTATAACGTTAGCGCGACAAGGGCGCGTGGCGTTGTCTCCTACTCTAGTTAGTACGATTCCAGCGCCTACGCAATCTATATCTGGTGGATTGACTGAGCTATATCGGGATAGTGGTACGTATGCTAAAAGTATGTACAGTGTGGTTGCCTCTCCTTCGTCGGTTAGTACAAAGTACCAAGATGCAGTAAGTAGAGTACACCACTGGATTAATGCGAATAAAACGTACCCACTTATCATTGAAGAAAAACACAAAAAGAGGTAGTTATGATTCTTGTAGTCGGAGCAGGATTTGCGGGAAGTGTAGTAGCGCGGGAACTCGCAGAGAACGGGTATGCCGTACGGGTTATAGATAAGCGAGACCACATCGCAGGTAACGCGTTCGACCAGTTAGACTCAACCGGCGTTATGGTGCATAAATACGGACCGCATATATTCCACACCAACGCTAAACGTATTTTTGATTACTTATCTAGGTTTACAGAGTGGCGTAGCTACGAACACAAAGTCTTGAGCACTGTTAACAGCGTCCTTTACCCGTTTCCTATAAACCGAGACACCATCAATAAGATGTACGACTTGGATTTAGATGAGGCAGGTGCCTCTGCATTTCTGGAAAATGCACGGGAAGTACGAAGCCCTGCGTTGACGAGTGAAGATGTATTGTTGAACAGTGTTGGGCGAGAACTATACGAGGCTTTCTTCTATAACTACACAGTTAAACAGTGGGACAGGAAGCCTAGTGAATTAAAAGCAGGTGTTGCTGCCCGTATTCCTATCCGCACTAACCAAGATGATCGTTATTTTACTGATACGTATCAAGGTATTCCTTCGGACGGTTACACGGCTATGTTTGCTAACTTGCTGGAACACCCAAACATAACTGTAGACGTGAACACTGAGTTCAACCCTGCCGATACAGGGCAGTATGAGCATGTTGTGTATACAGGCCCTATAGATGCTTATTTCGATTTTCGTTATGGGCGATTGCCGTATAGGTCGCTAGAGTTTTCTCACGAGCACATCCAACTAGATAAGTTCCAAGAAGTAGGCACCGTAAACTACCCCAATGACCACGCGTACACTCGCATCACTGAGTTCAAACACCTTACAGGTCAAGTGTGTTCTGGCACCTCTATAGTGTATGAATACCCTGTAGATCATACACCAAGTAATGAACCGTATTACCCTATACCTAGCGAGGACTCGGAAGCTTTGTTTCGAAAGTATTCTGCTCTAGCTAAAGATACCACAGGCGTTACGTTCGTCGGAAGGTTGGCACAGTACCGTTATTATAATATGGATCAAGTTGTTGGTGCGGCATTGACTGCGGCTAAATCTATTATAGGAAAATGACCGTGGCCACTAATAAGCTAAAACAGATCGGTAAAGGGGGTTTCTCTCGCTGTTACGAACTGACTCCTGATACGGTATTACTAGAATCCTACGACCCTGTAAAAGCAGTTATGGCGGACGGTAAATTTCCAAAGACGAAATTGTTTCCAAAAGTAGAACGGTATGCTAAAAAATCAAAAACAGGCAGTTCGTTCTACACTATGAAGTATTTTACAGGACGGCCTTTACGGTCTACTAAAAAGTGGCTAGAGAACAATCTAAAACCGTTCCATTATGAAACGTACAAAGACTTGTATCAACTGCGGATTGAAGTAGACCTTTACATAAAGGGCCACAAGAAAGAAAACAGACAAGTTATTTGGAACACTGCGTTCGAATCACTATCCAATAAACGATTAGGCGAGTTGTTGGTAGAAGCAAATAACGAATGCTGTAAAGTAGCTGAGAAAATTATGTTTGATTTCGAACCTAAGAACGTGGCCTGTGACAACGGCAACTTAATTCTATTGGATTGCTTTTGTTCAGCTACCGAATTCTGGAAGTTGAATTTCCCCGTAAAACCTAAATGGACATTAGATTGGATTTGAGGTAATTATGAATCCCTATAAGAACACCCTGCAGAAAGTAAAAGCACTGTTAAAAGAGGATGACAACCTTACCAAAGAACAGTGCGAGTTGTTTCAGTGGCAGCTTCTGGTCAAAATACCGGGCGATTATACTTTTACTTTAGGCAAAGGCGGCGTTAATACTATATTCTACACAGCCTCGTCCGAAGAGCGTGTGGTTTGTTATCCGGATGAAATTCTGACCATTCTGGAAAATTTATCGAAATCCAACTATTTCACCTATGCGGCCTTAGATAAAAAGAAGCAGGTGCTTGGTCACTCTATATATGTAAAATCTGCCAAGAGAATCAAAGGAGCAGTATACATAGCATCTGTAAACTTTAAAGGTAAGAAGGTCTTACGATTGCGCAAAGACCTCGACCTGTTCGGCAAGAAAGTTTGGCAACGCATTGATAAGACAAAGAACACTTAGGTAAAAAAAAAAACTCCTACTCTACATTAGGAAACGTTATGCACTTTTGCGAAGAACCTTTATTTATTAAAATTCTGGCATTTATTATATTAGGCGGATTAGCGGCTGTATTTTTATACTGGGTCTATAACCTAGACCAGAGCACTATAAATACCGCGAACGGCAATCCGCCTGCTGCAAAAACAGTGCAGGCTGACGACCCGAATGTTGTAAGATTTCAAAAACTTGAAAAATTCAAAGCCCTTTACCCAACGGACCTCAATAGCTACGTTATACGGGACACCGAAACAGGCTTATGTTACTTGTGGTTATGGGGCGGCGCGGGCAACGGTGGTGTTGGCGTCACATCAATAGATTGTCCTACCAATGGAGAACCCAATGACAATAGCAATAAGTAAAGACGATTACATTGTAGTTAAGCACAGGAAGAAGCCGACACTTTGTTTTGTACTGAATGACAGTTCTCGCCGCGCCGTTATTGAGAAAACACTGCAAACGGATGAGCCGGAACATATTACGTACGAGCTAGAAGACGTCCTGTGTAATGTAGGCCCCAATCCTCTTGACGGTAAGATTTACGGTTGCGATGTGATGCCGTATAAACGCACCATCGAAACGAAGAAGTTTGGTCCTATTCTTATATTCCGCGATATGGAACCAAAAGAATTGAAGGCTCTGCAAGCGGCAATGAAGTCCGTATATGCGATGTATGAAAAGCAGGCTTCTGTTGACTTTCTGCCTCTATACCAAATACACCTGTGCCCAAAGAAGGGCAAGTATGCAGGATCATACCATGCTAAGTTGAAAGTTGGCGAAGCGTTCGATATTATGAAATTGCATCCTGATACGTTCTCTGATCCAATTTATAACGAGTACCTGATCGCCCACGAGTTTGCTCACGGTTTGTGGTTTCGCTGCGTGCCTCTAAACCTTCGCGTACGTTGGATGAACCTGTACCAGAAACGTTTAAAGTTATCTGCGGTGAACGAACAACACTTGGCCGAACTGTGCCATGAGATTGTACGTTATGAAGGTACGTTGCGCGACTATATGAAAGAAGTTGCGGAAGACGAAGAAAAGTTGGTTATCAAAGAAGTCCTAAACTACTTCAAACGCTACCACGTTATGTCGGCCGACGATATTGATTTAATGCTCGCACACGATAGCGGCAAGCTGGCGGATATGTGGCCAACCCGTGCGATGCTTTCCGAAACGCGACCTGATATTTCACAATACTCGCTAAAGAACGTCGAGGAGTTTTTTGCTGAGGCAATATCCTATCATTTTACAGGTAGAATACTTCCGAAGGACGTACAGAACGGTATCAAGGCTACTTTTCTCGCCTGTAGGAAATAGAATCAACAAAAAGACCCTTGACCGGGTCTTTTTCTGTTTCCATGTTATAATAACTGTAAACAAGGAGTATACAAAATACGACCCTTGAGAAATAAATGGAATCGCTTAATAGAATAGCAGAGCGCCTAGTGCCCCTGTTCAGTGGCTTACGCCGATCGAATAATTTAGGTTTACGTGCCATACGCCCCATTGTACCGAATAGAATAAAATTCATCTACACGCCCATGACTCACCAGATAATATATCCCGGCATCTACTTTGTTATTCCTAATGAACTGATGCTTAGTGATATGGCCCTGTTAGAAGCTGCCATACTTAAAGTATTGGAAGAGCATCCCACTGAGCCGGAAAAACACAAGCTTAATGTGCCTATAGCCTTAGCTAGGAAGCTTTCCGGCCAAGAAGAATGCTCCTCTCTATTCAATACGTTTCAGTTTAAGCACAACAAGATATTCCTTCGCTCGGTCAACTGTGTTTGGGTTAGTCCTGATTGTCCTCTTGTTCCTACGAATATTAATAATCCGGCTTACGGAGAAGTTCATAGTCTAGGCGCTACCATTAAAATGCTTCTCAATCTTTCGGCTCTACTGTCCCTGCATCTGGACGTCAACTACGATAACAGGGAATTAGTGGCACGCCGCGATGGTAAGATGATAGCTTCTTTATTTCCAGAAGTTATAGAACCTACTATAGAAATAAGTATATGCGGAGAAATAAGCCTCCACCTGGGTAGCATAGTCATCCAAGAGTTCTCCGGTAAAGAAGCTGTAAACATAACACAAGCTTTGCTCTACTCATTCTTAAACGTAAATACTGATCTTTCCGATTACATGGAGTGGCGATGAAAACTAAGAAAGCAACTAAGAACGAAGCACTACCAGCAGCAACCATTAGCGGCTCTTTGGCAGTAAAGTACCGGCCGACCAAACTCAAAGACCTTGTTGGTCAAAACCACTTAACCGTACAGTTAAAGGGTATGTTTAAGACTCGCGCCGTACCCGGGGCATTTTTATTAGAAGGACAAACCGGCGGAGGCAAGACTACCGTAGCACGTATCATACATCGGTATCTTAACTGCGAAACAGGTAAAGCTTGCGGTAAGTGTGACTCCTGTAGAATGGACCCTCGCTCGCATCCTGATCTTATCAGTATAAACGCAG